>MDTD01136529.1_pt1 | contig 24519 bp, 28 predicted proteins | sample 811221 | NCBI WGS metagenome assembly MDTD01 (sample SAMN05326646, study PRJNA326480) | marine metagenome | isolation source: seawater | place: Pacific Ocean: South West | collected 2011 | reverse complement strand
CCCTCATTGCCAAGGAAGAGGGCGAGTTCAAAGAGATTATTGCAGAAATCTGCGGCATTGTGGATGGCCCGGTATCGGCGGAAGTCATCAGCCTTGAATATGAAGGCATGGTGAAAGAGGCCAGAGAATTGGCACAGATCGCCGACAATATCTGCGTAAAGATTCCCATGACGGTTAACGGGCTCAAGGCGGTGAAAACCCTCACTGAAGAGGGAATTAAAACCAACGTCACCCTGGTTTTCTCGGCCCTCCAGGCCCTGATGGCGGCAAAAGCCGGTGCCACCTATGTATCCCCCTTTGTGGGACGTCTGGATGACTTGGCCCAGGAAGGTATGGGCCTGATTGAAGAAATCGCACAGATCTTTGCCAACTATGACTTTAAGACCGAGATCATCGTTGCCAGTGTCAGAAGTTCTCTTCACGTACTTGATTCTGCCCTTTTGGGTGCCGATATTGCCACCATCCCGTACGGTGTGCTCAAAAAACTGGCGGCCCACCATATGACAGACAAAGGTATTGATGCCTTCATGGCAGACTGGAAAAAGAAGAACGGATAAGGATGTTAAACGGACGATTCAGCCGCCTTATCACCCCGAACACAATGACGGTTGCCAGAATCGTGGCGGTACCCGTCATTGTGTTCCTGATGATGTTTGACAACAAGGGCACCTGCTTTCTTACCGCGGCCCTTTTTTCCCTGGCCTCCATTACCGACTATCTGGACGGTTACATGGCAAGGACACGGGGGATGGTAACCACCCTCGGGAAAATCCTGGATCCCCTTGCGGATAAACTCCTGGTGTCTTCCACACTGATCATGCTCGTGGCACAGGGATTCATCCCGGGCTGGATCGCATGTGTGATTGTGGGAAGGGAACTTGCCGTCACCGGTTTAAGATGCGTTTTGATCGAAAACCACCAGGATATTTCCGCCTCATGGCTTGGAAAATACAAAACCGGGTTTCAGATCGCAGCCATCATCCCGCTGACCCTTCACTACACCTTTTTTGGCATTGATTTCAACGCCATAGGCATGGTGTTTTTATACGGCGCCCTGGTGTTCACGGTCTGGTCCGGTATTGACTATTTTGTAAACGCCAAAAAATACCTGGTTTAGGAATTTTTTGTTGACAAACCAAGTTAAAATCTATATAAATTGCTCCTGTTGCTGAGCGGGAATAACTCAGTGGTAGAGTGCGACCTTGCCAAGGTCGAAGTCGCGGGTTCAAATCCCGTTTCCCGCTCCACAAAGGCGGCTTGGCCAAGGGGTAAGGCAACGGCCTGCAAAGCCGTTATTCTCCGGTTCAAATCCGGAAGCCGCCTCCAAACAAAACATTAAAGGGTTTCAGATTTACTCTGAAACCCTTTTTTAATTTGCCCTTTTCCTGACTTATTTCAAGCAACCGGCCCATGGCCGCAAACCGGTGCGCAGATCATTTCTGATCAAAAACCATCAAGGTGAAATCGTCGGGCAATCCCCCCCGGAATGCGGCCACCCTCAGCTTAAAAAGCGATTCAACAAGTTCGGGAGATGATTTTGTCCAGGCGGTGTTCAGATACTCTGCAAGCCCTGTGAGTCCCTGAAACACGCCGGTTTGCTCCGGTCTTTCTTCAAACACGGCATCCGTGCAAAGAAAGAGCCTATCCCCCGTCTCAAGATAAAAGATATCCTCGCGGTAAATGGTATCCCTGTCGTCCAGTACACCGATGGGAATCCCGCCTGTGGCAGGAAGCATGAGAATCCTGTCGTTTCTCAACACCAGGGCAGGGTGGTGGCCGGCGTTGGTGTATAAGAGACGTAAACTGGCCGGGTCATACACGCCGTAGAAAAGGGTGACAAATTTGCCCTGGTGCATAAATTGTTGAGAAAGACGGTTCACTTCGGCAACAACCGCCCCCGGAGACTTGCTTCCCGTAGCAAACGCCATGAATAGATTCAGGATCATCATTGAGATCAGGCAGGCCCCGGTGCCGTGGCCTGAAACATCACCGATGAGAATCCCGTACCGACTCTGGTCCACCGGAAACACCGCGTACAGATCCCCGCCGAGAATATTTGAGAACTCACATTTCAGGGTCAGGGGAAAGTTTGGAATAGCATGGGTTTGTGAGGAGAATATCCGATCCTGGGTGGATTTCGCCTCAGCAAGATCCCTTTGGAGATGACGGTTGATCCGTTCGAACTGTTTGGCTTTTTGTGACGTTTTGTGCAGCTTGTCCGTGAGAATGCTTGAAAACCATTGATAAAGCGCGGAGTGCAGATCATGGGTATTCCTACCGTGGATCTGTTTCAGTGTTCCGGATGATATTTCTATCAGGTCCACCGGTGTCTCAGAAATGATCGTGGCATTGGACGGGCCTCCGGTGATCACGCTCATTTCACCGATGATATCACCGGTCCTGGAAAGGTTGTAAATATATTCTTTGTCGATGTGAACAGAGACGGAACCGCTGACGATGATGTATACCCTGTCATTCACCTCTCCCTGGTTGAGTATCACCTGGCCGCTGGGTATCTTTTTCAACAGGGAGTTATCCGCCAGTTGCCGTATCTTCCGGGATTCTATATGGCACAGATATCTGGACTGTTTCAGCAGGCGGACAATGGTATCCTCTTGACTACTACCCTTCATCGGCATCCTTATTTTTGCTATATTTTTTTGGTGGCAGGTTAGCGGCGTTATAGGTTCATAGTACAATACTTTGAATAAAAAACCAATTCCTTGGAGAGCGGATGGAAACGGATTTTTTACTTGTTTTGAGTCGCCAAATCCTCTATGGTTCAGGCATTCTAAGCCTGACAACCCTCAGGCTGAAACACCACTCAAGCAAAAGGGAGCTGATATGAAAATTCTGGTTGGTTACAAGGGGATCAATGTCGGCAAGGACCTGTTGGATTTAGCCATCACTCACGCAACGGCATTTAATGCTGAGGTGGAAGTGGTAACCGTTATGCGGGACGGCAGCGAGCAGGACCAAAAAAAGATCAACGAGGCTGAAAAAAATCTGGAGGAAGCCAAAGCCTTCTTTTCGGATAAGGGGATCAATTGCCGGACCCACCTGCTTATCCGCGGCCTTGATGCAGGAGAAGATATTGTCGCATTTGCCAGGGAAAAGGGTGTGGATGAAATCCTGATCGGTGTGAAAAGCCGTTCTAAGGTCGGCAAACTACTGTTCGGCTCCACGGCCCAGGCCGTGATACTCACCGCCCCCTGCCCGGTGGTGACCGTAAAATAACCCGGTTTTCCATTGTCTTTATAAAACACATCGGCCGGAGTGGCTGACTCCGGCCGATGTTAAGGCAAAATTAGCAAAGCAAAGAAGCGATCTCTTTTTACATGAAATAACTAACCAAGTATCCGAATTCTTTCATTTTTTGCTGTAGCCACGGCCAATGGCGATCATGGACGGCCCATGGCCGTTAGTTAAAGAATTTTTCAAGTCCGTCTTGGGTGGGCGTCATGGATTTATCCCCCTGGTTCCAGTTGGCAGGACACACCTCACCGTGTTTTTCAGTGAACTGAAGGGCATCTACCATCCTCAGGGTTTCGGATACGTTTCTGCCCAGGGGCAGATCGTTGACCACCTGATGGCGAACCACGTGGTCTTTATCCAGGAGAAAAAGCCCTCTATACGCAATACCCGCCCCATCCACCAGCACATCATAGTCACCGGAGATAGTCTTGTTCAAGTCGGAGACGATGGGGTAAGCAACCCCTTGGATGCCACCTTTTGATTTCGGGGTATTCAACCAGGCCAGATGAGAAAAATGGGAGTCAATGCTCACGCCGATAACTTTGACATTGCGCTTTTCGAACTCATCGAGTTTATCACTGAATGCATGGAGTTCGGTGGGGCAGACAAAGGTAAAATCAAGGGGATAGAAAAACAGGACCACATATTTCCCTTTAAACTGGGACAGGGTGAAGTTTTCAATGATCTCGCCTTTTTCAACGGCAGTTGCAGTAAAATCCGGGGCATTTTTACCAACCAGTACGCTCATGTGGATCTCCTTTTCAGGTATTTTAATTAATCCGTTATAATTTTAGGTGTCAGTACCTGTCTTTATGTACGGCTTCTATATTAAACAAAACCCGTGCCAGCTATAACAATTAGAATCCAATAGTCAAGATGCCGCTTAAATCCAAGGTGTTACATAACAAGCCGAAATGAGAAAGAGGTTAGACTTAATATTATGTCTTAACTGCTGATACACAATTGTATGGATTCAGCTGAGACAGAATCAAACACTCATAGCTTTGTGATACACAAATGTCCGGGTTGAGATTTCACTCCAATATGATAAAACAGGACAGTTCCAATACCAAAAGGAGAAGGCGCCATGAAATTAAGATATTTTTCCCATTCTGCATTTCAAATGGTCACGGACCAGGGACATCGAATTTTGATTGATCCTTTTCTCACCGATAACCCCACATCTCCGGTATCGGCCGATGAGGTGGAGGCTGATTTTATCCTGCTGACCCATGGGCACGGAGATCATTTCGGCGATACCCTGTCCATAGCCGAGCGATGTAATGCCCTGTGCATTTGTGAAAACGAACTTGCATCCTATATCGGCGATAAAGGATTGCGTGCCCACAATATGCACATCGGCGGTGGGTTTGACTTTGAATTCGGCAGGGTAAAACTGACCCAGGCCCTTCACAGCTCTTCCACCCCGGACAACCAATGCCACGGCTCCGCAACCGGTTTGCTCATCACGATAGGGGACCAAACCATCTACCACACCGGCGATACCGGTTTGTTTTCCGATCTGAAGCTAATCGGTGATATGAACGATGTGGATATAATGATGGTTCCCATCGGGGATAATTTTACCATGGGCATAGACGACGCCGTAACAGCCTGTGAATTTGTAAACCCGGACCTTGCCATCCCGATACACTACAACACCTTCCCTGTCATTCAGGCAGATCCCCTGGTATTTAAGAAAAAATTGACTGCCAAGGGAATCGGTTGCAAGGTCCTGGAATTTGGGCAGGAGATCGAGATTTAAGTCACTTACCGAAAGCAAAACATGGATATCATCAAACAGTTCAAAGCCCTGTCCGACCCGACCCGGATGCGGCTGCTCAATATTCTCAACAGGTTTGAACTTAACGTTAACGAAATTGTTTCCATCGTGGACATGATTCAATCAGGGGTTTCCAGGCACTTAAAAATACTGCTGGAAGCCGGACTGCTGAAGTCACGAAAAGACGGCAGTTTCATCTATTATTCCGCGAACGGTACCGAAGCCACCCGGGAGCTTATTCATCTGGCATGCACCCAGGTGTCAGATGACCCGCTTTATGTTCAGGATTTAAACCGGGCAGAGCAGAGTCTCACCCTCAGAAAGAACAGGACCAAGCGTTTTTTCAGAACCGTTGCCCCCCAGTGGGACCGCCTTAAAAAAGAGGTCCTCGGTGAGTTTAACCTCAATGACCGGATTAAGGCCCGGATCTCTCCTGGCAACTGCATTGCAGACCTTGGGTGCGGCACCGGTGAACTGCTGCACAGCCTCATGGACATTGATGCTAAAAGTTTTATCGGCGTTGACGCCTCCCCTGAAATGCTGGAGCAGGCAAGAGTCAAACTCCCGGATATATCCAGCCTGGAGCTTAGGCTGGGAGAGGTTGAGAATCTACCCATGCGGGACCAGGAGGTGGACCTTGCCGTCATGTCCATGGTTCTCTACCACCTGGTTGAACCGGAACGGTCCTTCCAGGAGATTTTCAGGGTATTAAAGCCGGGCGGACGGTTTATCCTGGCGGATTTTCTCAGCCATAACATGGAAGAGATAAAGGAAGTCATCGGTGGTGCCTGGCTCGGATTTTCACCCAATCAGATCAATGATTGGGGCCGCGCCAACGGCATGAATGTCACCGATTCTGAAATTTTCCCCGTTGAAAACGGATTGACCATTTCCCTGTACTCATTGATTAAGGAGAAAAGATGATTATCCCAGTGATAATGGCAGGTGGCTCAGCCCCCCGCCTATGGCCGCTGTCCAGAGCGCTTTATCCCAAACAATTGATTGACCTATACAACGAACACACCATGTTGCAGAACACGCTGCGGAGGTTATCTGGCATCGCTGACCTTGCCCCCCCTGTTGTGGTGTGCAATGAAACCCACCGGTTTATGACAGCCGAGCAGCTGCGCCTCATCGATACTGCGGCCTCGGCGATTCTTCTGGAGCCTGCCGGGCGAAACACGGCGCCTGCCATTGCCCTGGCCGCATTGATAACGGAGCAATTGCAGTCGAAAAGTGGTACGGACGCTTCAGACCCGGTGTTATTGGTGCTGCCTGCCGACCATGTCATTGAAAATATCACCGCCTTTCACAAAGGGGTGGCCGAGGGCGCCGAATTGGCGCAGCAGGGACACCTGGTTACCTTCGGCATCGTTCCGGGCACCCCTGAAACCGGGTACGGATATATCCAGAAAGGGGACCCGCTAAACGCGGACACCCAGGCTGCCCGGATTGCCCGCTTTGTTGAAAAACCGGATTATAAAACCGCCTGTGATTATCTTGCTTCCGGAAATTTTTGCTGGAATTCAGGTATGTTCATGTTTAAAACCTCCGTCATCACTTCAGAGTTGGGCACCCACGCCCCGGATATCATGAAAGGGTGTAAGGACGCCATAGACAAAGGCAGGCAGGATCTCGACTTTTTCAGGGTCGATCAGGAGAGTTTTGAATCCATTCAGGGCGACTCCATTGACTATGCGGTTATGGAAAAAACAGACAAAGGTGTGGTCATTCCCCTGGATGCCGGATGGAACGATCTCGGGTCCTTTGATGCCCTGTGGCAGACCGGAACAAAGGATGAAGAAAACAACGTCACCAGCGGAGATGTCCTTGTACACAATGTAAAAGAGACCTATATCCATGCGGAAAACCGGATGGTGGCCGCTGTGGGCCTGGAAAAATTCGTCATTGTCGAAACCAAGGATGCCGTTTTGGTGGCCCCCAGGGATCAGGTACAGGATGTTAAAAAGATCGTCGGGAAGTTGAAGGCGTTGAATCGTGAAGAGGCAATCACCCATGCCAAGGTATACCGCCCCTGGGGCGACTATGAGACCATCGATCTTGCCCCCCGGTACCAGGTTAAACGGATTACCGTGAAGCCCTCCGCAAAGCTCTCTCTCCAAAAGCACTACCACAGGGCGGAACATTGGACCGTGGTATCGGGCACCGCCATCGTCACAAAGGGAGAAAAGCAAATTATGTTGCAGGAAAACGAATCCGTTTATATCCCTTTAGGCACCATGCACCGGCTTGAAAACCCCGGAAAAATCCCTCTCGAACTCATTGAAGTACAGTCCGGCCCTTACCTCGGGGAAGACGATATTGTCCGTTTTGATGATGTTTACGGCAGGAAAGAAGATAAGGAATAGCCGGAGTCTCAGGTGTAATCGCCGCGGTTGATCTTGATTTTTTCAAGTTCAACCACGGTGGCAAGATGATCCAGGATATTCTTAAGCCGGTTGTCTGAATCCGTAGTTTCGGTCAGACCCCTGTCGATTTGGGCGGTCTGCATCTGGATCTCTTCCAACAGGCCATAGGCGTTTTTCAGGGTCTGACCGGGGTCTGAAAGTATGCCGGCATATTTTTCAAGCATATCAATGGCATCGGAAAGCAACTGGGGAACAAAACTGTTGTCCCGGCTGATTTCTGCAAGCTGAGCATTATAGGTGGCGGACAGTTCGGGCAGGCCGAAATCATCCCCGGCCCCCAAATCGCCAAGGCTGCTGCCTTCCAGCTCTTCGGCCAGGATCTTTGAGAATTCCCCTGGTGCCCCTCTGGAAAAAGATCCGGTTTTTCCGGTCTTTTCAGCGGGGGATGTTGGCTGAATCCCCGGCGTATCTTGGTTGATTTCTGTCATAGTCTGTTTTTTTGGCTTGCTATGATTCTAAACCTGTGGTTAGTTGCTGTTGATTCCGGTTGTCTTCGGATCTTTCTTTTACCAGATATGTTGCATGTCCCTAATAAAAGTATTGCAAATCAACCGGAAATATTTAAAACTAATCCTTCAATAAATATAGGAGGACTATCGCTGTAATGTCAAGATCAATCATGGAGCAGGGGGTATGAGCGAAGATATCTCACAGAATATGAAAGGCAAATTTCTCATGGCGGTCCCCGGCCTGCCTGACCCCAATTTTGCCCAGACCGTCACCTGCATGTGCGAACACAACGAATCCGGTGCCTTAGGCTTCATTGTTAATAAAGTGCACCCGCTGCTGACCGGCAGGGAACTCTTTGAAGATCTGAGCATAGAATGCAACGAAACGGTGGATAAACTGGACGTTTTCCTAGGCGGTCCGGTGCAACCCTCCGGTGTTTTCGTTCTCCACGGCGCTCCTTTTGACTGGAACGAAAGCTTAAGGGTCACAGATTGGCTCTGTCTTAGCAACTCCAGGGACATTCTGGAAGCCATTGCCATGGGCAAGGGGCCTGAGCAGTTTATGGTGATGCTGGGATGCGCCGGCTGGGGGCCCATGCAACTTGACAACGAATTAAGCGACAGCGCCTGGCTGACCAGCGATCTCTCAGAAGACATCATGTTCAAGACCACGCCGGACCTGAAATATGAAAAGGCGATGATGCTGATCTGACCCGCCTCCTCCGGCAGGAGATCGGCCACAGGATTTTTACGGGATGAAACGATTCGGAAACCATTTAACCCATACGGAAACAAGGATGGACACCCACCATCTTGCTTTTATGCGGCTTCATCTCCTGATTATAATGATCAAAGCCCGCCTGGAGGGATATCCTGTCGGAAAATTTCGGAAAAAGGCCGTTCTGGACAATGCCGCCGAACTCCACCGCCAGACCTCGGACATCTCATTTAAAATACCCGGGTCAAGATCGGTCAACCACCTTTTCAAAGAACGGGTCAAGCTTTTGTGCGTGATGGCTGCAGCCATGATTTCAGACGACTATCCCTTAGGGGTGCACCGGCGTGCCGCCATTCTCGATAATATCGACAGTATCGTTGACACGGCCTTTCCCCACGCAAAACTTGATATTTTCCAGGACATTTTTAAGGCAGCCTGATGATACAGGGGCACCCCATCATAGAAAACGTTAAAATTTTAGTGGTGGATGATGACTCCGGCGTAAGGAAGCTTACGGTGAATGCCCTGACATACTGCGTTAACAGAGAAATTCTGTCCTTTGAGGACGCCACATCGGCCTGGCACTATTTGAAGGATGGCGGGGCTGCGGATATTATTATTTCAGACGTAGACATGCCGGGCATGAGCGGTATTGAACTGACAACAAGATGCAAGGCGGATCGGGCAGACACCATCGTCATCCTCATGTCCGGGGTAAAGGCGAACAGGAAAGCGGCCGAGCAGTCCGGGGCGGATGCCTTTTTGGGCAAACCTTTTTCCCTTGCCGATCTATTTGAGATTGTCCGGTTCTATGTGGTGGGAGAATCCGCCGGATAGTCCACGGGATTTTCGTCCTTTAAATCCGATGCAGATTCGCGGTCCTGCGTTATCTTGTGGACACAGAGTGTCACCCGTCCGGGCAATTCCTCAGGTGTGAAACCAATGGACCTGAATATTTTTACCTCGAGTGCCAGGGTGTCTTCCCACATTCGCCTGATGCGTTTTCTGAATTCGGGGATCGTACCGTACTTCACCTTAATATAGGCAAGGCGCTGATCCAGTGACACCACCTGGTCGTGGAGAACGCGCTTGTCTGCGTAGTTGACAAGCTCCGGTTCGGACACCGGGCCCTTATCCGTCCGTTTATCCAGGATCACATGCTGCCGGATGATATCTCCGATCTCTGGATATCCCAGGCTTACCGCAAGCCCGCCGCCGGTTTCCGAATGCATTTCACCGGTTTCAAAGCTTCTTGTCTTGGTGATATCATGTAGCAGGGCTGCGGTCCTGACCAGATCCAGATTCAATCCGGGAGTACTTTGTTTAAGATGGCCCCCCAGGCATACCGCGACGTTGGAAACCATCACCGAATGGTCGATGATGTGGTCCATCATCTTCATTTTCCGGATAATCTTGAAGCATTCCCTGTCAGAAGGCAGATTCATGGATGGTCCTTAGGTCTCCAGAAGCGTTGCGGTTACAGTGTCCCCTTTAATTAGGTATTGAAGTTATACCCTGTATTGTTATGATAAGAAAAGGAAATTTTTACATGGAATCGTAACGACTATGCTCTCTCAGATTGTTTCAGGCGGACAGACGGGCGCAGACCGGGCAGCCCTTGATGTTGCCATTAAATTCAACATCCCCCACGGCGGCTGGATCACCAAAGGACGGCGGACGGAAGACGGTACGCTGCCCGGTGTCTATCAACTGCAGGAAATGACAACCTCGGACTATCCCAGCCGGACGCGGCAGAACATCATTGGCTCCCAGGGTACGGCCATCATTTCCAGGGGCCCTCTGCGGGGTGGTTCAAAACTGACATGGTCCTTTGCCCGTGTCAAAGGAAAGCCTGTCAGCCATATTGATCTGCTCGACAATGATATATTTGAATCGGCGATCATCCTCCAGTCCTTTATTCTTGAAAACCAGATTAAAACCCTAAATGTCGCAGGTCCCCGGGCAAGCCATGATCCGGGAATATATTTTGACGTAAAATCCATCTTGGAAGCCGTATTATACCTTGACTATCTTGAGTCAGACAAAGAAACTAAATTCTCACCTCTTTTTCCGAAAACCACGGACACATTTTGCTATGGGGGAACCATCGACGGTGCCGCCCGCTTGATCTGCCACCACCTGCCGTTGAGGGCAAAATCCGTTGTGGCGCGGCTGCCTGACGACGAAATCGGAGATCTGTACTTTGCATGGATGGATGCCCTTCGCACCTGCCTTGGCCTTGAGGAAGACAGGGAGGGCCTGGTGTCCGGACTGGCCAAAAAAGCCGTGCAGGGGAACGTGTTTACGGTTGAGGACGCGATTATGGAAATTTTAAAGTCAGTGAAGAAACAATTAACGGCAACCTGCCGCCTGAGGATTGTCCAATGATTCCCATCCGGGACAACCAGGAAACCCACGCCCTGCCGGTGGCAACCTATGGGATTATCGGTATCACCACCCTGGTCTTCCTCTGGCAGCTCACCCTGGGGCTTGACAATGAGGCGGTATATTACATTTTCGGATTCGTGCCCGGCAAGTATACCCTAGGAGAGCTTGCCCGTCATTTTACCCTCCTGAACAAACTGCTGTCCCCTGTATCCTACATGTTTTTCCACGGCGGTTTCTGGCATTTCCTGGGCAATATGTGGTTTCTGTATATCTTCGGGGACAATGTGGAGGCCCATTTCGGCACTGCCCGATTTATCGGATTCTATCTGGTCTGCGGTATTCTGTCCGCCGTATGCCACTTCCTACTCAACTTCCAGTCCCCGGTGCCGACCATCGGGGCCAGCGGTGCCATTGCCGGAGTTATGGGGGCCTATTTCATTCTTTATCCGGGCTCCCGCATCCTGACGGTGGTGCCCATATTGATCTTCCCTGTTTTTATCCATATCCCGGCCTTTGTCTTTCTTGGAATATGGTTTTTGCTCCAGTTTATCAATGCCACCGGCCAGGGGGCAGGCAGCAATATCGCCTGGTGGGCCCATGTGGGCGGCTTCATTGCCGGGGTGATTCTGCTTTCCATGAATAAAAAGGTGCCCAGCACCGGAACCAATGAAAAAATTACCCGTCTGACCCGTAAAAAACGCAGCCCGCGGCTCCAGGTCATCACCCCGCAATCCAGGGATTTTGGTCCCGACCTTTACGGGGTGATTGAATTGACCTCCCTTGAGGCACTGGCTGGAACACGTAAACTGGTTACCATCCCCTGGGGATTTTACAAATCCTTTTACAGGGTCACGGTCCCTGCCGGAATCAAACGGGGCACACGGCTGCGCCTCAAAGGCATGGGAAAACAACTCCCGGGAGAAGAAACCCGGGGAGACCTGTTTTTAACGGTTGAGATCAAGAATGCGATTTAAACCCATCCTTCCATATCTTCTGGTAATCATCTTGATTGCCGCAGCCGTCATTCAATCCCTGTTCATCGGCCTGCCGATCATTGCCGAAACCTTTATCAAGGACAGGTTTCCAGACCTTCCCCAAGGATTTTTTACTGAATTTTCCATAGAAAAAATAGGACCGTCGAGAACAGTGTTGCATGACATCCGGATCGGCAAAGATGTCCGTGCGGACCGGATTATCTGCGATTATAGCTGGGGCGGGCCACATCGGTTTCAGCTTGATAAAATAACGGTTTCAGGCCTCACCACCCGCATCCAAATCACCGATGAGGCCAGCGTGATCGTCAACGGGCAGACCTTTCCCCGAAAACAAACACTGTCAGAAGCAAAAAAAGACAGTGCCCCTGTCTTTCCGTTCCGACTTGATTTATCCCCCTTCTTTTCCTTTATTCCGGATCGAATTGTGTTAGAACACATCAATACAGAAATTATCTATCAAGGCCAACCGATCCTGCTGCCTGCAAGGTTCAACATCAGGGTTTCCCGGGAAGAGGGCAGAGCAGGCGTTCAAGGGGAGATTATCCCCTTCGGGCAGCGTATCTCCATGGAGGCTGGCGGAAGCTTAGAATCCGGAATGACACGGCTGCAGATATCGGCTGATGACTTTACTCCCGGTTTTATCACTGAGTTTGTACAAAAAATCCCTGAGGACATTCTGTTTGGTGGACCTGTAAACTTCTCCGTTACTAAATCATCTGATGCCCCATGGCAATTCTCACTTGAAGGCCTGGAAATTATCGGCAAGGACAGTCCCGGGGTACAGGTACATAAGGTCTCAGGCCATATCGATGAAAGGGCGGAAGGCCCTCCCCTCAATCTAACGATCAAGGCCTTGGCAGATGTTACACTGTCGGACCGGGGCCTTACCCCGCTGCCGCTTAATTTTTCCCTGAACGCCACGGTACCTGGCGCAGGAGAACTCCCCGAATTCACCCTGACAGGGCGTAACACCCCCATGACACATTTCACCGTTGACAGAGGACTGCCCTCCCCATTGACCCTGCTGTCCCCGGAATTGGAATTTTCAGTCAAGGGCACAACCGCAGACCAGAAAGCCGATGTCCGCCTGAGGACCAAGGGGATTGATCATCACTTCCCGTTAGGGTCGGCTTCTTCCGGCACATTGGAATTCAAGGCTGAAACCCAGGGAGACTTTCTAAATCCGGCCACGGAGAAACCCATCACTTTTAGCGCAACCCTATCTGAACTGGCCTCAAAGATTCTGCTTGTTTCCAACCGAATAAAACGTGTTAATGCCCAGGGCCAGATACGCATCAAAACAGACAACCTGCAAGAAGGCCTGCTCCTCGTATCCGGACACATTCTTACTTTGGCAACGGGCATTGAGGCCCGACAAACCGGCAGCAAGGTCGATATTTCTGCATTGCGCATGAAAGCAAACTTGAGGCCAGGGGCTGCCCACAATAGGCTTTCTGTGGGGATGGACTGCGTTCTTTCAAACATTTTGGCTCTCTTCGATGGAAACAGGATCAACGTCGAAAAAAACCGGATATCAGGTACGGTGCATCTGGGACTAAACCAACCGCCCGATCTTCGGCTCAACACCCAAATAACGGGCGCCGCCATTGATCTTCGCGCAGCAGGGTTTAATGCGGAAGGTATCAACGTAAAGCTTCCCATCTCCTATCCCTATCGTCCCGAAACAAAGCCGGGGCAATTAACCGTTGGTCGGTTCACCGACGGCAGACGGCTTAACGCAGGATTAGAAGGGGTGCTCAGACAAACCGGGGATCACAAAATTTCCATGACCGGCCGTGCGACAAGCAAAGATATTGATGACCTGGTACTGCACGTGGATCTTGCCGCAGGGCTGGATGAAGCCCTTGTTCCCGATGTTGAGGTGGCGGTCCGGTCCGAAGCCTTTCATTTCACCGAAAAAGCGTTATCCCGGATCTTACCGGACATTCAGAATCAAGGCACTTTCAACATCAAAGCATCCACACAAAGCCATGCCGTATTCAGAAAGCACGTGCTGACCACCGGCGGCAGTATTTCAATTCATGAGGGCCGTGTAAACATGCCGGATCTGAATCTGACGGTTGACGGCATCCGGGGGAATATCATCATGGCTGACCTCCTGACCCCCGAGAGCCTGCCGGGGCAGAAAATACAGATCTCAACCATTGATGCGGGGCAGTTCCGGTTCAATGACGCAAAGCTTCGGTTCAGCATTGAGGACGGCAAATCCCTGAATCTGGAAAACCTGACCCTGAAATGGTGCAACGGCATTGTGTCTACCGAATCACTGCGCCTTCCGGACCCGGACGGACGTGTCAGCCTCACCCTCTACTGCGACCGTCTGGAAATGGACAGTCTTCTGCGGCAGATCGGCGCCTTTGATGCGGACGGCGGCGGCACCTTGAGCGGCCGCATCCCGGTGGTTTACCAGAACGGTGATATATCCTTTGAAAACGGATTTCTCTTTTCAACGCCGGGGCAGGGGGGCCGGATCTTTGTGAACGATATAGACCGCCTGATGACAGGAATGCCCAAGGATTCCCCCCAGGTATCCCACCTGGACCTGGCCGCTGAAGCACTCAAGGATTTTCAGTACACCTGGGCCAAGCTGAGGCTGAATACCACGGGGGATGTGCTTGATGTGAATATGGAAATTGATGGCAAGCCTGAAAAAGTCCTGCCTTTTGAGTATAAACGGGAAATGGGAGGATTTATCCGTGTGGATGCGGAAAGCCCCGGCTCCAGGTTCCAGGGGGTAAAACTGGACGTAAATCTTGAACTCCCCTTTAACCGCGTCATGAAATTTGGTAATAAGATAAAATCTATTCTGGAATGATGCCTGAAAGATAAAAAATAAGGAGATAACATGACCCATCGTTTATGTACACTTATTGTCTGCGTGCTGTTCTTTGCGGCAACCGGCTGCAGCACCAGCCATGAAGTCGAGGTAAAGCCGGTGGAAATTAAACCCATCCACATCACCATAGATGTGAATGTGAAGGTAGACAAGGCCCTGGATGATTTCTTCGGTGATATTGATGAAGCAGCCGAAGAGCTTGCCAAAGAACAGACCACGGAATAAGAAGGAGACATGATGAAAAGTAAATGGTTTAAACATATATTTGCAGGCCTGTTGGCAACCCTTCTCGTATGTTCTGCAGTTGCCTATGCCAATAGCGGCATCAAGCAGAGAATGACCCAACGGTTACCGGCAATCACGGATCTTAAAACCCGGGGCATCGTTGGGGAAACCAACCGGGGCTATCTTGGCTTTGTCACCGGCGCACGTGAAAAAGAAGCCGTGGTTGAAGCAGAAAACAAAGACCGGAAGATGATCTACCAGAAGATTGCCTCAGAACATTCTGTTTCCCTTGACAGGGTTGAAAAACGGCGGGCAAAAATCCTTGAGGAAAGAACATTGAAAGGACAGTTTTATCAGAACAGTTCAGGGGCCTGGGTTCAAAAATAATTGTTGTCAACCAGAGGCAAGAATTTAGGATTCATCTTAAAAAAGTATTGACAGCCGGGGTTTGCCGGGAGTAAGCTCCGGTTTAAATTTGCAGACAGAAGTCTGCCTGATGTAACGGCAGTACCCACATACATAACGAATACAAACCACGAAGGTGAAAGCGGAAAACCGCTTGACAGCCTTCGTGGTTTTTTTTTGGCCCAAACCCTGTAAACGTGAAACTGATAAAAAGGACTGATTATGAAATTCAAACTGAAACCTATTGCGGTACTACTTTTAATGTTGACCTTTACCCCGGTCTGTTATGCCCATTTTGGTATGGTGATCCCATCAGATAATATGGTGGCCCCGGACGACAACAGAACCGTTTCTTTGACACTCTCATTCTCCCATCCCTTTGAGGGCATCGGCATGGAACTTGTCAAACCCGCAGCCGTATTCATGGTAAAAGACGGCAATTTAACCGATCTTCTTGGCCGCCTTGCACCGGCCAAGGTCATGGATCATCCGGCCTTTGCGGTGGACGTTAAAATGAAACGTCCGGGAGCCCATGCCTTTGTCATGGAACCTGTGCCCTACTGGGAACCCGCAGAAGATTGCTTTATCATCCACTATACCAAAACAATCGTTTCTGCATTCGGGGATGATACCGGCTGGGATGAGGAACTGGGTATTAAAACGGAAATCATCCCCCTGACCCGGCCGCTGGGGCTCTACGCCGGCAATGTATTCCAGGGCATTGTCAAACTGGATGGCAAACCTGTGCCCTATGCAGAGGTTGAGGTGGAATTTTACAATGAAAAGATGGCCGTCGAAGCTCCGGCAGACGAGATGATTACCCAGGTGGTCAAGGCGGACGGAAACGGCGTATTTACCTATGCGGCTCCCGTTGCGGGATGGTGGGGGTTTGCAGCCCTGAACACCTCCGACAAAAAAATGGTGCATGACGGTGAAAAAAAGGATATAGAGTTAGGCGCAGTGATCTGGGTTAAATTTGACAACTGGCAGGAAAAGTAATCCATGCATATTTCCGAAGGCGTACTATCAGGTACCGTTCTCGGGGCAGGTGCAGCCGTTGCCATCGGCTGCACGGCCCTTGGGCTAAAAAAATTAGACGATCAGAAAATGGTTCATACAGCGATCCTGGCCTCGGCTTTCTTTGTGGCCTCCCTGATCCACGTCAATATCGGCCCTGTCAGTGTCCACCTGATCCTCAACGGAGTGGTGGGCCTCCTGCTTGGCCTTGCCGCATTTCCCGCAATTTTGACAGCGCTGGCACTCCAGTCCGTTTTTTTCCAGTACGGCGGCCTCACCGCACTGGGGGTCAACACCCTGATCATGGCCGTACCGGCGGTTGCCGTCCACTATTTGTGCCGGCCGTTGCTGGGCCGTTCCAGCCAGCTAAATTTTGTAGCCGGATTTCTTGCCGGTACCCTGTCTATCATGGGCGCCTGCCTTCTTCTTGGTGCTGCACTCTGGTTTACGGATGAACAATTTATGGCCACCAGTGTTGCCATTATCACGGGCCATGTTCCTGTGATGATTATTGAAGGGCTTATCACCGGATTCTGCGTATCCTTCCTGATGCGGGTCTATCCTGAAATTCTACCGAAAAAAGTGATGCTCACATGAAATACCGACATTCATTTTTCCTTGTCCCGGCACTGGTCCTGATATCAACGGTCTGCACCACCCAGGCCCTTGCCCATAAAGTCATTGTATTTGCCTGGCCCGAAGACGGCCAGGTGCATATCGAAGCAGGGTTCGGGGGGAAACGGCCGGCTAAAAACTGCGAGATTACAGCAAGTGACAGTGCCGGCACCCCTGTTTACAAAGGGACTACAGATGACCTTGGCCGTCATTCCTTTGCCATCCCCGAAGGATATGCTTCCGACATGACCATCGTACTGAAGGCCGGTCCAGGCCACAAAGGCAGCTGGACCATTGCTGCTGACGAATTCATGGATTCGCAGGAACCGTCGCCACAGTCTGATGCACCGGCACCCAAAAATACGGCACCAAAGAACAACCCCCTCAATCAGGGAACAGATCCCATGAAGATAATTGCAGGTATCGCTGTTATCTTCGGCCTGGCATATGTGGCCAGACGATTTCGGGCCAAAAAGAATACCGAGCAACCCTAACAGCGTCTAAAGGAACATCTATGATAGACCGAAGCCTGGAGCAGGGAGATTCCTTCATCCACCGCATTGATCCCAGGATCAGAATCGTCACAGCCCTGTGCTTATCGATGACGGCAGCCCAGTGCACCCATCCAGCCGTCGCCGCAGGTTTTCTAAGTATAAGCGTTGTGCTTGCCCTAATAGCAAAGCTCAAGGCAGGCCAGGTCCTGATACGCCTTAAACCCCTTCTCTGGTTTCTTTTGATGATGTGGCTGTTCCTGCCGCTGACCTTCACCGAAGACATTGTCTACCGGTACGGCTGGCTCACGGTGAGCCGGGCAGGGGTGCAGCTTTGCACCATGATCTCCCTGAAGTCCATCGGGATCCTCATTATATTTACGTCGCTTCTGGCCACCATGCCGGTGGCCACTCTCGGGGCGGGGCTGCACCGGCTCCGAGTGCCTGACAAACTTGTGTTTCTTCTGCTGATGACCTACAGGTACATTGCGGTAATCCGGCAGGAATACAACCGGCTCATCCGGGCCGCCAGGTTCAGGGGATTTCGGCCGGGAACCAACCTGCACTCCTACAGGACCTATGCCTATCTTGCCGGCATGCTCTTTGTCCGGGCCTCCCACAGGGCGGACCGGGTCTTCCAGGCCATGCGCTGCAGGGGTTTTACCGGCAGGTTCAGAAGTCTTGACGTGTATACCGCAGATGGGATACACATAGGATTTCTTGTGATCTGCGGTGCCGCAGGGATAAGCCTGCTCATCGCAGAACGATTATGGTTGAACTAACGGCCATGGGCCGCCCATGATCGTCATTGCCCGTGCCCACAACAAAACATGAAAGAATATAATAGCTTGCAAGTTTCTTTCATATAAATTGACTGAAGGAAATACCCTATGACCACTCCCATCATTGAACTTGAAAATATTTCCTTCAGATATCCCGGTGCTTACGATGCCGTCCTCAACAATCTTAAGCTTAAAATAATGCCCGGAGACCGCATCGGCCTGATGGCACCCAACGGCAGCGGAAAAACCACGCTGCTCCATACCATTATGGGGCTGTGCCGGCCCCAGGAAGGCAGTGTCCGCATCTTTGGAACCCCCATGGAAACCGAAGCGGACTTCACCGGTATACGTCCCCGCCTGGGCCTGTTGTTCCAGGATTCAGACGACCAGTTGTTCTGCCCGACCGTGCTGGAAGATGTGGCCTTCGGCCCCCTCAATCTCGGAGAGTCCCGCAGCCAGGCCAGGGAGACAGCGATAAAAACAATGGCCTCACTCGGTATAGAAGGGCTTCAGGACAGGATCACTCACAGGCTGTCCGGGGGGCAAAAACGGTTAGTGGCACTGGCAGCCGTATTGGCCATGAAACCGGAGGTGCTGCTGCTGGATGAACCCACATCCGGTCTGGATTCAGACGTGAAACAGACCCTGGCGGATATTTTGAATCAACTGGATATCTCCTACCTGATCATCTCCCATGAATTTGACTTTCTCAATGCGGTGGCCGACCGGATTTTTTCCATGGAAGAAGGACAGGTGCTCACGGATGATGAGATCCATGTCCACCACCATGAGCATGTTCACAGGCACGGCCGCCATCCACATGTCCACAAATAGATATCCGGTCATACGGATGTAGACGTGGCCACAAACAGCTCGGGGCAGTCCCCGCCGTCAAAGCGGCAGGGACTGCCCCGGTTTTATAGCTAATCTGTTTTTTTTAAAGCGTTAGCAGCTTTAGCAGCGTTAGCGTCTGTCCATCAAATTGTTCAGCTCCTTCTGGATGCAGAAGTAAATATCCTCGTCACTGCCGAACACGTCTATCACATCCTTATGGTTGATAAGGGTTTCAACAATAAAGGCCGTAAGGTAGAGGCTGGCGATGTTGGGATTGGATACCAGGGTTCTGAAGGGGGCCACGGCATAGTCGATATCAAAATCCTCAGCCCGGCACATGGTATCCAGGCAGCGTACGATCTGGTTCTCAATGCTCGACTTGCTAACGGTTTCGATCAGACCGTTTTCAATGAGCCTCATGGAGACCCTGTTGCTGAATAAATCGATGTTGTCCCGGATGGTCGTTATGGTTTTAATTCTCTCCCGCTCTTTGGAGGATTCGATCTTTGAGAGAAGCTTGGATTCTCTGTTTCCGGTATAAAAAATTTTGGCCATGGATTTATCCTTAATATTAACAAAACCTGTTAAATGCTAGCCTTAAGTTATATTAAAAGCACCCGGGTTTAGCAAGGAAAATCTAGTGATGTTCCACAATTGTATACCGCTTTTCATGCGTCATTTTTCCCATGAAATTTGATCTTTTTAACGGGGTATTTTCACCGCGGAATCAGGTGTCTTTGACAATCATCTGTGCCGTGTAATTTTTAAATTTGTTGATCTTGAGATGAAACAGCAGCTTGGGGTAAAACGCCGGCAGATCGGAGGTATTTGCTAGGTTAAAATGAAGTGCCTCCACACCGGTGACGGAGTGTTCCCCCTTTAGCACCATTTTTCTGTGGCTGTTGCCGAGAATCACAGAATCTCCCACCCAGAGGTTCCGCGCCATAAACAGGGGTTCGGGATTGGCTGTGCCGAAGGGCCGCAGCCGGTCGATCTCACGGGCAAGATCAAGCGTGATATCATCAATGCTGAGTTCTGCATCCACCGTCAGTTTCGGGATAAAATCCTCATCGGAGCAATGGGTATCCAGGTATTGCTTCAACCCTTGGGCAATCTCCTCCAGGCGTTCTTCTTTTAGTGTCAGGCCGGCGGCCATGGCGTGTCCGCCGAACCGCTCAAGCAGATCAGCATTGGCCCCGAGGGCCTGGTGGATGTTGATCTGGTTCACGCTCCGGCAAGATCCCGTGGCAATACCGTCTTTTACGGACATCAGCACCACAGGGCAGGTGTATTTCCGGGACAGCCGGGATGCCGCAATCCCCAGAACGGTGGGCTCCCAGCGCCTGTCCCACAGGACTATAATCCGGCCGTCCAATAGGGTGGGGTCCCGGGAAATCCTGTTTTCGATATCCAGAACAATTTCCCTTTCGATATGCTGGCGTTTGAGATTGAGGTCATCCAGCAGCTGGGCTGTTGTTTTTGCTTCGCTGAGGGACGGGGCCGTAAGATGTGAAACGCAGATCCTTGCATGGGATATCCGGCCCGCCGCATTGATTCTGGGTACCACCTTATAGGAGATATCGTCCGAGTCCATCTGTGCAATGTCCAGGCGGGCGGACTGGACCATGGCTTTGATCCCGGGCCGTGATCCCATGCGGATTTGCCGCATACCGGCAATGCAAAGGGTCCGGTTGTCCCCGACCAGCGGTACCATATCCCCGATGGTCCCGATGGCAAACAGGTCAAGATATTCTACCAGGCTGGGCTCCTCAATCTCCTCCCACACCTGTTTTTCCCTGAAAAATTTTCTCAGGGCCATCACCAGGTAAAAGGCGACGCCGACCCCGGCAAGGTAGTCCAGCCCGGAGGAACAATCCGGCTGCTTCGGATTGATGACGGCCAGTGCGTTAGGGAAATCTTCTCCGGGTTCGTGATGATCGGTCACGATCACATCAACGTCTTCAGACCTTGCAGCCTCTACCGCCTCCGCGGCACTGATACCGCAGTCCACCGTAATGATGAGATCCACATTCATCTCCACGGCAATGTCAATATGGGCGGGCTGAAGGCTGTACCCTTCCTTAACCCTATGGGGGACATACCAGGCAACATCCGCTTCGGCCCTGCTGAGAAACTCGAATACCGTTGAGGTGGCGGTGACGCCGTCTGCGTCAAAATCCCCGAAAACAAGGATTTTTTCGTTGTTGACCACGGCAGAATGAATTCGTTCCACCCCCTGAAGCATATCTTTAAGATCAAAAGGATTGGTCAGGCGGGAAAAGTCCGGATCAAGGAAAAACCGGGCCTCTTCAGGGGAGTTGAGTCCGCGGTCTGCCAGGAGGCTGGCTAACACGGGATGGCAGTTCAGTGCCTTTGAAAGCCGCCGGGTCAACTCGGGATCAGGGCTGATATGTGTGAGTCGGGTTTCCATGGGGTTAAGGGGTTATAGCCGCTGCCGGTGGTAAAGTCAATCAGAGCTTGCGCCTGGGTTTAACACCATGCTAACGTAAGGTTCCAATCCGCAATTTCACTCACAGGCTACAGAAGGCATCGTGATGAGCCGATAAATATGGCTATATGAGTTGCGGGTTACAACACCTCTCAGGCATGGAGCAGACTATGGTAAGACGTGAAATTGTTGATGCGGTAGTTAAGGGTGAAAAACTGGGTAAAAAAAAGCCCAAAAAATCCGTAGTGGTATCATCACTTTCAGCCCAAAAAGCAGATTTCCAGAAAATTTCCCAAAGCCTAAACCTTACCCCCGGTTCCGCCAGATACCAGGTGTTGGAATCCTTCTGTGAAAATAAAAAGCCCTGCATCGGTGACACCAAAACCCTGATCCACAGAATAAAAGACTTCAACGATGCCCAACTGACCATTCTCAAAGCATTCTGTACAAAAGCGGATTTCACCGTAAAAAATATCCTGGCAACGGTTCAGTCCATAAAAAAGTTCGGTGATGACCGGTTGCTCATGCTGCGATGCTTTGTTGATTTGGGGGATATCGGCCCGGGACAACTTCACCAGTTCTTCAGGACGGCGTTACCCTGCGGCACCCCGAAGGAAATGGGAAAAGAAGCCTACAAAAAAGAGGTATTATCCAAGCATATCAGGCCGGATCAGATAGATACCTTTTATAATATATGCCACCGGGTGGACGGTGTGGGGCCGGGCACTGCCGTAGCGATCCTGCCGAAAATCCGTGAGCTCAAACAACCCCACGCCAGGGTCATCAACTCCTTTTTATCAGACAACGCCTGCTTCGGAGACAAGCCCATTGACGGCAATAATATCCTGAGCCTGATCAATCTCTGGCTCAGCCTGCCCGTTCCGAAAAACAATAAGGCCTTTGAAAAACTCATCACCAAATTATCCGGCCAGCCCAAAGAAAAAAAGAATGACTTTATGTTTTTGATACACACCTACAAAACCGAGGTCAACAAGATGGATGCCGGCGGAAAGATCGCCACCGGCATCCGGAACCTGTTGGGATAAGCACGGCGGGTTCGTCACCGGAATCTTAGATCCTTTAAAAAATCGCAATCTCGTCTCACATTCCCATTGAGAAGCGTCTGCAACTAGTGGTATATTTATCATTTTAGATTGACACAGAATCGAAAACGAACCGGAACAAAACGCAAATGCAGAGCATCATCAGGGAGTACCGTGTGGATAAGGCCAAGATCGGATTTATCCGTTTTATATTTGAAGCCCATGAAGGGGTTGCCCTGGTTACCACACTGGACCCAAAAGCCGGGCATATCAAATTGACCATCGCCCCTGACCGGCTGGAGACGGCGTTACGGATCGTTGCTGATCTGAACAAGGACTTTCAATTCAATGCGTATTAAAGGCAAAGCATATATAAACACCATCGGCTGCCAGATGAACGTTTACGATTCGGAAAAGCTGGCCGGTATCCTCAACGCCTACGGGTATGAGAAAACAAAAGATGTGGACACCGCCGACCTGGTGTTATGCAACACCTGCTCCATCCGCCACAAGGCTGAGGAAAAGGCCTTCAGCTTTCTAGGACGGTTTGCCAGGGAAAAAAAACGCCGCCCCGGGCTGATTACCATCATGGCCGGTTGCGTGGCCCAGCAGGAAGGGGAAAAGGCCTTCGGCCGGCTGCCCCATCTGGATATTGTGTTGGGTACCCAGGCATTTGCCCGGCTGGGCACCCACCTGGACGCCCTGGCTGCGGGTAAACGACGGATTGTGGATACGGCGGAGTCAGATGTGATTTTTGAAGCCATGCCCGATGAAACCGCCTTTGATGAAACAGCAATATCCAAGTTTGTCACCATCATGCAGGGGTGTGAAAACTTTTGCACCTATTGTGTGGTGCCCTATACCCGGGGCAGAGAGCGAAGCCGCAACCACGCAGCCATTGTGGAAGAGATCACGCGGCTGTCTGAATCCGGTATCAAAGAGGTGACCCTTCTGGGACAGAACGTTAACTCCTACGGTGTGAAGGACGGGGACATCAGTTTTCCCGAATTACTGGAAAAGGTCAGCCGGGTGGAAGGCATCCAGCGGATCCGCTTTGCCACCTCCCACCCCAAGGATCTTTCCCAAGAGTTGATAGAGGCCATGCGGGACATCGACAAGGTGTGCAACCATCTGCACCTGCCCGTGCAGTCCGGTGCCAATGCCGTTCTCAAAAAGATGAACCGCGGCTATACCCGGGAAACCTATCTTGCCAGGATCGCCGATCTTAAAGCGGCCTGTCCGGATATGGCCCTATCCACGGACATTATCGTGGGATTCCCTTCGGAAACCCAAGCCGATTTCCAAGATACCATGGATCTGCTGAGAACCGTTGAATTCGACTCTATCTTTGCCTTTGCCTATTCCGACCGGTCCTCCGCACCGGCGGCCAAATTTCCCAACCAGCTGCCTGAAGCGGTTAAAATGGCCCGGCTGAACCAGTTGCTCACTCTCCAGGAAACCTACACGGAAAAGAAAAACCAGGCCCTGATCGGCCGGGATGTAAAAGTACTGGTGGAGGGAGAAAGCGCCAAACAGCGGGAAGGCTTTGACCACACAGATATGAAACAGATGTTCGGCAGGAGCGAAACCAATAAGATCGTACACTTTCCTTCGAACCAGGCCGTCATTGGTGACCTGGTTACAATCCGTATTGAAAATGCCTATCCCCATTCCCTCTGGGGACAGGTATCCGGGAGTTGAACCTCATATGAAACATAAATCGGTAAAGATCGGCAGAAATGAACCCTGCCCCTGCGGCAGCGGAAACAAATTCAAAAACTGCT
>MDTD01028904.1_pt1 | contig 24520 bp, 21 predicted proteins | sample 811221 | NCBI WGS metagenome assembly MDTD01 (sample SAMN05326646, study PRJNA326480) | marine metagenome | isolation source: seawater | place: Pacific Ocean: South West | collected 2011 | reverse complement strand
TCGGCTACAGTCTCCAGGATGTCAGCAGCCTATAAAGTAGATGTCAGGAACTCCCTTGCTGCCGAAGACTGGCAAGTATCCAAAGAAGCAAAAAGGAACCTTAGAAATTTTTCTAGCTTTCGCGAAAAATATTTTCGTACAGAACAAGGGCAGAAGTATGAAACCGCGGACTTTCATAAGAACTGGATAAGTAACATAATAGAATCTATAGATAATGGAAAAGAACTGTTGATACTTAGCCCACCTAGACATGGTAAAACAGAACTGCTTATACATTTTGCTGTGTATCAAATATGCAAAAATCCAAACATAAGAATTATGTGGGTAGGTGGTAACGAGGATATAGCAAAAAATGCTCTATCTGCTGTACTAGACGTATTAGATACTAATGAAGAACTACGTGATGCATACTGTCCACCTGGTACAAACTTTAAACCTGATAACAGGTCAGGTAAGAACTGGAGTCAAAATCAATTTACTGTAGGCACTAGAACAGTAGCAGGTATTAAATCACCGACAATGGTTGCTGTAGGTAAGGGTGGTAAGATATTATCACGTGACTGTGATTTAATTATTGCTGATGACATTGAAGACCATCAAACAACTATGCAACCTGGTGCAAGAGAGTCAACAAGACAATGGTGGACAACTACATTATCAAGTCGTAAAGAAGAACATACAGCTGTAGTTGTTATTGGTAGTAGACAACATCCTGATGATTTATATCACCACTTGCTTGATAGTGATAACTTTACATCAATAGTAGAAACAGCACATAGATTAGATTGTGATTTACCAGAACATACACCAGAAGAACATGTTGATTGTGTTCTATGGCCAACAAAAAGAAGTTTTGATTGGTTGATGTCTAGAGCTAGGTCAGCATCATCTACAGGTGGTAGGCAAATATTTGAAATGGTTTATTACAACCAGACTTATGTAGAAGGTACACAAATTTTTACTATAAATATTATTGACCAGTGTATGCGACCTGATTTAATTATGGGTGAACACTACCATAACTTACATTTAGTTGCTGGACTTGACCCTGCATCATCTGGCTTTCAAGCATCTGTATTATGGGGTATAGATGCATATAGAGGCGAGTTATACCTTATAGATTTAGAAAATCGTAAAGGTGGAGGTATTAGAGCTGCATTAGACCAAATGTCTGATTGGTTACACCATTATGACTGTAGACATTGGATAGTAGAAGAAAATGGTTTCCAATCTGCCATAAGGCTAGATGAATCAATAAAAGAGTTTACATTACGTAATGGTATACAAGTACAAGGTCATTTGACTGGTAAAAACAAACATGACCCTCTATATGGTGTAGGTGCAATGGCAGACTTGTTTGAAAATAGAAAAATACATTTACCTACAGGAGATTCAGAAAGTAGTGCTAAAATACAAAAATACAGGCAACAGTTGTTATACTTTGATGGTAAACCTGTTTCTAAAAGAAACAAGGAAAAAACAGATATAGTGATGGCAAGTTGGTTTCCTATGAAAGTTTTTAGACGTATGCAAAAAGAACGTCTTGCAGACATAGGAACTGATTATACACCTAGTTACGGAGATTATAAGATTACAGATATGAATGAAGCACCATGGCAATAGAATCAATCGGTAAAAAAAATTACAATGAAATAATTGATAGTGCAGCAGAACTTACAAGTGGTCAAGCAGTACAACAAAGACAAGCACAAAAATCTAGAATTAAAGCAATTTTAAATGGTGGAGTAGAAGGTCTGACTGCATTACTAGGCAATAGTATGGATGCAGGAGACGCTGATTTATTACCTGCTCCTAATTTATTACAATCAGGTATAGATAGACTTGCACAAAAAATATCAGGTGTACCTCAAGTACGAGTAGATATTGCTAATGGTAATGAATCAGAAAGAGCAAAGTTTCAAGCAGAAAAACTAGAACGTATTGTTACTGCTTATGATGATAAACAAAATTTATCACATCAATTATCACAAGCATCTAGATGGATACCTGGTTATGGATATTGTGCATGGGTTATTACAACAAAAATGGATGAAAATGGTTTTGTATATCCATCTGCAGAACTAAGAGACCCTTATGATACATATCCTGGAAACTATGGTCCAGACCAACAACCTAAAGAAATGGCTGTTATAAGAAGAATACCTAGATATAAACTTGCACAAATTTATCCAGAGTTTGCAAAAGAGATATTAGCAACAGATGATGATGATTTAGATAATGTAGACTATACACCTGTGCCTTCACAGTTTTTAAACTATGATTCTGGTAGTTCTAATGATTGGGAAGATAATGTTAGAGCAGGAGTAAGAGTTGTTGAATATTATGACCTAGGTGGTACTTATGTAGTATTTCCAGAAAAAAGATTAATTTTAGATTTTATACCAAACGCATTATCAACTGTTCCTTTTGTTTTTATGAAAAGAGTATCTTTTGACCAACTAAAAGGTCAATATGACCATGTTATTGGTTTGATGGGTATGATGGCAAAAATAAATATTATGTCAGCTATAGCCATGGAAGATGCTGTTTTTACAGAAACAAACATTTCTGGTGAAATAGAGTCAGGACAATATAGAAAAGGTAGATTTGCTGTAAACTATTTAAGTCCTGGTACACAAGTATCTAAACCACAAAACAATATGCCTTATCAGTTGTTTCAACAAATTGATAGATTAGAACGACAATTAAGACTTGTTGGTGGTTATCCAGTAACTGATGACGCACAGTCACCAAATTCATTCGTAACAGGTGCAGGGCTGCAAGAATTAAATGGTGCAATGTCATTAATGATTAATGAATACAGAGAAATTATTAAAAAAGGTATTCAACAAATGGATTCTAAAAGATTAGAAATGGACATGATTATTGCTATGAGTACTGACGTAACTAAGAAACCTATACGTGGTTATCTTAACGGTGCTGCATTTTCTGAAAACTATCAACCTTTAAAAGATATTGGAGGAGATACTGTAACAAGACGTATATACGGAGTCATGGCTGGTTTTGATGAACCACAAAAAATTGTTACAGGATTGCAATTATTACAAGCTGGTGTTATTGATACAGAAACTTTACAAGATAATATTGATGGTTTAGAGAATATACAGAAAGTACAAGAGAGAATTAGGAAAGGTAAAGCCGAAGGTGTTTTATTTGATTCAATACTTGCTAGGTCAGCACAAGGTGACCCAGCTGCTACAATGGCTGCTATAGCAATATACGAACAACCTAATTCTATTACAGAAGTAATGAAACAATTTTACACTCCTGAAGAACCAGGAATGACACCTGAACAAGAAGCTTTGATAGCGCAACAAGCATTAGGTGGTCAGGGCCTACCACCACAGGCCCAACCACCTACTATTGCACAAGCATTTGGAATGGGATAATGGAAGATTACGTACAAAATGAATTTTGGGACATGATATACAATGAGTATGGTGTACAAGATGAATTTGATGTTTTATCAGAAAAAGTAGAAAATATTATATACCCAGCAGAAGGCATAATTATTTTTATAACAAAAGAATTTTATGATAGGGGAAATGATGGCTACTTATAATCGTGGTAGAGGTGGATATAGAAAACCAAAAGCTAAAACATCTAATGCAGTTTCTGGTCCAGGAGCATTGAGTCAAAGAACAGATGGCAATCCTACAGCACCTGTAGCTGCACGTGGTGGAGATTATGGTTCTAGAAAAAAATTAGAAGACCAAGTTTCTGCTGGAGGTGGTTTACCTAAAGCAACACCACCGCCAATGGTAGCTCCTAATGTGTTTGCACCTACAGAAAATCCTACTGAACCTATTACAGCTGGTGTACCTACTGGTCCTGGAGATATGCCAATGGTTGTATCTGACAATACAGATTTAATATTACAGGCTCTTTATCAAACAAACCCATCACCAATAATTTTGGAGTTAATAAATAACAGGAACGTATAATGTTGTTTCCTGATTATTTTGCAGAACAAGATAAAGAAAAAGCATATAAAAAAGCTTTAAGTCAAGTTAATAATTACAAACTTGCATTTCAACAAAATCCAGAATTAGTAAACAATATACAACAAATAGCAGAACAATATCCTGCTTTACCTACAGATGTAGTTGTTGCTATGGGTATAAATAATATAAATCCTAATTTTGAAGCTGTAGGTGAGATAGAAGATGAACTTATTAAAAATAAAATAAGAAAAGAAGCAGAGCTTTGGACTGAGTTATACGAAAAATATCAACCAAAAAACTTAGAACAAAATATGAAAATGACAATATGGGATATGGCTACTGCTGGTTTTGCTCCAGGTGGTGTAAAACCTTTTGGTGTGCAATATGGTGTTTGGATTTTTGCTGGGTTAGACGCATTATTCCAAACATTTAGTCTTGGTGGCTCTGGAAAGTATTCTGTACTAGCACCAATTAATGCTTTAGTGCCTGGACAAATAGCTACAGTAGGTCGGTCACAAGCATATGCAAGAGATTTAAGACAATTCGATAAATTAATACAAGATGGCTACACACCACAACAAGCACAAGATAGGTTGCAAGTAGATGTTAGTTGGACAGAAGTAGAAAATATTGGTAAAGATACAAACCTAATAGAAGATTTTAAAAAACATATTGATATTATTAAAGAAGCTCACAAAATGGGAGGAGAACCATTACTTGCAAACATGTTTAGACAAGTATTAGCAGGTAAACCAGTCAATTTTGATAGAGGTACAAAGGTTACAATAGAATCTGTTGATGCTACAAAAACTCCAATATACAGAGATTTAATAGAAGAATATGGATATTCAGAAGAAGAAGCTAAAAAGTTTATATATAACAATATTGGAACACCAATAAAACAATTTGATACAAATGGCAATATACATTACACATCTTCATATAATCCAAATAAAATTAATTTTTATGCAGGTAGAAATAAACAAAGATATTTTTTTGCTGGTCAAACTAATCAAGATTATTACCGACCTGATTGGGCAAAATCAAATGAATTACTTGAATACTCGCCAGGAAAAGTAGTAGCAGCAGATATTTATGCACCTGGTACTGTTGCGTTTAATACTTTATCTGGAACATTAGATGCTGTAAATCAAATAATTCCAGAGCTTGTTGGTGGTAAAGGCCTAAAAGGTTTACGTAATTTAAGAAAAGGTTTTAGAGGTATAAACAAAGCATTTGAAGCTTCAGAATTAGGTATAGTAAAACAAACTGGTAAATCAGTAAAAATTAATCCTAGAGCTATTGCAGATGATGTTGTTGAAACTACTGCTAAAGAAGCTGATGCATTAACAGGAACAGGTAATTTTGACAATCTTGTTGACTATACAACAAATACACTTAAAAAACATAATACAGATATTGTTGCAAATAGAAAACAAACTAAAAAAGCTGCTAAAAAATTAAAAAAAGAATATACATTATTTGGTAGAGTTCCAAGATTTTTTCAAGTAACTAAAGATGAAATACTTAATCAAGGACAAATGCAAGGATTTTTTAATGCTTTAGCAAAAACAGATGAATCAGTTGAATTTGCAGTAGCAACAAATAATAAACTTAAAAATTTACATCCATTAGTTATTGAAGAAATAATAAAAGAAACTAACCCTGCAAAAATACAAAAAATATTTAGTGACATGATGGATGAAGGATATGTTGTTAAAGCTACAACTGAAAATAACTTAACATCAGATTTACTACAAACATTAGATACAGTATCAGATGGGTTGTTACCTGTTAAAGGTTCTTTTACTTTATCTAAATTATCTAGAAATCTTGCAGAAACAGGTAGTAGGTTGCAGAAAAAAGGAACAATATCATCAAGAGCATTAGGAAGAGTTGCATCTACATTTGGTAATGAAAATGCTAGTTATAGAAGTTTTGGCAATATGGTTGGTCAAAATCTTAAAAAACTAAGACAAGTAAAACCTATAAATAAAAATGACACAATTATTGATAGAACAACTGCTGCTGGTGAAATGATTAAAAAACAAAAGTTAATTGATGACTTAGACCCAACATATGGCAAATTAGAATTTGAAAAGTATCTTGGTTTTAGTTCAGCATTTAATGCATCATACAATCCAGCATATAGAAAAATGCTTGGTATGGTACCTTATTTAGGTATATCATTAAATAATTTTGCAAGTGGATATAAACAATTAGGAGCACATTTGCAAATAGTAGGACATGATATGGAAACAGCATCTAAACAACTACAAAAGTTTAGAAAATTAGATTTTTCAAATAAAGGTTCTATAAGAGATTTTGCATATGACCAAATGAAAGTTGATTTAGATTTAGTGAAGGCAAAAGAAAAAGATGGAGAAGTATTAGCACAAATTGTAGAACAAACATTTGAAGGTCTTAAAAAATCTAAAATTTATGCTTTAGCTAAAAATAAAGAAACATTACCTACAGTTGGTTCTAGAGGTACTGTTGTTACTTTAAGAAATCCTAAAGATGGAAAAGCTGTAAATATAGAACATGTTACTGCACATTTGTTTAGTGAAATGTCAGATGATGTAGTGCCTTTACTTGACTATAAAGCTTTAAACAGAGCTATGGGTAAAGTATTTCGTGCAGATGCATCTGAAGAAGCATTAACTGGAGCTGCAGGATTTGTATATGATGCGAAACAATATGCTAAATTCAAATTTGGTGCTATAGATGATAATCCATTTGAAAATGGAATTATTAATACTAAAAAATTAACTGATGATACATTTTCTAAATTAGCAAATTATTACACAAGAAATGTATTTAAACCTATGGTTTTATTACGAGCAGCATTTTTCACACGTGTATTTATGGAAGAACAAGCACGTATTGCTATGAAAGGTTTAGATGGTTTATATAATCATCCATTTAGATATATACAATGGTTATCAGCACATAATCCAAAAGACCCATGGTTTTTAAGTTTAAGAAAATTACCTGGTATAAAAAAAGCAAATGCAGATGGTGTAGAGCTATTGTCATCACAGGAAGCTATGAAAGCTGCTCAACAAACATTTCTTAGTAGTGATTTTTTAGGAAAAGTTAAATATAACAGAGATGCAAAAGGACTTGAATACTATGCAGAAACAAAAGCAGATTTAGCAAACAATTTACCTAAATACGTATCTGGTGCTTTTACAGAATTAATTATGTTGCGTAATGATGAAATATCAAGACAAGTAGCAAAATTAAGATACGGTAGTGATGAATTAAAAACTTGGATAAATAGTGATGCTGGTTTTAAAGCAAGACGTAATTTATATGATTATGGTGGTCAAGATTATAAAAAAATACTTGATGATGCAGATTTTATTGACCAGTATTTACAATCAATAGAAGCAAGAATAAGAATTAAAACTGGTGGTAATGTTGTTAAAGGTAAAGATTATAGAAAAATACCTAACTCACAGGAATATAGATACAATATAACATCTTCTGATAATGGTAATGCAAATCTTAGATATGCAATAGCAGAAGGTAGATTGTTTGCTGATGATTTTGATATTACTAATGCAGCAAAAGCAACTAAAAAAGATTATTTAGATTTTTCTGAAAATCCTGAAGAAACAATAAAATTCTTTAAAAAACGTGCAGTAACAGATAGATTAAGCAAATATCTTGATTCAGATGGTTTAGATTTAGATGTAGGAGCAGTTAAGTTTCCTGAAGATATAAATGATAAAAATATATTAGATGGATTAGATAATGCATTTGATTTTGTATTTGAACATTTAATGACAAAACCAATAGGTTATTTAAATAGGTCAACAGCTTTCAAACAATTTAGATGGCAGTTTATTGGTAATAGATTTAAAAATTTAGATAAAGGTTTACGTAAAAAATACATTAAAGAAGCTATAGATGCTGCAGTACCTAAATCTGTAATTGATGAATTAAAAGGTTTAGATGCATTGTATCCATCAGGAAAAATAAAAGATTTTACATTATTTGATAATCAATCAAAAGCTTTTGGTTTATCTGGTGTACAACAACTTTTGTATGATACAACGCAAAGACATGCATTATCAGATAAAGTTGCAAATATATTCCCATTTGCTGAAGTATGGTTTGAAGTCTTTCAGACATGGGGAAAAATACTAGCAGAAAATCCAGCAGCTGTAAGACAAGGTCATGTTGTAATTAGAGGATTAGGTGGAGCTGACTCATTAGGTTCTAGTTCTGATGATGGATTCTTTTCACCAGCACCAGGTAATCCTGATGAAGAAAAGTTTATTTACCCATTTGGTGGATTCTTAACAGATTCTATATTTGGTGATGATTCAGATGTGCGTATATCTCCAAGAGGTTATGTAACAGGTATTAACTTATTAGGACAAGGTTTTGTTCCTGGACCAAACCCAGTAGTAGCTTTTGCAGTAAACAAAGTATTACCTGATAATGATATTGGAGATGAAATACGTGAAACATTATTTGGTACATTTCCACCAGCAGAAAAAATTACAGATTTAGTTGACCCAACACAACAAGTATCTGCATCTTATAGAAAATTATTTGCTTGGGTACAAAAAACAAAAGAATTTGAACAAATAGATGATAGTTCTAGCGAATCAGAAAAAGCTAGAGCTAATGCAACTATTGATATATTTAGATATGGTATGGCTGCAGGACAACATAATAAATTATATGATGCTGGTAAATTAGATAAACATTTAGATAAATTATTTCCAGGACAATGGAGTCCAGATACTATTACTAAAAGACAAATAGCTGATGCATATTTAGAATACTCAAAACTTGCATCTGGTAGATTATTTGGATATCAATTTATTACACAATTTTTTGGTCCTACAGGATTTCAACCACAATTTTTTATAAAAGATGATGTAGGTAATCTTTGGGGTGAATCTGTTTTATATCAGGAATATATCAGAATAAGAGATAAAAATGATGGAGAACCAGTAGCAACGTATAATGAGTTCTTACAATTGTATGGTTTTGAACATCCTTGGATAACTGTTCGTGATGTAGAAACAGAAGGTCCTAGAGAACCTTATACACGTGCATCAGAAAAATGGAAAAGAGAAAATTTAGATATTTATGAAATATTACCTAAAGGCACTGCATATTATTTAAATGTAGACAATCCATTTGATGAAAGGTCATTTAGCGATATTGTACGAGGTAAACAACAAATGACACCTAAACAAGCACAAGAATCAATTAATGACACTATTGGATATTTAAGATACAAAACATTTTCAGAAAATGTAGAAGAATTAGAACTGCCAAAAGTACAAGAAGATATATTAAAAAGAACATATAAAAACGAATTAGTTGAAAATTTACCTGGTTATTTAAGAGACCCAGATGGTACTTTAACATCAACATCAAGTCTTGAAAAATATGAAGAAATGAAACGTGTATGGATTAACAAAACAGAAACTGGTTATAGTGTTAATCCTATACTAGCTGACCAAGAAGCTGCACAAGGATTAGCCGTATTTCAACCATTTTGGGATGAAGCAGAAAGATTGTCTAAAATTTATAGCCCAAGTAAAAATCCAGATTGGTGGTTATCATCAACTACACCAGAAGCTAGAACTATGCGTGTTTGGATATATAACAAAGCAAATCAAATAATACAAGAATATCCAGAGTTTTATAATGTATGGCAAGGTGTTATGTTAAAGTTATATAGAGATGACTACGAATATTTAGATTATATTTCAGAAAGTTAAAATGGAGCAATATAAAGATTTAATTAGAAAATATGCATCACAACTAGGTATTGAGCTTACAGGTGATTTTAATGTTGTTACAGTAGTCAATAATTTACCAACACAATTTTTTGATGATGATAGAAAACAAAGACTTAAAGATGCTATAAGTGACCAAGATTTTGCAACATTTTCTGATATATTTGTAGCACCTTTAAATGTTGAAGAGGATGATGCACCTAAATCACAAACTGAAGACTATATAATAAAAGTAGCACAAGATTTAGGTATATCAGGAGATATAGAGCAATTAGCACAAGACTTAGCATCACTTGGTGGTGATGGTGTTGGTTTAAGATTACAACCAGATACAGGTAAATTAGCACCTGATGAATCATATTTTGGCGTATCTACAGACGATATAATTTCTAGGCTTGCAACTCCTAATGAAATAAAACAATTTCAAGATTATTTAATACAATCAGGAGTATTTCCAAAAGGATATTTTGCAGGAACTGAAGGTCAATATAGCGAAAAATTAAGAACTGCAATAGTTGATGTTATGAATTTTATTGATGAAAATATAAATTTAACTCCTGATGTAGTTGCAGATATTAGAAAAGAAACTCCTGTATATTTTTCATCTGTACAACAAGATAATCAAGATTTAAGTTTTGAAAGAAATTTATTTAATTATGGTTTAAAAGAGTTTATACGTATTGATGAAGCTGAAAAAAAATTTGAAGAAAGTCAAAATGCTAAAAATAGAGCAAGAAGTTTTATACCTCCTGCTGATTCAGAACTAGAAGATTTTACAGAAGCATATTTCTATGCAAAATTAGGTAGAAAACCTACCACTCAAGAATTAGATACTTGGTCTACTAATCTTGCAAAAAGTTATTCAACAGCTTTTGCGGAGTCAGAAGCAGCACTAGCAGCGTTTGATGACCAAGCATATGCACAAGGTTTAGTTCCACAAGACTCAATGTCAAATACAAATTTAGATTTATCACAATTTCGTAGTGGAAGAACACAAGCAGGTATATTTGATGAAAACTTCGAAACAGCTTTTGAATCAGAAATAGATGAGTTTGAAGCAGGAGAACGTAAGAAATCTTATCAAAATCAATTATTACAGATTATGTTTGGAGGTACATAATGGCTGAAGAAGAAAAAAAAGAAGAGGTTGTTGAACCTGAAAAATTAAAATATAAAGAAGTAGTTAAAAAATCTTATGCAGGTATTAAATTTATGATGGATAGTTTTTAATGAGATATGAAATAAAAGGTCCAGATGGTTCTGGAATTATATATATAGAAGATACAAAAGAATATAAGATAATTGTAGATGCTGGTGATGCTATCTATGTTTTTGATACACCTGAAAGTGCAAAATTATCTGATTTAACTAACTTTCCTGGTTTTTCACAAGATATAAAAATAACTGAAAAAGAAGCAAGAGATGATATGGAAAGTCAAGGTATCTTGGTAAAAACTAATAATCAAGAATTTTTAAGTGGTTTTTATAAAAATGATAGATTAATCAGTATCCCTAGAAACATTAGTAATATTGATTTATTTATAGATAATGATGCAGCAGATATAATTGTTGGTTTTGAAGAGTCTGTTGCAAGTCTTAAAAGCGATGCACCATGGTGGAATAGTAAAAGATATGTTGATGAATTAAATAAATATGTTTTATTAGCTGATGGTAATGTTGCAGTAGCATATGAAAATTTTAAAAATAGTGATGCTTATGGTCAAATTATATCTAGTTTAGGTTTTACTCAATCACAAATAGATTCTTATGATATAAAACGAACAGACCCATTACAATACGAACGTAACTATTTAGATTACATTGATATTATAAATGCTACTATTCAAAGAAATGGTGGAGAAGTGCCTGTTGAAGCTGTTAAATACATGGCTAGACAATGGGCTAATGGCCTTTGGACACAAACAAAAACTGTAAATCAAATTAATGCAGTATTAGATGATTTTTCACCTTATAAAATAGATACAGGATTATTAAGTGTTTTAGATGGTAAATCTGTAACACAGGTAACAACTAACGAAGATAAAGTGCAAGAACTTTTAAATAAATATTTACCTAAATCACAACATGGAACAATAAATATTTCTGAGGAAGCAGGTAAATTACGTAATATTGGTAACTATGAGCAGCAATTTATTAAAGATTTAAAAGAAAAAAGGTTTGCAACCTATCAAATGTACGATATAGATATACCCTGGCAAAACATTTTATTAGCTAAAAAACAAGCTATTAAGAATATTTGGGGTATAGAAGTTGATGATAGTGATGAAGCATTAGATTATATAATAAGACAAAATGATACATCTACAGAAAATGGATATTTAAGACAAGAAGGATTGAATAGAGATATACCTAAAGTAGTAAATGAGTTAAATCAAGCTATGATGTCTCAATTTGGCACAGGTATAATACAAGCTACACAATATGTGGAGGGATAATGGTTAGAGTTTATCGTAAAGATTTAGGTTTTGGACAGGGAACAGATGGTCAAAACTATTACGAAGTATCAGAAGAACGTGCTAGAGAACTTGAAGCAGTAGGATATTCTCGTAACCCTGCAGAAGCTGATGTTGGTAGAGCAGACCCTGGTGGTTCTATATTTACAGGTACTGATAGTGCAGATTTTTATGCAGACTCATCAAGTACAGCTGCTCCAAATGTTGATTTTGGATATCAAAAAGGTTTAGAAAAAGCAAGTGCTTTATATTCTTTTTTATCTCCTAATTTACTAGAAACATTTGCACAATCATGGGCTAAATACGGAGATGCTAACATTGCTATGGGTGCAGTTCGTAAATCTAATACCTGGAAGCAAGAGTTTGGATATTTGCAAAGAACTGATGGTACATTAATTATGTCTGAGATAGATGCATTAGCAACTATAGCAACTTATAAAAGCACATTAGCTGAAGTAGGAATTACTGATTTTAATGCATTTGAAAAACAATTTGAAAATTTAATAGCAAATGAAGTATCAGGATTAGAATTTCAACAAAGAATTGATACTGTTTACGAAGGTGTCTCTAATCAAATACCAGAAGTAGAAAGATTGTTTAGAGATAGATTTAATATTAGTCTAGATGCACCTACTATTTTTGGTGCTTTAATTAATCCAGATATACAAGATAAAGTTTTAGCAGGAGATATAGCTACATTACAATTACAAGCACAGGCATCATCTAGAGGTTTTAGTACTACATTTGCTAGATTTGATGAATTACGTAAACAAGGTTTAAATGTTCAAGAAGCATCAAGTTTATATGAATCTGCACAAGATATTATGTCATCTGCTAGAGGAGTAGGTAGACAAATAGACCTTGCAGCATTAGAAGATGCAGCTATTGGAGATATAGAATCAAGAAAAGAAATAGCTAGAGCTGCAGATGAATTACAATCAGAAAGTTCTTTTATTACTGGCTCTAGACAAAAAGGTGACAGGGTTATTGGATTAACCGAAAGATAGTGTATAATAGTTTTGTGCGTTGCTAAGTCCGCCTAAATAGACTTACAAATCGGCTTTCAGGCCTACGTTGGAAGCTTGTATTAAATACGTAGAGTAATGGACTTATAGCTTAAAGCTACCAGAGTATAAGTCAAGTGGTAAGGTAGCACCGCGGCAAGATGCCTATGGTCTTGTCTGATTGGTAAACACATAGAGGAGGTACTAAATGGAAAATGAATTTGATGCAACTGAATCTTCAGGTGCAAAACAAATGAGAGAAACTATCGAACGTAAAGATAAAGAAGTTAAAGAGCTTGAAGCTAAACTTGCTTCTTATCAAGAGAAAGAACTTAATCAAGTTTTTGAGGAAGTCGGTCTTGATGTTCAAAAAGGTTTCGGTAAGGCGTTGAAACAAGTGTATGATGGACCAATTGAAAAAGAGTCTATCGCTAAGTTTGCTAAAGATGAGTATGGTTTTGAGCCAAAAGGAGTTGTTGAGGACACACCACAACCTGAACAAGAACCTGTAATTCAAGATGATGCTAGAGCTAGAGTAGCTGCACTTGATGCAAATTCACAATCAGAAGTGCCAACCGATGTAATGGACCAACTGCAAAAGATAGTTGCAAGCGGAGACCCAAAAGCAAGTATCAGAGCAAAGTTATCATTACTCGACCAAGAAGAAAAAAAGTAATAATTTAATACAAGATAATAACGGAGGTAGATTATGGGAGCAATTTCGCTTACCAATAACTCAATTTATGCCCAGAATATTAATAACTTTTCTGGGGAGCTATTCCGTGTTGGTGGTCAAAGAACACCTTTCTTATCTGCAACAGGTGGATTAAATGGAGGTAAAGTAATTAACTCTACTTTTTTCCAAATCCAAGCTGCTGATAACGCAACTGTTTCTTCTGAGCCTACAAAAGGTCAAGAAGGTGCACAACCTACTGAATATTTAGGTAGAGACAGAGTTGCATTTACAGGAACTACGCAGGTATTCCACAAAGGTGTCAAGATGACTTACACAGCTATGGCGTCATATGGAAATCAAAATCCATTTGATTTGTCTGCAAATATTGCAAACTCATCTGATGGTGATGGAACAACTACAGCTGGTGATAAACTAGCTTTTAGTGATGGTAATCCTATTGTTGATGAATTTGCAGAGCAAATGGCATTAGCAATGGAAAAAGTAGCAAGAGAAGTAGAATGGTTCGCATTTAACGGAACATTCGCAGACGGTGCAAATACTACTCCTGGTTCAGGAACTAGAGAAATGCGTGGTCTTGCAGAATACTTAGCTCTTAATGCTAATGCAAACAACTCAGCTGCAGCTGGTGGTATCAATGGTAACATTTACTATAACGATACATCAGGTGATGGTTCTGGAACTGACCAAAAATTACATTATGATACAATTGCTGGTGCTTTAAAGAGGCTTTATGATGCTTCTGCACCTATGCAAAATCCTGTACTTTTAGTTAGTCCACAACAATTGTTAGACCTTAACAAAGAACTAACAGTTGATGGAGCTATTTCAGGAGCATTAACTGCTGCTGTCTTACCACGTGATAGAAATGTTGCTGGTATAGACATTGATACAGTTGTAACACCATTTGGTTCAATTGGAATGATGGTCATTGACCCTAACATAATGCCAGCCAACAAAGCATTTATTGTTGACTTTGCATTCGTACAACCAGTGTTTACCAATATCCCAGGATTTGGAACTGTGTTCGTACGTGACATTGACCAAGATGACCACGCAAGAGTAGCAAAAGCAATCTACATGGAAATGGGATACGACTTCGGTCCTCCTTCATACCACTGTATGATTAATGATGTTGCTTAATAGGTAAATATTTAGCAGAAACTTTGGGGGAGTAGCAATACCTCCTCAAAGTTCTGCTATAGTTAGGAAAATATGAGTAAAGCAATAGCAAAAACAGCAACAATAGCAAGTGGTGAAACAACATCAGATGTAGTAGATACATTAGGATTAGCAATAGCAGGTATTAAATTTCCTGCAGCATTTACAGGTTCAACAGTTTCTGTACAATTTAGTCTTGATGGCACAAACTTTTATGATGTAAAAACATCTGCAGCTGGTGCATTAACATTTAGTAAATCAGTTGATGATTGGACTGTATTAGACCCATATACACATGCTTATTCAGTAGGTGGATACGTTAAATTAGTATCTGCTAGTTCTGAAGGTGCTGAAAGAAAAATAGATTTAATATTAGTTAGTTTATAGGTTTACTATGAGCACAACTGTAGGCAACCTAATAGACAGGGTTTTTAGAGAATATTTAGAACCTAATGATGATGTAGTATCTTTTACTGTTTTAAAAGACGCATTGACTGATTCAACATCAGATACAATTATAGATTATGATGCAACGTATTTAACTTCTGAAGAAGAAGATGCGTTAGGTACTGGTGCATTTTTAGAAATTAATAATGAAATAATGTTAGTATCTTCTTTAAATACAACAGCTTCACAAATAACAGTAAAAAGAGCCGCACGTGGCACTACTATTGCTGCACATTCTACAGGTGATACATTAAAAATTAATCCACCATTTCCTAGAAAAGTAGTATTTGATGCCATATCAGACCAGGTAGAAAATTTATATCCTACTTTATTTGCAGTAGAAACAATAACAGCAACAGCAGATACAGGATATGTATTGATTGGAACACATGGTCAAGATGTTGATACAAATAATTATTTAGTAAATCCTTTAAAAGCTATATCACAATATACAGATTTTTCTACAGGTTCAGATTCAACAGGTACAATATTTAGTCCAGTATCTACACAAATAGTACAGTTACCTAATCCATTTACATTTACTGACTCAGATGGTGTATCTAGAACTAAAAGATATACAGAAGGACCATCAGTAGTAAATGCTTTACAATTTTATAATATATCTTCAGGTCATACAGTTTATGTAACATTTAAAAAGAAATTTATTGCACCTACAAGTGAGTCTTCTACTTTAGCTGGTATTGGAATAGAAACAGAATATGAGCCAATAATTATGGCAGGGGTTGCTGCACAGATAATTTCTGGAAGAGATTTACCTATGGTAACACAGAATTATATTACAGAATCATTACAGGCTGCAGTTTATCCTGTAGGTTCTTCTACAAGTATAAGAAACTCTTTATTGCAATATCAACAAATATTAATTAATCAAGCACGTAAGAATTTAAGAGCAAGATATCCTGAATCTGTATCAATAAATGGCACACATAATCCAGGCATATAATGGCAAGAGTACCATTAGCATCAGAAGTAGATTTCTCTAAAAGAAAAGGTTATAACGTACAATTAGATGATTTATTGTTACGTACAGCTACAGGTCCTGATAGAGTACTACAAATACAATCAGCTGAATTTCCACAACAAAGTATAAATCTTGCAGTAAATCCAGAAGATATTACTACAAACGTTGGTCAGATATTTTCAAGAAGTAATTTTAGTGGTGGAGAAGGCCTTGATACAGCACATAAAAGAAATGGTACTGAAGATGATATTACAAGATTTTTTGATTCTAAAGGTGTTGATGTATTTCATGGTGATGAAGAAGGTAGTTATAAAGTACATTTGCTAAATGCAACTGATGAAATAAATGTCAAAGGTTCTGGTAATGACCTTGATGGTTCAAACAATTACATAGCAAGAACAAGTAATGGTTATTTATATCTTACAGATACAACAAATATTTATGTATCTACAAATGATGGAGCTGCATGGTCTGCAGTATCAACAGGTTTAACTATAAATAATAACTTCACAGGTATAGCAGCATTTGGTAATGGTTTATATTTAACAACTGCAAATGGTACAACAGCTTCAGAATTAATTAAATTTGATGGTTCTAGTTGGTCAGAGGAAACAACTGCACAAACATCTGCAGGTGGATTAACTGGAGTATGGTTTGTTAAAAATCAATTATTTATAAGTGGACAAGATTCTAGTGCATCTTATCTATGGGCTGTTAAACCTTTTGGTAAAACATGGTCTAGTTCTGATTTAACTACTGCATCTGCATTATTAGTATCAGAAAATACACATGATATAAAAGATGTAGTGGATGCAGGAGCTGTTGTATTAGCAGCTAGTACTGATAGTAATATTTATTCTATAAAAGATATATCAGGAACAATGACACTAAAAGGTCAAACACATGTACCTTTTGAAGAAGTTCATAGTATTGAAGCAGCAGAAGGTATTGTTTTGTTTGGAACAAAAGAAATAGGAACAAATACTGGTAGATTATATCGTTCTCAGTTAACAGTTGCTGATGATTTATATGTATTAGCAAATAGACAATTAATAAAAGAATGGATAATTTCTGGTATAGATGCATCTCCTAAATTTATGTTTAGCACAAGAGATAGTATCTACATGGGTATAAAAGAATCATCTACTGAAGCATATTTATGGAGATATTATTTACCTACTGCAGGATTAGCAAGAGATTTAGAAATTAATACAGGTTCTGAAATAACAGGTATTACACAAGCAAATGGTCAATTTATTATTGTAGGTGCAGGAAAAGATATATATAAAGAGTCATCAACAAGTTTTGTATCTACTGGATATATAATCATACCTAATGCAGATTTTTTTACATCAGAACAAAAACAATGGGTAGGTGCTGAAGTAGAACACAATGAACTTGGTGGTGGTCAACAAATAGACGTATTTATATCTACAATTTATGATACTGTAGATAATCCAGATAGTTCTAACTGGGAGTTAGTAGGTCAATCTGTTTCTGGTACTGGCGGTGTTGAATATGAACTAAACAGAAATGCTAGATACGTAAATGCAAAAGTTGTTTTGACACCTAATACAGCTTTAACATCTTCACCAGAGTTTAGGTCTATAGCTATAAGAGCATTACCTAGACCAGAACTTGTAGTTGTATCAATACCAATAAATTTATCTGACCAAATAGAAAGACCAAATAGAAAAAGACTTAGAGTTACTGGACTTGGAGAAACTATTTATCAAACATTAAAAACAAAAGAAGGTGATTCTGTTACATTAATTTTACATGAACCTAGTGAAACTATAAGAGGTGTGGTAGAATCTGTTCAGTATCCAATTATTGAAGATGGAAACTTAGGTTCTGTCACGCAATATTGTATTGTAAGAGTAAGAGGTGTAAGAGCTGAAACTACTACTACATCTATATCTAGAATATTAGGTATTGGTAGATTAGCAGTAAGTAACTTAGGATAAGATGGTAGCAAGAGAAACAAAATTACAAAACGCATATGAAAGTACATTAATATCTGCATTATCTGCAAGCAGTTCTGATACAACAGTATCTGTTGCTGCATCTCCTGGAGGAATAAACGATTTTAGCTCTGGTTCTGGATTTTATTTAGTAATAAGTCCAGATAGTGATTCAACTAGAGAATATGTTTATGTAACTGTAAAATCGGGTGTTAACTTTACAGTTACAAGAAACATTGATAATTTTGGTGGTGGATTAAATGCACATTCAATAGGAGCAAAAGTACGTTTTGTTGCTATGGCAGAAATGTTTAATGATGTACATGACAGAATAAATACCATAATTAATGAAGATGGTACTGCTATAAATACATCTTTATTTTTAGATGAAGATAATATGTCATCAGATAGTGCTACTAAAGGTGCTACACAACAATCAATAAAAGCTTATGTAGATTCACAATCAAATGATGGTTCTTTAGATATTTCTGCTGATTCTGGTAGTAATATAGCTATAAATTTAGATTCAGAAGTATTAGACCTAGAAGGTGGTACAGGTATAGATACAACTACAGGTACAAATAAAATTACTTTTTCAGTAGATAGTACAGTTGTAACTGAAAGTTCTACCGATACACTTACAAACAAATCAATAAGTTTAGGTACAAATACAATTACTACAACACTTGCACAATTAAATACTGCTGTATCTGATGCAACACTTGTAGATTTAGATGATTCACAAACGCTTACTAATAAAATTTTAAATTTAGAAAACAACACAGCAATAGTAGAATTTGCAGTTACTGTAGCTAATCCAGGTTCTGGTAATAGATATTATTTAGATGGTGAAGTATCAGCAAATATACAACTTGTACCTGGTGTAACATATAGGTTTGACCAATCAGATGGTTCTAACTCTGGACACCCACTTAGATTATCTACAACTAAAAATGGTACACACGCTAGTGGTTCTGCATATACAACAGGAGTAACAGTTGTTGGTTCTGCTGGTTCTTCTGGTGGATATACACAGATAGTTGTTAATGCTGCTACTGCTGACAATCTTTATTACTACTGTACATCACATTCTGGTATGGGTGGAGATTCTGTAATATCTATAAATACAAGTGGTAATGTTGCAGGTTCAGGACTTAGTTTATCTGCTAATACTTTTGCTGTAGATGCAACAGTTATTACAGGTCAAACTAATGAGGGAACTGCTGACAATAATGATAGCATACTTATTTATGATGATTCTGCTAGTGCGTTAAGGAAACAAACAAGAAGTGCTTTCTTGACTGGTACTGGTGTTGGTAATATGAACAGCTTTACAATATCAGATGGCTCTTCATCAGAAACAATTAGTGATGGTAATACAATAACATTTAGTGGTACTTCTAATGAAGTAGAAGTAGCAGTAAGTGCTACAGATACAGTTACAATAGGTTTACCTTCATCAATAACTGCAAGTCTTACTGGTAATGCCTCAACAGCAACAGCTTTACAAACTGCAAGAAACATTGGTGGTGTATCGTTTGATGGTACAGGTAACATTGACCTCCCTGGTGTAAACACAGCAGGTAATCAAAATACATCTGGAACTGCTGCAGGATTATCTGCAACATTAGCAGTAGCAAGTGGTGGTACAGGAGCAACATCTTTTGCAGATAAGTCTGTAATTATTACACAAGATTCTGGAACAGATACATTAGCTGCTGTAGCTATGGATGCAAATGGTGAACTACTTATCGGTGGTACATCTGGTCCAGCAGTTGCAACACTTACAGCAGGTTCAAATATTACAATTACAAACGCAGATGGTTCTATAACTATTGCTGCAACTGGTGGTGATGTAACTGCTTCTTCAACAACAACGTTTACAAATAAGACAATAGATGCTGATGGAACAGGCAATAGCATATCCAATATAGATATTGGTAATATGACAAGTGCCGTAGTTGTAACAGAATCTGATGGAATCGCAAGTAATGACAATGACACGACATTACCTACATCTGCTGCAGTCAAAGACTTCGTAGATGGTCAAGGTTTTGCCGATATTGGTCTGATAATTGCACTAGGATAAGGTAGGATAGATATATGGCAAATACATTTAAGAACAACTACGTAAATCTTACAACATCAAATCAAGACTTAGTTCCTGCTATAACAGGCACAGGTATCGTTTTGACACTAAGAGCTACAAATGTAGATGGTGCTGCAGATGCTACAGTTGATGTAGAGGTTGTTGATGGTTCTTCAGGTGATGCTAAAATCGCCTCAACAATGACTGTTCCTGCAGACAGCTCAATAGAGTTAGCAGGTACATCTAAGTTGGTTTTAGAAAATGGTGATAAAGTACAAGGTTTAGCATCAGCAACAGGCGATATAGAAGTTTTTGCAAGTTATTTAGTTATAACCTAAAGGAGTTACTATGCCTTTCGGTTATCTCGGAACAACACCAAACCAAAAACTAAACAACAGTGGCGTGTTCTCTGTAGAAGAAGCGTTACAAGTACAAAAAGATGGTGAATGGGGTGGTAGTTTACAACTTATTGAAGAAAAATCTATTAGTGGTGTTTCATCAGCAATTTTTACAGATATTAAAGAAGCCAAATATGATGTTCATTTTTTAGAAATAATAGACTATCAACCTGTGTCGGATGGAACAGATATACGAATAAGATTTTATGAAAGTGGAGTAGAAGAGAGTGCAAGTGTTTATCAATATGCTTTTGAGTATATGGTATCAACAGGTTCTCGCCAAGAAGTACAAAGTACAGGTGAAAGTTATTTAAGAGCTACATTCAATACAGGTAATGCAACAAATGAAAAAGGAAATTCATATAATTATTTCTATAATTTAGGCAACTCTAGTAAATATAGTTTTCAAACAATGCAAACCGTTTTAATACAGGATAATGGTAATTTTAATACAGCTTTTGGTGGTGGTGTATTACCACAAGCAAGTGCAGTTGACCAAATAAAATTATATAATAGTGGTGGTAATTTTTCTTGTACTGCAAAACTTTATGGAGTAAAACAGTTGTGAGTAATTTAAGATTAATTAGTGAAACAATTACTACTGTTGATAGGCAAACTTCGGTATCATTAACAGATTGTTTTACCAATGATTTTAATATTTATAAAATTGTTGTAAATGCACAAACTTACAATGCAACAGCACAACAGTTAGATGTTAGATTAATAAATAGTAGTGGAAGTGTCATAGCAGATAGCAATTACGATTATGCTTTTTTGCAACTTAGAAGTCAAGCAAGTGATAATGAAGTTAAAGCAACAAATCAAACTAATTGGGATAGACCATTTAATACTTCTGATTTACCACCTGAAACAAATCAAGGAATTATGTATTTATTTAATCCTGCTGATAGTTCAAGCTATACATTTGCAATTTGTCAGGGTGTAAGTATGAATGGTAGTGGCAGTTTAAGAAGTGGTAAATTTATTGGTGTTCATAAATCACAAGTAAAAATATCAGGATTTAATATTTTTATGGGTAGTGATAGTATTGGTATTGGTACATCAATAAAAGTTTATGGACTAAGGGTTGATACATAATGGGATTAGTACAAGTAGCAACAACAACGCTAACAAGTGCAGTATCTAGTGTTACTTTAACAGGCATAGATAGTGATGATGTTTATATGGTTGCATTTAACAATGTTAAAGGTAGTTATGAACCAACAAATTTTTCTTATAGAATGACAGAAAGTGGTACTGCTAATTCAACTTCTAATTATGATTATGCTTTTAAAGATATGTTTGCAGCAAGTAGTTTTGTTACTAGGTACGGAAGTAATCAAAACAGAGTTTTAATGAATCAAGGAAGTGGTAGTGGAGATACAGAAACGCAACAAGGAATTTTGTATATATACAATGCAAACAATTCATCAGAATATACTTTTACAACTTTTGAAACAACATTTAGAAATGCTTATGGTGGTGCTTTACAAGGAGAGCAGGGTGGTGGAGTTTTTACAGTTGCTAGTGCAGTTGATGGTATATATTTTCAACAAGATAGTGGAAATATAGCTACTGGAACTCTAACTTTATATAAGGTTACATAATGAGTAGTAATACATTTGGATATATAGCAGACACAGGACCAACACAGGCATTTGGTAATTTACCTAGGAAATATAGTCCTAGAATCAAACGTGGAATTGACTTTTTAGTAATTGCAGGTGGTGGTTCTGGTGGATTTAACAACTCTGGTGGTGGTGGTGCAGGTGGCTACAGAACTTCTTTTGGTTCAGGAAATATATCTGGTGGTGCTTCTGCAGTAGAAGATAATTTGGTTTTTTTTGCAGGAGATACATTTACAGTAACTGTAGGTGCAGGAGGTTCTGCTAATACTTCAGGTGGTAATAATGGTTCTGATTCAGTTTTTTCTACTATAACATCAACAGGTGGTGGTAAAGGTGGTTCTAATAACAATGGTGCAGGTTTTGCTGGTGGTTCTGGTGGAGGAGCAGCAGCAGGTAGTGGTGCAGTAGGTTCAGGAACATCAGGTCAAGGAACAGATGGTGGTGCAGGAGCAGCAGGTGGACAATCTGGAGGTGGTGGTGGTGCAGGAGAAGCAGGAAATACAGATGGTCAATATTACGGAGGAGATGGTTTAGCTTCATCTATAACTGGTTCATCCGTTACACGAGGTGGTGGAGGTGGTGGTGGTAATGGAGGTTCAGGAACTGGTGGAGATGGTGGTGGTGGAGCTGGAGCTGCAAGTGGCAACAACTTAAATGGTACTGCTGGTACTGCAAACACTGGTGGAGGTGGTGGTGGAGGTTCAGCATATAATGGAGATGGTGCAAATGGTGGTTCTGGTATCGTAATTCTAAGAACAAAAAATGATTTAGCAATAGGTTCTGGTCTTACATTTTCTAGTTCTACAAGTAATGATGAAAATATATATTCTATTACTGCTGGAACAGGAACTGTAACAGTAATACAGGTGAACAAATAATGGCACATTACGCATTTTTAGATGACAACAATATAGTAACTGAAGTAATAGTAGGTAAAAACGAAGGTGAAGAAAATATTGATTGGGAGGTTTGGTACGGAAACTTTAGAAATCAAACTTGTAAAAGAACTTCTTATAACACTTATGGCAACGCACATAGTGATAGTGGAACTCCTTTTAGAGGTAATTACGCTGGTATAGGTTACACCTATGATAAAACTAATGATGTATTTATACCTCCTAAACCTTTTGATAGTTGGGTGCTAAATGAATCTACTTGGTTATGGGATTCACCAGTGCCATATCCATCTGATGGTAAAATGTATACTTGGAATGAAGAAACAACTAGTTGGGATGAAGTATGAGTAATTCAGGAGTATTTGATGTTAACGACATAAGGTATCTTATGGACTATCAACAATGGCCAACACCTGGTGAGTTACAGTTGATACAAACACAGACTGCAAGTGGAGTTAGCAGTGTAAATTTCACAAACATTCAAGGAAATGTATATGATGTACATTTTATAACTTTTAACGATATAGACAGTTCTACTGATAATGAAGAATTACAGGTTAGATTTTCTAATGATGGTGGTAGCAGTTATGAAAGTTCAAATTATCAACACGCTAGACAATATGGAAATGCTAGTGGTAGTTTTGGTGAAGTTCGTTCAACTTCTGTAGATGCTATTGATATTTCTAATGCAATAGGAAATGCAAGTAATGAAAAAGGTAACGCATATTGTTACTTATACAATTTAAATGATTCAACAAAATATAGTTTTGTAACATTTCATTCCTCTGTTCAAAATAATAGTAATGTGCAAACTATAGCTTTTGGTAGTGCAGTTTACACACAAACAGAAACTATAGATGCGATACAAGTTTTGTTAGATAATAGTTCAAATATTTCAGGCACAATATCTTTATATGGAATAAGGTTTGCATAATGGCTACTAATTTACAATTTATAAAATCTGCTAGTGGAAGTTCTGTTAGTACTTTAGATGTTACAGACTGTTTTAGTGCAAGTTATGATGTGTATTATGTATCAATATCT
>MDTD01097846.1_pt1 | contig 24521 bp, 27 predicted proteins | sample 811221 | NCBI WGS metagenome assembly MDTD01 (sample SAMN05326646, study PRJNA326480) | marine metagenome | isolation source: seawater | place: Pacific Ocean: South West | collected 2011 | reverse complement strand
CTCTGGAACAGCTATTAAAGAATTGATTGACTACTTTAAGATCGACGTCAAAAATGTCATCGTTTTTCATGATGATATGGATATAGACTTTGGAAAGGTAAAGGCTAAAATTGGTGGTGGAAGTGCCGGTCACAACGGAATAGAGTCGATTGATAAATTTATCGGAAAAGATTACTCTAGGGTCAGAATAGGTATTGGTCACCCAAAAGAAAAAGTAAAAGTAAATAGTCACGTTTTAGAAGATTTCAAAGATGATGAGGAAGAAAAAATAAAAGAAATTACAAATCACATTGTAAGGTTAGTTCCAACATTGATAGATAAAAAAATTGACCTCTTTTCTAGTAAAGTAAACCAAAATTTGAATGGGATTTAAGTGTGGGATTGTTGGTCTTCCGAATGTTGGGAAGTCGACATTATTTAATGCATTAACTTCCTCAAAGAATGCTGAGGCTGCTAATTTTCCTTTTTGTACAATTGATCCTAATATTGGTGTTGTAGATGTTCCAGATCAAAGACTGGATAATCTGTATAAAATATCTAAATCTAATAAAAAGATTTATGCCAATATTACATTTGTTGATATTGCTGGATTAGTCAAAGGGGCCTCTAAAGGTGAAGGTTTGGGGAATAAATTTTTATCCCATATTAGAGAGACAGATGCGATAATTCATTTAGTTAGGTGCTTTAAATCGGAAAAAATTCAACATGTAAACAACAATATTGATCCAAAAAATGATTTAGAGACAATTAAAACTGAGATATCTCTTGCAGACATAAGCATTATTCAAAAAAAACTTGAGAAAAATAAAAAAAAACTTCTTTCTGAAAATGAAATAGAAATTTTTTCTAAAGCATTAAAGAGTCTTGATAATGGTGAAGATATTAAAGAAAAGGATGAAAAAATATTAGAATTTTTAAGTAAAAACGGACTGTTAAGTGTAAAGCCTAGAATAATTGTATGTAATGTAGATGAAAAAGGTCTATCTAATGGCAATGAGTATACCAAAATTGTAAAAGAAAATTACAAACATGAGAAAATTGTAACTATTTGCGCAGATATTGAGGACCAGCTTTCTGGGTTAGAAAATCAAGAAAAAGAGAATTTTATGCAAGAAATAGGTTTAGAAAAAACTGGTTTAAATAAATTGATAAGAGCAGGTTATGATTTGTTAAATTTAGATACGTTTTTCACTTCGGGCCCAGAGGAAAGTAAAGCTTGGACTATAAAAAAAAATACTTTAGCACCCAACGCTGCTGGAGTTATACATTCTGATTTTCAGAAGAACTTCATAAAAGCAGAAGCAGTATCTTATGAAAATTTTGTTAAATACGGAAGTGCAGAGAAATGTAAGGAAAATGGTAAGGTACGAATTGAAGGTAAGGATTATGTAGTGAAAGACGGCGACGTATTATATTTCCGTGTCAACTCTTGACCAAATACGTTTCATACTTAAATAAACCAGTATAGTAAGAAGTATTAAATAAATCATTACTTTTATTCCAGTTTTATGTCTTGTTTCCAGCTCAGGTTCTGCGGCCCAGGCTAAAAATGTTGTTACATCTTTTGCCATTTGTTGTTCAGAGGAGACGGTGCCGTCAGAATATTCTACAAGTCCATCTGATAAAACTTTTGGCATCTTTATTTTTTGTCCTGGCATATACTTATTGTAATAAACTCCCTCATCTAATTGTATTTCATCTGGTGTATCGTCATAACCCAAAAGTACTGAATAGATATAATTTGCTCCCCCTTTTCTTGCCTTAACCAATACTGACATATCTGGGGGGTAAGCACCTCCATTAGCTGCAATGGCTGCTTGCTTGTTTGGATACGGCATAACAAATTTATCTGCGGGTCGACCAGGTCTTGTAAACATCTCTCCATCACTATTTGGTCCATCACTTACCTCAAAACTTGCAGCTATTGCTTTAACTTCTTCAACTGAAAATTCTGGACCACCAGGCTCAGAAAGGTTTCTATAGCTAAGATATTGCATAGAATGACAGGATGAACAAACTTCTTTATAAACTTGAAAACCTCTTTGCAAAGAGGCTCTATCAAATTTTCCAATAAGGCCTTTGAAACTCCAATCCACTTTAATTGGGTCTTCGGCCACGCCCGCAGCAAAAGACTTTAAATTGATAAATAATAGAAAAATTACTAATAAATTAAATTTTCTCATCAACTTTTTTTGCGATAGAGTAGTTGGCGCCGCCTGAAAGGACTGAGTCAGATATACTTACTGGAACTGGGTCAGTTTTCTCTAAAAGTCCTACAACAGGTAAAACCACTAAAAAATGAAGGAAGTAATAAATTGTTCCTACTCTAGATAGTATTAAATAAATACCCTCTGCTGGCATTGCGCCTAAATACCCAAGCATTAATACATCTACAACTAAAATCCAAAAAAACTGTCTGTGTAAAGGTCTGAAAATTGCGGATCTTACCTTAGATGTGTCTAACCATGGTAAAATCAATAAGATAAAAATTGCTGAGAACATCAGTATGACCCCACCTAACTTATCAGGCACAGCTCGTAAGATTGCATAAAAAGGAAGTAGATACCACTCAGGAACTATGTGTGCAGGAGTAACTAAAGGGTCAGCAGGAATATAATTATCGGAGTGACCCAAAATATTTGGCGCAAAGAAAACAAATCCAGCGAAAACTATCATAAACATTAATAAAGCAAATGCATCTTTAATTGTAATATATGGATGAAAAGGGACTGTGTCTTTAGATGGTTTTTTAATATCGATACCGACGGGATTATTATTTCCTGGAACATGTAAAGCCCAAATATGAAGAACAACTAAACCTAAAATTAAAAATGGGATTAAATAATGTAAGCTAAAAAATCTATTAAGCGTTGGGTTGTCTACTGAATATGCGCCCCATAACCAAGTGGTGATACTTTCTCCAACCAATGGGATCGCACTAAATAAATTTGTAATAACTGTTGCGCCCCAAAAACTCATTTGTCCCCAAGGTAAAACATATCCCATAAATGCTGCGGCCATCATTAATAGGTAAATTAAGATACCAATAATCCAAATCATTTCTCTTGGGGATTTGTAAGAACCATAAAATAAAGATCTGAATATATGTATATATACCGCTAGGAAAAACATTGAAGCGCCATTACTATGAACATATCGTATTAACCAACCATAATTAACATTCCTCATTATGTGCTCAACACTTCCAAATGCTAAATCTGCATGGGCTACGTAATGCATAGCTAAAACTATTCCGGTAACAATCTGAGTAATTAAACAAAACGTAAGTATTCCCCCAAACGTCCACCAGTAATTTAAATTCTTTGGCGTCGGGTAATCAGTGAGATGGTTGGCTAAACTCAGTAGCGGCAGTCTATCATTAAACCATTTTCCAAATTTTGATTTAGGTTCGTAATGTGCTTCACTCATATTTATCCTATTTTTATTGTGTTATTATCTACGAATTCATATTTAGGAATTTCCATATTAACCGGTGCTGGTCCTTTTCTAATTCTTCCAGAAACATCATAGTGGGAACCATGACAAGGGCAAAACCAACCGTTAAAATCTCCCTTGTCTTTTAATGGAACACATCCTAAGTGTGTGCAAACTCCAAGCATAACAAGCCATTCATCCTTTCCATCTTTAACTCTATCTTCATCCTTCTGAGGATCTTTCAATTCACTTAAACTTACTGCTCTAGCCTCTGCTATTTCGTCTTCAGTTCTTCTCTTTAAAAATACTGGTTTGCCTCTCCATAGAACTGTGATTGATTTACCAGGTTCAATAGAGCTGATATCTACTTCAGTAGTTGCAAGAGCTTGTACACTTTTATCAGGATTCATCTGATCTACCATAGGCCAAATTGCAGCGCCTAGACCAACCGCTCCGATAGTATAAGTGGCGGTAAATAAGAAATCTCTTCTTGTTGTTTTTTTCTCTTTTTTGTCCATATATGATGCTTATAATGTATTTATTTAAATATTCTAAACAATATTTTCTAGGTGCAGAATGACACAGAAATTAGCCTATAATGATTAGTATTGCTCTATTTAAGCCAGATATACCTCAAAATACAGCTGCGATTTTAAGGCTATGCGCATGTTTTAAGTTAAACCTTCAAATTATTGAGCCATGTGGATTTAATCTTGAAGATAAACGGTTTAAAAGAGTAGCTATGGATTACAAAAGATTATGCAATATTATAACCCATACGAATTATGAAAATTTTGTCAAAAAAAATTCAGAATCAAGGATTGTTTTAATGACCACAAAATCTAGAAAGCCATTTTACAGTTTTAAGTTTAAAAAAAACGATATTCTGCTTTTTGGAAGAGAAAGTGCTGGGGTGCCGCTGGCATTACATAAAGATATTAAAAATAAATTAAAAATTCCGATAAGCGCTAAAACAAGATCTTTAAACGTTGCAATGGCTGCTGCTATTGTGTCAGCTGAGGCTTTAAAACAAAATAGGCTTTTTTAGTATGAATGTAGAGGATAAAAAAAAATTTACCGATAAATGGTTTTCATACTTACAATCGCAAATATGTAATCAATTTGAAAATTTAGAGAAAAGTTTTTCAATAAAGGAAAAAAAATTTACTCGCAGAAACTGGTCTAAAACTAATGAAAACGAAGGGGGTGGCACCTCTTATATACTTTCTAATGGTAAAATTTTTGAAAAAGTTGGTGTTAATAAATCTACTGTCTCAGGAATATTTAATAAAAAACAAAGATCTAAAATTTATGGTGCAAATAAAAATGGCAAATACTGGGCTTCTGGGGTTTCAGTAGTTGCTCATATGCAAAATCCAAAAATACCAGCGATACATTTTAATACCAGGTTTATCGTAACTTCAAAACAATGGTTCGGAGGTGGAATAGATCTTACTCCTTGTTTAAAAGATAAAAGGGAGGAAAATTTTTTTCATAATAGTTTAAAGAAGGTGTGTAATGATAATAAAAAGAATTATAAAAATTATAAAGAATGGTGTGATGAATATTTTTATCTAAAACATAGAAATGAACCAAGGGGTATTGGTGGAATATTTTTCGATTATGAAAGCAAAAATTGGAACAAAAATTTTAAGTTTGTAAGAGAACTTGGTTTAACTTTTATTGAATTGACAAAAAATATAATTTTAAAAAAAGTTAAAAAGAAATGGACAAAAAAAGAGAAAGAAATACAGTTGTTTAAAAGAGGGAGATACACTGAATTTAATTTATTATATGATAGAGGAACAAAGTTTGGATTAAATTCTGGAGGTAACATTGAGTCAATTTTGATGTCGCTGCCTCCTAAAGCGAGGTGGAAGTAGTATGGAAAAAGAACCAATTACAGTTAATGGATTAGATAAACTCAGAAAAGAATTAGAGAATTTAAAAAATGTTGATAGACCAAAAATAGTTGAGGCTATTGCAGAGGCAAGATCGCATGGTGATCTTAAAGAAAATGCTGAGTATCATGCTGCTAAAGAACAGCAGTCTCAAATAGAGGGAAGAATAGTTACAATCAACGATATGATTGCTAGAGCAAACGTTATTGATGTTACAAAAATTGATAATAATGGCAAGGTAATATTTGGGTGTACTGTAAGTGTAAAAGATTTAAATGATAATAAAGAGATTAAATACAAAATTGTTGGAAAAGACGAGGCGAACATATCTAAAAATTTAATTTATTTTAAAAGTCCAATTGGGAAAGGATTAATTGGAAAAGCAAAAGATGACTTAGTATCAATTAACACGCCATCCGGTGAAAAAAACTTTGAAATTATTAATGTAGAGTATCTATAATCTAATTACTCTTCTCAACTAACTCGTTTATTTCTTTATCAGATATCTTAAAATTATTTGAGACCCACAAATTTTCTATTTCCTTAAGAATATTTCCTAACTTTTTTCCTTCTTTAAGTCCTCTATTTTTTAAAAAAGAACCGTCATAGATAAATTTAGGAATTTTCGTTTTTTTTATAAATTGAATTAATTGAAATAGTTTTTTTAAATCATTTTCTTTTCTGTCAAGAAAGTTTAAAATTAATATCTGGATAAATTTTTCTTTTTTAAATCTGTATAAATTTTTGGTAAAGTTACTTTTAAAAAAATTTTTATCTTTTTGAGACAAAAAAAAGCCATTTGCGAGAGATTTTAGATCCTCTTTAATTAAGTTAGATGTTTTGTATTTATGGCAAAAGTATTCGTGATTGTCTTTTCCATCAATCAACATTGATGCTAACAACAAAATTTCGCTAAATTGATAGATTTTCTGAATCTTTTTCAATCTTTTTAATTTATTTAAATTTCTAAATTCTGGAAAAATTAAAATAAAAATTTCTTTAAAATCATTGTTTTCATCAATTTTTAAAAAATTTTCTAATTTTAATATTTTTCTCAATTCTGAAAGCAGTCTCTCTTTGGACACTTCTCCAATTTTATTTATATTCAATTTAATAATCTTTAATGTTTGATTGTCCGGATTAGAATTATATTGAAGTGAAAATCTTAAGTACCTAATTATTCTTAAAAAATCTTCTTCAATTCTTTTCGATGGATCTCCAATAAATTTTACTACGTTGTTTTTTAGATCTTGAATTCCATTCTGGGGATCAAACAATTTGCCTTTATGGTTCATGTAAATAGAATTAATAGTAAAATCTCTTCTGTTAGAGTCCTCATTCCAATCTTCAATTCGTTCTATATCAGCGTGCCTACCATCAGTTTTTACGTCTTTTCTTAAAACTGTTATTTCAAATTTTTTCTTATCTTTAATTAAAGTGACTGATCCATGTTTGAGACCTGTTTCGACTAATTTATATTCAGAGTTTAAGAATATTTTTTTTATCTCCTGAGGAGAAAAAATTGTTGCTATATCAATATCATCGACTACCTCATTTTTAAGAAATTTTCTAACGCAGCCACCCACAAACATTGCATTTTCGTTTTCACTTGATTTAAATTTTTTGAATTTTTTCATTAAGTCATTAGTCGCCTTCTCTTTGTAAAAAGGGAAAATTTTATTTTTTATTAATTTAAGTATTTTAAAAGATTCTAAATAATTTATCATTTAATGGCTGGGGCACTAGGATTCGAACCTAGGATGGCGGTACCAAAAACCGCTGCCTTACCGCTTGGCTATGCCCCAATTCTATAGTTTTGATATATCATAATTAATTAAATTTAAATAGGTTTTGTAATCACACTCCAATACATAGGATATCTCTTCTTAATTTCTTTTAAGCCTTTTTTTGCTAAATTTTTACTTTTAAAGAGTCCAAAACAAACCGAACCAGAGCCCGTCATTCTTGAGACGATACATCCGTTTAAAACTTTCAAATCTTTAATTATTGATTTAATTTTTGGATGTTTTTTTTCAACTATTTCTTGTAAGTCATTTTTACCTTTTTCAATGAGTTTAAGATAATGATGCTCATTTCTTATATTCGAAAAATTTAATTCTTTTTTGGAATTAAAATTTTTTGCCATAGAGTAAATTTCTCTCGTGGAACATTTTATATTTGGGTAGATGAGTAAAAAATATATTTTAATTTTTATTTTACATTCTTGAAAATTATATAAGTCCTTTTGAAAGGTTTTTTTATATTTGAATAAGTTAAAATCAGAACCGATTTCTTTTTGGAGTAATTGATTTAGCTTTTTGTTAATCTTGCCATTTAAAATTTTATTTGCGAGGAAAAAAGAATTACTTGTCCCGCCGCCTAAACCTGAAAATGTTGGAATTTTTTTCTTTACTATTATTTTGTAAAAATTTTTAGTTAAGTTTAGCGATCTAAGTAAATTTAAAGTTTTATAAATTGAATTATCTATAAGATTAATATCTTTTACAAATCTTCCTTTAAATTTAATTACATCTTTGTTTCCGCTATGTCTTTTAACAACAATTTCATCAAAATGATTTAACAAAAGAGCATTAGATTGTATATTATGTAACCCATTGAGATATTTTGATAAAATTTTTAAAGTGAGGTTAATTTTTGGATAAGATTTAATGATCATTTAAAGTTTCTTTAAACCGTTTATCAATTTTTCGTTGATTTTAGATTTTAATTCATCAGTTGTATCTTGAAGGCCCAGGACATACTTCCAATAATATCTCGCTTGAATTTTTTTTCCACTTAACCAAAGGGCGTCAGCAAAATGATCATTAACAATTGGATCTCTTGGCATCAGCATAACAGCTAATTGCAAATATTTTTTTGCATTTTCAATGTTTTCTAATTTGAAATAAGCCCATCCTAAAGAGTCAATTATATAACCATCATTTTTTTTAATTTCATTTGCTCGTTCAAGCATTTTAAGAGACTCGTTTATATTTATTCCTCTCTCAATCCATGAATAAGCCAAATAATTTAAAACATACGCTTGATCCGGTTTTGAATCTAATGAGTCTAAAAAGTCTTTTTCTGCCATCTTCCACTTTCCTAGTCTCTCAAATGAGATCCCTCTACCGTCTGTTGCTTGGTGATAAAGTGGATGTTTGTCATCAATTTGTTGGAGTATACTACTATAGTATGTAACCGCCTCTTCATATTTTTCATTGTTTTTTAAAAAAAAAGCATAATCGAATGTCTCATAGATATCTGGAGAGACTTTTTTGTTGTATGCATTTTCAAATAATTTTAGTGCTTGAATATCTTTTTTTTGCCGTATCAAAATTTTTACTGTTTGCTTTGAAGCATGCCAGCTATAGACTTCTCCGAAACTTCCTATTTTTTTGTAAATTTTTTTTGCATCCTCTAAATTTCCTGACAAATATAAATTTTCCGCTTGTAACACTTCATATGAAATGAAATTTGGGTTTAAATACTTTGCTAAATTTAGATAAAAATTTGATTCATCATAGATAAACCTTGAAGATAAAGCATTTGAAGAAATATAAAAAAGTTCTCCCACAATATTTGATAAATTTTTACAATCAAATTTATTTTTAATATTTATTGCAAAGTTTGAGGATATATCTTTTTTAAATTGTTTTAAAATTAAGTTTTCTGGATATTTTTCTAATGCTTCGTTAACGATTTTTTTAGCTTTTGATTTTTCTCCTTTTTGGATTAGATAATTTGCATAAAAAAAATGATATCTAGAAAAATCCGTATTATTGTCATTCACAAGATTAGAAAAAAAATTTTCTGCTTTTTTAGTGTCATAGTAACAATTTAAGAAGGCATTTTGGATTTTGTTTAAATTATTATATTGATTATTTTTGTTTTCAAAAACTTTTGAAGTTTTTTCATAATTCGAGTTTTCAATAACCAACCAAGTGTTCAATTGACTCGCTAAAAATTGGTGCATCACGTTTCGTTTATTCTTATCAATTATACGATCGAAATATTTTTTTGCTTTTTCATAATTTTTATTTTTTATGTTATAAACACCAATAATTAAATTGCTTTCATAATTATTTATATTTTTTTTTTCTAATGATTTTGAATATCTTAAAGCCTCATTTATTCTGCCTAAATTTATTAAAGAATGAATATAAGATTTTGAGTAATTCGGATGATAATTTTCCAAACCCTCAAGTTGACGAAAAAATCTAAATGAGTCTTCATACGACTTGTCATTTAAAGAGATTAATCCCGAAAAATAATCAGAAATATTTTTTCCACCATTGATATCGCTTGTAGTTTTTGCACAGATATTATTTATTAATATTAACAAAATTGATATTTGTAATATAATACCTTTTAATATTTTAAAATAATGCATAAAAAAGTTAATACCAAAATAACTAAGCTAATAGAATACTACAAATTAATTAACCATGAAATATTTTATAATGATAAAGCAATAAATAGATATTCAATTAATGATGATCAATCAAACAATGTTCAAAAAAAACTTAAAGAACTTGAAGATAGACTATTATCAATTAAGGATTGTGCCCTTAAGAGAAATTCGAAAAATTTAGTTCTTTCTGATGGAAATCCTAAATCTAAAATCATGATAATTGGTGAAGGGCCTGGTGCTAACGAGGATTTAATGGGTCTGCCTTTTGTTGGTAAAGCGGGCAAGCTACTAGATAAAATGTTAAATGCAATAAATTTGAGTAGATTTAATGTATATATAACAAATGTTGTCAATTATAGGCCTCCAGAAAATCGGAAGCCTACTGAAGAAGAAATTGAGAGATATCTACCTTTTTTAATAAGACATATTGATATAATAAAACCAAAGATTATTATTATTTTAGGTAGCACTGCTCTAAACGCAATAATTGGTGATAAAGACACAATTTCAAAAGCTAGAGGTAAATGGTATAGAAAAAAAATTGGGAACTTGATGGTAAATATAATTGCTTCTTTCCACCCAGCTTTTTTAATGAGACAGCCAGATCAAAAAAAGATGGCTTGGATTGATCTAAAAATGGTAAGAGAAAAAATTAAACAATTAAAAATTAAAATTGATAAATAAACAATTTATAGCAGGTGTTGATGAAGTAGGTAGAGGTTGTTTGGCGGGTCCGGTGGTGTCAGCTGCTGTTATTTTTAAAGAGGGTTATATGGTTAAGGGAATTAAAGATTCAAAAAAACTTAGCTTTAGGGAAAGATTCGAATTAGCAAAAAAAATAAAAAAAGTTTCTTATTATGCTATAGGAGTTGCTTCTGTCGAGGAGATATTCAAACTTAATATCCTTAATGCTTCTCTCCTATCAATGAGTCGAGCAGTTAAAGGTCTAAAAATTAAACCAAAAAAAATTTTAGTAGATGGAATTTTTACAATTAAAGGACTAAAAAATTGTAAAGCAATAGTTAAAGGAGACCAGAAAATCGGATGCATAAGTGCTGCCTCAATAATTGCTAAAACTTTTAGAGACAGTTTGATGATAAAATTATCTGACAAAAAAAACCTTTACAATTGGAAGAAAAATTTTGGATATGGAACTAAGGAACATTTAGATTGTATAGAAAGATATGGTGTAACTAATTTTCATAGAAAAGGTTTTAAACCCATACACAATATCTTGTTAAAAAAAAATAGAATGGCACAATAAACATTATTTTCACGTAAAATTGATTGACGATTGATTCAATTTAGAGTTGAATCATGAGAATGTTTAAATTATCTAACAAAATTATCAATGGTGATTGTTTAAAAATATTAAAAGAAATTCCAGACAGAACTTTTGATTTAGTTTTTGCCGATCCACCTTATAACATGCAAATAGGCGAAAAATTAACCCGTCCAGACTCTAGTAAGGTAAATGGTGTTAATGATAAATGGGATAAATTTAATAGTTTTAAACATTACGATGATTTCTGCAAATCTTGGTTGACAGAATGCAAAAGAGTTTTGAAAAATAATGGATCTATTTGGGTAATAGGTTCGTATCATAATATTTTCCGACTTGGTTATCACTTGCAAAATTTAGGTTATTGGTTGCTTAATGACGTTATTTGGAGAAAAAATAATCCAATGCCTAACTTTAGAGGAACGAGATTCACTAATGCGCACGAAACTTTAATTTGGGCTTCAAAAAATAAAAAATCAAAATACACTTTCAATTATCAATCTTTAAAATGTCTAAATGATGATTTACAAATGAGATCAGACTGGATATTGCCTATTTGCAATGGAAAAGAGAGATTAAAAAAAAATGGAAGAAAAATACATTCTACTCAAAAACCAGAGGCACTTATTCATAGAATTATTTTAGCAACTACAAATAAAGGTGATGTAATTTTCGACCCCTTTTTAGGCACTGGAACTACCGCTGTTGTTTCTAAAAAATTAGGTAGAAACTATTTTGGAGTCGAAAATGATAAAAAATTTTTTTTTGCAGCGAAAGATAGGATAAATAAAACTACAAAAATTGAGGATGACTTCTTAGATACAATTAAAAATAATAAATCAAAACCTAGAATACCTTTTGGCTCACTAGTAGAATTAGGAATAATTAAACCAGGAGCGTCTTTGTTTGATCCTAAAAAGAAAATTAATGCTAAAATAATGGTTGATGGGAGTATAAAATACAAAGATATTGAGGGTTCAATTCACAAAATTGCGGCAAAAATAATGGGAACAGAGAGCTATAATGGGTGGACTTATTGGCACTATAAATTGAATGGTTCTACCGTTTTAATTGATAGTTTAAGACAAAAGTTTATTTCAGAAAAACAAATCTAGTTTTTATAAACTTTTTCTAAATACAGACTTATAAAGCTTTTCCTCTTAATTAAAAACTTCATAAAAAAGTTTCTAACTGATTGTGCAATAAAACTAGTTAAGTGAAAGGCAAAAAAATTTATATTTGATCTTTTTCTAACTAGTTTAACTCTTCTCGATCTTTTTTCAAAATAAATTTTTTGAATATCTGTATTATCTTTTTTAATTAAGTCAAATAATTCATAAGCGCTCTCAATAGATTGTCCTGCTCCTTGTGCAAGAGTTGGTAAAAAACCATTAAACGCATCTCCGATATAAAATACTTTATTGTTTGATGACGGAAGTATCTTGGGAGTAGAATATAATGGCCAAGATTTTAGACCACCTTCCAAAATTTTTCCAAGATTTAAATTCTGGCTCTCTACTTTATCTATTAAAGATTTAATATTTTTAGGATCATATTTCTTGTCTCTTACAATACAAACAAAATTAAGTTCCTTCTTTTTATTGATTGGATAAATAACCACATGACAATTTTTGCCAAGCATAATACTAATTTTTTCCTCCTCAATATTTAGTTCAAATTTAGACTTTAGTATTTTTCTTATAGCTACAGCATTCCTAAATTTTGGCTCATTTTTTGTATTCTCAAAAAAAGATCGGGTAGAAGAAAACATTCCATCAGCGCCAACTACGATATCAACTAGATCATTTGTATTATCTTCAAACTTAATTAATACTTTGCCTTTAAGTTCATTTACTTCTTTAATCCTTTTTCCAAATTTAAGATATTTAGAGTATACATCCTCTTTCAAAAACTCAATTAGTGTTGATCTTTGTAATGTAGTGTATTTTGTTTTCTCAATGTTTAATTGATTAAAGTTTAATTCACATATTTTTTTATTATTTATATTATAAAAATCAACCCCGTGAGGATGAAATAAATTTTGATTATTAATTTTATTAAAATTTATTTGACTTAGTATTTTTAAACAATTTGGCGATAATTGAATTCCGTAGCCTTCATCAAGGGGTAAGCTTTCGTTTTTTTCATATATTGTAAATTCATGGTCTGAATATTTTTTAAGAAAGTTTGAAAAAGTTAAACCTGCAACACCCGCTCCAATAATAGCAAATTTTTTTTTCATTATAATAAAGTTGATACCTCTTTAAGAACTTTTTTAGTAAAGCTGGGAATAAATTCTTTATTTTTTTCTAAAGAGTACCAATTATATTTCGGAGGTATCTTATTAGAAAATTTATAATACAGGTTTAAATTCAATTTTAAATTGGAAATCGAATTCTTATATTTTTTTAAAAATTTCCAATTTTTCTCACTTTGTTTTTTATTTGTTTTTTTAATTTTAGGTAAATTAAAGTTTTTTAAAAAACTGATTTGGTTTTTTTTTGTGAGTGCAATTTGCCTTTTATTATTGATATAACAGAAAATATCATAATCTTTATATTTTATATTTTTTTTATTTTCATTTTTAATCTTTTTTTTGGATTTAAAGTACTTACATGTTTTATTTAAGCAACAAGTGATGCAATTAGGTTTTTGGGGTTTACATGATAACGCTCCAAATTCCATTAAGGCCTCCACAAAATCTGCATTACGATTTGTATTAAAAAGTTTTTTACTGTTTCTTTTAATTAATTCACCAAAATTAATCTTTTTTTCCTCTTGATTTAGATATCTTGAAAAAACTCTTTTCACATTTCCATCTATAGCAATAGTAGGTTCATTATAAATTAAGCCCAATAATGCATTTCCGGTATATTCACCAATTCCTGGAAGTTTTTTCACCTCATTTAAGGTTTTGGGAAGTTTTGAATTGTAGTCTTGTACTAACATTTTAGAACAAGCTAAAAGATTTCTTGCTCTTCTGTAGTAGCCTAAACCTTCCCACATTTTTAGTACTTCTTTCTCAGAAACTTTAGATAATGCATTTAAAGTTTTATATCTTTTTGTAAAATTTTCAAAATAAGGAATCACCGTTTTAACTTGGGTTTGTTGAAGCATAAATTCACTTAAAAGACGATAATATAGCTTATTTGTTGACCTTTTGCCGACACGCCATGGTAAATTGCGTCTGTTATTATCATACCACGCTAGAATTTTTTTTGGTAAATTAGAATGTATATGCATAAAAAAAATAAACTTAGTAAAAATAAAAGCTACATACAAGGTTTGAGACCCATTTCAACAACTATTCCTAAAAATGTTAAAAAAATTATAAGAAAAAGTGGATATAATTTTTCAACTGTTGTTGATAAATGGAACAAAATAGTGAGCAAAGAGATCTCGTCGTATTCGTATCCAATCGATGTCAAAATAGGCAGAGATTTAAAAAATGGTATTATTTTCTTAAATGTTGAACACGGTAAGGAAATTGACATAGAATATAATAAGCAGAATATAATTGACCAAATAAATTCGTTTTTTGGCTATAATTATTTAGACAGAGTTAAATTATTTTCAATTCATAATAAAAAAAAATACAAAAACGAGAACATAAAAAAAGATAAGAAAATTATTGAGATAGATAAGTTTTTAAAAAGTGAAAAAAATGAAGATTTAAAAAAAAAATTGGAAAATTTTATCAATGCATATAATGAAAATAACAGCTAAAATTATTTTTATTCTAATTTTTACTTTAGAGGCATCAAGTTTATTTTCTAATGAAAATTACACAATAAAAATTGGAAATAATAAAGCAAAAGTAACTGTAAAAGTTTTTTCCTCTTTAACTTGCCCTCATTGCGCAACATTTCACTTAAATGTTTTTGAGAAATTAAAAAAAGATTTTGTGGATAAAAATAAAGTCTTGTTTATTCATTACGGATTTCCTTTAGATCTTGCGGCCTTAAGTGGGGAAAAGCTCTTAAGATGTGGCACCAACCAAAATGATAACCTAAATTTTCTGAGCGAAATCTATAAAAAACAAAGATCCTGGGCAGTAGGATCTGATATAAATAATATAAACGATTCATTAATGGAAATAGGAAAAAAATATAACCTTGAAAAAAATCAAATGAACAAATGTTTAAAAAATGAAAATATACAGCAACAGGTTTTAACTGAGAGGATTGATGCGCAAAAAAAGTACAGGATTGAATCTACTCCCACAATTTTTATAAATGAAAAAAAATATTCAGGAAAATTTGACTACAAAACTTTTAAAAAAGAGATAGAGAAATTACTGTAATTTATGAAATTTAAAAAACTAGAACTAAATGGTTTCAAATCTTTTTTTGATAAAACCACCTTTTTAATTGAAGATGGTCTAACTGGGATTGTGGGACCTAATGGTTGTGGTAAATCTAACATAGTTGAGTCGCTAAGATGGTGTATGGGTGAAACATCGGCAAAAAGTATAAGAGGCTTAGGAATGGAAGATGTGATTTTTTCAGGAACTTCTAATAGAGCAGCTAAAAATATTTCAGAGGTAAAACTTTCTATTGAAAATAAAGATAAAGATGGCCCATCTCAATATAATGAATTTGATGAAATAGTTATTACTAGAAAGATTGAGAGAGATAAAGGTTCAAAATATTTTATTAATGATAAAGAGGTAAGGGCTAAAGATGCTCAAACATTTTTTGCAGACTTGTCCACGGGTGCTCACTCACCATCTTTAATAAGCCAAGGAAAAATTGGACAATTGGTAACCGCAAAACCTGTGGAGCGTAGATCAATACTTGAGGAGGCAGCTGGTATTTCCGGAATTCATGCAAGACGACAAGAGGCAGAACTAAGATTAGGTGCTGCAGAGAATAACCTTAAAAGAGCAGACGAGTTAAAAAAACAACAAGAAAAACAATTAGAAAATTTAAAAAAACAAGCTGAAGAGGCAACAAAATATAAAGAAATTTCACAAGAGATAAAAAAAATAGAAGCTGGTTTATATTATTTGAAAATTAAGGATATTGAAAAGGATAAAAAGGATATTTCTGATAAATTAAGCGAACTTGATGATGAAATTAGTGCTGTTAAGATAGATTTAAATCACAATACTTCAATTCTTGAGGAAGAAAATAAAAGACTTTCACCTCTGAGAGACAAAAAAATGGAAAATCTGGCTAGACTACAAAAATTAAATTTAGAGATGACAAATTTAGAACAAGAGGAAACAAGAGTCAAAAATATCAATAATAGATTATTAAAATCATTAAAAACTCTAGATTCTGATTTAGAGAGGGAAAAAAGTATTTCTATGGACTCAAATTTAAATGAGAAAAGAATTTCAGAAGAAAAAAAACAATTGCTTGACACAGAAAATCAAATCTATGATGTAGAAACTAAATCTAACAATGAGTTAGATCTTGCAAAAGAAAAGCTTTTTAAATTAAAAGATCATTTAAATGAGATGATAAAAGATTTTGAAAAAATAATTGACTCAAAAGAAAACATTTCAAAAGACAAATTTGAAGATTTAAAAACGTTAATAAGCAATATTACGTCTGCTCAAGAAAAATATGCAATATTTTTTGGAAAGAACGAGTCATTGAAAAGTGACTCCATAAAAAGGAAGGAAAGAATTAAAAATATTGATATAGAGTTAGAAAATTGGATAAATTTGAAGTCAAACTCGGAAAAAATGATTTTTGAACTAAATCAGAGAAGAGAAAAATTAAAAATTGAGTTAGAAGATAATCAAAAAAACCCTGAAAAAATTGCGACTAATAAGGGTCAATTTATTCAAAATATAGAAAACACCAAAAAAAGAGAAAAAGAACTTCAAGAAGATTTAGGTGATGCAGAGAAAAAATATAATGAGGTGAGCCAAAACATTCAAGAAATCCAAGAAAAATTGTCAAATCTTAGGGAAAGTAAAGCAAGAAATGAAGCAACACTCGAAGGTATTGAAAATAGAAAGAAAGATCTTTTATATAATGTAAAAAATGATCTAGGTATCGATAATGAAACTTTATTATTTTCAAAAAGTAATTTAGAAAACTTAGAAAGTGATTTACCAAGTATAAAAGATCAAGTAGAGAAAATTGAAAAAATCAAGAAGCAAAGAGATGCTCTTGGCTCAGTAAATTTAAGAGCTGATGAAGAAACTCAAAAATATGAAAATGAGATCAAAAGAATGGAAGACGACAGAGCTGATTTGTACTCAGCGATAGTAAAATTAAAAACAAGTATTGATGAATTAAATCAGAGGGGTAGAGAGAGACTTATTGATGCTTTTACAAAAGTTAATCGAAAATTTAATGAAGTTTATACTAAATTATTTAGTGGTGGAAATGCGAAGTTGGAGCTTGTTGACTCTGATGATCCATTAGAAGCTGGACTTGAGATGTTTGTTCAACCTCCGGGGAAAAGATTACAGTCAATTACTCTTCTTTCTGGAGGGGAGCAAGCTCTTACAGCTTTATCTCTTATTTTTGCTGTCTTCTTAGTAAATCCTTCACCTATATGTGTTTTAGATGAGGTAGATGCTCCTTTAGATGATGCTAATGTGACTAGATTTTGCGCATTGCTGGACGAGCTAACTAAAATTACAAAAACAAAGTTTATTATTATCACTCACCATGCTTTGACAATGTCAAGAATGCATAGGCTCTACGGAGTAACTATGGCTGAAAAAGGCATCAGTCAAATTGTTGCTGTTGATTTACAAAAAGCTGGAGAATTAGTTGCCTAATAATGATTGATAAAAAAGATTTCAAGACTCGCCTTAAAATTGAAAAAGATAAACTTAATAAGAGATTAAATCAAGATCAAGGAAAAGGTAAATTTCTCGGTAACGCTTTCAGGCTTGGGACGGAAATGGTCGCAGCTGTGCTTGTAGGGACAATTATAGGGTTTTTTTTAGATAATTGGTTTGATACTAAACCTCTTTTAATGATAATATTTTTCTTTATTGGCTCTGCTGCAGGAATTTTAAATGTAGTGCGAGCTGCTAAAAATTTACAAAAAGAGAAAGAGTAAAAATTTTATGGCTTCTAACCCAATGACTCAATTCAACGTTCATAGAATTGGGCCAGAAATTAAATTTGGAGGGGTAGATTTATCATTCACAAACTCAAGTCTATTTATGGTGCTTACCGCTATTGTGACTTTAATTTTTTTATATTTAGCAACAAAAAATAGAAGATTGGTACCCAATAAAATTCAGCTAATATCTGAAATACTTTATAATTTCGTTGCTAAAATGATTAGTGATACAGCTGGATCAAAAGCAAAACCTTATTTCCCATTTATTTTCAGTTTGTTTGTTTTTGTTTTGTTATGCAATATGATTGGAATGTTGCCTTATTCTTTCACTGTCACAAGTCATATAATTGTAACATTAATAATGGCAATTTTTATTTTTATTGCTGTAACTCTCATAGGATTTGCAAACCATGGATTAAAATATTTATCGATTTTTGTTCCAAAGGGAGTACCAGCAGTATTATTACCATTAATCACTGTTATTGAATTAATTTCTTATTTGAGCCGTCCAATTAGTTTGTCCGTAAGACTTTTTGCTAATATGATGGCTGGGCACACTATGCTCAAAGTTTTTGGAGGTTTTGTTGTAAGTTTGGGTTTAATTGGAGGGTGGCTGCCATTAACTTTTTCGGTAGCATTAACTGGTTTAGAAATTTTAGTTGCATTTCTTCAAGCTTATGTATTCGCAATACTTACATGTATTTACTTGAACGATGCACTTAATTTACATCATTAACAATAATAAGGAGGAAAAATGGAGTTAGAAGCAGCAAAAATGATAGGAGCAGGTCTTGCAGCGATTGCTTTGGCCGGCGCAGGAGTAGGTATCGGAATCATTTTCGGTAACTATTTATCTGGTGCGATGAGAAATCCATCAGCAGCGCAAAAACAGTTTCCTAATTTACTTTTGGGTTTTGCTTTGGCAGAAGCCACAGGTTTATTTGGTTTGGTTGTAGCGTTGATTATTTTATTTGCATTTTGAAAAATAAAATATGAGAAAACTGACATCAATAATTAGTATTTGTTTAATTAATCAAAATTTACCGGCAGCTGAGGCAGGAATGCCTCAGCTAGACCCAGAGTTTTGGTTTTCTCAAGGTTTTTGGTTGATTTTAATTTTTACAATAATTTATTTGTCTATATCAAAATTTTTTATACCAAAAATTAAAGATACATTAGACAGCAGAGATAATAAAATCAAAAAAGACTTAGAAGAAGCAAAAAACTTTAAAAATCTTTCAGAAAAAAAAATTGTTGAGTACGAAAAAAATTTAAATGAGGCTAAAAAAGAAATTAACAAAATTTTATCAGATTCTAAAAAAAAACTTGATAATGATATAAAAAATAAAAAAAATATTATAGAAAAAGAAATTGAAAGTGAAATTATAAAAGCAAAAAAAGAAATCTTTGATTTAAAATCTAATTCGGCTGTATCTATAAACAAAATATCTAAAGAAGTCACTGCCGAAATAATTGAAAATTTAACAGGAAATAATCTAAATGAAAGTAGCATTGAAGCTGTTGTAAATGAAACTTCAAAAAAACATTTGAAAAATATATTATGATTATAGATGCAACATTTTGGGTGGCGATATCATTTGTAATTTTTGTTGGAATAATAATTTATTTTAAAATACCTCAAAAAATTGATCAATCACTTTTACAAAATATTAATAACATAAAGGATCAAATTGAAAAAGCTGAAGAGTTGAAAGAAGAGGCTAAAAATATTTTAAGCGAAAATGAAAAAAAACTTAGTAACTCAAAGAGTGAGGTTCAAGCAATGATCAATCAAGCTAATAATTTGGCAGAAAAGAAAGTAATTAAGACCAATAAAGAATTTCATTTATTGATGGAAAATAGGAAAAGAAATGCTGAGCAAAAAATTAAGCAAATGAGGGATCAGGCTTTGAGGGATATTCGAAACTCGTCTATTAAGATTGCCTTAATTTCTGTTGAAAATTTAATAAAAAAATCAGTTGATAAAAGTAAGCTGGATAAGATGTTTTTGAGTAGTATAGAGGAAACAAAGTTAGCTCTTAAGAAAAATTCCAGTTAATATAAGGCCAGAGAAATGGCAAAAAAAATTACAATAATAGGATCTGGAATTGGTGGCATAGCTTCTGCGTTAAGAATGCGAGCTAAAAGATATGATGTCACTTTACTAGAGAGGTTACCAGATCTAGGTGGCAGAGCAAGAGTTTTTAAAAAAGATGGTTTTATTTTTGACGGTGGACCAACGGTCATTACCGCTCCATATTTATTTAATGAACTTTTTGAACTTTTTAATAAAGATATTAAAAAATACGTAACAATCAAACCTTTAGATCTTTGGTATAGGTTTATATACGAGGATGGATTCAAATTTGATTATTCAGGTGATGAAGAAACAATGAATAAACAAATTGAAAATTTATCTTCTAAGGATTTAGATGGCTTTAAAAATTTAGTCATGTTTACTGAAAAAATATTTAATAAGGGATTCGAAGATCTTTCTGATAAGCCCTTTAATAATTTCACTTTTATGATGAAACAAATTCCTTCGCTGCTACATTTGAAAAGTTACAAATCAGTTTACCAATTAGTTTCAAGTTTCCTATCAAATGAGAAGTTAAGAAGAGCTTTTAGTATGCACCCTCTTCTTGTTGGAGGAAATCCTTTCACTACAACTTCAATTTATGCGTTGATATTATTTTTAGAAAAAAAATGGGGTGTTCATTATGCTATGGGAGGTACCGGAAGTGTAATAAATGCATTAGAAAAATTAATGTTAGAGGAGGGAATAAATATAAAGAAAAATTCCGATGTAACAAAAATTTTTACTCAAAATAATATTGTTAAAGGTATAGAAATTAACAATAATGAAAAAATAGACTCTGATTTTATCATTTGTAATTCCGATCCACCAAATGTCTACAAAAACCTAATTGAAAATAAAAATAAATATAATCTTTTTTTTAGACAAAAGATGAAAAGGATGGATTATTCAATGGGATTGTTTGTTTATTATTTTGGTACAAATAAAATATATGAAAATGTTGCTCATCATACGATTTGTTTCGGGAAATCTTACAAAGAACATTTAGATAAAATATTTCACAAGAAGGTTTTATCTGAAGATATAAGTTATTACTTACATAGACCAACTGCAACTGATTTAAGTATGTCACCTGATGGAAAAGACTGCTTTTATGTTTTAGTTCCAGTTCCAAATAATTTATCAGGTATAAATTGGGATAAACAAGGTGAAAAGTTCAAAGATCTTGTTATAAAAAAATTAGAAGCTACTACCTTACCAAATTTAAGAAAAAATATTGCTACTGATTTTTATCTGACGCCAGATTATTTCGAGAAAACACTTTGTACTATGCATGGCTCTGGATTTTCTATTCAACCAAAATTTTCACAATCAGCTTACTTTAGATTTCATAATAAATCTGAAATTTTTGAAAACCTTTATTTTGTGGGAGCAGGAACTCACCCGGGAGCTGGAATGCCAGGTGTTCTATCCTCAGCAAAAGTATTAGATAAATTATTATAATGTTTAATAAAACTGGTTTAATCTCAAAACACGCAAAAACATTTAGTTGGGCAAGTTTTTTTTTACCTGACAAAATTTTCAATAATTGTTCCTCGCTTTACGATTTTTGCAGAACACTTGATGATATAGCAGATGAGCCTACTTCTTTGAAAATTAAAAAGCAAAAATTTTTAATTTTTAAAGATGATTTTATTAAAAAAAATTTTTCAAATATAATAATAAAAAACATTTGGAAATTAATCCATGATGACAAGAAATCTGAAAAAATTCTTTTAGATTTATTCGATGGTGTGGAAAGTGACTTAGTGGATAAAGTTGAAATATTATCTGAAAATGAGCTTATAACCTATTCTTATCAAGTGGCAGGGACAGTTGGATTAATGATGTCGAAAATTTTAGGTGTTACAGAAAAAGATTCTTTAATTGGCGCAATAAATTTAGGAATTGGTATGCAATTAACAAATATTTCAAGAGATATAAAAGAAGATAAAAAAAGAAATAGGTTTTACATCAAGAATGATTTTGAGGAGATTAAGAAAATATTATTAATTGCAGATCAGTTTTACAACTCCTCTTTTCACGCAATAAAATCGATACCCTTAAGTTCAAGATTTTCTATATTAGTAGCAAGAAGAATATATAGAAAAATTGGTCATAATATTCTAAAAAAAAGGAATATAGAAAATTATCTTAAAGCAGGTAGGATATATGTTTCAAATTTCGATAAGATACTACAAACATGTTACTCTATTTATGATTTTTTCAAGTTACAATTTTTTAAAAATGATATGAAGAAGATAAATATTATCCCAATTTTGGAAAAAAAAATAAATTTAGATGAAAGAATTTAATTATATCATTATTGGAGGCGGCTGTGCAGGATTATCATTGGCATACGAACTTGAGATTAATAAAAAACTAGAAAAAAAGAAATTAGCTATAATTGAACCCAGAGAAAGATATCAACGAGATAAACTTTGGTCTTTCTGGAAATTTCAAACACACAATTATGATGATTGTGTTCTTAAAAGTTGGGATAAATTTGACATTAAAGCGGAAAACAAAAGTCAAAAAGTAGATTGTCAATTTTCCCCATATCAAACTATTGACAGCGGTTTATTTTATAAAAAAATTTTGAATAAATTAAAAAAGAACAGTAATATTAATTTTTTTAAAAGTCTTAGTGATATAAATGTAGATGGTGCTTTAATATTCAATAGCGTATGGAACCCAAGCACTAGTGAGAATAAAATTTGGCAACATTTTTATGGAGTAGAAATTGAGACTAAAGAAGAAATTTTTGATGATGAAAAGTTTACGCTTATGGATTTTAATTGTGAACAAAGAGACAAATTACATTTTTTTTACATCTTGCCTTTTGCAAAAAACAAAGCCCTCATAGAAACTACTTGGTTTTCTAAAATTGATAATACAACTCAAGATTATGAATTTCAGATAAATGACTATTTAAAAAATAACCTTAAAATTAAATCCTATTTAATTAAAAATAGCGAAAAAGGAAAGATTCCTTTATTCAGTCCTGATAAAAATAAAAGTAACAATACAATTTTAATTGGAACGGCTGGCGGAGCCACAAGATTAAGCACTGGATATACCTTTTTAAATATTCAAGCTCAATCTGCTTATATAAGAGAAAATTTAGATAATATTAAAATAATAAGTAGTTTTTCATCAAAGAAAAAATATCAAATATTAGATAAGATTTTTTTAAAAGTATTAAGAGATTATCCTCACAAAATGCCAAATATTTTTTTTCAAATGTTTAATGGGATTTCAAAAGCACCGATAAAATTTTTATCAAATAAAAGTAATTTTTTTGATGATCTATTAGTTATTATGAGGATGCCAAAATTCTTATTCCTAAAATCACTATTTGCTAAAAAATATGAGTAAGAAATACGAAAAACATACAATTTACTTTTGGTTATTAACTATAGTTTTAAGCACAGCGTCACAATTCTTAAATGAAAGTTTTTTTTTAAATTACAGCGATTATATTAATCAGTTCTGTCTATTTTTAATACTTACCATTGGTATTTCACATGGCTCATTAGATAATATAAAAGGAAAAAAAGTTTTAAATTATTTCAGAATAAATAATCAGATTGTTTTTTACTTATCTTACATAAGTGTCGCGTCAATAGTAATTTTGCTATGGATTTATTATCCATCAATCACATTAATTTTGTTTTTATTAATAGCATCATTTCATTTTGGAAAGGAGGATATTGAATTTTTTTACTCAAAAAAAAATGTTTTAGATATCATTTTTTTTACTTTTAAAGGTTCTATAATTATTTTTGCACCCCTTTTTTTTAATTACGAACAAACAATCAAAATTTTTGACGTTTTAATGATTAACAAAGAAATTTTATTATTTATAAATGAACAAAAATTTTTAATAAATATTTTTTTCATTTTAAGCCTGATTAGCAATTTGTACTTTATTTACAAGTCTTTTGATGATTGGTTAAATTTAGTTTTTGATACTTGGTCGATCTTAGCTTTAAATTATTTTTTTTCTCCTGTAATTGCATTTAGTATTTACTTTTGTTTTTTGCATTCTGTAAGACACTCGATTGGTCTTATATTTTCTCTTGATCAAAATAATTTTAAAAAAGGAATTAAACTTTTTATACTTAAGGCCTTGCCTTTAACTACTTTAACTATAATCATATATATGAGCTCTTTGGTTATTTTAAGTAATTTTTATAGCTTAGATAATGCAATAATCACCTTAATTTTTATTGGTTTGGCCTCACTTACTTTTCCGCATATATTGTTAGAATATATTTTAGAAAAAAATGAAAAAAAAACTTAAAATACTATTAGCTTCACCTAGAGGTTTTTGTGCTGGTGTAAAAAGAGCAATAGAAATTGTAGAAAGAT
>MDTD01176583.1_pt1 | contig 24522 bp, 26 predicted proteins | sample 811221 | NCBI WGS metagenome assembly MDTD01 (sample SAMN05326646, study PRJNA326480) | marine metagenome | isolation source: seawater | place: Pacific Ocean: South West | collected 2011 | reverse complement strand
GACGGTGCTCTGAGGAGTCGCGATGCGTGAAAAACAGATTTTGCCGGTCGCTGTTATCGGTTTGACGGCGATGCTGGTCGCGGTAGTGGCGCTGTGGACACTGGATCGTGTTGAGGGCACCAGCGTTACAGCCGTGTCTGGGTCAGGCCCGGTAGACGTCATTGAGTGGAAGTTAGTCACGACTTGGCCCAAGGGATTGCCGGGCCTGGGTGCCGCGCCAGAAAATTTTGCGCGTCGTGTGAATGAGGCATCGGGTGGGCGACTGCGCATCAAGGTGTTTGGCGCAGGGGAAATTGTCCCGGCCTTTGAGGTTTTTGATGCGGTCTCCAGAGGCGTGGCGGAGGCAGGACACGGTGCGTCCTATTACTGGAAAGGCAAGATTCCCGCTTCAGTGTTTTACACGGCGGTGCCGTTCGGCATGACGGCGCAGGAGGCGAACGGCTGGCTCCACTATGGTGGCGGCCTCGAGCTGTGGCGAGAGCTTTACGCACCCTTCGGTGTGGTTCCGTTTGCAGGGGGCAGCACCGGAGTTCAAATGGCTGGCTGGTTCAATATTCGGCTGAATGATCGCACCGACTTGGACGGTCTTAAAATGCGGATACCCGGCCTCGCGGGTGAAGTGTTTGACGCGGCTGGCGGCTCCGCGGTGCGTATAGCGGGCGGGGAGGTCTACACATCAATGCAGACGGGTGTGATTGACGCCGTGGAATGGGTGGGCCCCTACAACGATCGCACGCTCGGGTTGATGGAGGTCGGTGAGTACTACTATTACCCGGGATGGCATGAGCCGGGTGCGATGCTCGAGACCATCGTTAACGCTGACGCATTGGCTGCGTTACCGGCGGATTTGCAGGCGATTGTGCAGGTTGCCGCTCGGGCTACGAACACCGACATGCTCGACGACTTCACCGCTAACAACAGTGAATCGCTACAGATTCTGTTGCGCGAATTCGACACTGAAGTCCTGCCCTTACCAGATGATGTCATGGCTGCTTTATACGAAAGCAGTCAGGTGGCGATTCAAGCGCTCGTGAATTCCGACCCGATGGCGAAAAAAATCGCGGCTTCATACTTTGATTTTGCGCAGAAGGTGCGGACGTATCATGAGATCTCCGAGCGCGGATACTTGAACGCGCGCGACCGATTGTTGCCGCCGGTGTCGCTTACTGCGGAATCGGTCGAGTGAGCTTGTTCTCGTCAATGGCCACGTAAATAAATTCACCCTCGGTGACTTTGAGGGGTTCGCCGTCGTGTTTGGCGTTAATCCACACCTCGACCAAAATACGAACGGAGCTACGGCCCGTTTCCAGCACGTCGCAGTAACAGCTGACCACTGCGCCGACGTGCACCGGGGTCAGAAACGACATCCCTTCAATGGCTACGGTGGCAACACGCCCCTCGGCGAGCTCAGAGGCGGTGATACTCCCGGCCAGATCCATTTGCGACAGTAGCCAACCACCGAAAATATCGCCATTGGCATTGGTGTCTTTGGGCATCGCAATAGTTTGCAAGGCCAGCTCACCAAAAGGCAGTGGACTGGTATCAAGCTCCTTTAAAGACATACCGGGCTCCTCAAGTAAGCGCTGATGTTGCATGCCACATCATCAGTTACAGCGCTTGCTATGGCCAGTGCCTTTATCTGCCCAGCGCAGTTGGTAGCCAGAGCACGAGGTTTGGCCACCACCACATTAGCACCAGTAAAAGCAGCTGTATCAAAACAAATGGCAGTGCACCGGCGTAGATGGCGCGTGTGCTAACGCTGTCTGGTGCAACGCCGCGCAAATAGAACAGCGCGAAACCAAAGGGGGGTGTCAGGAACGACGTTTGCAGATTCACGGCGATCATGACGCCCAGCCAGACGGGATCAAAACCCATTGAGAGCAGCACGGGTCCTATAACAGGCACTACAACGAAGGTGATCTCAATGAAGTCCAGAATAAAACCCAAAAGAAACATCACCAGCATCACTACCAGCAACGCCACATGGGGTCCGCCACCCAATTCTTCAAAAAACTGTTCGATCAGCGTGTCGCCCCCAAACCCACGAAAAACCAAGGAAAAAACGGCTGCCCCAATCAAGATCAGGAATACCATGCTGGTGGTGTGGAGCGTGGACCGTGAGATGTCTTGCAACACCTCGAAAGACAGTGTGCCTCTGATTAGCGCCAGGAATAGAGCGCCTGTCGCGCCGACACCCGCGGCCTCTGTGGGCGTGGCCGCACCGACCAGAATCGACCCCAACACCAATACGATTAAGAGTAATGGTGGCACCACGGCTTTCACGGCCGCACTGGGCTCAGTTCTTTCCACCGATACGGCGGCGGGGGCACTCTCGGGGTTCACCGCGGCGCGAATGAGCACATAAGCGAGGTACAGCAGCACCAGTATCACGCCAGGCACCATCGCGCCCACAAACAGGTCGCCCACTGAAACGGTGTCTGTGTTGATCACGTTCATTCGGAGTTGAGCCTGTTGGTAGGCGCTGGAAATGATGTCCCCCAGCAGCACCAGTGCTATCGACGGGGGAATGATCTGTCCGAGCGTTCCGGTGGCGCATATCGTGCCCGTGGCCAGTTGGGGCTGATAACCCGCTCTGAGCATCGAGGGAAGCGCGAGCACCCCCATCGTGACCACTGTTGCGCCAACGATTCCCGTGCTGGCCGCCAATAGTGCACCGACGAGTATGACCGCCACGCCCAGGCCGCCCGGGCGCTCACCAAAGAGGCCAGCCATATTTGCCAGCAAATCTTCGGCAATTTTGGCGCGCTCAAGTACTACGCCCATGAGAATGAATAGGGGCACCGCAACGAGCGTCTCGTTGCCCATTGTTCCGAAGATGCGGCCCGTCAAAGCGGTCAGATAGTCGGGGTCAAAGTTACCGATGAGGATGCCTAGGGCGGCGAAGCCCAGCGCGGTGCCCCCCAGGGTCAGTGCGACTGGAAAGCCTAGCAGTAGGACACCGCACACTACGACAAACATGGCCAGCGCCAGCTGCCCTTCCATCAGTCGTTACCTCGTTCGCGCAAAATGCTAGTTGCACGATGAATCTGAGACAGGGCTTGAAGCGCCAGGAGTATCGCCATGGCAGGAATCAGTGTTTTAAGGACAAAGACAAGCGGCAGTCCGCCTGGCTCCGGGGACGCTTCCCGCGCTGACCAACTATCTGCTACGTAGTCCCACGAACCGAGTCCAATCAGACCACAGAGCGGTAAGGTAAAGACAATGTGTCCGATCACATTGACCCATGCCTTTTGGCGCGAAGAGAACTGCCGGTAGAAGATATCGACACGGACGTGTTGGTCTGCACCCAGTGTAATGGCCGCACCCAGCATGAAGATGATGGCGTGCAGGTATTGCACAGACTCCTGTGCAGCAATGGCGCCGGTATTAAAGCCGTAGCGCAGCACAACGATTATGAGAACCAAAAATGCCATCGTGGGTACACACCACGAGATCACGCGACCTAATCTGGCGATGCCTCTGTCCAAGCTGTTTTCGGTGTCGGCGCTGTGTGCCATGGGAATCGCACGGTTTTTCTCTAAGACGTGCAAGGTTATCATTCCGATCCTAGAGATTGCAGGAGGAGCGAGCCCGTGCTTTCCATTCTGTCGCCGGCCAAGACGCTGGATTACGAGACCGCACCCACCACCAAAAAGTCTACGCAGCCCCTGTTTGTCGATCAGGCGGCATCTTTGGTTGAGACGGCGCGCCAACTCGATCCCACAGATATTCGTGCCTTGATGGGTGTTTCAGAGAATATCGCGACGCTGAATCACCAGCGATTTATGAACTGGCAGCCTGATTTTTCTCTCGATAACGCCAAACAGTCGGTACTCGCATTCAAGGGAGACGTCTACACGGGTCTGCAGGCAGAGTCCTTGACCAAAGATGAACTGACCTTTGCGCAGAAACATCTTCGTATTCTGTCGGGGCTCTACGGGTTATTGAGGCCACTAGATTTGATGCAACCCTATCGACTGGAGATGGGATTGCCGTTTGCGAATGCGGGCGGGAAAAACCTCTATGAATTCTGGGGCGACCAGATTACTGAGACTTTGGGTAAGCATCTCAAAGCCAGTGGTAGCGCGGTATTAGTCAATCTGGCTTCCAACGAATACTTCAAAGCGGTTAAGCCAAAGCAGCTGGATGCAGAGGTGATCACCCCACAGTTTCGAGACCTGAAAAATGGTCAGTACAAGATGATTTCCTTTTTTGCCAAAAAGGCGCGCGGGGTAATGGCGCGGCATATTATTCAGAATGGCCTGAATGATCCGGAAGGCCTGAAGGATTTTAACGGCGACGGCTACTATTACAGCCCGGAGCACTCAGATGGTACGACCTGGGTGTTTTTACGCGACGCGCCACCTCAAGGTTGATCTGGCTCTTTTTTAAAGGGAAGCAGTGTTGCGGCATCACGCTGGTACGCCCGCACCTGCTCAGACTCCTGCTCCGCGAACTGCGACACTGCTTCGCGCAATCGCTCATCTGCAATCCAGTGGTTTGAGTGGGTGAGCACCGGCTCGAAGCCGCGCTGGATCTTGTGCTCTCCCTGGGCTCCCGGATCGAACCGGCTGAGCCCTTCCTGGATACAATATTCGATGCCGAGGTAATAGCAGGCCTCGAAGTGCAGATAGTCGAACTCTGCAAGGCAGCCCCAGTAGCGGCCGTACAGCGTATCTTCTCCCTCAAAAAAGAGAGCGGCTGCGACGGGTTGGTCCCTGTGTTCCGCAATAACCATGACCGGTGCTTGGCCGAGGTTGGGGCACACCTCGGTGAAAAACGACCCGGTTAGATAGCCGCCATGTCCGGACCGTTTCGCATAGGTTGTTTGATAACAGCGATGAAAGAACTGCCAGTGCTCAAGCTGTATCTCCTGACCTTTCAGGGTGCGTAGTGCCAGCCCCTGTTTGGCGATGTTTTCCCGCTCTCGCCGCAGGTTTTTTCGTTTGCGGCTACTGAATCGATCTAGAAAATCCTGAAAGTCTCGATAGCTTTGATTGAACCAATGAAACTGGGTGGTGAGTCGTTGTGGCATGCCGGCATCGGTCAGTCGCTCAGAGTTTTCTTGATCGACAAACAGCAGGTGCCAGCTTGAAATTTCCAGCGACTCACACAGCGCTTTGCCGCATGCGGCCAGCGCGATCGGGTCGTTTGCATCGTCCTCAACCAGCCCCCAGCGCTGCCCTGTGGCGGGCGTGAAGGGAACGGCCGTCACCAGTTTGGGGTAGTAGCGCAAGCCCATCCGTTGCCACGCATCCGCCCAAGACCAATCAAAGACGTACTCACCGTAACTGTGTGTTTTCAGATAAGCGGGCAGGAAGCCAACAGGCTCCCCATCGCGCCCGAGTTGCAAGTGCGCCGGCTGCCATCCGCTCTCGGTGGTCGTGCAACCTGAGGTTTCGAGTCCGTGCAGAAAGTCCCAACTCAGGAAGGGATCGTGCGTGCCGAAACAGGATTGCCATAACCTGGCATCGATCTCGGCCATAGACCGGTGCACGCTGATGTCAAAGTGATCCATCGTGCCTAGCGAATACCGCTACCGATCCAGAAATGACCGCAGAGCCCCGCAAGAATCATGAGGCCAATCCACTTACTTTGATTGAAGGCCGCGAAGCATTGCTTGGTATCGCGATGCCTGATCAGCCATAAATGCCGAATAAACATGACGGCGACTGCTGCCACGGCGCTGAAATAAATGGGGCCTAAACCAAAGGCCATTCCGCACTGCCAGAATGCCATGATGCAGAGCGCCTGTAGCAGGCCAATGATCCGCACATCTAAATCGCCGAATAAAATCGCCGTAGATTTAATACCGACAGATAAGTCGTCTTCTCTGTCGACCATGGCGTATTGCGTGTCATACACAACAGTCCACAGGACGTTAGCGGCAAAAAGCCACCACAGCTCGTTTGGCAGTGTGTTGATGCTGGCCGCAAAGGCCATGGGAATGCTCCAGGAAAAAGCGAGGCCCAACACGATTTGCGGCCAATGGGTGACGCGTTTCATTAGGGGATAGAGCATGGCCAGCGCTGCACCGACTACTGATAGCTGAACGGTTAACGTGTTTGTCAGTGCAACCAGACCCAGCGCCGCTGACAGCATCAGGAGCAGCAATACCAGCGCCTCTCTCACCGTTAAGGCTTCTGTTACCAGTGGCCTGAGGCGTGTCCGCTCTACGTGCCCGTCAAGATTGCGATCTGCGAGGTCATTCGCGATACAGCCTGCTGCTCGCATCACCACAACGCCCAGGACAAAAATCGAGAGCAAGGCCAAACTGGGCCGACCCTCATTGGCCAGCACAACGCCCCACAGCGTGGGCGCCATGAGAAGGAATGTGCCGATCGGTTTATCAAACCGCATGATCTCCATGGCCGCCCTGACTTTTCCAGGGACTGGGGGCGTTGGAGCGGAATGAGGAACAGATTCGGTCACATTGAGGGATTCAATACGCGGGGCCGGACAGTCTAGCGACCTGCGCAGGGGGATGCGACACCTGTTACTCAGACTCGGGCGAAGTCAGCCCGAGCGCCAGCCCAGCGTTGCATCAATGCCTGCGCTCGCGGCAGATCGTGCTCGTAGAGCCTTGCGGCAATAGCTTGTGCTTCAATGAGCAGGTCTTCGTGTTCTGGCAGCAAAGCGATTCGGAATGCCGCCAGCCCTGTCTGACGGGTACCCAAGAGCTCGCCGGGCCCGCGAATAGCCAAGTCTCTCTCGGCAATCAGAAAGCCGTCGGAGGATTCCTGCATCGTTGTGAGCCGCTGTTGCGCGGTGTCCGACAGTGGTTGCTTGAACATCAACAGACAATGACTCTCGGTCGCACCCCGTCCGACCCGGCCTCGAAGCTGATGGAGCTGGGCAAGACCCAAGCGCTCCGCATTATCGATGATCATCAGGCTGGCGTTAGGTACATCGACCCCGACTTCGATGACCGTTGTTGCTACAAGGAGCTGAATGTCGCCGGCTTTAAAGGCGGCCATAACGGATGCTTTTTCCTGCGGTTTCAGCCTGCCATGCACCATGCCGACGCTGACGCCCGGCAGGGCGCTACCGAGCTGGTCGGCAGTCGCCTCGGCCGCCTCGATGTCGAGCGTGTCGCTTTCCTCAATAGCCGTGCACACCCAGTAGGCCTGACGACCTTCTTGGCAGGCGGCACCAACGCGTCGGATCACGGCCTCGCGGCGTGTGCTGTCAATCAAGGTTGTTGTCACCGGCTGTCTGCCCGGAGGCGGCTCATCAATGATGGAACAGTCGAGGTCGCCGTAGGCCACCATCGCCAGAGATCTCGGAATGGGTGTGGCAGTCAGCGCCAGCTGATGCGGGTGCTGGCCGTCGGCGCCTTTATCGGCGAGCGACAGTCGCTGATGGACGCCGAATCGATGTTGTTCATCGACAATAATGAGTCCCAGCCGCTGGAACACGACATCGTCTTGAAATAGGGCATGGGTGCCGACCACAACCGGCGCCTGGCCATGTGCCAACTGCTCGAGCACTGCCTGTCGCGCTTTCCCTTTGATTCGGCCGCTGAGCCATGCAACGGGCAGGCCTAATTCATCAAACCAACCTGCGAGGTTGGCATGATGCTGCTCTGCGAGCAGCTCTGTTGGCGCCATGAAGGCGACCTGATAGCCGGCAGCAATGGTGTCGAGTGTGGCTTGTGCCGCAACGAGTGTTTTTCCCGAGCCTACATCGCCTTGCACGAGCCTCAGCATAGGCTGTGGCTGTGCCATATCGGCTGCAAGTTCTTTGGCGACGCGCATTTGCGCTGCCGTGGGTGCGAATGGCAGTCCAGCGATGAACTGTTGAGTGATCTCAGCGGCCGACGTGATAGACGGCGCTTGGTGTTTACGCTCCGTGTCTCTCACGCCCTGGACGGTGAGTTGATGTGCGATCAACTCCTCGCGCGCCAGCCTGATCTGTGCCGGGTGGACTCCCCCGTGGATGGGGTCTAGCTCGGTGCCAGGCGGCGGGTTGTGTAGAAACGCAATAGCTTCGCTGAGTGTAATACGGTCTTCTGTGATGCCCTGAAGTAGATCTTCAGGCGGTTGGCGGTTCAACGCCGCCAAAGCTTGTCCGCATAACTTCCGCCATGTGCTTTGGCCAATGCCACTCACAGTCGGATAAACCGGCGTGAGCGCTGGCTCCACGAAATCCGCGGTTTCTCCCAGACGATATTCAGGGTGAATGACTTCGGTGCCACTGCCGAGTCGCCGGGGTGTGCCGAACAACTGCACGCGGGCTCCCGTCTTGAACTGTGTCACCTGGGCCTGTCGGAAGTGAAAAAATCGGACCGTTAACAGCCCGGTGCTGTCCTCTACCTTGACTAACAGTGTCCGCCTGCGGCCCATTGTAACAGCGGCGCCGCGAACCGTACCCTTAATGACTGCATCGACTTGATCACGTAGTCCGGCGATAGGCGTGACCTGCGTGCGGTCTTGGTAGCGTAGGGGAAAGTGGAAAAGGAGATCTTCCAGTGATCGAATGCCGATCTCCGCCAGCCGGGAAGCCATCTTTGCGCCAACGCCGCGCAGTGTGGTGACTGGCTCTAACAGTATGGATTGGCTCAAAGCTGTCCCGAGGCGAAAACCTGTCGTGCTAGGCTCTTATCTTAGCTATTCTTGAACAGGGCCGTGAAGCCATGCACCTCCTTATCCTCGGTTGTGGAGATATCGGTACGCGTGTGGGCCTGTCGATCCTTCAACAGGGCTGGCGAGTCTCGGCTGTGCGCAGGCGGCCCCAACTTCTGCCGGATGATTTCGACCGAATAGCGCTGGATCTCACCGAAGCGGACCGATTCTCAGAGCTCGATCAAGTGAACCCCGATTACGTGCTCGTGACGCCCACCCCACCCTCTTACGATCCCGCGGGGTATCAGTCTGGCTTTGCTGGCGTGGCTCAGGCGCTGGCAGGGCAGGAGTGGGTTGCGCGATGTCGTAGGGTGTTCTGGGTATCCTCTACTCGCGTGTACCGAGAAGCCGGCGGCGGCTGGGTCGACGAGCACTCGGCGCTCAACCTGGACGAGCCGCAAGCGGCGGCCATGGTGGCTGCTGAGGCGAGTGTGCGCCGTGGAGCGACCGCAACAATCATTCGCCCAGCGGGGGTGTATGGCAATCCTGAGGGGATGTTGATGCGCCGCGTCAAGGCCGGCGAGGGAGGTGGAACCGCCGCGCCCTATGGCAATCGCATTCACCGCGACGACTTATCGAGACTGATTGTGCACTGCCTGTTACGCGACCTGAACGGCGAGAGTGTCCCGCCGACCTTGGTTGGCGCCGATCATGACACGACCCCAACACATGAGATCGAGGACTGGTTAGCGGGCCAGCTGGGTCTGACACTGAAGCGACCAGCTGAGGGTGGGCCGGTCCGCGCTAATCGACGTTGTGCCAATGAGTTACTCGGCCAGATAGGCTTTAGGCTGGATTACCCCACCTGGCGAGAGGGCTATCAGGATTCACTGGCGCTTTCCACCGAGAATGTATAACGGCAACAACTTTGTGTACGGCACCTGACCTTACAGCGCGAGGATAGCCTCGACTTCGATGCGCGCGCCCTTGGGTAGCGCGGCGACCTGAACACAGGCGCGAGCCGGGTAGGGCTCTTCGAAGTAGCTGGCCATGACCGTGTTCACGGCGTCGAAGTCACCCAGATCCGTGAGCGAAATATTAATTTTCACCGCGTTGTTCAGGGTGCCGCCAGAGGCCTCTGCGACCGCTGTGAGGTTTCGGAAAACCTGCTCCGCTTCTGCGGCGATATCACCGTCAACGATCGTCATGGATGAGGGGTCCAGCGGTATTTGGCCTGAAATCCACACCGTATTGCCGACCTTAATGCCCTGAGAATAGGGTCCGATGGCTTGCGGTGCGGCTTGGGTCGCGATGACAGCTCTGTTTGACACGGAAAATGCTCCGATAAAAGACCAAGTGTGCATTGAATAACGGACGTTCAAGCACCGCAAGACTGCACACGCTGGTGATGCCAGATTTTATTGTTTAGCGCCGGCTAACGGCGCGCGGCGCGGACGACCTTCAGTACACCATCTACGCTCCGCAACCGTTTCATGGCGTGTGCGAGGTGAGTCCGGCTGGTGACTTGCAGTTCCAGATCGACAAAGGTGAATTCGACGTCTTTATTTTGTGTCGCGATGCGCTCGATATTGAGGCCCATAGTACTCAGGCGTGTTGCCAGCACTGCAATCATGCCTCGACGGTTCTCAACCTGAACACGCAGACCAACCGGGTACGTCCGTTCTACGACATCATCCCAATGGAGCGAGATCAGACGATCAGGTTGCTCCCTGAGCTCAACGAGATTACGACAGCTGTCCCGGTGGACCATGAGCCCTTTTTCTTGGCCGAGGTAGCCCTGGATAGGGTCGCCGGGGAGCGGACAGCAACATTTGGCGTAGGTCACGCTCATACCTTCGGTGCCCCGGATGCCCAGCGTTGCGCCTTCGCCGCTGACCACGGATTCGTCCTTGGCGTGTGTCAGCTGCGCCACAACAACGTGCGGCAAGGTGTTACCGAGAGCAACATCGACAAGTAGAGCGTCTACATCGCTTTTCCCGAGCGCCTTGAGCGCGCCTTGCATTGTTTCCTCGTCGATCGCGCTGAGTCGGGTGTCTTGCGCCATGAGTGCGCGATCCAGCAGGTTACGCCCCAGGACAAGAGAGTCCTCGTGGCGCTGATCTTTCAGTACGTGCCGTATGTGCGTCCGCGCGCGCGCCGTCACTACCCAGTTCAGCCATGATGGACTGGGCCTCCCTGTTGGCGAGGTCACAATCTCGACCGTCGCGCCACTCTCAAGCGGCTCAGATAACGGCACCAATTGGTTGCTGACCCGCGCGGCAACGCAATGATTGCCAATATCGCTGTGAACGGCGTAGGCAAAGTCGATCGCGCAGGCCCCTTTCGGTAGCTCAAGAATGTCGCCGCGAGGAGTGAAGACATAGACCTCGTCCGGGAATAGATCGATCTTGACGTTCTCGATAAATTCTAGGGAATCGCCCGCGCGTTGCTGCATTTCCAGCAAGCCCTGGACCCACTCTCTAGCGCGCGTGTGCGGGATACTGGTCCCGGTCTCCTCACTCTTGTAAAGCCAATGCGCGGCGATGCCGTTATTGGCCATATCTTCCATTTCGTGCGTTCGAATCTGGATTTCGATGGGGACGCCGTGCATGCCTTTCAGCACGGTATGTAAGGATTGGTAGCCGTTTGCCTTTGGGATGGCAATGTAATCTTTGAATTCTCCGGGCACCGGCTTGTAAAGGCTGTGCACCATGCCTAGTGCGCGGTAACAGTCGTCAACAGAGTCCACCAGCAGCCGGAAGGCGAAGATATCCATGACCTCCGAAAAGGATTTTTTCTTCGCCTTCATCTTGTTGTAGATGCTGAACAGGTGCTTTTCTCTGCCCACCACTGTCGCGGTTAGACCTTCACGGTTAAGCGTCTGGCTAAGCTGGGTGCGGATCTGATCGATCAACTGCTTTCGGTTGCCGCTGGCGGCTCGCCGGGCTGCCTCGAGGCGCCTTGCGCGCATCGGATACAAGGCCTTTAGGCCCAGGTCTTCAAATTCCATGCGCACTTCATTCATGCCCAGTCGCATGGCGATGGGTGCGTAAATATCCAGCGTTTCACCCGCAATCCGTTTTATTTTTTCGCGGTTTAAAACGCCCAGCGTGCGCATGTTGTGCAGTCGGTCAGCGAGTTTGACGAGAATGACGCGAATATCCCTTGCCATGGCGAGCGTCATTTTCTGAAAATTTTCCGCCTGTCTGAGCTCGACAGAGTCAAACTCCACATGGGTAAGCTTGCTGAGGCCATCGACCAGTTCTGCAACTTCCTCGCCAAACTGCGCGCCAATGTCTTCCTTATTGACGCCGGTATCTTCGATGACGTCGTGTAGAAGCGCCGCCATGAGGCTCTGGGCGTCCATGTGCATGCGCGCGAGGATGCTGGCAACGGCCAACGGGTGTGTCACGTAAGGTTCGCCGCTGCGGCGAGTTTGGCCGTAGTGTGCTTGCTCAGAGTAGTAGTAGGCGCGACGCACCTGCTGCGCCTGATCCATCGGCAGGTAATCGGCAATTAACTGCTCGAACGACGCCAGCGAGCTATTGGAAAATTGCCCAGGGCGCGGAGCCTTAGAGGTACCAGATTCCCGACGAGAGGAAATGCCGGGGAAGGACCCGCTCAGCGCTTGGAGTGTTGTTGCCACCACCGCCAGCGGGCTCGTTTATCAGAGGAGAGGTGTCTCGAAGCTGGCCGCTAACTCTTCTTCTGCTTCGATTTCGCTTTCGCGCGCCAGCACTTCGGGAGTAATTAATCCCTCTGCAATCTCTCGCAACGCAATCACAGTGGCCTTATCAGAATCGTCTTCCACGAGCGGATCTTTTCCGCCAATCGCCATCTGTCGGGCACGTTTCGCGGCCAACATCACTAACTCGAATCGGTTATCGACGTTATCCAGACAATCTTCAACAGTGATTCTTGCCATGACCGTATAGTCTCCTCTTAAACAACCGCACTCTCAGGCGGCCGCGCAGTATACCCCAGTCGCCCCGCGTTTTCCGCGAGGACACCGTAAATAAGCCGGTTTCGCCATTGTGTACGGTCTGATCAGCCGAGCAGATGTTCAATCAGGTCATGTAAGGCGGACTGCTGCTGATTGGTTCGCAGGCGCAGTGAGCGGACTAACGCCCTCAACTCCTCGAGTGCGGCACCAAAATCGTCGTTGATAATGAGGTAATCCGCTTCGTCCCAGTGTGACATTTCGTCTCGCGCTGCCCGCATCCTCACATCAATGGTGTCAGCATTGTCCTGTCCCCGGCCTTGCAGACGCGTTTTCAGCGCCTCAATAGAGGGAGGCAAGATAAACAGCCAGGCACTGTCGGGCAGAAGATCCCTCACTTGCTGGGCGCCTTGCCAGTCGATTTCTAAGATCACATCGGCCCCATCTGCAAGTCGTGACTCAAGCTGCGTCAGGCTGGTGCCATAGAAATGCCCGAACACTTCAGCCGATTCGAAAAACGCGCCCGCCTCACGCATTTCATTGAAAGTGTCGGTCGAGATAAAAAAGTAATTCACCCCTTCGGTCTCGCCCGGGCGCTGCGGGCGGGTGGTATGCGACACCGACACCTCAACCCGAGGCTCCTGTTCAACCAAGGCTTTAATCAGAGACGTTTTTCCGGCACCGCTGGGGGCCGAAATGATCAGTAGTTGTCCTCGAGACGGGCTCACATGCTACCTATTCAATGTTCTGGATTTGTTCGCGCATTTGTTCGATCAGTACTTTAAAGTCGACCGATGTGTTAGTGGTACTCAGCGCCGTCGATTTCGAGCCCAGTGTATTGGCTTCGCGATTGAGTTCTTGCATCAGAAAATCCAGTCGGCGTCCGCAGGGCCCGTCATTAGTGAGCGCGGTCTCGATGGCGTCGAGATGCGCATCGAGGCGGTCCATCTCTTCTTCCACGTCAGCGCGCTGCAGCACGTACACTACTTCCTCTTCCAGCCTGATCGGGTCGGCGTCAATGTCGATCGCTGTGAAACGCTCCATCAACCGCGCCCGATATGCCCCCTGAAGTTCTGGTAACCGATCCCGCAGAGCGCGCAACTGTACTCTCATTGTCTCTGCCCGTTGACGGATCATCGCCGCCAGCTTCTCGCCCTCCTGAGATCGTTGCTGGCGCAGCTCGGCCAGGCAGGCGTCTGCCGCTTCGAGCGTCGCAGCCTGCAGTGCCGCCACGTCCTGCTCTCGCTCGATCAACACACCGGGGGCCATCAGCAGTGCCAACTGGTCCGGCTGGGCCGCCTCGGGGAAGTTTTCTGCAATGCTGGCCAGCGCGCTCTGCAAAGCTAACAAGCGTTCCGAGTCGATTGCGGCGGTCGTGTTCTCGCCCGTGTCCGAGGCGCGGATGGTGAACTCAAGTTTTCCCCGGGAACAGTATGCCGAGGCTTTCTCGCGGAGCCCATTTTCAATGCTTCGCAGGGCATCAGGCATGCGAAAGTGCAGGTCGAGGAAGCGGTTATTCACCGAGCGGCACTCGACCGTGACCGAAATAGCCCCTGTTGTTACACTCCCGCGGGCAAACCCCGTCATGCTCTGAGTCACGATCATTCCCTGCTAAAGAACGACGCTGATTGTACCAGTAGTGGTCAGAGCTGACTGTGCTGTCAGTAGGAGAAACACCATGAACCAGACGCCCAGCCGGCCGAGTGGCCGACTCCCGCAGGACATGCGGCCGATCCATTTTGAGCGCGGTTATACCTGTCATGCCGAAGGATCGGTGTTGGTGTCTTTCGGCGGAACCAAGGTGATCTGTACCGCCAGTATCAGCGCGGGCGTGCCCGGCTTCTTGCGGGGAAAGGGTGAGGGTTGGCTTACAGCGGAATATGGAATGTTGCCCCGATCAACCGGGTCGCGCATGGACCGTGAAGCGGCGCGCGGCAAGCAAAGTGGCAGGACGGTGGAAATACAGCGCCTCATTGGGCGCTCTCTCCGTGCGGCCTTGGACCTCAGTCTGCTCGGGGAGCGCACGCTGACGGTTGATTGCGATGTGATTCAAGCTGATGGCGGCACTCGCACCGCTTCGATTTCGGGCGCCTGCGTGGCCGTGGTGGATGCGCTGAACACGCTTCAGCGTAAGGGAGAGCTGGGCGCAGATCCCCTCAAGCATCTGATCTCCGCTGTATCAGTCGGCATCTGGCAAGGTGTCCCCGTCGCCGATCTCGATTACGCAGAAGACTCCACTGCCGACAGTGACATGAATGTTGTCATGACTGAGCATGGTGGGTTGATCGAGGTGCAGGGCACCGCAGAGGGTGCGACCTTTAGCCGTGACGAACTGAGCGAGCTATTGGCCCTCGCGTCCGGTGCCAGTGAGGCGATTACCGCTGCGCAGCGCGCGGCGCTTGGCGAAGGTTAAAGCGTCAGGTCGTAGTCGATTATCACCGGTGCGTGGTGGGAGAAGGCTTTTTCGTCATAGATATGAGCCCGCTCGACCTGGCCGACCAGTAGCTCCGAGATAATGTGTGTATCGGTGCGCAGCCCCCCGGCGTCGTCGCCGTCAGGCCACCAGGTGTAAGCGCCCGGCTCGGGGTCAGCCTCCGAATAGGCGTCGGCGTAGCCACTACTGAATAAATCCAGGAGCCATCCTCGCTCGGATGCAGTGAGGCCTGGTAGAGCAGTGCTGTTCCCCGCATCCTCGGCGTCCGCATGATGTGCCATGAGTTCCCAACCGCCGCAGAGGATGTACCCGCGACGTTTATTGCGAACCTTTTCTAGGTGGCTGCTTAGCTGCGACAGGAATGCCATTTTCTCTGCCATCGCGCCCGGACCGCCTGCACCGCTTGGCACTAACACTGAGCCAATGCTGACGTCGTTGTAATCTGCCTGAATGTAAAGGCCCTGCGAGTCGAATTCGTCAAAGCCCAGACCCCAGATAATGGCTTTGGGTAGCTGCTTGCAGTAGATGGCGACGCCGTTTAGCCGCGGATCTTCGTAATGATCCAGAAAGTAGGGGTGATAGTCGTCGGGGAAGAAGCGGTTATCCCGAAGCGTGTGCTCCGCACAGCGAGTATCTTGCAAACAAATGATGTCCGCATCCTGAGCAAAAAGCCACTCCAGACCGCCCACCTCGGCTGCCCGCTCGAGCCCCTCTGTAACGAGGCTAATGACCCTCATTGCTAGTCCTACTTGCTGTGATTTCATATCATACGGCGAAAGGACGGACCCAGACTGCGGTCTGACTTGTATTCGGGCCCGTTAGTCGCAGGTACGGCGACTCATCAACGCCAAGGAGTGAGGTGTGGACAATACGTTACTGGCATATCAACAGGACTTTATTGAGCTCGCGCTGGATTGCCATGTCCTGCAATTCGGTGAATTCGAGCTGAAGTCGGGGCGCATTAGTCCTTATTTTTTCAATGCGGGCAAATTCTCTACGGGGTCGGCGCTGGCGCGTCTGGGGAGATGCTATGCGGCCGCGCTGCATGACGCGGATTTGGCCTTCGACATGCTCTTCGGGCCGGCGTACAAAGGCATTCCATTAGTCGCGAGTACCGCCATGTCACTTGCCGACCACCACGGTCAGGACGTCCCGTTTGCGTTCAATCGCAAAGAGGCCAAAACCCATGGTGAGGGTGGCAGTATCGTTGGTGCCTCCCTGTCTGGCGACGTGGTCGTGGTCGACGATGTGATGACTGCAGGCACGGCGATCCGTGAGTCTATGGGTATTCTCGAGCAGGCCGAGGCACGGGGTGCAGGCGTGGTGATAGGTTTGGATCGCTGTGAGCGGGGCGCTGGCGAGCTATCTGCCGTGCAGCAGGTAGAACAGGACTGGGGGTTACACGTGATCAGCGTGGTGACGCTGCATGACATTATTGCCTGGGTAAGAGGGGCTCCCGATATGGCGCCCCATCTGGATGCGCTCGAGCAATACCGCGAACTCTATGGCGTGGCGTAACGGCCGGCTGGCCACATTGGGTTTAGCGCTGATCGGGTTGTCCGTCAGTAGCCTGGGTGCGGAACTCTATCGCTATCAAGATGAACGCGGCGTTACGGTGGTGGACTGGGCGATTCCGGCCGCCTATGTCACCAATGGTTATGAGGTGCTGAATGAGATGGGACAATTTGTCCGCGTCGTTCAGCCTGCCAAAACCGAGACTGAACTCGAGCAGGAAGCGGCTCGCACGCGGTTGCAGATCGCCGAAGCCGCCGCCGAGGCAGCGCAGTTAGAGCGTGACACTTTTTTGCTCCGCCGTTACAGCGGGTTTATGACATTGAGGCTGCCCGCGACCGATCATTGCGCGAGTTGGAGATTCGTATTGCCATCCTCAATCGCCAGCGCGCGACACTGTCTGACCAACTCGCGACGCAGGAGACCGCCCTTGCAGGCAGGCTAGCAGTGGCGGATCCCGCTGATCATTACGAAGAGGAATCGATCGCTGCGCTCAAAGCGGAATGGAAGAGTCTGGATGTGGCCGTTGCAGGGAGACGTCATCAGTCTGCAGCCCTTGAAGCTGCTTACGCACGCGATATGGAACAATTTGTGGAGCTGGAAGACATAGTGGCATTGCGCCAGCAGTTGAGCGTACCGGATACCACGCCCTGATCAGTCTGTCGTAATCGGTCGCTAGTTTTCGGGCGATGCGACGGGTCTCATCAGTTCCGCAATCAACACGCTCCACTGCTCTGTCCAGCCCTCCGACGGCAAGCGCCTGAAATCGCTGCGGCAGTACTGGTGCACGCGACCTTCGGCCGCAGCCATCAACAGATTGGCCGCCGTGGCGACCGGAATCCGCGTTCTCAGTTGCTCCCGCAATTCAGCTTCGCGGAGGGTTTGTCGGAGCTGGGTTTCGAGACGCTCATAAAGCTGCGCGACTTGCTGATGTAGCTTGTTCGATTCTCCGGTGAGGGCTCGCCCAGTAAGTAGTCGAGTAATCCCGGGGTTGCGCTCACAGAAATCGATATAGAGCCGCAGAAACCCCTGACACTGCGTTAGTGCCCCAGTGTGTTCCTCAGTGAGCCTGCCGATGCGTGTGAAGAGTGCGTCCTCGGCGAAGGCAATGAGGGCCTCGAACATTTTCGCTTTGGAGGGGAAGTGGCGATAGAGCGCGGCTTCTGAGACGCCGACTGCCATCGCCAGTTTGGCGGTCGTGATTCGGGTATCCGGCGCTTCCTCGAGCATTCCGGCCAGCGCTTCAAGAATCTGCTGCTTTCGGTGAACCGCTGTTGATTCGGCACGCTCTGGCATCCGATGTCGCTCGGCTGATATGTCACCCGATGCTAATCAGCCAGGCCTCGGTAAGCAAATCGGCGGGGCCGGTGAGTGTCCGCCCGGCCCGGTCAGCTGCCGCGGTTGCTGATGAGCGTGCCAATGCCCTCGTCGGAAAAGATCTCCAGCAAGGCTGCATGCGCAACGCGCCCGTCAATGATATGCGCGCTGGTTACGCCACTCTGCACGGCGTCCAGAGCGCACTGGATTTTGGGGAGCATGCCGCCGTGTATGACGCCGGCTTGGATGAGATCCTGCACCTCGGCGGTATGGAGGCCAGTCAGAATCTCTCCCTCAGCGTCTAACAAGCCCGGCACATTGGTCAGCAACATGAGTTTTTCAGCCTGTAGCACCTCTGCCAATTTCCCGGCAACCAGGTCCGCATTAATGTTGTAGGTTTGCCCGGTATCACTGCCTGCGACCGGTGCAATGACAGGAATGTAATCGCTGCCGCTCAACATGGAGAGAATGTCAGTGTCGATGCTGGCGACTTCGCCGACTTGGCCAATGTCTTTTTGGCCGTCTGCCCCCCAATTACCGGACAGTTTTTTTGCCTGAATTAGCTGCCCGTCCTTGCCAGTGATACCAATCGCCCGCCCGCCATTGCGGTGGATGCTATCGACGATCTCTTTATTCACAGAAGCACCTAACACCATTTCCACCACGTCCATGGTGTGCTCATCGGTGACCCGCATACCATCGACGAATTCCGTCTGGATGTTGAGACGTTCCAGCAACTGGCCAATCTGCGGGCCACCTCCGTGCACGACGATCGGATTCATGCCGACCAGTTTCATCAGCACGACGTCGCGCGCAAAGCTCTCCTGCAGCGCCGCATCGGTCATGGCGTTGCCACCAAATTTGATGACAAAGGTCTTCCCTGTGAAGCGCTGGATATAGGGTAACGACTCGGTCAGGATGCGAGCGAAATCTCCAGCTTCCCCTTGATTCAGCGACATAGCTGCTTGTCCCGGTCTAAAACAGACGCAGGAGCATGATGCGGCAAGGCGTTAAAGGCAATGTGAGAATGCCGCAGCGCAGTCGTGTGGCCTATAGCGGTGGCATGCGGTTAGGCGACGAGCTGAGCCGCGAGTGCGGCGACAATTTGCTCCGCAATCACACGCTTGCTGGCCAAGGCGAGCGGTGCTTCTCCCAAGTCAGTGATCAGATACACGGCGTTTTGGTCGGATCCAAACGTCGTCTCAGGCGCCATAACATCGTTCGCGATAATCATGTCTAGCCCTTTCCGGATGCGTTTTTCGCGCGCATGCTCGAGCAAGTCATGGGTCTCCGCAGCAAAGCCCGCCAGCAGGGTGGGCCGGCCGGGCGACTGCGCGACGCGAGCAATGATGTCGGGGTTCTCAATCAGTCTGAGCTCGAGCCCGTCCCCGTGCTTCTTCAGCTTTTCATTGGCCATTACAGCTGGCCGATAATCGGCAACCGCCGCGGCCCCGATAAATATGTCCGCACCCTCTGCAAGTGCCAGCGCCGCTTCACACATCTCCTCGGCTGAGGTCACGGAATGCAGTACCACGCGGTCTGGCGCCTCGAGCGTCACGGGACCCGATATGAGCTCCACGTTCGCACCGGCAGCGGCACAAGCAGATGCCAATGCATAGCCCATTTTCCCCGAGCTGTGGTTGCTGAGATAGCGGACGGGATCGATGGCTTCCCGTGTCGGGCCCGCGGTAATGACGACGCGCTTCCCTTCCAGAAGTCGGGTTTCGTAACGCGTATTGAGCGCCATGATGATGCTGTCTGGTTCTAGCAGTCTGCCGGGGCCGACATCTCCGCAGGCTTGCTCCCCGGCGTCGGGTCCAATGAGCTGTATGCCGCGTGACACGAGCTGCTGGATATTGTCCTGAGTGGCCGCGTGCGCCCACATTTGCTGATTCATCGCGGGCGCCACAGCCACAGGAGCCGGCGTTGCCAGGGCTACAGTGGTCAGCAAGTCGTCAGCTCGGCCCTGAGCGAGGCGGGCGATCACGTCGGCTGTTGCAGGCGCAATAATCATCAGGTCTGCCCACCGGGCGAGTTCGATGTGTCCCATACCCGCTTCAGCCGTTTCATCGAGCAGCTCGGTATGAGTGGGCTCGCCCGACAGCGCCTGCATAGTGAGGGGTGTGATGAACTCGGTAGCGCCGCGAGACAGGATGACCTTAACGATAGCGCCGTGTTTTTTGAGCAGCCGCACCAGCTCTGCCCCTTTATAGGCAGCAATGCCACCTGATATGGCGAGCAGAATGCGGCGTTGGTTCAAATGGCCCATTTGCGCTCTTCACCTCACGGAAAACGATCGCACCCTAGCATTTGCAGGGGTTTTTGCACACTTGGTGTGACAGCCCGCCGGGCTTGCTTGCGCCCCCAAGGCCCCTCTGGTATAAAACGCGCCCCTTGGAGATCTCGACGGGTAACACCATGTCACGTGTCTGTCAGGTAACGGGTAAGCGACCCGTCACCGGAAATAACGTTTCGCACGCCAAAAACCGAACTAAGCGGCGGTTTTTGCCTAACTTACATAACCACCGTTTTTGGGTAGAGTCAGAGAAGCGTTTTGTTTCTCTTCGGGTATCTTCCAAAGGCATGCGAATTATTGATAAGCGCGGTATTGAAGCGGTCCTTGAGGATTTGCGTGCCCGCGGCGAGAAAGTGTAAGGATTGAATCATGCGTGAAAAGATCAGAATGAATTCAACGGCGGGTACCGGCCACTTCTACACCACAGACAAGAACAAGCGGACCATGCCCGACAAGCTAGAAATGAAGAAGTATGATCCCGTTGCGCGCAAGCACGTGATCTACAAAGAAGCCAAAATCAAATAGGTTTAGCGCTTACCCAACAAAAACCCCGGCCTCTTGCCGGGGTTTTTGTTTATGATCTCTACAGCCTGCGCCGCCACCGCTGTATAGGTGGTATATCAGTTGCGTCGGTCGCGGATGACAGACGCTTTTTACACGTGATCAAACATGCCTGAACTTCCCGAAGTCGAAACGACCTGTCGTGGTATAGCGCCCCATATTCTCAGTCGAACCGTGCAAGGCGTCCTTGTGCGTGAGGCGCGGCTGCGTTGGCCGGTGCCGGCCAGACTCGAACACACATTGGCGGGCGCGCGTTTCAAGGCAGTGAATCGCCGCGCCAAGTACCTACTGCTTGAGACTGACCGCGGGATTTTGATGATCCATCTGGGCATGTCGGGGAGTTTGCGCATCATGCCCGCCGACACCCCGCCACTATTTCACGATCATATTGACCTGGTCCTCGATGACGGCAACTGCCTTCGCTATCACGACCCGCGCCGGTTTGGCAGCTTTCATTGGCTAGAGCAGCCGGAGCATCCGTTGCTGGACCACCTGGGTCCCGAGCCTCTGGCAGACATATTTGACGGTGCCCATTTGTATCAGCGCTCACGTGGACGACGTATCCCGGTCAAGCAATTTGTGATGGATGGCAAAATCGTTGTGGGTGTGGGCAACATTTACGCGAATGAGGCGCTCTTTATGGCCGGGATTCATCCGGCTCGCGCCGCGGGTCGGGTAGCGCTCGCCCGTTACGAGGCTCTGGCGCAGACCATCAAAACGGTCCTCGGCGATGCGATAGAGCAAGGGGGTACGACGTTGCGGGATTTTGTTGGCGGTGACGGCTCCCCCGGATACTTTGCCCAACAGCTCAGGGTCTATGGGCGTCAGGGGCAGCCCTGCAGAGCGTGCAAAGCGACGCTGAAAGAAATCCGTCAGGGGGGGCGCAGTACGGTTTTCTGCCCCAGCTGCCAGCGATGAAACGCTGACGGTCGCCCGAGCTGGGCATAGTCGGTCGCCAGACTGCCCGGCCGTTCTCTACCGGCTCAGGAGCGGGTGAATTTTTCTTCCAGAGCCGCTGCTACCGGTTCTGGCACAAAACCGTCGACATTGCCGCCCAGGCCCGCGATCTCCCGGACAAGTGAAGAAGAGATGTAGGAGAGCTCGGCGCTGGGTGTAAGAAATACACTTTCGAACTCCGGGTTCATCGCGCGATTCATATTGGCTAACTGAAACTCGTACTCGAAGTCTGCCACCGCTCTGAGCCCACGCAGCACGCAGTGCGAATCTTGCGCGGTGACAAAGTCGATTAGCAATCCGTGAAATGGCACGACCTCAGCGGCCGGCACGTGCTGCAGTGCCGTTTGCGCCAGTCTGACACGGGTATCAAGATCGAAAAGAGGCGCTTTTTTTTCACTCGTCGCTACGGCCACTATCACGCGCTCGAATAGCTTCGCAGCGCGCTCAACCAAATCAATATGGCCGTTGGTAATGGGATCAAAAGTTCCCGGGTACACCACGGTATGGGTCAACATGGCGCTTTTCCTCCAGATAGCGGATTTAGCCTACACAAGTCCGCTTGAGCCGACAAACGACCCGCCTAGGGCGAGGAAGTCGGCGTTAATAGCCGATACAGCACATCTCCGGCGGTCTTTTCCCTATGCACTGCATAAAGGCTCTCAGGCACCGGTTCAGGGTCCGACGATCGCGTCTCAAAGTAGACCCAGCTGTCATCATGCAGACAGCTGTGTGTGGCGAGGCCCTCAAGAATCGCCGTGCCGATGCCGTCGTCAAATGGCGGATCGACGAACACGATATCCCAGGGCCGTTGCGCTGAGCGAATGACAGTCTGCGCATCGACTATATCGACGCGTCCGCGAGGCGAGGCCTCTTCCAGCTTGCGCAAATTGTTTTGGATTGATTTGGCTGCCAGTGCGTCCGACTCTATGAAGTCGCACTGGTCCGCCCCGCGAGATAAGGCCTCCAAACCCAAAGCACCGGATCCCGCGAAGAGATCCAGACAGTTGGCTCCGGTAATCGCTGGTGCAAGCCAGTTGAAGAGTGTCTCCCTGACCCGGTCACTTGTTGGCCGCAGGCCGGGCCGGGCAAGAAAGCTCAGCTTTCGCCCGCGCCAGGTGCCACCGATGATGCGCAGTTGTGACGGCTTGTCTTTTGGCGGTGCGCCTCGGTGTTTCATACTGTTACCTTGAAGCGGGTGCTAGACTCTTTCCGTAAGAGCCTCAGGTCGGCGTATGCAGTGGACCTGATGCCCCCAACTGAGTCAAACAGATCATGAAGTTATTCAAACGTCGGCCCAAGCCTGAGAATAGCGCGCGCGCGGAGTCAGCTGATAGCGACGCCTCTACCGATACCGATGCGGCTGCCGCTGAGCCAAATGCCGGGGTAGACACTGCCGCAGCACCCGCATCCGGCTCGACTGCCGAACCTCAACCCGCCGAGGCAACCGCCGGGGTTTTCGGGCGTCTTCGAACGGGATTAAGTCGCAGCCGTGATCAGTTAACTGAGGGGCTGGCTTCGCTCGTGCTCGGCAAAAAACAGCTGGACCCTGCTTTGCTGGAGGCCCTTGAAGAGCAGTTGATCATGGCGGATCTGGGGCTTGAGGCAACGGATCGTGTGCTGGAGTCGCTCCGTCAGCGGCTGGACCGAAAATCTCTGAGTGCTGAGGAAACCGTGATGTCAGCGCTTAAAGAGACCCTCACGGAATTGCTGATGGATCAGGAGCAGTCTCTGGACATCTCCCAGCGTCGGCCCTTCGTTATTTTAGTGGTTGGAGTCAATGGAGCAGGAAAAACCACCACGATTGGCAAGCTGGCGCACCGCTACAAACAGCAAGGGTTGAGTGTCATGCTCGCGGCGGGCGATACGTTTCGCGCCGCGGCGGTGGAGCAGCTTCAGGCATGGGGGGAGCGCCATGATGTCCCTGTTATTGCCCAGCACACCGGCGCGGATAGCGCGTCAGTGTTGTACGACGCCCTTGCGGCCGCTCAGGCACGCAATGCCGACATATTGATTGCTGATACAGCAGGGCGACTGCAGAACAAATCCCACTTAATGGACGAGCTCACCAAGGTGGTGCGTGTGATGCGAAAGCAAGATGAGACGGTCCCTCATGAAACGCTCTTGGTGCTAGATGCGGGAACCGGTCAGAACGCTGTCTCTCAGGCCATAGAGTTTGATCAGGCAGTGGGCGTGACGGGCGTGGCTGTGACAAAGCTCGATGGCACTGCGCGAGGGGGCGTATTGTTTGCCATCGCCCACAAGTTAAAACGCCCCATACGGTTCATTGGTGTCGGGGAGCAGCCAGAAGATTTGCGCGATTTTGTTGCCCGTGACTTTGTTGACGCGTTGTTTGATGAGCGCTGAGGTTCCTACCAGTTGATCGAATTTGATCGGGTCAGCCGCCGCTTTGGAGACATCCATGCGCTCCGGTACCTGAGTTTGACCATCGATCAGGGTGAGATGGCATTCCTGACCGGCCACTCTGGCGCGGGTAAGAGCACCCTGCTTCGTCTGTTGCTGTTACTGGACCGACCCTCGGGCGGTGACATCCGTGTGTGTGGTGAGAGCACCGCAAAAATTGGGACAGGATCAGTACCGCAATACCGCCGACGCTTCGGTGTGGTGTTCCAGGACCATCGATTACTCTTTGATCGAAGCGTTCACGACAATGTGGCTTTGCCGTTGGCCATGGCCGGCTATGCCCCCCGGGAATCACAGCGTCGGGTGCGAGCGGCGTTGGACAAGGTCGGTCTGTTAGCCCTTGAGCGAGCGAACCCAGCCAGTCTGTCGGGCGGGGAGCTACAGCGTGTGGGTATTGCCAGAGCGGTGGTCGCCAAACCGGAGTTTCTGATCGCTGACGAGCCCACAGGTAATCTCGACCCCGCTCTGTCCAGCGAAATCATGTCGCTGTTCAAAGCCTTCAATCAAGTTGGCGTGACGG
>MDTD01175818.1_pt1 | contig 24522 bp, 19 predicted proteins | sample 811221 | NCBI WGS metagenome assembly MDTD01 (sample SAMN05326646, study PRJNA326480) | marine metagenome | isolation source: seawater | place: Pacific Ocean: South West | collected 2011 | reverse complement strand
CGCCCTCGGCGGCGGTCACATCGGTGATCATCACCATCCGGCCACCCAGATGCCGCCGCAGCCAGGTCTCGTCGGCGAGCCGCGTGGCAGCCGGGGTCACGACGAGATAGGCTTTCTCCGAAAGCCGCGTCACGGTCACATCCGCCTCGATGCCGCCGCGCGCGTTCAGAAACTGCGTATAGACGATCCGCCCCACAGGCACCGCCATATCGGCCCCGCAGACATGGTTGAGAAACGCCTCCGCTTCCGGCCCCTCGATGCGCAGCTTGCCGAAGCTCGACATGTCATAAAGCCCGACGCCCTGCCGGATCGCGCGATGTTCTGCGGCGGCATTCTCGAACCAGTTCTGACGGCCCCAGGAATAGCGGTATTCCCGCGCCTGCCCCTCGCGCGCATACCAGTTCGCGCGCTCCCAGCCCGCCGTCTCGCCCATGACCGCGCCCCGCCCCAGCAATTGCGCATGAAACGGCGTGCGCCGGATCCCCCGCGCGGTGGCCTTCTGCCGGTAGGGAAAGTGATCGGCGTAAAGCAGGCCGAGCACTTCCTTCGAGCGCTCGAACAGGTAATGCCGGTTGCCCTGGAAGGGCTGCATCCGGGAGATGTCCACGTCGCCCAGGTCAAAGGGCTTCTCGCCATCCTCCATCCAGTGCGAGAGCGCATGGCCCGCACCACCCGCCGACTGGATCCCGATGGAATTGAAACCGGCGGCCACCCAGACATTGTCCGTCTCTGGGCAGGGTCCGAGGTGATAGGCGTCATCCGGCGTGAAACTCTCGGGCCCGTTGAAGAACGTGTGAATCCCTGCCTCGGCCAGCATCGGCATGCGGTTGACCGCCGCCTCCAGAATGGGCTCGAAATGATCGAAATCCTCCGGCAACTGGTCGAACTCGAAGCTCTCCGGGATGCCCTCCATCCCCCAGGGCTTGGCATCGGGCTCGAAGGCACCCAGCAGGATCTTGCCCGCATCCTCCTTGTAATAGGCGCATTCGTCCGGCACCCGCAGCACGGGCAGTTGCGTGAGCCCCGCAATCGGCTCCGACACGATATAGAAATGCTCGCAGGCATGCAGCGGCACGTTCGTGCCCGCCATGCGCCCCACCTCGCGCCCCCACATGCCCGCGCAATTGACCACCGCCTCACAGGCGATATGGCCGATCGCGCCGTCCTCCGCCTGCCAGTCCACGCCGGTCACGCGGCGGCCGGACCGCGCCATCCCCGTCACCTTCGCCCGCTCGACCACTCGCGCGCCGCGATTGCGGGCACCCCTGGCCAGCGCCAGCGCGATATTGGCGGGGTCCGCCTGCCCGTCGGTGGGCAGCCACACGCCCCCTGTCACCCCGTCGATGTTGAGATGCGGGTAGCGGTCCTTGATCTCGGACGGCGACAGCTCCTCCACCGGCACGCCGAAGGCGCGCGCCATGGCGGCGCTGCGCTTGATCTCCTCGAGCCGCTCGGCCGTGAGCGCGGCCGAGATCGAGCCCACCTGCCGGAACCCCGTGGCCACCCCCGTCTCGGCCTCGAGCCCGGCATAGAGTCCGGCCGAATAGCGCGCGAGCCGCGTCATGTTGGCCGTCGCCCTGAGCTGCCCGATCAGCCCCGCCGCGTGCCAGGTGGTGCCCGAGGTGAGCGCCTTGCGCTCCAGGAGCACCAAATCGCGCCAACCGAGCTTGGTCAGGTGATAGGCCACCGAACAGCCCACCACCCCGCCGCCGATGATGACCACGCGGGCGCGGTCCGGAAGATCGCTCATCGTGTCGCTCCTGTCAGGCGGCGAGGCGAGGGGCCGGCCCCTCGCGCTCCCCGGAGTATTTGTGGAACAGTGAATGGCTCAGACAATCGCATGGCCCGACTCCCGGATGCGCCGCGCCAGTTCGGCGATGTGATCGGGGCCGACCTCGCAACAGCCGCCGACGATCGTGGCCCCCTGCGCGATCCAGCCCATGGCGTGATCGGCATAGGCGGCGGGCGACAGATCGCGGCGCGCCTCGAGCGCATCGACGGTCGGCGCATCGCTCAGGAACCCCTCGCCGATGCGGGTAAAGCCGTTGGCATAGGCCCCGAAGGGCGGGCCGAATCCCGCGATCCGGTCGAGCGCGGGGGAGACCGATTCGGGCCGCGTGCAATTGATCAGGAGCGCGTCGGGCCGGTGCTCGGCGAGAAGCGGGCCGAGCGCCTCGACCGGCTCGCCCGAGCGCAGCCGCGTGCCGTCCTCGTCCATGACGGTGACGGCGAGCCAGACCGGGCAGGGCGCGCCCCGGGCCGCCAGCAGCGCGCCGCGCGCCTGATCGACCGAGGACATGGTCTCGAACAGGAGCAGGTCCACATGCGGCGCGAGGAGCGCCACCGGTTCGGCATAGAGCCGCGCGGCCTCGGCCGCGGGCGGGCAGAGATCGGGGCGGTAGGAGGCCACGAGCGGCCCGATGGCCCCCGCCACCCGGCCCCCGCCACGGGCGTCGCGGGCACCCCGCGCGGCGGCAAGCGCCGTCTCGGTCAGCCGGGCCACCTCCCCCTCAAGCCCCACGCGCGCCAGCCGGTCGCGCAGCACCGCATAGGTGTTGGTCGAGGCGACGGTGGCCCCGGCGGCGAAATGGGCGTCATGGACCTGCCGCACCAGGTCGGGCCGGTCGATCATCACCTGCGTGGACCACAAGGGCGTCGCCCGGTCGCCGGAGCGGCGCACCAGTTCCTGGCCGATGGAGCCGTCCAGAAGCGTGATGCCGGTCATGTGCCTGCCTCGGGCCGCAGACGGAAGGGTTCGTCGCCACGGGTCTTGATGGCCAGCCCGGCCGGCACGGGGGCGGGCGGGACGCCGCGCATGGGGACGGGCTGTCTCATGCCTTGAGCCTCTCGTTCTCCGGGTCCCAGAGCGGTGCGTCGGGCTGCACCGTGGCGGGGACCCGCTCGCCGTAGATTTCCACCTCCAGCCTGGTGCCCGGCACCGCGAGGTCGGCGCGCAGCATGGCCAGCGCAACGGAGGCCCCCACGCGGTAGCCCCAGGCCCCGCTCGTGGTCTCGCCCACGATCTCGCCTGCGTGCCAGAGCGTCGACATGTAGGGCGCGTCCGCCGCGCCTGCCTCGACGATCAGCGGTGCGAACCGTTTCGCCACCCCCCGCTGTTTCTCTGCCAGAAGCGCCGCCTTGCCCGGGAAATCCTGCGGCTTGTCGAGTTTCACGAACCGCTCCAGCCCGCCCTCGAGCAGCGAATAGTCGGTCGAGAGGTCCCTCTTCCACGCGCGATAGCCCTTCTCGATGCGCAGGGAATTCAGCGCCCACATGCCGAAGGGCTTGGCCCCGGCATCGAGGACCGCCTCGTAGATTGCCGGGATATCGGCGTTTTCCGCATGGATTTCCCAGCCCAGTTCCCCCGCGAACGAAACCCGCAGAAGCGCGGCCCAGCGTCCGGCCACCTCCGCTTCCTGAAAGCTGAGCCATGGCAGGCTCAGGTCGGCATCGGTAAGGGGGCGGAGCAGATCGCGCGACGCGGGGCCGGTGACGATCAGGGTCGACATCCGGTCGGTCCAGTCCTCAAGCGTGAAACCGGCCCCCGCGGGGATGTGGCGTTCCAGCCACTCGCGGTCATGCCATTGCGCGGCTGCGGCGGTGACGAGGACAAGGAGATCCTCGGCCTCGCGCGTCACTGACATCTCGGTGACGATGCGGCCCCGCTCATCGGCGAAATACACAAGCCCCACGCGCCCGACCTTGGGCAAGGCTCCCGTGACCAGTCCGCGCAGCCAGTCATCGGCCCCCGGCCCCTGCACCTTGAAGCGCGAGAAACCGGGCAGGTCGAGCACGCCGCAATGATCGCGCACCGCTTCGCATTCTTGCCGGATGCGCGGCTCCCACGGCCCCGCGCGGTCCCAGGTCTGCGTCGCTTCCTCGCTCGTGTCATCGCCGGGCTTGGCGAACCAGTTGGCGCGCTCCCAGCCGTTATAGGCCCCCATCTGCCCGCCAAGCGCCTTCACGCGGTCATGCACGGGGCTGAGCTTGCGGTCCGGGGCGGCGGGCCAGCGGTGCCAGGGGAAATGCATGGCATATTCGTGGCCATAGACCTCCATCCCCTTCTTCACACAGTAGTCATGATCTGTGTAATCGGTGTAGCGGCGCGGGTCGCAGGACCACATGTCCCATTCGGGCGCACCCTCCGTCACCCATTCCGCCAGCACCTTGCCCGCGCCGCCGCCCTGCGCGATCCCGAAGGTGAAGACGCAGGCCTCGAACGCATTCGGCACCCCCGGCATCGGACCAAGCAAAGGCATCCCGTCGGGCGCATAGGGGATCGGGCCGTTGATCACCTTGCTGATCCCCGCCGTGCCCAGCAGCGGCACCCGCGCCATGGCATCGGTCACGATCTCCTCGATCCGGTCGAGATCCTCCTGCCAGAGCTGAAAGCTGAAATCCTCGGGCATCGGATCGGAGGGGTCCGCCCAATGCGCCCGGCAGCGCGGCTCGTAGGGGCCCAGATTGAAGCCGTGCTTTTCCTGCCGCAGGTAATAGGACACGTCCACGTCCCGCAGGAGCGGCAGCTTGTGGCCAACCTCGCGGGTCCAGGCCTCGATCTCGGGGATTTCCTCCGACAGCAGGTATTGATGGCTCATCACCATCATCGGCACGGTGCGCCCGCCATAGGGCTTGAACCATTCGCCGACCCGCTGCGCGTAATACCCCGCCGCGTTCACCACGATCTCGCAGCGGATTTCGCCCTTCTCGGTCTCGACGATCCACTCGCCGGTCTCGCGCCGCACGCCGGTGGCGGGGCAGAAGCGGAGCACCTTCGCGCCCATCTCGCGCGCCCCCCTGGCCAAGGCTTGGGTCAGCTGCGCGGGGTCGATATCGCCGTCGTTCGGATCGTAGAGCGCGCCCTTCAGATCATGCGTCTCGATGAACGGATAGCGCGCCTTGATCTCGTCCACCCCGAGGATTTCCAGATCCATCCCCTGATAGCGGCCCATCCCCCTGGCGCGCTCGAATTCCTGCATGCGTTCGCGGCTATGCGCGAGGCGGATCGAGCCGGTCTGATGATAGTTCATCGGATAATCCACCTCGGTTCCGAGGCGCGCATAGAGCTCGGTCGAGTAGCGCTGCATGTTCATCACCGACCAGCTTGTCGAGAAGGTGGGCACGTTGCCCGCCGCGTGCCAGGTGCTGCCCGCCGTCAGCTCGTTCTTCTCCAGCAGTACCGCATCCGTCCACCCGACCTTGGCCAGGTGATAGAGGCAGGACGCCCCCACGGCCCCGCCGCCGATGATCACGACCCGCGCGGTTGTTGGTATCTCGGCCATTGGTCCCCTCCCTCAGTCCTTCTGCGGCACACCGTCCGCGATGTCGTAATAATCGCCCTTGTCGGCGACGAAGATGTGCTTCTCCAGCCGCAGCCCGGTGGGCTGATCGAGTGCGCCGAGGGCAAAGCTCATCGTGTCCTCGTCATGCGCCGCCCAGAACAGGAAGGACCCGCAGCGCGGGCAGAACCCGCGTTTCGCCGTCTCGCTCGCGGCATACCACGTCACCGTTCCAGAAATACTCAACTCCGACCGCGCCACACAGGCCGAGGCCCAGGTATGGCCTGACTGCTTGCGGCACTGTCCGCAATGGCATACGCTCGCCCCTTGCGGGGGCGCGCCCACGGTGAATGTCACGTCGCCACACAGACACGACCCTGTCAGCATCACAGCCTCCCCGGTGTTGTGGCGCTGCCGAGCGCGACGCCATAGATCACGAAGGCGGCCCCCATCGCGCGGCGCAGCCAGACATTGACCACCGCCTCGAGTGCCGCCCGCCCCAGCCCCGCGCCAAGCGCGGTGAAGCCGGTGTAGCTGAGCGCGGTGATGGTCAGGGCGGTGGGAAAGATCACCCACATCTGATCCCGGATCGGCACATCCGGCTGCACGAACTGGCTGAACGCGGCCAGATAGCCCGCCACGCTCTTGGGGTTGATCGTGGCAATCGCCAAGGCCCGCCAATAGATTGACCCGCGCGGCGCTTCCCCTGCCTCCACAGGCCGCCGCGCCAGTATCCAGCCCCGCACACCCAGATAGATCAGGAACCCCGCCCCGATCAGCTTGGCCACCTGAAACGCCACCGGCGAGGCCGCAATCAGCGCCGTCATCCCCGCCGCCGACAGGCTCAGAAACAGCGTCGCTTGAGTCAGGATTGCCAACACCCCCCACAGGCTGCGCCGAAACCCGATCGTCATCCCGTTAGTGATGCAATTGACCGCATTCGGCCCCGGCGTGGTGACGAACACCACCCAGAAGAGCGCAAAGACGGTCCATCCCTCGACGCTCATGCGCTCCTCAATAGACCGGCGGGGCGATCACCCAGATCGCCACGCAAGGCTCGTCATAGGGGTTGGCCCAGGAATAGGGTTCGCCACGAAAGCGAAAGCTGTCGCCGGGGCCGAGGGTGAAGGCGCGCCCGCCGATGCTCAGGTCAAGCCGCCCCGAGACGATATAGCCCACCTCCTGCGTCGGACGCTGCGCCGGGCGCTGCATCCGCGAATGCGGCAGGAATGTGGAATGGATCATCTCGAAATCGTCGGTCAGGTCGGGCGAGAGAAGTTCCTCGATCAGGCCCTCCTCGCCCGAACCCATGGCGCGCCGCGCGCCTGCGCGAACGACATGGCCCTGTTCCTCGGCCGGGGCGCTCGCGTGCCCGAAGAGCAGCGACATCGGCACGCCGAGGATCCCGGCCACCTGCCGCAGGTCGCTGATCGAGGGCTGCGACAGGTCGCGCTCCACCTGGCTCAGCCAGCCGACCGAACGCCCGAGCCGCGCCGCGAGATCGGCGAGCGTGAGGCCGCGGGCCTTGCGCAGCGCGCGCAGGTCTGCGCCCAGGCTGCCGGTGCTCTCGATGCGGTGCTCGTCCATGCCGCCTCCGTGAAAAAAGAACGAACTTTTTCACGATGCGACAGCCGCGTGCGAAAGGCAACCGTTTTCGCGGGCCGGATCGGGCGGTTTCGCGGATGACGCCGGGCTCGCGTCATGCTAGGCGAAACGCATGAGCCAACTGCCCTCAAAGGCGGAGATTCTCCAATGGATCTCCGACCATCCGACCCTCACCTCCAAGCGCGACATCGCCAAGGCCTTTGGCATCAAGGGCGCGTCCCGGATCGATCTCAAGCGCGTCCTGCGCGAGCTCGAGGCCGAGGGACATCTGGAAAAGCGCAAGAAAACCTTCCGCGATCCCGACCGCCTGCCGCCCGTGAGCGTGCTTCAGATCTCCGGCCAGACCCCCGATGGAGAGCTTCTGGCGCGGCCCCTGGAATGGCATGGCGAGGGGGTGGAGCCGGTCGTGCTGATGATGCCGCGCGCCGCCGATCCGGCCTTGGCCGAGGGTGATCGCATCCTCGCAAAATTGCAGGAGGTGCGCGGCGAGGCGCATCATTACGAGGCGCGGCTGATCCGGCGTATCGGCACCAATCCCCGAAAAGTATTGGGTATTTTCCGCAAGAGCGCCGAGGGCGGGCGCATCCTTCCCATCGACAAGGGCGAGGGGCGCGAATGGCTGGTGGCCGCCGATGCCACGGGCGGTGCGCAGGATGGCGAGCTGGTCGAGGGGGAACAGGCGGGACCCGCCGGGCGGCTCGGGCTGCCGCGCGCCCGCGTGCTCGACCGGCTGGGCGATCCGTCCGCCCCGCGCGCCGTCTCGCTCATCGCCATCCATCAGCACGGCATTCCGGATGAGTTCCCCGACGCGGTGATCGCCGAGGCCGATGCCATGGTGCCCGCCGGGCTGAAAGGCCGGGAGGATCTGCGCGACCTGCCGCTCGTCACCATCGACCCCTGGGACGCGCGCGACCATGACGACGCGGTTTACGCCCATGCCGATGACGACCCGGCCAATCCCGGCGGCCATGTGATCTGGGTCGCGATCGCGGACGTGGCCCATTACGTGCGCCCCGGCTCCGCGCTCGATGCCGAGGCGAGGAAGCGTGGCAATTCCAGCTACTTCCCCGACCGCGTGGTGCCGATGCTGCCGGACCGGCTCTCGGGCGATCTGTGCTCGCTGCACGAGGGCGTGCCGCGCCCCTGCCTTGCCGTGCGCATGACCATCGACGCCGAAGGAGCCAGGACCGGGCAGCGTTTCGTGCGCGGTCTGATGCGCTCGGCCGCCTCGCTGACCTACGAACAGGTGCAGGCGGCGATGGACGGCGCGCCCGATGACAGGACCGGGCCGCTGCTCGATCCGGTGATCCGCCCGCTTTATGCCGCCTATGCCGCGCTCCGCGAGGCGCGCAAACGCCGGGCACCGCTCGATCTTGACCTGCCAGAGCGCAAGGTGGTGCTGAGCGAGACGGGCAAGGTCACCTCGGTGCGCTTTGCCGAACGGCTGGACGCGCATCGGCTGATCGAGGAATGCATGGTGCTCGCCAATGTCGCCGCTGCCGAAACGCTTGTCGCGAAGAAAATGCCGCTTCTCTTCCGGGTCCACGAGGAGCCTGCACCGGAAAAGCTCGACGCGCTGCGCGAGGTGGCGCAGGCGGCGGGGCTCACGCTGGCCAAGGGGCAGGTGCTGCGCACGGCGCATCTCAACGCGCTTCTGCACGCGGCCCAGGGCACCGATCATGCCGAGATCATCAACATGTCCACCCTGCGCGCGATGACGCAAGCCTATTACGCACCGCAGAATTTCGGCCATTTCGGCCTGGCGCTGCGGGCCTATGCGCATTTCACCTCCCCCATTCGCCGCTATGCCGATCTCGTGGTGCATCGGGCGCTGATCGCCGCACATGGCTGGGGCAGGGACGGGCTGAGCGCCGAGGAGATCGAACGACTGGAGCAGACCGCGCAGCATATCTCGGAGACCGAGCGCCGCTCGATGATGGCCGAGCGCGACACCAATGACCGCTACCTCGCCGCCTTTCTGTCGGAACGTCTGGGCGAAGACTTCACCGGGCGGATCAGCGGCATTGCCCGCTTTGGCGTCTTTGTGAAACTGGACGAGACCGGGGCCGACGGCCTCATCCCGATGCGGGCTTTGGGGCACGAATATTTCCATTTCGACCGCGACAGCGGCACGCTCATGGGGGCCGAGACGGGCCGCATCATCGCGCTTGGCCAGCGCGTGACGGTGCGGCTGGCGGAGGCAGCGCCGGTCTCGGGCGGGCTGGCCTTCGATCTGGTGGAGCTTGAGGGCGTCCATGTGCCGCGCGGCCCCGCCAGGGCGCGCGGCAAGCCTCCCCGGCGCAAGCTGGGCGCTGCCCGCGCCAAGGCCGCCAAGCTCCGTCGCAAGGCCGCACGCAAGCGGGTGTGACCCTTACACCGCGGTCAGCAGCACCCCCAGATAGGCGGCATAGCCCAGAAGCATCGCCGCCCCCTCGCGTCGTCCCACGCGCCAGCCGGTGCGGGCAAGCACCAGCATCACCACCGTTGCCGCGAGCATCACCCAGATGTCGAACGCGGCAATGCCCGGCGGCACGGCAAGCGGATGCACAAGCGCCGTCACCCCGAGAATGCCGAGGATGTTGAAAATGTTGCTCCCCACGATATTGCCGAAGGCGACATCGCCATGCCCCTTGCGCGCGGCGATGACCGAGGTCACGAGCTCGGGCGTGGACGTACCGATGGCAACGATGGTGAGGCCGATCACCGCCTCAGACATGCCGAGCCGCGCGGCCAGCTCGATCGCGCCCGTCACGAGGAACTTCGCGCCGATGAGGGTCGCGGCAAGGCCCGCCAGCATGATCAGCGCCGCGCGCCCGGCCCCCATCGCGCGCTCGGGCAAGGTCTCGGCCTCGTGCGCGTACATCGCGGCGGCGGCCGTCTGGCGGCGGCGCTCGATCACCACGGTGGCGAGCAGATAGGCCGCGAGCGCCGCGAAAAGCCCCGCGCCCGCCGCGCGCCCGATCTCGCCCGAAAGAACCACGCCGACGCAGGCGACGGTCGCCCCGAGCATCACCATCCCGTCCCGGCGCAACGCCTCGGGAGCGACCGCCACCGGCGCGATCAGGGCCGCAAGCCCGAGAATCAGCAGGATGTTGCCGATGTTGCTGCCGACGATATTGCCGACCGCGATACCGGGCGAACCGGCAAAGGCCGCCTGAAGGCTTGTCACCAATTCCGGCGTCGAGGTGCCGAAACCCACCAGCGTCAGCCCGATGATGAGCGGCGAGACGCCGAAACCGCGCGCCAGCGCCACCGCCCCGCGCACCAGAAGGTCCCCGCCGATCACTAGACCGGCGAGTCCGCCAAGAATGTATAGGATATCCAAGCCTGTCCCCATGATGGGCCGCGCCGCCCACGGGCGCGGTATCGCCTGAAGATGCGTGACGTCCGCTCCCGGTTCAAGGCCAGGCCGAAGATAATTCCTGGGTCGGATCGCTTTCGGAGCAGGCACAATCGCGCTATGATGGGCACAACGACCGGCAGGCGGAGGCAGGGCAATGCGGGCAGGCATCATCGGGATTTCGGGGCTCATCCTCGTCATTGGCGGGGCGGCACAGGCCACCGTAACGGAATCGCCGCGCCCGCAGATGCGGCCTGGCTCGGGCCTGCTTGATGCGGCGGCCGTCGTTTCCGTTGATGGCCCGGTGCAAAGCCTGCGCCCGCAGGCCCGCCCCGGGGCGGCGGTGCCGGTGGTGCTGGCCAGCGGCAACGCCGGCTTTGACCGCTGGATCGCCGGGTTCCGGGGCCGCGCGCTTGCCCAGGGGATCAGCCCGCGGGTCTTCGACCGCGCCCTTCAGGGCGTGCGCTACGATCCCGAGGTGGTGGCCAAGGACCGCAACCAGTCCGAATTCAAGCGCGAGATCTGGGATTACCTGGATGCGGCGGTCTCTCCCGTCCGGGTCGAGAACGGGCAGGAGGCGCTGCGCCGGCACCGCCGCACGCTGGAGCGGATCGAGGCGCATTACGGGGTCGAAAAGGAGGTGGTCGCCGCCGTCTGGGGGATGGAGAGCACCTATGGCGAGCGGCTGGGCGATCTGCCGCTCATCCAGTCCATGGCGACGCTGGCCTATGACGGGCGGCGCGGCGCGTTCTTCGAGAAACAGCTGATCGCGGCGCTGCAAATCCTGCAATCGGGCGATGTGGCACCTGAGAACATGACCGGCTCCTGGGCCGGGGCCATGGGGCATACGCAGTTCATGCCCACCTCCTACCTTGCCTATGCGGTGGATTTCACCGGCGACGGCAAACGCGACATCTGGTCAGAGGATCCGACCGACGCGCTTGCCTCCACCGCCGCCTATCTCAAGCGGTTCGGCTGGCGCAAGGGGATGCCCTGGGGGGTCGAGGTGCGGGTGCCGCGTGGCGCGTCCTTCGGGGGCACCAGCCGCATGCCGTCGGACTGGGCCGCGCGCGGTGTCGCGGGGCTCGACGGGCGGGCGGTGCGCGATTTCGGCTCCGCGCGCATCTTTCAGCCTGCGGGCGCGGCGGGGCCGTCCTTCATGGTCTTCGCCAATTTCGACGTGATCAAGCGCTACAACAATTCCGATGCCTATGCGCTCGGGGTGGGGCACCTGTCGGACCGGATCGGCGGCGGGCCGGAGATCCAGGGCCAGTGGCCACGCGGCTACGACCCGCTCAGCTTCGAGGAGCGCATGGAGATGCAGCGCCTGTTGCGGCGCAAGGGCTTCGGGATCGAGAAGATCGACGGGATCGTTGGCCCGAACACGGTCAGGGCGATCCGCGCCTTCCAGGCCACGGCGGGCGTGGCGCAGGACGGGCTGCCCTCGCAACAGGTTCTGGCGCTCCTGCGTCGGTCCTGAACGGACCATCGCGCAGCGCCGTCAACCGCGTCCGGGCCAAACCACGCCTAACAGAGATCCTGCCAGTCGTCGGCATGATGTGCCGCGCCGATCGCCATCCAGCGCACGCGCACGCGCGCCACGCGGGTATCGCCCCAGGTGCGGAACACCACGTCGAAACCTTCGGGCGTCACGTTCTCGGCGCCGATATCCATGCGCGCGTTGGTGCCGCTGTCGGTATCCCAGAGCGAAAGCGCCAGATGCACCATGGGCGCGGTGCGAAAGGCCGAGTCAAAGACGATACGGCTGCGTCGCTCGCGCGGGCCATGACCGGTCCACATCTCGCCGTCATGCTCGAAATCGGAGAACAGGACCTCCTCGCCCTGCGCGACGCCGATTGCCTCTCTGAGAAATACCTGCATGGCGGCCTCATCTGCGGAAGTGACCTAGGTTCATAGAGATCTTCGGCGGAAATGAGAACGGAAAATGAAAAGGGCCGCATCCGGAGCGGCCCTCTTGTGAAGGGAAACGTCTGATCGCGGTCGGACGGTTCAGTTATGGCCCAGCTCGTCGCCGATGGCGACCATGTCGTGCAGGAGCTTGGCAAACTCGTCCACGATCCCCTCTTCATCCGCGCGATGTTCGCGGGCATGGGCGAGACGCTCGGTCGCCTCGTCCACCATGGCGCGAAAATCCTCGCGGGTCAGGCTTGCGCGCGGCACGGCGCGTTCGGCCAGAACCGAAACGCTTTCGCTGCTGATTTCGGCGAAACCGCCCGTCACGACGAATTCCTGCGTCTCCCCGTCGGCCGCGGCCCGGACGATGCCGGGGCGCAGCGTGGTGATGAGCGGGGCGTGACCGGCCATCGCCGTCAGGTCTCCCTCGGCCCCCGGGATCTGCACCTCGCGCGCGGCGACCGAAGCGAGGCGGCGTTCGGGGCTCACCAGATCGAATTGCACTGTCTCAGCCATTCAGGCCTCCTTCAGGGGGTATGGGGCGGGCCGGGAAAGGCCCGCCGCAGGTCTCAGGCGGCGGCAGCGGCCATGCGCTCGGCCTTGGCAACCACGTCGTCGATGCCGCCGACCATGTAGAAGGCCGCCTCGGGCAGGTGGTCGTATTCACCCGCGACAACGGCCTTGAAGGAGCGGATGGTCTCCTCCAGCGGCACCTGCACGCCGTCCGAGCCGGTAAACACCTTGGCCACGTCGAAGGGCTGCGACAGGAAGCGCTGGATCTTGCGCGCGCGCGCCACGGTCAGCTTGTCCTCTTCCGAAAGCTCGTCCATGCCGAGGATGGCGATGATGTCCTGAAGCGACTTGTAGCGCTGCAGGATCCCCTGCACGTCACGGGCCACCTTGTAATGCTCCTCGCCCACGATCGCCGGGTCCATCAGGCGCGAGGTGGAATCGAGCGGGTCCACGGCGGGGTAGATGCCAAGCTCGGAAATCGCGCGGCTGAGAACGGTCGTTGCGTCGAGGTGGGCAAAGGTGGTGGCAGGTGCCGGATCGGTCAGATCGTCCGCAGGCACGTAGACGGCCTGAATGGACGTGATCGAGCCCTGTTTCGTCGAAGTGATGCGTTCCTGCATGGCACCCATGTCGGTGGCCAGCGTCGGCTGATAGCCCACGGCGGAGGGAATGCGGCCCAGAAGCGCCGACACCTCGGAGCCCGCCTGCGTGAAGCGGAAGATGTTGTCCACGAAGAACAGAACGTCCGTGCCGGACTGGTCGCGGAACTGCTCGGCCAGCGTGAGGCCGGTCAGCGCGACACGGGCACGCGCGCCCGGCGGCTCGTTCATCTGGCCGTAGACCAGGGCCACCTGGGATTCGGACAGGTTGTCGGGCTTGATCACGTTCGACTCGATCATCTCGTGATAGAGGTCGTTGCCCTCACGGGTCCGCTCGCCCACACCGGCGAAGACCGAGTAGCCCGAATGCACCTTGGCGATGTTGTTGATCAGCTCCATGATCAGAACCGTCTTGCCCACGCCCGCGCCGCCGAAGAGGCCGATCTTGCCGCCCTTGGCGTAAGGGGCCAGCAGGTCCACCACCTTGATGCCGGTGACGAGGATCTCGGATTCGGTCGATTGTTCGCTGAACTCGGGGGCGGGCTGGTGGATGGAGCGGTACTCCTTCGCCTCGACCGGCCCGCCTTCGTCCACCGGCTCGCCCACCACGTTGAGGATGCGCCCCAGAGTGGCGTCGCCCACCGGCACCGAGATCGGGCCGTCCGTGTCGGTCACTTCCTGACCGCGCACCAGCCCCTCGGTCGCGTCCATCGCGATGGTGCGCACGGTGTTCTCGCCCAGGTGCTGCGCCACCTCGAGCACGAGCCGCTTGCCGTGGTTGTCCGTTTCCAGCGCGTTGAGGATCGCGGGGAGGTGGTCGTCGAAGTGCACGTCCACCACGGCGCCGATGACCTGGGTCACTTTGCCTTTTGCTTTTGCCATTTTTCGTCTCCGGTTCTCTTACAGCGCCTCGGCGCCGGAAATGATTTCAATCAGTTCGTTGGTGATCACGGCCTGACGCGAGCGGTTGTATTCGATGGTCAGCTTGTCGATCATCTCGCCCGCGTTGCGGGTGGCGTTGTCCATCGCGGACATGCGCGCGCCCTGTTCCGAGGCCCCGTTTTCCAGCAGCGCGCTGAAGATCTGCGTGGCCACGCCGCGCGGCAGCAGATCGGCAAGGATGGCCGTCTCGTCGGGCTCGTAATCGTAGAAGCTGCCGGTATCGGCGGCCTCGGCCTCGCCCACATCCGCCGGGATGACCTGCTGCATCGTCGGGATCTGGCTCACCACGTTCTCGAACTTCGCGAAGAAGATCTTGGCCACGTCGAACTCGCCCGCGTCGAAGCGCTTGAGCAGCCTGGCCGCAATGCCCTGCGCCTCCGCATAGCCGATGCGCTTCACCTCCGAGAGGTCCACATGCTCGATGAAATGCGTGCCGTATTCGCGTTTCATCGCATCGCGGCCCTTCTTGCCGACCGTCACGATCTTCACGGTCTTGCCCTCGGCGAGCAGCCGCGCCGCCTCGGCCTTGGCGAGCTTGGCGATATTGGCGTTGAAGCCGCCGCAAAGCCCGCGCTCGGCGGTCATGACGACAAGCAGGTGCACCTTGTCGGCACCGGTTCCCCGCAGCAGGCGCGGCGCGTTCTCGGCATCGCCGACTGAGGCGGCAAGCCGGGCGATCACCGCGTTGAACCGCTCGGTATAGGGCCGCGACATTTCCGCGGCCTCCTGCGCGCGGCGAAGTTTCGCCGCGGCAACCATCTGCATGGCCTTGGTGATCTTGCGGGTCGATTTGACCGACGAGATCCGGTTCTTCAGGTCCTTGAGAGAGGGCATTGCCGTATCTCCCCCTTACGCGAAGTCGGCGGCGAATTCGTCCAGCGCAGCCTTGATCTTGTCTTCGGCCTCACCCTTGATCTTGGGGTCCTCCCGCGTGATGTAGTCGAGCAGATCCTGGTGCTTGCTGCGCAGGTGCTTGAGAAGGCCCTGCTCGAACCGGCCCACGTCGCCGACGCTGATCTTGTCGAGATACCCATGTGTGCCCGCGTAGATGACGCAGACGATCTCGGCATTGGTCAGCGGCGAGTATTGCGGCTGCTTCATCAGTTCTGTCAGACGCGCGCCGCGGTTGAGAAGCTGCTGGGTCGCCGCATCGAGATCCGAGCCGAACTGCGCAAAGGCCGCCATCTCGCGGTATTGCGCAAGTTCGAGCTTGACCGGACCGGCGACGGATTTCATCGCGCTCGTCTGGGCCGAGGAGCCCACGCGCGACACCGAAAGGCCGGTGTTCACGGCCGGACGGATGCCCTGGTAGAAGAGTTCGGTCTCAAGGAAGATCTGTCCGTCGGTGATCGAGATCACGTTGGTCGGGATGAAGGCCGACACGTCGCCGCCCTGCGTCTCGATGATCGGCAGCGCGGTGAGCGACCCGGCTCCATGCTCCTCGTTGAGCTTGGCCGAGCGTTCCAGAAGGCGGGAATGGAGGTAGAACACGTCGCCCGGATAGGCTTCGCGGCCCGGGGGGCGGCGCAGCAGGAGCGACATCTGGCGATAGGCCACGGCCTGCTTGGAAAGATCGTCGTAGATGATCAGCGCGTGACGTCCGTTGTCGCGGAAATGCTCGGCCATCGCGGTGGCGGAGTAGGGCGCGAGATATTGCATCGGCGCGGGGTCCGAGGCGGTGGCGGCGACGACGATGGAATAGGCCATCGCGCCCGATTCCTCGAGCTTCTTCACCAGCTGCGCCACGGTCGAACGCTTCTGGCCGATCGCGACATAGACGCAGTAGAGCTTCTTGCTCTCGTCGTCGCCTGCGGCCTCGTTATACACCTTCTGGTTGAGGATCGTGTCGAGCGCCACGGCGGTCTTTCCGGTCTGGCGGTCGCCGATGATCAGCTCGCGCTGGCCGCGACCGATCGGGATCATCGCGTCCACAGACTTGAGCCCGGTGGCCATGGGTTCGTGAACCGATTTGCGCGGGATGATGCCGGGGGCCTTCACGTCGGCCAGGCCGCGTTGCTTGGTCTTGATCGGGCCCTTGCCGTCGAGCGGATTGCCCAGACCATCCACGACCCGGCCCAGAAGTTCGTCACCGATCGGCACGTCAACGATCGCTTTGGTGCGCTTGACGGTGTCGCCTTCCTTGATGTCGCGGTCCGAGCCGAAGATCACGACACCCACGTTGTCGCTCTCGAGGTTGAGGGCCATGCCCTTGATCCCGCCCGGAAACTCGACAAGTTCACCGGCCTGAACGTTGTCGAGCCCGTAGACCCGCGCGATCCCGTCCCCGACCGAGAGCACCCGGCCGATCTCGGCCACCTGGGCCTCCTGGCCGAAATTCTTGATCTGCTCCTTCAGGATCGCAGAAATCTCTGCTGCTTGGATACCCATTTATCCGACCTCTTTCATTGCGTTCTGGAGGGAATCGAGCCGCGAGCGGATCGAAGTGTCGATCATCTTGGAGCCCACTTTGACGACAAGACCGCCGATGAGGCTTTCATCGACGGTCGCGTTCAGTTTCACGTCGCGCCCGATGCGCGCCTTCAAGGTCTTGACCAGCGTGTCCGCCTGTTTCTTGGACAACGGCATGGCCGTGGTCACTTCGGCGCGCACCTCGCCCTTGTCCTCGGCGATCATGTCGCCAAGCCGGGCAACGAGCTGCGGCAACACGAAGAGGCGGCGCTTGGCGGCCATGAGAGCGAGGCCGTTGCGCAGTTCCGGCACAAGCCCCATCTTGTCGGCAATGGCGGCAATGGCCGCGCCTTGCGCCGTGCGGCTGAGTACGGGCGACGCGATCATCGCACGCAGATCGGCGCTGGCACCGAGCGCGGCGGCGAGGTCATCGAGATTGGCTTCGAGCCTGGCCAGCGTCCCGGCCTCCTTCGCAAGCTCGAAGATGGCGGTGGCATAGCGAGCGGCGATGCCGGAGGAAATCGAAGCTGGTTCGGACACGTCCACCCTTCCGATAGTCTGGCCCCGGTTGGCAGCGTGTGACGCGGGGTCACACCCGGGGGCTTTGGTCACGATGCGCCGTTCGGAACATCCAAATTCGGCTGCGGTGTAGCAGAGGCTTTGTGATCGGGCAAGCGCGTTGGAAACGATTGTATACGATAGAATACATCGTGTTTTCAGGTGCTTGAACGAAGTGCGACGGAATGTGCCGCCGAATGGTGCGAAAAAAGGTGAGTTTCCTGCACACCCGCGGGTAGAAAACGCACACAGATTCCCCTTCCTCGCCCTTCGGTGTATTCCCGCGCGGTGTCGCCCGGCCCGAAATCGCCCCCCGTGCCCCATGTCGGTCATGAAAGCGCGGGGTGGCGGTCTGCGCTCGTTGCATAACACGATTTACTCGGAGGGGTTTGTTGGATAAGGACAGCGCGATTGCAACAAACGACCAGAGCTCTTCGACATGAAAGACGCCCCATCGCAGCCGCGCGCCGTGGCGCGACCCGCTCCAAGCACGACGGACGATGATGAAATCGACCTGATGGAGCTGTTCCGGGTCCTGTGGCGCGGCAAATGGGTGATCATTCTCATGGCCTTTTTGGCCATGCTCTTCGGAGGGTATTACGCGATCGGCGTGGCCGAGCCGCAATACCGTGCCTCTGCCGAACTGACGCTCGAGGTTCGCGGCGGGCAGGTCGTGGATATCGAAAGCGTGTTCTCGGGGGTTTCGACCGAGCAGGCGGCGCTCAATACCGAGATCGAGATCATCACGTCGCGCCGCATTCTCGGCAAGCTGGTGGATGCGCTAGTTCTGACGGCCGATCCCGAGTTCAACAGCGATCTTCGGGAACCGTCGGCGATGAATCGGATCAAGGGCACCATTCTGGCCACGCTCGCATCCCTGAAAGGAGATGCCGCGACGGAGCCACGTTCGAAGAAATCGCCGCGCGACCGGGCGATCGATGCGCTGCGCGAGAAGCTGTCGGCCTCGGTTCAGCGTGATACCTATGTGTTCAACATCTCGGCGACGACCGGGGATCCGGAGAAATCCGCCCGTATCCTCAACACCCTCGCCGATATCTATGTGCAGGAACAGATATCGGTGAAGTTCGAGGCGACCGAGGAGGCGGTGGCGTGGCTGTCGCGGCGCGTGACCGAGCTCGAGGCCGAGCTGCGCGCGCAGGAAGAGACGCTCAAGGAGGCGCGGGCCGTAACCGAGCTGATCAGCCCCGAGGCGCTGGAGGGGCTCAACCTTCAGGCCAAGAACCTGCGCGAGCGCCTCGAGGAGATGCGCTCGGGTGTCGAGGCGGCACGGGCCGAGCGCGACCGGCTCACGGCGCTGCGCGACCTCGACGATCCGGCTGCCGTGGTCGACGCCACGGACGACGCGACACTGCGGCGCCTTTTGCAGGAGATCCGCAGTGGCGACGTTGAGGCGCAGACGCTGTTCGACCAGCGCCTCGAGGCCATGATCGGCCGCGCGGAAGAGGCGTATGACCGCCAGCTGGTCCAGACCAATGCGCTGGCCGACTCCTATCGGACGTTGCAGGAGCGCATCGAACGGCAATCGGCGGACCTCGTGCGGATCGAACAGATGGCCCGCGAGGTCGAGACGACGCGCACGCTCTACGAGACATTCCTCACGCGGCTCAAGGAGACCACGGTGCAGCGGGGTCTTCAGCAGGCCGACAGCCGTGTGCTGTCGGATGCCATTCCCGGCGAAAAGGTGGCCCCCCGCACGACGCTTATCCTGGCGCTGTCGATGGTGCTGGGTCTGATGGCCGGGGCCGCGCTGGTGATTGTCCGGCAGTTTCTGCATGACACGTTCCGCTCGGCGGAAGATGTCGAGGCGGCAACGGCTCTGCCGGTTCTGGGGCAGGTCCCGCAATTCCCCATCAAGACGCGCAAGGACCTGATCGCATATCTCCGGGACAAGCCCACCTCGGCGGCGGCAGAGGCCGTCCGCAACCTGCGGACCTCGCTGCTCCTGTCGGATATCGACAATCCCCCGCAGATCATCATGTCCACTTCCGCTTTGCCCGGCGAAGGCAAGACCACTCAGTCGATCGCCCTTGCGCAGAACCTCGCGGGGCTGGACAAGAGGGTGTTGCTGATCGAGGGAGATATCCGTCGGCGGACCTTCGGCGAGTATTTCAAGAACGTGCCGAAGGGCGGCGTGCTCACCGCGCTGTCGGGCGAGGTGCCGCTCAGCGAGGTGGTGTTTCACGACGAGCGGCTCGGGGCCGATGTCCTGATGGGGGAGAAATCCCGCGTCAACGCCGCCGATCTGTTTTCCTCGGACAAGTTCCGCGCATTCCTCGCCCGGGCGCGTGACGCCTATGATTACGTGATCATCGACACGCCGCCGGTCCTGGTGGTGCCCGATGCACGGGTCATCGGCCAGCACGTCGACGCGATCCTCTTCAGCATCGCCTGGGACAAGACGCAGCGCGGCCAGGTTGCCGCCGCCCTGCGGGAATTCGCCTCGGCCAATCTGCGCGTCACCGGCATCGCCCTGGCGCAGATCGATCCGCGCGGGATGCGCCGCTATGGTTATGGCGGCAAGTACGGGGCCTATGGTGCCTACGGCAAGGGCTACTACGACGCCGCATGAGGCACCCGCCGCGACCGCTGGCCGTACCGGGGCGGTCTGGCCGTCCGGGCCTTGGCCCGGGGCGTGCCCGGGTCAGTTGGCTGCGATGCTTGCGGGGGTGGTGAGCAGCGACGGCACGAATTGCTGGACGACGCGGTTCCACTTGGTGATCGGCTGTTCCTCGATGAACACGATATCGTCGGGGCGCATCTCGAAGCGCGTGGCGAGGGTCAGGTTCACGCTGTTCTTCGCATTCAGGTGCCAGGCCGTCACCGCGCCGAACTCGGTCGGGTCCGTGGAGGGGCGCAGAACATAGATGTTGCCGGGGTTCCCGGTCGTCGTGGGAAAGCCACCCTCGCCATAGAGCACGTCGGCAAGCGTTGCCTTCTGTTCATAGGGCAGGGGCACGCGGTTCTGGCTCTTGACCTCACCGGCGAGATAGACGTAGTCGCGCGGCTCGGCACCGAATTCCTCGCGCGCGCGGAAATTGTCGCGCCGCTCGTCAAGGATGCCGCGGCGCAGTGCATACTCGGTGCTCATGGCATCGAGCACGTCCTTGCGGGCCTGGCTGCGCAGGCGGATCACATCGACTTCCTGGCGGTAGAATTCGAAGGCGCGGTCAAGATCGTAGGTGGTATCGACGAACACCGCATCGCCGTTCTTGAGCAGCATCTCGCGCAGGTCGGGACGTGAGAGATATTCCTCATAGGGGATCTGGTAGAGCCTGCCGTCGCGGTAGATCCGGATCGAGGTGAATTCCTCGTCCCTGGCCACCACGCCGCCCGCCGCCGTGAGCGCATCGCCAAGCCGCAGCGGCACGATCGTTATCGGCACCCGCGCCGCCGCGCGCACGGCACCGCCGACGGTGACACGCTGTGAGTTGAACCCGGTGACCTCCAGCGAAAACGCCGGGTCGATCTGGTTGTCGAGCAGGAACCGGAAGATCCGGTCCTGGGCCTCCTGAAGCGTCAGCCCGGCGATCTCCACCGCGCCGATATCGGGGATGGAGATGGCCCCGTCATCGGAGACCGTGTAGCCCTGCCGCTTGGTCTGGGCGGCGAGAAGGCCGCTCAGCTGCTCGATCGAACTACCGGTTTCCTTGGTCGCCAGCAGCACCACGTCGCCCACACCGATGCGATAGGGTGCGGGCTGAAGATCGGGCGGCAGCCGCAGTTGCAGCGTGCCCGGTCTCTGCTCGGGCGTGTCGGGCGCATCGGGCAGGGCACCCAGGCCCGCGCCCTGGCGCGCCGAGGCCGCCGAGTAGAATTCCCGCGGCAGGCTGCGCGGGCTGTAGGGGGAGCGGTTTGCCAGCAGCACCGTCTCGGGCGTCAGGTCGATGGTGCGCACATCCATCCCCGCGCCTGCCGCGCGGCTGACCGTGGGGCTCTGATAGACCACGCCGCAGCCGGCGGGCACGATGAGCGCGGCCGCAAGGGCCAGCCCGATGGCGGTTCGTGTCCGAAGCGTTCTGCGATGTGACATCCGGTCCCTCCGATCTCGTTGCGGGCAGGCTTAGCGTGAAACCCGCAGGCGTTCCACATATTCCCTCGGTCGATAGCCTTGTTGGCGCGACATTTTCGTGACACCGCCTCCGCGGGCGGAGAAACGGATCATCCCCGTGCCCCTTGCCCGCGGGCATAGATGTCCTCGTAGCGGATGATATCGTCTTCTCCCAGGTAGGTGCCGGTCTGCACCTCGATGAGCACCACGGGCACCTTGCCGGGATTTTCCATGCGGTGCCGCGCGCCGAGCGGGATGTAGACCGACTGGTTCTCGGTCACCAGTTGCTCGGTGCCGTCGATGCTCACCCTTGCGGTGCCCTCGACGACGATCCAGTGCTCGGAGCGGTGGTGGTGGCTTTGCAGGCTGAGCGCCGCGCCCGGATTGACATGGATGCGCTTGACCTGAAAGCGCCCGCCGGTTGCAAGGCTCTCGAACCAGCCCCAGGGACGATAGTCGCGCGGCAGGGTCTCGGCCTGTTTCGCGCCCTGCGCCTTGAGCGCGGCCACCGCCTGTTTGACGTCCTGCGCGCGATCCTTGTGCGCCACCAGCACCGCATCGGGCATGGCCACGGCGATCACGTCCCTGAGGCCGATGCCGACCAGCGCCTGCTGCGCATCCTCGGCGCGCAGCAGCGTATTGCCGCAATCGATGGCGGTGGCCGGGCCGGCGGTCACGATGCCGTTCGCATCCGGCCCGCTCTCGCGCCAGACCGCATCCCAGCCGCCGAGATCGGACCAGGCACCGCCAAAGGGAACGACGGTGAGATTCTCGGCCTTTTCCATGACCGCGTAATCGATAGAGATATCGGGGCACTCGGCCCATGGTTCCGGTGCCAGCCGCAGGAAATGCAGGTCCGGCTCGGCCGCTTCGACGGCGCGGGCGACCGCAGTCAGCATGGCGGGCTGATGGGTCTCGAAGGCGGCGCGGATGGTGGCGGTGGAGAAGAGGAAAATACCGGCGTTCCAAAGGTGAACCCCGCTTTCGAGAAGCGCCTGCGCCGTCGCGGCGTCGGGCTTTTCCACGAAGCCGCGAAGCGGCTGCGGCAGCGGGGCGAAATCCGCCTCCGGGGCCTCGGTGAGGGCAAGCCAGCCATAGCCCGTCTCGGCCCGGTCGGGGCGGATGCCGAAGGTCACGATCTGTCCTGCCTCCGCCGCGGGCACCGCTGCCATGACGGCGGTGCGGAAGCCGGCCGCGTCGGGGATGACGTGATCGGACGAGGCGACCAGCATCAGGGCACCGGGCGCGCGCGCCTCGAGTTCCAGCGCCGCAGCGAGGATGGCGGGGGCGGTGTTGCGCCCCTCCGGTTCGATCAGCGTGGCGGCGGCGGCGGTCTCGATGCCCGCCAGCTGCTCGGTGACGACAAAGCGGTAATCCGAGCCGGTGATCACCACGGGCGGCGCGAAGCCCGGCCCGGAGAGCCGCCGCGCCGATGCCTGAAAGAGGCTTTCTTCGCCGGTCAGACGGGTGAACTGCTTGGGATAGCTCTTGCGCGACAGCGGCCAGAGCCGCGTGCCCGATCCCCCGCAGAGCAGAACCGGGTGAATGTCCTGTGTCATGTGCCGTCCCCTGCCGTCTGTCAGCCGCGAAAATCGTTCCGGTGATCGAGAAACCAGCGATAGGTCTGCGCGATCCCCGCTTCGAGCCCGATCCGTGCCTGCCAGCCCATCCCGGCCAGGCGGCTTACATCCATGAGCTTGCGCATGGTCCCGTCGGGCCGCGACGGGTCGGTGAGGATGCGCCCCTCGAACCCCGTCACCCGCGCCACCAGCCGCGCGAGGTCCAGGATGGAGATATCCTCGCCGGTGCCCACGTTGATATGGCTCAGCATCGGGCGGGTATTGGCGTCATAGGTCGCCTTGTCGAGATCGAGCACGAAGAGCGCCGCCTCGGCCATGTCATCGACATGCAGGAACTCGCGCCGCGGCCGCCCGGTGCCCCAGATCGTGACCTCCTCGCGCCCCTCATCCGCCGCCTCGTGAAAGCGGCGGATGAGGGCGGGCAGGACATGCGAATGTTCGGGGTGGAAATTGTCACCGGGGCCGTAAAGGTTCGTCGGCATGACCGAGCGGTAATCGGTGCCATGCTGGCGGTTATAGCTTTCGCACAGCTTGATCCCGGCGATCTTGGCGATGGCATAGGGCTCGTTGGTGGGCTCCAGCGGACCGGTGAGCAGCGCGTCCTCCGTGATGGGTTGCGGGGCCTCACGCGGGTAGATGCAGGACGAGCCCAGTTGCAGCAGACGCGTTACGCCGGCGGCAAAGGCCTGGTGGATGACATTGCACTCGATCATCAGGTTTTCATAAATGAAATCGGCCGGATAGGTGTTGTTCGCCATGATCCCGCCGACCTTGGCCGCGGCCAGGATGACGATATCGGGCTTTTCCGCCTGCATGAAATCGCGCACGGCCACCTGATCGGTCAAATCGACCTCGGCATGGGTGCGCGTGACAAGGGTCAGGTCCTCACCCGCCGCCGCCCGCGCCTGCAACCGGCGCAGGATCGCGCCCCCCACCATGCCGCGGTGCCCGGCCACGTATACTTTAGACATTACCTTGACTTCGCTTGATCAGTGATTTTGGTTTGGCATGGTCAGGAGTGTTGGTCCAGAGCGGAAGGCGGCAATTGAAAAAAGATAAGGCTACCCATCAGGGTAGCCTTGTATAGCGTCGGGGGTCCGTCACGGGCAAGCGCGCTGCCGACCCTGGCCCCGACGTTTTACTGCTTGAGCTATTGGATAAGAACAAAAATTGGATAAGAACAAAAATGTCAAGGTTCCTCTGATGTTCGTTTGTCAAGTTTTTCGCGCGAAGGGATGGCCCGACACCGTTCTCGGCGCAGGGGATTGTTGATGTGTGCGGCGCGCATGGCTGGGGGCAGAACCTTCAAGGCGACGGTAGATCACACTCTGATGCGCGGGTTGGATACCGCAGGACCGTTGATCCGTCTTGGGCTTGCCGACTGTCTTCCTGCGGGCATCGGTGATCGCGGGGCAATCGCCGGCCACAAAGGAACCACGTGGATTCCCGGATTGGCTCTGCCCCCAGTGACAGGCACCGGGGATGTCGGGTGGTGTCGAGGGTCTCCTTTTCTCGGCAGTTTGCCGCCGGTGACGCCGGGGGTGGGGTGATGGCACGAGCGATGGCCCAGATGAAGGCGGCCAGTTCCCGCGCGATGGCGGTCACCACGAGGGTCGAGAGTGTCCGGTCTTCTGTGTAACCGGGATTTGGTCCATGCTTCCTGAGAGGGGCAAGGACGATGACAATTTCCAAGGAACTGCTGGACGAGTTGCTG
>MDTD01150066.1_pt1 | contig 24533 bp, 17 predicted proteins | sample 811221 | NCBI WGS metagenome assembly MDTD01 (sample SAMN05326646, study PRJNA326480) | marine metagenome | isolation source: seawater | place: Pacific Ocean: South West | collected 2011 | reverse complement strand
ATGGCAGCAACGATGGCAGCAACGATGGCAGCAACGATGGCAGCAACGATGGCAGCAACGATGGCAGCAACGATGGCAGCAGCGATGGCAGTAGCGATGGATCTACCACGGTTTTGGGCGGCTTCGACGCCGGGGTCGCGGGCGATGGTACTTTCGCAACACACACTTTGCTTGGCGCTTCCGAGGGCATTACTGGTTTCGTTGCGGTGGATTTGGACTCAGATGGTGATATGGATTTATTGGCCAACGGTGGAACGCGTTGGTACCAAAATACCGACGGTGTTCTGATGAAAATTTTACTAGACACCTCAGGGATGACGCCTTCAGACATAAAGGTCGGCGATCTTGACGGCGATGGCGATGTGGATTTTGCCTCCACCGCTGGTTGGCACGAGAATGATGGGTCTGAAAATTTCACCATTCGCTCAATTTATGACCAAGCTCTCAACCCTAGGCGGGTCTTGGTGGTGGATTTGGATAATGACGAAGATTTGGATGTGCTGACTTACATCGGCTCGGAGGGGGACGGTTTGGCGGTTACCTGGTACAAAAACGATGGTGCGCAAGAGCCCGAGTTCTCTTCTCATGTCTTACGAAGTGGATGGGAAGGAGACGACGAATATCTGTCGGCAGCTGATATGAACGGCGACGCGCTTTTAGACGTCGTTTATATTGCTTCTAACACTGGCGGCCCCGATATTTATTGGCTTGAGAACAGTACCAGTGGCGCACCATTCACGCGTCATGCGACGGGATGGGAGGCCAGTATCGGGGGGATCGGCGATATTAATGGTGATGAAAGCAATGATATTTTGGGGTATTACTATAACGGATCCGTGATTTCCTTTTTTGAAAATGATGGACAGGCCACGCCTTCTTTTTCAAGAACCACCTTACCAGGGGTCTGTGAAGATTGTTCGAATGTCAGAGGGAGCAAACTCATTGACCTGAATAGCGATGGTCATTTGGATGTGATCACGTCAGGACGTTATGGTGGTATCTCTGGATATGCATTGGCATGGTTCAAAAACAACGGCAATCAGAGTAATTGGGATTTTACTCGCCACATTCTTGGCGGCACGGGTAGCGGCATGAGCCAAATCAAAACCGTTGATTGGGACGGTGATGGCGATTTGGATATTTTACTTCCCAGGCAGGGAGCGTTAATTTATTTTGAAAACTTGGGGTTGATTGACTGAGCGGCGCACAGGCGGGTCAGGCATCAAAAAGCAGTAAGGTTTTTTCTTTTATGGGTACCGGTGAAAATCCCACCAAAAAACAAGACAATGTCATTGGCCAGACATTGGATGGTCGTTTTAAGGTCCTCGAATACCTTTCCGAAGGAGGGATGGGCCAAATTTACAAAGCCAAGCAGATCAATTTAGATCGATTGGTCGCCATTAAGGTTTTCAAAGAAACATCACGAAATACAGAGGAGTTCAAAAAAAGGTTCTTTTTGGAGGCCTCGTTATGCGGTCGTCTGACCCACCCAAACATCGTACGTATTTTTGATTATGGATGTCACGAAGACGATATTTTTTATATTGCGATGGAGTATTTACAGGGCACCAACCTTCAGGAGTTACTCAAAAAGAAGATTAGACTGGACGCCCACGAGGCACTATTTATTTTAAAGGCACTGTGTGAGGGGCTGGTTGAAGCCCATGGCCAGGGCTTGGTTCACCGCGATTTAAAACCCGCCAATATTTTCCTGGTCCCCAATCCGGTAGGCGGTTCTTTTGTGAAAATATTAGACTTTGGCGTGGTCAAGCAGCTGAACAGCGTTGAAGAGATATCAAAAGCAAACAGCACTGTGGGTTCTCCTTTATACATGTCCCCCGAACAGATTCGCAGCGAAAGTCTCGATTCTAGGAGCGATATTTACGCGTTGGGCGTGACGCTTTACCAGATGCTCACGGGCAAGTTTCCTTTTCGCTCCCGTTCGGCCATCAGGCTGTTGCAAATGCATTTATCCGAGCAGCCGCCAGCTTTCTCCAGTGTTCTTGAAAACGTTTATGATGTTTCACCTCTTGAAGAGGTGACGCGAAAAGCCATGGAGAAAGAAAAAGACGATCGCTACGCCAACGTTCAAGAAATGCTAGTGGACCTCAATAAAATTTCAGCGGATTTACCGGCGGACGAGAAAGCAAACCCCTTGTCCTCTTGGGAGCCAGAGATCGAAAAGATTGTGAGTCCTTCAAAAACAGAGTCCCTGGGCAGTGGATTTTCTGAAACACAATCGCTTTACGACGATTTTCAGGTTCAGACCTTACCGACAAAGTCGTTTCATGAGCTTCTTTCATTGAGAGATCAGACTTTAGACATCACATCGCTGTCCTCAGAAGAGGCAACCCTAGAAGTTGTTGCAGGTCACCAGGCGTTTATTGATTACAGTTGCCCATTTTGTTTTGTGTTGCATGAGCGATTGCATCGCTGGGGTTTTGCATCGAAAGTAGAATGGCATTTGGTGGAGCATGCTTCCCATGTGTTTGATGGGCCTTTCGATTTGGCACAAGAAGAAATGCTGGCCCGAGAGGTTTTCGAAGTTCGCCACCGGGCCGCAGACGTTGAATTGCTGTTGCCTGCGCAGCGGTGTCGATCCACCATCGCAACGCGGCTCACCACTTATGTGCAGGAGCGTCGGCCCGAGAAGGCGCACGCATTTAGATTGGCGGTATACCGTACGTTGTGGCAAAACAGTGAGGATATTGGTTCTCTCGAGGTGCTTCAAGAATTGTTACGTACCCATGATTTGCCTTTGGACCTGTTGGATTTGTGCCAAGAAGAACCTGCTCGTTTAAAACAATGGCAGCAATCCTGGGAGGAAGGTAATTTTGACCATAGTATCCCTGTGATATTTCATCCTCAGAGCGGACGGTCTTTGGTGGGTTTGGCCGACGAAGAAACGCTTAAAGCGTTTTTGTTTGGCGATCGGACTCGAGTTGTAGACAATGCTGTATGTTTATATCAGCATCAACCCTCCCTACTGGTGTGTGGAAGTCTCAACGCTTTGTGGGAGCTGTTGTCTGATTTTCGTTCCAGCTGTAATATTCTGCAGTCGCCTAATTTTGAAGCGGCAAAAAAACATTTGTCAGAAATGGCTGTGCCCGACTTTTTGATCATTGAGAAAGGTGCGATGCAGCAGAGCGATATATCTGAATTAAGTGCATTGGCACAAACCCGATCGATACCTTGGGTGCTGGCCACCGCGAATCCATCCACCGAAGAAGAAATCGATATGCTCTCCATCGGAGCAGTTGAATATTTAACCACCGACGAAAAAGTTCGAGTTTCCAGTGCGCGTTTAGGAAGAATTTTAAGGGACCGGTACCATATCGATCGCATGGAAAAACAACAAAACGTTGATACGCTCACCGAGCTTCCTTCACGAAAAATGCTGATTGAACAGATCGAAGTGGAATGGGCCAGAGCCCAGCCAGTGGGCGCTTCGCTGTCTTTTCTGTTGTTGGATTTGGACCGGTTCAAAGCTTACAACCGTGCCCATGGGTACATCAGTGGTGATCAGTGTTTGGTACAACTGGCCAAAGTGTTGAAGGCAAAGGTTTGTCGCCCAGGGGATTTCCTGGCGCGATTTGGAGGGAATCAATTCGCGTTGTTATTGCCCGCGACTTCGAATGTGGACGCCAAAACATTGGCTGCGGATATGGCACGCGCCCTCTCCGATTTGAAGATTGAAAGCGAAGCGAGTGCAACGGGGTTTCTCGCAGCATCGGTGGGGGTTCATACGCTAAAACCAAGCGTCAATACATCGGTCTACGATTTGGTCGATCGCGCCTGGCAAAATTTGCTTGATGGACGTCACTAATCGATATTGATCACGGGAAGGTTGTCTCCCATTTCACCGTAATTATCGCCACGGTTAGCGGTGTCGCCCAAGCCCAATTCTCCGTTGGGGTTGGTGCCCCAACATTTGATCTCGTCAGTCATGCTACTGACGCAAGTGGAGAGGGCGCCCACAGTCAGGCCCATCGCGAAAAAGTCCGTTCCCAAATCCACAAAGGGTAGGTTGTCCCCCATTTCAGCCGCTGCACTGCCCCGGGGATTGACATCTTCATACCCGAGCATGCCTGTCCAGTTGTCTCCCCAGCATTTGATTTTACCGATGTCGAACAGGGCACAGGTGTGCGTTCCTTTGGCAAAGAGCGCTAAAACGCCTCCTTGGCTACCCAGGTCGGTATAGGGAAGGTTGTCTCCCATTTCGGAGAGTTCGGTGCCTATTTTGGGGAGATCATGTCCTTGTCCCAAGAAGCCCCATTCATTGTTTGCACCCCAGCATTTGACCCTTTGATCAAAGGTCAGCACGCAGGCGTGCCCTATGCCTAAGGTCACCTGAATGGCAAAAACATCTTCGCCCAAATCGACGAATGGAAGATTGTCCCCCATTTCATCCGGTGCATCGCCACGCGTATTTGCCAGACCTAAGACATACGGGGGTTCGCCGATGCCCAGCTGACCTGCTGAATTACGCCCCCAACATTTAACTTTGCCATTGGAGAAAAGCGCGCAGCTGTTTTCACCGGCCAGTGCAATGTCTACCACCTCATGCCCGTGAGAACCAAAGTCTAAGAAGGGTAATGCATCGCCCATTTCACCGGGTTCGTCACCAAGTTGATCGGAGAGCCCTCCGCTGAGCCCCAAGCCTAAAAACGATTTGGCCCCCCAACACTTCACTTTTCCGTTGGTGAGCAATGCGCAACCGTGATTAAAGGCAAGGTCTAACTTTTGTATGGTCAATCCAGCGCCCACATCCAAATAGGGTAAGTTGGCCCCCATTTGAGCAGGGTCGGCACCAACCACCGTTTCATCACTGGGAAAGCCCAATGAGCCCATGTTGTTGCCCCAGCATTTCGCGTAATTGTTGGTGGTGAGGACGCAGTATGCAAAGCCACTCCATTTAATGGAGGCCACCGGCGTATTGAAACCCAAATTCAGAGCAGGCATATCGGCCGGCGCTTCGCCGGCGTTGTTCCCCCACATCCCATCGGGCGGACAACTGGGGGCGAGGTCACATTTCCCCCAGCATTTCACTTCTCCCGAGGCGTTGATCCCACAGGTGCGCTCGATGTTGGCGGCGATCACCGCTCGGTAACTTTCAGATTCGGGAGAAACGGGCTCAGAGATACCCGCATCGAGCGCGGCGGTGGGGCCCGAACCAGCATCAATCACGAGGTTGGGCGCAAGGCCTGCATCCACTTCGCCCACTGTCACGAAAGAGCCCGCATCCCATACTTCGGTAGGCCCTGCATCTGGGCACAAGATGCATTCCAGGGCTTGGGCATCACATCCACACGCGCACCATGTCTCAGTGGATTGATACAAGCATTGGTCTTCTTCGCAGCCCCCAATGTTTTCGTAGCTAACCAAAGTGTCTTCTTGGCATTCGCTCTCGAGCCCATCACAACTGGTGCAAACGAGATCGCTGGCGCCCCGTCCTTTGAGGGTCACGGTTTTAGGCTCGTTATTGTTACTGGCATCGTGGGAAACGGTTAAAATGGCCTCATAGCTGTCGTCTTCAGTGGGTCTGAAATGGATGATGGCATCTACACTGCTTTCACCTTCTATGGTGTAGGTGTTGCGCTCTGGTGCGAAGGGAGCTTCTAATGGATCGAGGGTGAGCGCTGAGACGGACAGCGTTGCTTTGCCTTCGTTAAGGATCGTAAATGTGCGCGAAGCAAAAGAGTCAACGGCCACTGCACCAAAATCAATTTCATCGGGCATCACCACGATTAAAGCAGGTGATGGGGGGCTGTAGACTTCCACATCGCAACTGCAGTTGGGTAGCGCAGTGATGAAGATCGAAATATACAATAGGGTAAGCCCAAATTGACGATTCATGAACCACCCCTTGTTTGCAATGTGGCTACAACGATAGGTTGATACACACATCATACCTATTTGTCTGTTTCATGGAAAGATAGATCTCTTTTGAGACATCGGTCGGAAGTCGTATCGATGGATGGGCTGAATTAAAAAAACAGCGGTTTAGCCCACGGAAAGGCCGGTGGCCACCGCACCGTCAATGGTTGCTGTGGCCAAATAATCGCCACAGAAAAATACAGGGCCGCCCCGTGCTTTTTGTTCTTGTTGAAATGCGTGGGCCAAGCGGTAACGGCCAACGGCATGTACGGGAATGGCTTCAGGACGTCTAATGATATAGTAGGGCTCTGCTTGTGCATTGATATCTGGATAGAATTCCCGTGCCAGCTCAATGCCCCGTTCGTAAATTTTTTCGTCGGGTTGTTCGAGGTATTTGGTACTTTCTTCTCCCGAGAGATACAGGGAAATCAGTTCATGTTCTCGGGTGTCGCGTTGAGGGTCTTTGATACGGTTAAATGATAAAGCCGCCAATGCGTGATTGCCGGGGCCGCACGGAAAGATAGAGCTCATGGGCGGTGCTTTTTGTAGCCGAGGTACCTTGTAAGCGAGATGAATGTTCGCCACATAATTTTGAGATTGTAAAAAAGCCCGTTGGTTATCGCTGACCAGCTGGGTGGGCAACTGTGAGGTGATTCGGTTGGCCACGGTGGCAGTGGTGGCCAGTACCAATCGATCTGCTTCGAGGCTTTCTTCGCCCTGAGGTCCCTTCACCGTCACTTGGAATTTGCCGGCAGTATACGTCACCTGTGAGACCGTGGCATTGCATTGAACCTGGATTTGACGGGTGAGTTTTTGACAGACCTCGTCGATGCCCTCTTGAAAATAGTAAAATTTGGCGCCCGCGGCGTGGGCGCTGAGCCCCAAAGCCAAGCCCTCAGACACCTCTTCACAAGAAAAATACCAGAAGGGCTCAATGCCTGGCCGAATTAGAAAGTCATAAATTTTTTCATTGAGATGAGTTCGCGCATGCTCACCCACTGAGCGTGCATCGAAATGTTGCAGTGTTTGGGGGTCACCAATATCGAATTGTTTTCTTTTGAGGGTGAGGCCTGCGGTCCATTTTCCCATCTTCAACTTATCGAGCATGCCCAAGAAGGGGAAAGCCAAAAAGGAAGCGGTGGAGCTAATGTTGAGTTCCGCGGTACGACCTTCATGATGCAGACCTGAAATCCGACTCAATTCGGCAATCGATGATTCAAAGCCCAGTTCTTTGGCGAGGGCGAATATGCGCGGGTAAAAATTGGTGATGAAGGCCGCGCCCGTGTCTAGTTTAAAGTTTTCATCGCGATGCGTTCGCGTGCGTCCGCCGATCGCCGCTTCTTTCTCAAGCAACGTGACACGGTGTCCTTTTTGGCTGAGGTTATAGGCTGCTGCACATCCCGCGGGACCGGCACCAATAACGATGACTTCTTTCCCTTCACACGTCATGTTCTTTGCTCGTTATGGTTGTTGAGTTTCAAAGGAAGGGGGATTTAATCAGTCGGGAAGGGCAATGCCCGCACAGTCTTCAAAATCAGGCGCGCAATTGGTTTGCATGCAAGCGTCACACTCCTCTCGGCTGTCACAATCCATGCAGCTTTCGAATTCACATTCGACCACATCACCAAAGCAGGTGGCACAGGCGCTGGAAACCTGGCTTTCCTCCACCAGGCAGTTACTGTAACAGCCCGAAAGGGTTTCTTCTTCTGAGACGGTTGCGAAAAGACAGTTTTGAACACAGTCGTTGAGTGCCTCGTTATCGCCGGTGCTGAGGTCCGCGATGGCCGCTTCATCGGAGGTATTGTCGCACGCGCCACCGTTTATGATGGTCTCGGGGGTTGGTGGTGTGGGGGTTGCTGGATCATCTGTTTCGCCGGCATTGTCATCGGAGGCTTCCATATCGCCCGGGTAAAAGGGGGCGGTGCGTTCCGGAACAGGCCCACGCCCACCGGTGATGGCAACGCCGCCATTGGAGCCGGCACAGCCCACGATGAAGGATAGGATTAATAAGCCCATCAAGTGTTTCATTCTGCGACTCCTCTCCGGTTCAGCTAAGAGAGTCACTTGTAATGGTTTTGGGCCTAAAAATCCAAAGTTTTGCTTGAAAATGGGGCTTTTGGGCAGGTTTAACCTGGAAAATGCTCAAATTGAACGCGTTATCTAAGCGGGTCGGTTGTTCCACGCACACCGATGGATATAATAGGGCGACACCCCATTTCATAATCTAGGGAGGGCCCGTGCGCTTTAAAATCCATAAGCTTCTATGTTTGACTCTTTTGGCCATTGGTCTGGTCGGATGTGCCACCACACAAGAAAAGACTGCGACACAGACAGATGCCGCTCCCGCACCTATCACCGAGGGCACGACTTCGGGCGAGGCAACCGCCACCGCTGAACCTTCCAAGGCCGCGCCAACGAAATGTGACAAATCAAATTGTGACTCTTGTGGCAAGGTTGAGGGGGGTGAGGCGCCTTGCAACGATGGCTGCGAAAAAGGTGTGGCGGATGGGAAAGCATCGGGATGTTCAGGTTGCGAACCAGAAAAAAAGGTCGAAGAACCTGATGATTGTGGTGCCTGCACAAAATCCTAGGAAAGCCCATGTCGGGACTGAGCTAATCTGAATCACACACATCCCCAATCCCATCCGCATCGCTGTCTTCTTGATTTGGATTTGCGTTTTGGGGACAGTTGTCTGCTGGTTTGGGGAACTGCAAAGTACTTTCAAAAGTATTCTCTGACTGAAGGTGATCGTTACGCCCCCAGCATTCAAGATTGCCGCTGGCTCGCAAACCACAACTGTGCTCGCCCACACTGCTTAGCCCCAACCAGTCGGTGATGGCCGCATTGCCATTGGCGGTGGGCACATTCATCTCGCCTTGGTTGTTCACGGCGCCCCAGCAGTTGATTTCGCCGCTGGTTAATTGCCCGCAGCTGAATTGTTTCGCTGCATGAATGCTTCGCCAAATTGTATTTTCCGGCACGGTAAATGGCGCATTGAAACCGCCCCAGCAATGACCTGTGCCATCTTCGTGTAACCCACAAGTGTGTTCATGGCCGGCGCGGATGGTTACCCAGTCATCGTCATTCGCATGATCACCAAAGTAGCTTTGTTGCGAGCCGTTCGAACCCCAACACTCAGCGGTCCCATCTTCGTGAAGGCCACATGAATGAAAACCACCACAATCCACCCAGGTCCAGTCGAGGGTGGTTTGGCCCTCGTTGGTGGCAGGCACATCGGTTTGTCCGTCAAAGTTACTGCCCCAACATTGAATCTCACCGGTTTCATGAAGCCCGCAGGTAAAGCTAAACCCGGCGCTCACCATGATCCAATCGGTGAACGGTTCACCATTGGTTTGAGTGGGCACATCACAACGGCCATCGTAATTGGCCCCCCAGCAGGAGAGTGTGCCATCAAAATGAACGCCACAGGTGTGGCTATACCCAGCACTCAAATAAGCCCAATCCCGGTAAGCATCACCGTTGGAATCTGTGGGCACTTCGGTTTGAAGATAGTTGTTGAGCCCCCAGCAGGTGACCGAAAAATCGTTGAGTTGGGCACAGGTGTGCTGATAGCCGCCGGCAACAATTCCTTCGAGCAACATGCCGCGATCGGGAAATCCGTCGCAGTCGCTGTCTTGGCTTAAGTGTCCAATGTTTGCATCGAAATCGTCACAGTCGTCCTCTGTCAGGACAAAATCACCGTCTTTATCGTTGTCACAAGCGTCACCGAGTCCATCATTTTCAAAATCTTCTTGCCCTGTATTGACCACGGTTCTGCAGTTGTCTTCTGTATCCGGTACAGTGTCATTATCGGAGTCATCATCTAAAGCGTCAATCGTTCCATCGTTATCGGTATCCACCGCATTTTCTGGACACGTGTTATCGATGCAGGGGACCTCATCCCCATCAGAGATACCATCGTTGTCTGTGTCAGGGTTGTTCGGATCAAGGCCATAAGTGGGTTCGAGGTCATTGGGGACCCCATCATTGTCATAGTCTCCATCGCATAAATCCCCAAAGCCATCACCATCGGAATCGGTTTGCTCGGGGTTATATTGTCCGGGACAATTATCCGGTTCGGTGGGAACTTTGAAAAGAACGTTGAGAGGTGGAACGGTTTGGCCATCGCTGTTCCAGCCAAAGCAGTCCAGTGACCCATCATGGTGTTGCGCGCAGGTGTGGTAGCGACCGCCTTCTATCCCTACCCAGTCATCGTAGGGCACATTTCCATCTTGAGTGGGAATGAAAGTTGCGCCGTTGTATTGGCTCCCCCAGCAAGTGAGTATGTTTTCTGAGCGTAGACCGCAATTTTGAAAGCCGGCCACGGTGTATTGCTTCCAGTCCGTAATCACTTCGTCATCGTCGGTGAGTGAAACATTCAGTTGCCCATCGCTGCCAACGCCCCAGCATTCGATGTGACCATCGTTATGTTGACCGCAAGAGTGCGCATAGCCCACCCCAATGGCTTTAAAGTCATCGGTGTCAGGGGCGACAGTGCTTTCGCTGATGTTCCAGCCCCAGCAATGTATTTTTCCATTGCTGTGCAAGCCACAGGCGTGCTCATAGCCCGCTTCGACGGCCACCCAATCTTGATAAGGAGTTCCGGTGGCTGCAAGGGGCACGTCGGTTTGCCCCCGGTGGTTTCTGCCCCAGCATTGTAAAACCCCGTTGCTGTGAATGCCGCATGTGAACCCACCGCTGTTGGCTTCGCCGCCTGCGCTCACGGCCACCCAATCGTTGTACGGGTTCCCGGTAACATTTAAAGGAAGGCTGGTCTCGCCGTGCGTATTGCCGCCCCAGCAGTGCATGGTGCCGTCGCTGTGAATGCCGCAAGAGTGCTTGCCCCCTGCGCTCACGGCCACCCAGTCGGTATAAATTTCATTGTCTTTGGTGAGTGGCACCGTGGTTTGGGTGCCATTATCGAGGCCCCAGCATTGTATGGCACCGTCGGTGGTAATTCCGCAGGTGTGTTTCCAGCCTGCGCTAAAGTTGGGCGTAAAATCTTTTTCGTCAGCAACCCCGTCGCAATCAGGGTCTAGTAGGATGGAGCCGATGGTGGGGTTTTCATCATCGCAATCTTGTTCTGCCAAGACGCGATCGCCATCTTTATCAGTGTCACACGCGTCCCCGTACAGGTCTCCATCAAAATTTTCTTGGCCGGGATTGGGGATGGTGCGGCAATTATCTTCACCATCTAAAATTGTATCTCCATCAGAGTCGTTATCGAGCGCGTCAATGGTGCCGTCCTCATCGGTGTCAACGGGTGCATCAGGGCAGCCCTGACCAAATTCTTCACAGCCGTATTCGGCCCCATCGATCACCCCATCGTCATCGGAATCATCGTCTTCGGGGTCAAGCCCAACAGCTTCCTCCAGGGCATCTTTAAGCCCGTCGCCGTCCAAGTCATCATCACAGACGTCCCCAATTCCATCATTATCGCCATCGGCCTGATCGGGGTTGACAACATCTCGGCAGTTGTCATCGCCGTTCCCCACACCGTCATCATCATCATCATTTTGACAGAAAAAACTGCCTTCAGTGTTCACACAGGCTTCTTCGCATCCACCATTGTTTTCAAGGCATTCATTGATATCCACACAGTCACAGTTTTCATCAGGGGCAAATCCCGTTTCGCAGCCATCACAAGGGGGGCCCGCATCATCGACTGGCCCGGGGTTGACGCCGCCATCTTCGAAAATGTCGGTGGGTGGAGCTTCGGGAGCCGCTTCGCAAATGCCATCGATACAAACAAGACCAAATTCACAGGGGTTACTGGCTGAGCATGGCTCAATGGCTGGGGGTTTAGGTTGCGGAGGCGGATCTTCTTCTTGGGGACAGCCCGTCCAGACGACAATCGCAGCAAATATCAATAAACGGGCCATAATGCTTCCTTTTGTTTTTGGATATCGACAGTTTAGCCCATTGGTTGGCCTGCTCACAACCTTAGCTCCTACAAAAGAAATGAGGGTCATTGGATTTGTAACCGGGTTCATCTGGATTTTTATGGTGGTTAGCGGTAAGATCCGCGTCTTAGAGAAGGACTGCTTATGCCCAACATCAACAACACTGGCTCCACATCTACCACCGCCAATACTTCGGCTTCTGGTCATGCCCCTACAGCGTCCGAAAGTGCTGAAACACCCAATACCGGGACCACGACACCGGTGGAAGCCCCGCCCAGCATACAAGACATTCACGATGAATTCGCAACTGATGGTTGGACGGACGAAGAATTAAAAACCTATATTGATCACGTGGTGAGTGCACCCGAACCGCGTGAGCACCTGTCCCCTCTGTGGGCGGCGGTACTAAACCCCAAAATGCCTGATGAAGAACATCAAGATCAAAAGTTCTTTGAAGTTTTATCTTGGTACATCGACAAAAGCACGTCAGGGCGAGGGGATGGTCAATTGTCATTGCGCGAAGTAGAAGAACAGCTCGCGGTTTATGGGCAACGGTATTTGTCCACCAGCCAAGACCCTGAGCAGCAAATATCGCGGTTGCAAAACTGGAAGTTCATTCAAAAGTTACGATTGCTTCAAAAAGAGATTCACTCGCGGATGGCCCGAGGCGAAGGCGCACATTACCCATACTCACCACGAGACATGATGACCATTGACGGGGCAGAGGCATGGAATGCTGCCAACACCATTGAGTCTCGAGCAGCATTCAATAAAGATGTTTTGGAAGCCTCTTTCCATAAGCCTGTTTTGGTAAAATATGGACTGACCTATTGCGCCCATTGTTTATTGCTCGAACAACTCGGTTCGGTCCCAGCTTTGGCTAAAAAATATGCAGACGAATTGACGGTGAAAAAATTGTGGTGGAACCCGCATGACCCCAACATGGAAGAAATTACCAGGTTGGCCGGGGAAGAAGGGGTGACCTCTTCACCTTACTTTATCCTATATGAAAATGGCGAAGTCGCCAAAAGTGGATATGGTTTTCCCGATGAGCAAGGCAGCGGTATGGAGGACTTTCTCGAGGGCTTTGTTGGGTAACGAATTCGATAATTCGGCACTCTTTGATGAGGCTCTATGAAAACCACATATCCTGGTTTCAGGCGAAAAGTTAAGAAAGAAACTTGAAGAAGGTTTTCATCTTACCCAGCAATTGATCTGCCAGGCTTTGGGTTTGCTCTTCTTTTTGTTCTTTGTTGAGATCTTGGCCCACTTGTTCGTTGCGCATGCGTCGCTCGGCAACGGTCCGTGAGAGCAGCTCGGCCAGTTCTGGCCGTTTTTGAAGCAGGGCTTCCACGTGTTCTTTCGTGATCTCATATACTTCCACGTCGGTTTGTGGCGTAACGGTGGCTGATCGGTGTTCACCGGTGAGCAAAGACATTTCGCCAAAAAACTGCCCAGGCGTGATTTGGGCCACTTTGATTTCAGTGTCATCGCCATTCACGGGTGCAAATACATTCAGCAGGCCTTCCACCAAGATGTACATGGAGGTTCCTTGCCCGCCTCGCTTTACCACATTGTCACCTGCTTTGTAGGATTGTTGCTCCACACTTTTTGACAGTTCGCCCAGTTCATCATCTTCGAGATCTTTGAAAAGCTCAATCCTGGAGAGCAAGCTCTTCTTATCGGTTCTGAAATTCAGATGACGTGGTGGCATCTCAGCGTAAAAAATATCTTGTTTTTGGTACGCCAAAGTTAAGCCCGCTTGATGCAAATGAGATAAAATGCTCGAGGAGATGGCATGCCGTCCTTTGTTGGGCGACATGTCTCTTGGCAAAAGCCAGTACCGAACTTTGTATTCCACCCCGAAGTTGTTAACGCCATTCACACGGACTTTAGGGGCAGGATCTTGTAAAGGACCTTGGGCTGCCAGCGCGCCGGCCCGTAAAATCCGCAACGCACGTTCATGTGGCACCGCGAAGTCCAAGCAGAAAATTAAGTCAAACCGAGAGCGTTCTTGGGGGAGCGACAAGTTTTGTAGAGTTAAGGTGGCAATGATGTGGTTGGGAATGACCAGCAGGGTACCATCGGTGGTTTTGAAGCGTGTGGATCGCCAGTTGACTTCTTGAACACACCCGATCATGGCGGGAATGCTTCTTTGGTGAATGCGAACCCAGTCGCCGATTCGAAATGGTCGATCGATGTTGATGGCGATGCCCTGAAACACATCGCTGATCATGGTTTGCAGTGCCAAGCCCACCACGAAACCCAAAGCACCGGTTAAGGCGAGGAGCTCGGTGACCTTTTGATCAAAAACAGTGGCCACGATGCCGGTGATTGCCACAAAAAAGATCAAAACCGCCACCACATCTTTGAGGAGGCGAGGCACTTTGGTTCCTAATTTGGCCGCCAAAAACCCTTCCCAAAAGAAGACTTCGAGGGTTCGAATAAGGAACCAGGCCACGGATAACCAAATGGTAATCCCGAAACCATATTTCAAAAGTGCAATGGTGCGTTCGGCGAATTCAGTGGTTTGGTCGGCGATTTCTTGGTTGTACCAATACCAAGGAATGAGCAGTAAAAGCAGAAGCACCGGCCCAATTAAGCGAGAGCGTTTTCTGGGGGGATGCGTTTCTGACACAGGGGACTCCTAGGCGGAATTAAGGGTGTGCCGAGTGTGCCAGAAAGCTCAAAAACAGTCTACCTCAAAAAGGGTAGCTCAACGGGGACTTTAGAACGACCCTAACCAGCGTTTATGATGGCTTTTAGGTTAAAGCGGTATCTGGCAGGTCTTTGAAGTGGTAAAACATAACAATGAGTCATGTCTTTAAGATCATCGAGTCCAATGGTGCCGACCGGCGTGTTGCCCCACCGGCAGGCGGCCTCCCACCCCAGCGATTGCCGCGGTTCGCCCGTTTAATGATTCAAATTTTGATTTACCCGTTCATGCGGTTGGATTTGGCGTGCCAAGCCCTGTTACGCATGCTCGTTCGCCCGCCGCACCGACGCCTCGGTCAATGCCAAATGTCGGGCAGGTGTTGTCGCTATTTGGCCCAGCAAAAGTCGGGCTTGCACAAATGGCCATTTTTTCATTGGTGGGCCACGGAAGTGAACGGTTTTTACGAGCGAAGCTTTGAAGTGGAGGCCCCTGAAGGTCAGCAGATGCGGATTTATTCATGTCGACACCTCACGGCCGAAGGTCGGTGCGACAACTATGCCTTCCGTCCGGTGGTTTGTCGAACGTGGCCGCGCATCGACTATTTCGGACAACCATCCTTAATGAAGGGGTGTGGTTACCGTTTTGAGCCAAGAAAAAAGTCAACGCCTGAATCGTGAATGACGGGCGATCGGGGACCCAAATTTTATTGGCTTTTGCTTCTTTTGGGGCTGCCCTGAAAACAACTCAAGCAACTGAATTAAATAGATTTTTAATGTGCGGGACTATGACGCACTGCAACGTTTTGGCGATAATCGCCATTTAATTATTGCGGAATGGCTTTATTTTCATAACCTCCAGCCAGGTTCAAAATGAATCTCGAAATGCGCTGTGAACCGCACGCGCACACAAGGACGCAAGATGGCTCAAAACAGCAGATTGTCTAACCTCAACACCAATGAAAAAACCGTTTGGGGCAACGTGGCCTTTTTGGTCCTCACGCCCATTGCTGCTTTGATTTTGGTGCCTTGGTTCGCCATGACCCACACCATTCAAACTTCCCACATCGTGGCCACGCTCGTGCTGTGGTGGGCAGCTGGTTTGGGCATTACTGTGGGGTATCATCGACTGTTTTCCCATCGAACTTACAAAGCACCAACGTGGTTCCGTTTTGTGTTCGCGATTTTAGGGGCAGCCGCTTGGCAAAACAGCATCATCACGTGGTGTGCCGGCCACCGATACCATCACCGAGACGTGGACACGGCAGGCGACCCTTACAGCGCCAAACGCGGATTTTTATGGTCACATATTTTGTGGGTCATGAAAACAGGCCCGCGCCACGAGGCATTGGACAATGTACCCGACCTTTGGAAAGACCCGGTCTGCGTGTGGCAACACAAACATTACATGTTGATTAGTACGGCTTTTAATCTGGGGGTCCCTTTTCTCATTGGCTTGGCCACCGGCGACGTTCTCGGCATGATGATTTTTGCGGGTCTATTGCGCGTGGTCTTGGTGCATCAGTTTACTTTTTGCATCAATTCTGTGGCGCACATGTGGGGCACTCAGCCATGGAGCGATGCCAATACAAGCCGAGATAATTGGTTTTTGTCTTTCTTCACGTTCGGTGAGGGTTACCACAACTATCACCACGCTTTTCAGGCTGATTACCGTAACGGTACGTTGTGGTATAACTTTGACCCCGGCAAATGGCTGATTTGGACTGCTTCCAAATTGGGCATTACCCATTCCTTGCGCAAGGCGCGACCCGACATGGTCTTGCGCCGACGTTTTGAAGAGAGCCGCTCTAAACTGGCCATTCGCCTCGACGAATTTGGAGCCCAGGTAGAGCAAAAAGTGGCCCAATGGGAAAAGGATTGGAATGAAAAGACCCAAATGTTGTCGGACAGCATGCGCACCCAGTTAGAGCATGCAGAGACCCGTTTAGAAGAATCGCTAAAAGAATTGCGCGACACCCAGCGGCAATGGGCCGATGCCCAGCGCAAACGTTTTGATGCTTCCACCGAGGAGCTGAAATTAGCCGCCAAAAACGAGGTCAAAGAACTCAAGCGTGCTTTTCGCGCCAAAAAGAAAGCGGCCAAAGCCTGCATGCAAGAGTGGGAGGCCTCGTTGCGAGAATGCTACGCCGGTCTCGAAGCGGTACCTGCTTAGTTGTGCACCGCTGCCTTGGCTTCATCATTGGCTCGATGCACAATTTCTGAATCGAACCCGTGATACTCGTAGGCTTGCAAGACCTGCAACAGATAGGATTGGCAGGGGGGATTCAATGGCACATCGTCTTTTTTAAAATAGACATGGGCTTGGTGCTGCTGCCCTTGCAGGTCTGTGACTGGCATGAGTTCGCGTTGATAACGACTGGGAAAACCCTCGCGACCATCTAAGGCTTTCAGGTCCGCATCGGTGATGGACCAAATGACACCTGCCAGTTGGTGGTTGTGCGCGACGCGCATGCTGCCCACTCCCATGTTTTCACGGTTGGGACTGGTTCCGGCGAATACAAAACGGTGATGGGCCAAAAATGCAATTCCAACCAGGGTGGGCGCATCGCAACGCGCTTCCATTTGGGCGACATCTAGGTTGGAACCGTAAGCAAAATACAGCGGCATGAACGTTGTCCTTTCCGACTATGTACCGGGATCAGGGGCTAAAAAGCGAGAATTTACATTGCTCAGCCAAAAGAAAAGCTTCTAGGGCTGCACTTTTAGGCGATAAAAGGGATTCGTGTTAAAAACCAGGGGCAATACGTTTTGGGGTAGGCATATGAAGATTGGACGAAATGTCTTTTTGGGAATGGTTTGTGGTGTCTTGTTGATATCGGCTTGTGAAGGAGAAACATTCGTTCGTCAGGAGCGTTCCAAGTTATTGCTCAACACCGATTTGGTGGATTTCGGCCCCGCAGCGGTCGGTGGAAATTTAAAGCGGACCATTACTTTTACCACTCATGGCATCGAGGCGGTGGAAGTGACGGCCATGTCCCTAGAGCCCACCGATGCGCATTTTAGCACCGCAGAGGCTTCGGTTACGGTCCCTGGTAACAGCGATCGTAAGGTGGATGTTTTTTTCTCTCCCACCCATGCCGGGGCCCATGAAGGAATTTTAAGGGTTGAGTCTGATGCCATTAATGCTGATGATTTAACTTTGCAGCTCAAAGGCGTGGCTTACGAAGAATTGATTTGCGGGGCATGTGATTCACCGCCCGCTGCCACGTGTATTACCGCCACCGCCCGGTTAATTTACAACCACGTCGGTGAATGTGTGGATGGCCAATGCCAATACGAAGGTGAAATTGAAGAGTGTGAATACGGCTGTCATGAGCCCACCGGTATGTGTAACGGCGCACCCATCGAATGCACCGAAAATTCAGATTGCGACGATGGCGAATTTTGCAATGGCGCTGAAGTCTGTAACGCAAACAATTGCGAACCGGGCGGAGATCCGTGTACGGGGGATTTGGCGTTCTGCGATGAGCAGACTGATACATGTGTCGCGTGTACAGAAAACATTCATTGTTCAGATGGGTTGTTTTGTAATGGCGCAGAGATTTGTACCGGTGGCGCCTGTGGGCCTGGGACGACGCCATGTTACGGCACAACCCCGATTTGTGACGAAGAGACCAATGCGTGCAGCGGTTGTAGCGCAGAAGACCCTTGTAGTGATTCATGCCTCGCGGAATGCTCAGGGAATTGTTCCTGTTTAGCTGCTGGCAACAATCTTGTTTCGGTGGCTTACGATTTACCTGCTAATTTGGATTTGGCCGAGCTTCTTTTGGCTGAAGACCGGTTCAATCATATTATCGGCGGACGCGTGAAGGTCGTCCGAGACGACGATGACAACTGGGTCGGTGAACTGGTTGCCGGCACCTTGGGGCCTAAGGACAGTTTTTGGGTGAGCCCGAGTGCCCAGATGTTATGGAGCATGCCGGGGGTACCGAACTTCGACCGCGAATACACCGTGACTGTTCAAGTGGCCGGTTTATTAAACGACTGCTCCCAGGCAGGCGAAACGTGTGCGGGCATGTTGTGCGAAGGTGAAAATGACTACACCTGGAATTGTGATGATCAAACCAACTGGATTTCTTTTCCCGGGCTCGCCAGACAACGCGTTTTTGATACCGGTGATGAGGTGGGTGCCATTCCGCCAGAGGTGCAAGCAAAACTCAATTCGATCATCACCGGAGGACTGGGGACTTTTAAACAAGACGATGGCACATGGATTGGCAGCTTGACGCATTTTGAGCCGATGAGGGGTTACCAAGTGGCCACCGACGAGGATGTCACATTTAAGTTCAACATCGATATGTCTTTGCCGGAAAACGCGTCGGCAAGCCAATAAACTTTTTAAAGGAACGAACATGAAAAAATTAAGATCATTTTTAGTGCTGGCTTCTGTCTGCATGGTGTTGACCGGCTGTCCAGAAAACAACGAGGACCCCAACGAGCCCTATGAGCCGGAAGAAACCGTGACCGATTCTGAAAAAGATGCAGGTAGCACTGACGGATCTGTGGATGGGAATGTTGACGGCGCATTAGATGGCGATGTGTTTGATTCGGGAGGTGCCGATGGTGTCGTTGATGGTAATGTGGTTGACTCCGGCGGCACCGACGGTTCAACCGATGGCAGCAGTTCTGATGCCGGCGCTACGACGGGATCAACGAATGGGGAATTGCTCGACGCCGGTAGTGCCGATGATATTGATGAACCAGTGGTCGATGCGGGTGGGCAACAGGCGACGCTGAGCTGTGCAACCCTTGATGCGGTGGTGTGGCGATGGGGTGGTACCAGTGGTCCTTGCGGGCCTCAAAATTCTGTGACCTTTCATGCTGACGGCCGCATTGTTGAAAGTTTACAAGGTTCTTCGCCGGAAGGGCCAGACAATACGTGCGTGGCCACACAGCGGCATTTTGAAGTCTTTGCATTGGATAACCAGGCTTTCATCCAATCTGTGTGTGAAGATTACCTCTCCACCCACGAAGCCGATGAAGGATGTGTCGGGGCCTACAGTCGTTGGATTTTTATGGAGGGCGATGAAGCGTTGGAGCAAACGGGAAATCTGAGTTGTGGCAATACTTCAATGGCCACCAGCGCGGCCGCCTATCAAGACCTGGTGGACAGTTTGATGGCGCCGAATACCTGTGAGTACGGGTGCAACTCGTCTGCTGACTGTTTGGCTGGCTATCGATGTCAGGGTGCGGTGAGTTCTGGGGCGGTAGCGAAGGGTCAATGCCTGGAAAACGGTGTGACCATTCCTGGTGAGGGCGAAAATTGCGATACCTCAGACGGACCGTGCGGTGAAGACCTGGTGTGTGTTGGGGATTTGATGGGCGAAGGCTGGGGCACGCCCACGTGTGATCCGGGGTGGATGGGCAATGCATTTTTCAGTAATGAAGCCGTTGTTCTCCCTGCGCCTGGAAGTGGTGAAACTGTTGTCAGCACTTTAGCGGCCTGTGGTTTGGCCACGGTTCCCGAAGGGGCCATTATCACGCTCAAAACATCGGGTGGGTTGACCGCCGATTTTGAATACAGTTTGGTGAACCCTAACGGCAGCATTACAGACCTTTCTGAGGCCTTTGAATCACTGACCACAGGTATCACCATTCGGCCTCCAGGCGATGAAGATGTTAATGGGCTATGGACCTTATCAATAAAAGCGCCCGCCGTGGACGGGGGTATTGAAGACGCATCCTCGAGTTCGGGCATCACGATTCAGGGTTGGTCGCTGTATTTGGAGAGCCGGTTCGACTAGAAAACTTTTTGGGCGATTGCACCAGTTGGGCTAACCGCCATAGCCGCTGTCATACCCACTGCCGTAACCACCATTGGTACCGCTGCTGTCACTGTATCCGCTGTCGTATCCACTGCCGTAGCCATCATTGGTACCGCTGCTGCCGCCGTAGCCGCTGTCATAGCCGCTGTCGTACCCACTGCCGTAGCCATTGTCACCGTAGCCGTTGTCACCGTAGCCGTTGTCACCGTAGCCGCTGTCACCGTAGCCGTTGTCACCGTAGCCGCTGTCAGATTCACCGCCGTATTCATCGGTGGCGCCACCATCGGGATCGTCCGCGTAGGTCATCTCCCCTGCATCGCTGGTGAGATCATCTATTGCCCAAGAGCTTTCCCCTGCGTCCATCATGGCATCGTCATCGGGACTGTTAAAAAAGTCCAAGGGTGCATCTTCAACGGTGGCATCGGGTTCGGTCACGCCCGTCGTGTCACCGCATGCCGAAACAACAGTCAGTCCCGCAACGAGAATTGAATACTTGAGGATCATTTTGCACCATTCGTTTTAGAGTAAGCGAGATTCCAGAGCGTAGGCTATCAGCTTCGTACAAATGATCAATCGGTCGTGCGGCAAAGCTTCGTCAGGTAAATAAAACCCGGGAGCGCTGTTCACAAGGGCATCGTTCGCTGCTATGTTGCCAGTGTTGATACCCATTGAAGACGATTTTAATCCAGCCTCTGGTTTCAGAAAGGCAGCAGATACGACGATGAAAGGTTACCAATCAGGCGCCTCCTATCTGCCCAATGGGAGCGGTGAGCTCAGTGATGAGGAAATTCGTGCAGCGGAAGCGGTGGGCGAACTTATTGCCTTTTGGGGGTTCAAAAAAGGGCACGGCCAAATTTGGACCGTTCTGTATTTACGAGATTTACCCATGACCGCGAAAGAGATTCAAAATGCTTTTTCCATGTCTAAGGGGGGCGTGTCGCAACTGCTTAAAGACCTCGAAGAGTGGCGGGTGGTACAGCGGCATAGCGTGGAAGGCCAACGGGCCATGGTCTTTTCAGCAAACACCAATCTTTTAGAAATGATTGCTTTGGTTTTTCAAAAACGAGAGTTGATGGTCTTAGAGAAGGTGATTTTGGCCTTAAAGGCCGTGGAGAACTCTCTGTCTTATCATGCACCAGCGTCGAGAGCCACGTTACAGCGGGTGGCCCGCATGAGGCGTTCTGGTGAGAATGTCTTGCGCGCCATTCGCGTTTTTTTGAGAACGGCGCGGTTGGACTTGACGCGATTACAGCGCAACCTCTAAGGCTGGTTCCGAAACCAAGTGTTTCTGCGCTTTTTGGTTGACTTGATTCAGCCACTGCTCGAGTAAGTTTTGCCCTTCATCATTGAAAAGCACACGGCCCAGCTGGTGGATCTCACCGTTAAGGTCTTTGACCCGTTGCAGCCCTTGCAGCGCCACCGTGCGAAAATCCCATCGCTGGGTGAAAGACGTGCCCTCCTGCAAAGATTTGGTTGAGGCCCAAAAATGTCGGAGTTCTTGGCGAAAACCGGTCGATTGTTCAGCCAGGGTGAGTGTGACCCAATTGGGGTTTCCGTTGTTGAGATCTTGGTAGGGAGGTTTCCCTGTGCCTGTGTCGTGAAAATCTTTAAGGTCATCGCACAACTGAAAAAACTGTCCCAAAAGGTACCCCAGCTCAAAAGCTTGTTGAGTCTGTTGGGGGGGCAAGAGGCTGCTGAGACAAAAGCCCAAAAGGCTCCCTGTTTTTTGTTCAGCCACCGTGCGCCAATCGCACATGGCAACATCGCTGCGGTACCGTAAGTCTTGCTCCATAAGCGCACTGTTTGACAGTTCGGCGATGGTTTTGGCCGCGTGAGGAATGGCCTTTGGGGCTTGCTCTGACAAGAGGGTCATGGCTTGAGCCATTAATACATCACCACACAGAACCGCAGCCACATTGCCATGCAGCGCATTGGCGGTGGGATTGCCTCGGCGTGAAAACCCTTCGTCAATAACATCGTCGTGCAACAACGAGGCGCAATGCATCATTTCTGCGGCCGCGGCGATGGGCAGGAGCTCATCGAGCCCATGCCCTAGGGCGTCTCCCAGCCCGAAAACCAGTTGGGGGCGAAGCCAGCTGCCTTTGGAGTCTAACAAGACCAAACGAATGATCCGGGCCACACGGGTATTGTTCAGGGTTGTCGTTTCATGAACCCACGCTTCGAATAGGGCGGAAAGCTTTGAAAAGGCTTCTGTATTAGGACTGGGCGAATGCATTTTGTTCACATAACCTTGAACCGATTAGATTAGGTAAATATTCCCCGAAAATCCTCTGGGAATACCTTGAAATCCTCGATTGTTTATATCAGGTTCACGGAGCTGTGAACCAGAAAAGGAGCAATTGTATGAATTCCACCGCATCCGCAAAGAGCGTTATTACCTGCGATTTGGAGGGCCGCATCGAGACTTTCAGTCCCGGAGCTGCAGAACTGTTCGGTTACGCACCCGAAGAGGTGATTGGCAAAAAGCGTGTCAGCTTGTTTTCGCCGGGTTTGGTGGTGCTGGAACACATTGAGTCGTGGCTCAAGACGGCCGTAGAGCAAGGCCAATTTGAGACCCGAACCCAGTTCCTTCGCAAAGACGGCTCGCCCATTGCTTGTGACATTCGAATCACCCCCACCAAAAAAGATGGTCAGCAAATAGGCTACTGTGGGGTGACGATTCCGGTCCCAGAGGTGGATCCCCAAACAGTGATGCCGCCCATTTCCGTGATGACCCGCATTTTTGCGGCGTTGGTAATCATGCGTGCGCCCTTTCTCTCGGCCAGCATTTTCCCGGTGGTGGTCGCGGGCGTCTGGTTGGCGTACAACGGCTCACAAGCTTTCCCCTGGCTCAATTTTTGGCTCACTTTATTCGGCGTTATTTTTCTGCACTTGTCGGCGAACGTGTTCAATGACTACTTCGATGGCAAGTCCGGTGCTGACGACGCCAATAACGATTATTTTCTTCCCTTTTCCGGCGGTTCCCGGTCCGTGGAGTTGGGCCTCATCACTCCAAAAGGGCAGTTTCGTTTAGCTACGATTTTAACGGGCTTTGCGGTGGTCTGCGGCATCCCATTGGTGATGCAATATGGTGCGGCCATCGCTCAAGTGGGATTGCTGGGCGCCTTATTGGGATTCTTCTATACGGCCCCCCCCTTGCGGCTGATTGCACGCCGGGGATTGGGCGAGCTCACCATTGGTCTGTGCTTTGGCCCTCTACTCACCTTGGGAACCGTGGCTGCACTTTCCGGGCAAATCGACATGAACGCTTTCTGGATGGGATTGCCCCTAGGTCTTTTGACCACCGGTATCCTCTGGATCAACCAGTTTCCCGATTATGCTGGTGATAAGGCCACTGGAAAAAACAATCTGGTGGTCACCCTGGGCGTTTCAGCTTCTCGCTTCGGCTACGCCGGCATTATGCTCGGGGCCTTTGCGGCGGTGATTGGGTTGGTTCAGACGGGTCTGTTCAACAGTGGCGCACTGTTGGCCTGTTTGTTGCTGCCCATGGCATTGCACAGCATTTACCTTTGTTTTCGGGACTTTCAGAAGAGAAGCCTCATTACCGCGAATCGAAATACCATCATTTTACAGTCTTTGGTGAGTCTGATGTTGGTGGCTGGTTTGATCATGGGCAGTGCCTAAACAGACACCCTAAAAGTGTAGGTTTTTACCCACTTATAACCACATGATTTCTGGGCCAATTTAGCGCGAGCTGCTCTGCGGATCTGCGCGCTTATGCTAGGCTTTCCCAACCTTTTTTGGGGATGCCACATGCGTAATTGTTTAAATGTTTTTGTCTTAATCATCGCCTTCGGAACTCTAAATTGTGGGGGTTGTGAATCAGAAGCCTTCGTGGTGCGAAATCCACCCTTGTTGGTGGTGGGCACGGATGTCCTGGATTTTGGTTTGTTGCCCTTGGAGTACACAGCCACCCGAAAAATCCAGTTGGTGAATGCGGGTGATCAAAAGCTTGTTTTTGAGGACATGACCATCACTGGAGACACCGATGTTTTTTCTATCGGGCCCAATGCAGGTGAGATTAATTATGGTGAATCCATCGAGCTATTGGTGTCTTTTACTGCGAAAGAAGAAAAAGCATACGAAGCGATTTTGGTGCTCACCAGCAACAGTCGAAACAAAACGGAAGCTGAAATCTTACTCAAGGGTGAAGGTTTTGAGGAGATTATATGTGGGACCTGCGATCAAATTCCAGAGGACGTTTGCGCTGATGAAAACACCTTGCTGGTTTACACCGAAGAGGGAGAGTGTGTTGAAGGCGTCTGCCGCTACGTACCCACCGAGGTAGACTGT
>MDTD01137986.1_pt1 | contig 24534 bp, 27 predicted proteins | sample 811221 | NCBI WGS metagenome assembly MDTD01 (sample SAMN05326646, study PRJNA326480) | marine metagenome | isolation source: seawater | place: Pacific Ocean: South West | collected 2011 | reverse complement strand
TATCGACCACGACTGACCGCTGTACTGAGTCACTACGACCGCTGGAGCAGCCAATTATGATGATGGATTTTGACCGGCCCTTATTTGCAGACAACCGCGATGGACGATCAATGCTTGCCGCGTTGCGTGGACATCTGGATTGGCTGGCAAATACCTATAAAGACCCGGTATCAGTAGACATCGCAACGGGTTATTTTAACCCGGCGGGTTTTGCGATGATTGCCGAAGAACTCCTGAGAACAGACAAGGTACGGCTACTGCTTGGTGCTGAACCAACCACACCGCCTAAGCAGTCTTTTCCCAAGCCGGGTGAAAAACGCGGCAAAGCCTATGATGTGCAGCGCATTGACCAGGCATTACAGGACACAGAAGAAGGTTTGAAGGAAGACCGCGATATATTGGGTTTCTCCCCTGAAGTAGATCAGACCATTCATAAATTACTGGACTTCTTAGAGTCCGGTAAGGTTGAGGTCAGACGCTACAGTCATGGTTTCCTGCATGGTAAAGCATTCTTGTTCATCGGTGGTGATGGCAGAAATGAAGGCGTCATCTCCGGTTCTTCAAACTTCACCGCAGCCGGACTATACAGTAACCGGGAGCTTAATCTCGGTCACTATGACCCGCGTGTAGTCAACCAGGTTGCGGACTGGTTTCAGGATATGTGGGATGAGTCTGAACCCTATGATCTGGCAGAAATCTATGAAGCGAGATTTAGAGAATATTCGCCATATCTGATTTACCTACGGGTATTGTACGAACTATACGGTGAGGAAATACGTCAGGAAGCCGAACAGAAGCATCAACTTCAGCTTACAACCTTCCAGAATGACGGACTATTTCGTGCAGAACGCATCCTTGATCAGTATAACGGGGTCATCATTGCTGACGGTGTAGGTCTGGGTAAGACATTTATCGGCGGCGCACTGATTGAGCAAACCATTCGTGAGCAGCGGCAGCGGGTATTGCTCATTGCACCTGCTGTACTGCGTGATGGTGCCTGGACCTGGTTCAGGCACGAATATAACCTGCAATTTGAGGTTCTCTCCTATCAGGAATTTGAAAATCTTCCGGAGTTTGGTGGGCATGGTACAACCCATCTCTGGTTTGATCCTAATGAATATACGACAGTAATTATCGATGAAGCTCATGCCTTCCGGAATCCGGATACCAACCGAGCGCGGGCACTTCGGCGTATGTTACAAGGTTCTCCCCCTAAAAAGCTCGTATTGATGACCGCAACGCCGGTAAATAACTCCCTCTGGGACCTGTTTAACATGCTGTCTTACTTTGTTGGGCACGATGCGGCATTCGCCCATCAGGGCATTCGTTCTTTGCGTCAGCGTTTTCATGATGCTGTATCAGAAGACCCATTTGACCTGCGTCCGGACATGTTATTTGATGTCTTGGATGCAACCACTGTAAGGCGTACACGGCATTTCGTGAAGCGTTACTATCCCAATGAACAGGTTCCTGGCCTGAATGGAGTTATTCGTTTTCCTGACCCCCATGTCATGCAAGTGGAATATAGCTTAGATAATGTATTGCCGGGATTTTTTGACGAATTTGCTCAGGCACTGGCTCCAGAAGAAGGCGAGCCTCTTCTAACCTTGGCACGTTATTGGCCGTCTCGCTATAAGTATCGGCCTGATCCGGAAGACCAGCAACGTGAGGCTGCATTAGTGGGCCTCCTGCGGTCTGGTCTCCTTAAGCGATTCGAGTCATCAGTTCATGCTTTTGCAAACACTGCTGCGCGTATGGCTCAGTCACATGATGCGTTTCTTGCTGCAATGGATCGTGGCTTCATCCCTACCCCGCAAGCAATTCTTGAATGGGGAGAAACTGATAATGATGAAGTCTTCGATGAGTTATTGCTTGAAACAGATTCAGAACCAATTACTCTCTACGATGCGGATACACTACGTCGCGATGTACAAAGAGATCGTGATCTTCTCCGGCAATTTGCTAACACCGCGTCTGGCATCACTCAAGATCAAGACCCCAAGCTTCACCAACTTGTTGATGAATTGGTAGAAATTGCTTCTCAAGCCGAAACAGAAGGTTTGGATGCTGAAGATAGGTGCAATAAACGAAAAGTCATTATTTTTTCGTATTTTTCAGACACAGTTGGTTGGCTTGAAAAACATCTGTTTGCTGCGATACAGTCAGATCCACGTCTGTCTGCCTTTGCGGACCGTGCTGTATCAGTGTCTTCCAGCTCCCCACAGCACTCTATAAGTCGGGAAGATGCGGTATTTGGATTCGCACCGGTATCTACTCGTGCTCCAGCCAGTAAACGAGATAATCGGTTCGATATTTTGATTACGACAGATGTTTTGGCTGAGGGAGAAAATCTGCAACAGTGTCGCCACATAATTAACTATGATTTGCCCTGGAATCCAATGCGCTTGGTACAGCGCAACGGGCGTATAGATCGTATTGGAAGCCCACACAGAGACGTCTATATTCGCTGTTTCTTCCCTGATCGAGAGTTAGACGCGCTCTTAACACTTGAAGAACGTATCCGGATGAAGCTAGCACAGGCTGCTGCATCCATAGGTGTTGAGAGTGAAGTTATTCCTGATGGAGCAGTTAGTAACCATGTATTTACTGAAACTCGTGAGCAAATCCAGGCTCTCCAGCGGGAAGACGCTGAAATCCTAATATCCGGTGGCGAAGAGCCAAATGCCTTTTCTGGTGAAGAATATCGTCAGGAATTACGACACGGTCTGCTTAACTACCGTGATGAAATAACGTCCCTCCCTTGGGCAGCAGGCTCAGGCTTTATAGGACTGGAAAAGGGCCATTTCTTCTGTGCCAAGATAGGTGAGCATGTCTACCTACGGTTTGTCCCCTTCAATGAAAATGCAATCATCAGCGATCTGCTGGGTTGCCTTCGCATGGTGACTTGTGCGGAATCCACACAACGGCACATGCCTGATGAATTGCGAAATAGTGCCTATAACGCATGGAGTAAGGCACGAAATGATATTTATGATGAGTGGGGTTTCTCCACTGATCCGGCAAATCTACAACCGCGTGTACGCCCATTGCTCAGGGAGGCAGCGCAGCATCTCCGTAGCTATCCTCCCGAAATTAACCAACCTGAACTGATTGCTGTCCTTGATGCACTTGAAGCACCACTTGAACGTCGGATAGAAAAGCAATTCCGTGAAATTATGAAACAAGATGATATTGGCAATTACCCGATGTCTGCCAGAATTGTTGAAAAGGTACAAGAACTGGGGTTGCAACCATTTGAACCTCCTCAACCGTTACCACCTATTGACGAAGAAGAGATCCAGTTAATCGTATGGATGGCTGTTGATAGTTATCCTTGAGACAAAATGTATAAGCCAAATTGCTCAGTATTTGAAAGACAAAAGGTACGCTGTCATGAACACACATCTGGGCCGACTGGAAAAAGTCAGCCTCCGCAACGTCTGGACAGGCGAGCAGACCGACTTCTCACCCTGGCTGGCACAGGAAGACAATCTTGCCCTGCTGGCCGATACCATCGGGCTGGAACTGGAACTGGAATCGACCGAGAAGAATGTCGGCCCCTTCCGGGCAGATATTGTCTGCACCGATACAGCGACCGATACATGGGTATTAATAGAGAACCAGTTGGAACGGACTGACCATAACCATCTTGGCCAGCTTATGACCTATGCGGCAGGCCTCAATGCTGTTTCTATCGTCTGGATTGCGGAGCGCTTCACCGAAGAACACCGGGCTGCACTGGACTGGCTTAACGAGATTACCGACAACAGCGTTAATTTTTTTGGCCTGGAGATAGAACTCTGGCGTATAGCTGACTCCCCTATTGCCCCCAAATTCAATGTTATCAGCAAGCCCAATGACTGGACGAAGACCGTAGCTGCTGCCCGAAAGGAAAGCAGTGGGGACATCACCCCGGTTAAACAGATGCAGTTGGAATTCTGGCAGGGTTTCATCGAGGAGCTGGAAAATCACAACAGCATCATCCGGGTACGCAAGCCCCGTCCCCAGCACTGGATGAACTTCTCCATCGGTCGCAGTGAATTCCGAATGTCAGCAGACATGAACACACGGGAGAAGCGCATCGGTGCCCAGGTCACTACACTCGGCCCGGATGCCAAGCCCCATTTCCACCTGCTCCAGGAAGATAAAGAGGCCATAGAAGCAGAATTCGGACATGCTCTAGTTTGGCGCGAGGCCAGTAAATATGGCATCATTGCCATCCGTAATCGAGAGCTAGACCCCAATGATCGCATGAACTGGCCAGCGCAGCATCGCTGGATGCGCGAGACGCTGGAACGGTTACACGAAGTGTTCTCACCACGCATCAAACTGCTGGACGCAGGTGATTATATTGACCAGGAGGATGAGGATAGCCTCACATAGGTATTAACCGGTGTTCACATAGCTCAGTATATTGAATAGCTAAATGAAAGAGCGTAGGGTGTGTAACATGGAGGCAAGATAATGATACACATCCTAATATTATGCATTCTCTTCATCACTCTGCCAGTCGTTAGTTTAGCAGCAGAATTTCGCAGTAAAAATTGCCCTTTTGTGGCATTTATTCCTGATAGTCTGGGGACGTTGGAAATAGGTGAATCCTCAAATGAAGCTGCATTTGGCTTGATAAGAGGCAAGGATGTTAGCATTGACATTGCATGTGGCATCAATTTCCTTCATACACCAATTCCCGAAGATGCAGAAATCGAACGAAGAAAGGTAATCAGCAACTTTGATCTGCTGGACTACCCGCAAGAGTTGCTTAATTTTCAATATGTCAGAAAAGCAAGTTATGCGCTTGTTTTCTATTCCGCATTGGAAAAAACTGAACCTGAACGCATTGCTCTAGTGGTGAACGGTTATAGTGACCCTGCACTGTTGACGATGGTGATTATTGTCGCACCTAGTGTGTCAGAGTCAGTGCGTGACCAAATAGACGAAGTACTAAAATCGATTTCCTGGAAAGTGGTTTAAGTAAAGAACATCATATCTCCTGAAAACGGAGGTTTTTGACAGACCTCCCCTTCTTTCTCTTTTCACCCGCACTGCCCTCTCCTGAATCTCCCAAAACTATCTCTTGAAACCAGCCCTCGCAAAAGCTATGGTTCAGATGAGTTTTCGGAGAGTGAAGGAGAATCATCATGCTGGTCGGCTACGCACGGGTATCCACCCAGGATCAAGACCCTGCCCTGCAACTGGACGCGCTCAACAAAGCAGGGTGCGAACGCATCTTCACCGAGAAGGCATCCGGCGCCCAGCGAGAACGCCCGCAGCTCCAGGCCGCGCTGGATTATATGCGCCCAGGTGACACGCTGGTGGTCTGGAAGCTGGATCGCCTTGCCCGTTCTCTCAAGCAGCTTATCGAGACCATAGAACGGCTTGAAGTCCATCAAAAGGGCTTTCGTTCGCTGACTGAATCACTGGATACCACCACTTCCGGCGGCAAGCTGGTCTTCCATATTTTCGGGGCATTAGCCGAGTTCGAGCGAGCCATCATCCAGGAACGTACCAAGGCCGGGCTGGCGGCAGCCCGCGCACGCGGCAGAACGGGCGGCAGGCCCCCTGCCCTGTCCGATGAAGACCTGGCCGAAGCCAAGGCGCTGCTCCGCGATCCTGACATCACCGTTGAGAAAGTCGCCAAGCGGCTGGGCGTTTCACCGTCAACGCTGTATAGGCATTTGCCAGGCGGACGAGGTGGAGTTAATTGACAATAGTGCAACTATCAAATCAGGCAAAAGACAGTCTTATACTATTCTGCGTCCTCATAGTCTTTTGACGAAGCTAGCTCTGAGGGATGCAGATTCAGTATTTCTGCGATCTTTAATATCACAGGGATAGTGTCCTCTGGATTCTCTTCTAGCTTTTCCAGAATACGAGCCTTGAATGCATCGGCTGCACTTGAGTTGTACTTATCTAGGATATTCGGATGCTGACTGAGAATGAGTTCTACCCATTGCAGGCCCCGCTCGTTATTATCGCGCAATAGAGGTATGAATAGGTTCATAACAATATCATGATCTTCAACAAGAGTCTGATAAGCTGTTATTTCCTCTCCATAGAGATCGAAAAAATCCCCTGCAATCTTTCCGTCAGCTCTTTCTGCTATTTTAAGAAGTTGAGCCTGTAGGAAGCTCCTACCAGTTGAATCAAGAGCGTCGAATAACAGTGCCCATTCATCTTTATGGTTCTTGGGCTTTGCTTTACCCGAAACTACAAGTTTGCTGTAGTCGATAAGTGCATCCTGATAAGGAGTTCGCAATGAAATTATCACATCAGTCGCGAGCATATGAAACAGCAACCTGAGACAGAAACCTTCACTTTTTAGCTCTGATAACCAGCCATCCTTAGAAAGGTCACCTAGGCCCTTTTGAGTCCAGTCAATGAAGGCTTTGTCTTTGTCGCCACCATTCTGGGCAATGTCGAAGTATAGTGCAGCCTTTTCAACCTCAAACGGGTCCGCGTATACAGACTCAACAAGGGATGAATCTTCTATCAGCTTTTCTAAGAGATGGCTGTATTCTTCTTCGTTCAATTCGCTACGCAATACCTGCCATCGTTGAATAATGATCTCTGGAGAATAGACCTCCAGCGTATAGTCTTTGTTTTGTACTATGCGTAAACACTCTATGATCCAGGGTTTTGATGCAGGAGCGGCATCAAAAACTTCAAACAAGAGATCGAGTTTATCGCAATCAGCCAATAGCTTGATAAATTCTTGCGTGAATTTGTCATAATTGGCTGGGTCGGTAAATATAGTACCAACCAAGTAATTATACCCATCATTAGAATTGCCAGCCGAGGCTGGAGATGGGACTGATGGCACCTTCCATAAGTACATAAATGCACACCATGCAGCCGTAACATTCTCTTTTCTTGCATGATGAAGATAATGTAGTAAATGCCCTTCAGTAGCTAGTTGCCCGATCTGCTTTTCTAGTACACTATCCAGGTCGTGTAATTCCCATAGCGTTGCCATTGCTGCGTGAACATAAGCGGCTTGTTTGGTATCATCCGCTTTTAGTCGCTCCACAATGGTAGAGCCGATCTCACGCCATTCTGGTGAGTACTGCCCCTTTTTCATTACCTGCATGGCATGTACATGCTCTATTGTAAGTGATTCCTCCTTTGCCAATGTCTGTAATACGAATGACACTTCCTTTCCATCTTTCGGTGGCATGATAATCTTCCAGAAGTCGCCATCTGCATCTTGGTCATATAATTTGATACATACATCAATGTAGCCATAGGCACTTGCACCAAGCTCAATGCCGTTTAAGTAAGCACTGTCAAATCCTAACAATTGAAGTCCGCGTAACAGCCTGAGAAGGCCTGCTACCCATGCCTCAGTAACTCCTAATTCTTGTTGCTCTTCCTCAGTACTAACTGGCGGAAGTGCTTTTAAAATGGCTTCTGCCAGGGCGGGATTCTGTATCAGTTCAAGGAGAGCTATCAATCCCTCGGCAGTTCGGGCATCTAGTGGTTTCCAGGAATTAACCTGATAGGCCGCAGCACGTAGTGAGTTTATAACCATAGTCCTGAGTTCTGGCTCTGCCACATCGAATACCCCATCCTGTCCTAGACAGTAGGCAGCATTAGCGAGCTTTACGCTTTCATTCTCTGACCAATCACTAAAGGGAATATCAAGAAGCACTTCCCGGAACCCTGGAAATTCACTTAGTTCCTTCAAATCATCTACTTGACGTTCACTTAGTGCAGTTTCTATAGGTGTTTGTAGCAGTATTTGACGTGCTTGTTTCACAGGAACATTGAATGCCATAGCGGCCAGATTGCTCTGAGCATTGTCGCTCATAAGTCCTGATAATTTGCTCTCAGGTAGGGTTTTGTCGAGTAGACCTGCTGGTACATCAGTGGCCTTTCGACGTAGTAAAATGTAGTATGCGATATCAGCCAAGGGGAAGCTATTTTGCCATTGACGTGTAATGGTACCAATTTGATTTACAAAGAGCTTGAGGTCTCTGGGTGTAGGCGAAATGCCATCGCGAATATGCAGTGCGAATACTCTGTAAGCGGAGTGAAATTCAGTCTTGTCATGGTCAGGCAAGGCTTCATTGAGCAGACCAATAAAGTAAATTCGCCAATCTGAGAGCAGTAATGGCGGCACTTCAAAACGGACTTGAAATGTCTTATCAAGAAATGCAGTGGTTACTCTGGTACTCTCATCTTCATCCTGTGAGGCCCATAAACGTTTTAATCCATTGGGATCATAGGGTATGAGCACATAGATTTTTGAAAACCATTTTGGTTGGTTATGATCGCTATATTTCAAGAACGTTTGTAAAGCCGCCAATATGGAGAGCGCATCCGTTGACGTTACACGATCAAGATTATCCAAGGAAAGAATCAAACGGCGATCGTGCTTATCTAACGCCTCGGTCATGAGTTTGTCAAAAATTTCTTCAAACTCAACCGACGTAGGATTAGGATTTTCAATGGTTTCTGTGCGCGTATCTGTAATGTGCTTTTGAGCGATCAATGCGCCAAAACTGATGAGGTCATCGGATGTTGTTGGTTTTCCCCACAGTTTTCGCCAGCACCACCCTATCAGCCGAGGAACAACCAAAATTGAGTATATGATGACGGGGATTAGTGTAAGCGATATTCCTGCGATCATCATCCAATCAAAGGTTGGTGGTGTCATTGATGATGTTTGCCGTAGCCCCGCATTCAATAACGCTAACCCTACTGGTATCAATAGGACTGAGAAGGCCAATAAGCTGCCTAATTTCCCAAGTCGTGGAATGCTACGTGTCTCTGTTATCCGCCTGCGTTGTGCAAGCTCCTCACGTGTTTGTTCCCATTGCGCTTTATCGATCCAATCAAGATCGGCAAGATGCTGTATAACATTCTCCAAAAAAGTGCGTCGCAATGGGTCACCCTGATGTGCCCATGCATCAAAAAGAATAACAGTGTAATTGGCTTTATCGTTGAACTTCTTGTGTAGTAGATTAACCACAGTGGATTTACCAGAACCCCACCCACCTTCCAACCCTATGGAAATACCGCCGCTTTGAGTATTTATCAACTCAGCGAGCGCATTCGCTATGCGTTGATGGGCGCCAAATTCATCTTCAGCAGCAGGCGCATCCTGGATTAGATTGACACGATAGTTTTTCTTTTCACTCATGGTCTGGTTAGCCATTCTTGCCCATGCGAATAGGTGTTCTATGTTGATGATTCAATAATATCACATTGTTATAGGATTGTCCTACTGTTAAGGGCTTGGATTCCGCTCATAGCGCCGCTGGCAAAAGCCAATAAAGGCCGCATCGGGGTTTGCCAGCACTGGCTTTCCGCTATCCAGCCAGAAGCCTCGCCACTCATTTTCCAGGTAATAGACATCATAGCCGGGAGCTACCCGCCTCGCCTTCTCATAGGTGGTGGGATGCAGTTTAGCGAATTCCTGCCGGTCAGCCTGCAGCATGCCGGGCATGGTTTCGCGGTTGATGAAGGTCACGCTGTCATCCAAGAGCTGCACATGATAATCAGGCAAATGATCGCTCTTGGCAATCTGCCGGAGCGTATAGCGAAAGCCTTTCAGCGGCGCATGTGAGCCGCATTTCTTCTTCAGCGTTTCCATCGTCACAGTCCACCGTGCCTGGCGGCCACAATGTTTGCGCGCCACCTCATAGACGCGCCGCTCAATGGGCTTGCGCAGCCGGAAATAGTCCCGGTGCAGCGTCAACACTTCCTGGTGCTTGATGGAGCGAAACACCCAATCAGAGAGCTTGACCGACATCTCCAGGATGCGGCCCGTCTTCTCAGATCGCTGGATTTTGAAACTGTCAATCAGGCCGAAGCCGCTATGCTCCTCTACACCACCTGTAATCACATTGGTGCGTATGCGCGTGCCGTCCAGCCGGTCGAGTGCATCTTTCAGCGCCTCATAATCCTTGCCCCCGGTGGTGCGATTGATGAATACGAGCAAGTCCTTGGCCACGATCTTGACATAGGGTGAGGCGGCCTCGCCGCGATTTATCTTGGCAATCATCTGCGAGATGCAGTAAATCAAAATATCCTTGTCATAGATGGTAGCCAGGCCTTTGACGCTGGGCACCACTTCCAGCCATTTACACCCCTGCTCATAGCGCCGCACATTCGTCTCTGGCTTTTTGGAAAGCGAATAAAACGGGTGCTCCATTGAGGCCATATCATCTTTGAGCACCGCATCGGCCACATCACAGACAAATAAATCATGCTGCGGGTGGCGTTCCGGCAGTAAGACATCTTTGGCTGGCGTTTCCAGTTGAAAATCCGCTTGTTTCGGGGTAACAGAATCCATAAGCAGCACTATCGGGGTATCAAAGTCCAAAGTCAAGCAATCAGTCGCGTTTCGGGGTATTACAATCTGTGGATAGATATAGTGCTATAAACGGGGTATTAGAAACCGTTTAGTGGGAATTAGACACTTTCTAACGGGGTATTAGAAACTTGTGAATGTTATTTGGTTTTTATTTTCAGCCGGTTCCGCGCCGTCATCCACAGCGTAACACATTATTTAACTCATTATTTAACACATACAGCTCAGGCTCGTTTCCTGGATAGGCTAAAAAGGCGCTACGCGCCCCTACCCTCCGCTTTTTTGCTGCGCAAAAGAAGCTGCGCCCCACGCTTCGCGTGGCCTGCTAATGTGTTCGCTTCGCTCACCAACTTGTGACGGATGAAAAGAAAAATCAGGGCGCGAGCGGCGCGGTATAGTCATTATCCTGCGGCATGGGCGTAAATCTTTCCGTGCTCGCTTCCGGCATGGCCGGTTCTTCCTGAACGGGATTAGACGGGGATGGCTGGTCAATAGCCTGTTCCGGTTGGTTCAGCAGGAAGCCAAAAAGCACGGCCAACAGGATAAGCCCCCCTGCCCCCCAGATGAGGGTCGTATGATTCCGGCTGGGTGCTTCCTGCGTGGTGGCCGCCTGCTTTGGTGCGGACGTGCTCTGGCCGGGCTGATAGGTAATGAGCAGCCTTTCTGCCTGGTGCCGCCAGTGATCCTTCTCCCCAATCAGGCGCTCGCGCTCATCCTTCAGCTCGCTGATGCGCTCCTCTTTATCCTTCAGCCGTTCAGATAACAGGTTATTTTCCATCCGCAACGCATTGGATTGACTGTCGTTCTTTTTAGTGTTCTGTCCCGTTCCAGAACCCTCGTCATTGTCGTTCTGTGGTTCATCGGCGCTCTTCGGCTCAAAGACCCGGAACAGCTCCGCCGGGTCGATCTTATACCCACTCGCATCTTTCTCCATATAGCTGAGTCTGCTATCAGCCAAGGCTTTAGATATGACGGACTTACTCTTGCCTGTTGCTTTGGCGGCCTGGCTCAATGTCAAAAAATGGGAACTGCGTGGCATAGTGCTACCTGTGTTTAAGGGTGTTCTGTTGCGTCTCTGAGGTCGTTCGGGGAACGGGATCAGGCGACGTATGCGGATGTTAATCCCATAGGCTTTTGTGCCCCTTTGTCAAATGATTTCTGGCTCTTAGCGGGTTAGAACGCGGGCAAGAACACGTAGACCCGTTCGGAAAAACGCCATATCAATGGCTTAGTTCTCGCTTTGTAGTTAAAGGGTGAAAGGTGTTCTTTAATCCACTTGAGAACGCGGTTCTGTACGGGCTTGATTACCGTTCGAGAACATCTCATCCGTTCTCTGAGAACGATGCCCTAAGTGCCTGAATGAGCGGGCATTAAGTTGCAGGGAGTGGCTTTACGGGGTATGATGAACGAACCATTTGAAAAAGCAAATGGTGCATTAAAAGCAGAAACACCTGCTCAAGGTTTCGCCGCCGAGAAAGCAGGTGTTACTAAAAGGACGGCTCTTCGAGCGCCCGCGCTTTTGTGTTCCTATGTAGACAGTATACCGCATATTGATGGCTGCGCAACCCGTGCACATCAATATTGCGTTAAGAACCACCCCCTGTTCTGGCCATAGGAGCCGCCGTCCCGGTACCCTGAAAGTGGTGTTTGATGGACGCGGTTCCGTCTGCCCCTCCTGCTGCCACTCACTCCTCGTCTACGCTGAGGGTTGACCCGGAGCTGGCCAGGATGGCTATTGGATTACAGGTTGCTTCTGTTTTTCGCCTCTGGGTGATCGCCCGCGATCTCACCCGACAGGCGAACGGCAGTGGCCAGATAACGCTCAGTGTTCTCAAGCAGGCGCTGGCCGGTTTTGGCGTGCGTTATGGCCGTTCCCATTTCAATACCCTGCTCAGGAACGGCGAAGGCCTCTTCTGGAACAGGGATCGAGAACGCCTCTATCTGCATGGCTATCAACGGCTCAGCGCCCAGCTCACCGATCTGGCATTGCTGCAGAACCCCGATCTGGTCGCCGAGAACCGTCCCGGCGGCTATGAAGTGTATCTCTGCCCCACCGGCAGCGCCGAGCAATGGCATGCCATGTGCTATGCGGGCTGGCTGGCTAGCCGCCATGACCCGACAGTAAGCCGCGAAACCCTCAGCCGCCTGTTCAGCCGTTCAGCCGATACGCTGCGCAAATGGGAGCGGGATCACCTGCAGCCCTACCTTCAGATTCGCCACAATTACGCGCAGTGCGCTGATACCGCGCACTGGCCCTACCCTAACCTGCCCGCTCATACGGGCAGCTATGCGGCGCAGACCCGTGAGGGCGTGCAGCTCCGGCTGATCTGGCAATTGCCCAACAGCTACCGCACCCGGCGCTTACGCCTCCACCGCCATCGCGGCCAGGGCCGTAAAGCCCGGCGCATGAGCAATCACCGCCTGTATCTCATGATAAAAGCACACCGCAAGACATCCTCACGAAGCCTGTTTGGATTTGGCGAGACGGGTAGCCATCGTCGGATGTATTTTGCGTCAGCCAGGCGGTTGAAACAGTACCGCAAAGCCCATGCAGATGCTTTGAATCATGTCATGTATCTGTGGCGCGGGGAGAACCGGCATGGCCATGCCCTATGGGAGCCATCGCCGGACGGTTATGCAGAAACCCGTTCTTGCGAACGCCTGCCCTTCCAGAAAGAACGGCAGGCATATCAAGAAGGAGCAACCTATCGGGCAACCGTGTAGGCGCAGGCCGCCGTTTTTCTTTTCACCAGTTGGCCGATTTTTCCGGCCCACCAATGGCGTAGACATTGACTATGCGAAGAATTCCTTAGGTGTATTGCTTGAGCCGCATCTTGGCCAGCCTGATACCGCCGATGCAGTTTGCATCTACCGGGTCGATGCCCTTGGTGGTGGCGCTATCGCTGAAATCCAGCAGCTTCTCCGGGTACCACTGCCGCAAAATGTCGCCGACGAGTACGGCTCCCCCTCCGATGAGAATCAGGGACCGTATACCGCGCAGGCTGTCGAACACGCCATCGATGATGTTATTGGCAATCCACTCGGCATAGCGCTGGCGGTGTTTGTCCAGCACATCCTGGATGTCCGCCTCAGCCTGCCCACCGCGTAGGATATAGCCCTCGCCGCGCAGGCCCTGCCGCAGCACCGCATCCACGTCATCGATGGTCAGCAGCTCAAAATCACTGCTTTGTTTTTTCAACAGCCGCAATATGGGGTCGAGTATATGGGCGCGAATGCCTGCTTTTTCCCAAGTCGCATGCTGCAAGCTTTCCGGGTTGAAATTGCCATCGGTGAGCTGCAGCGCATCCAGCGTATACATGCCAATATCCAGGATGATGCTATTGCCTGCCAGCACGCCGCTATTGGCCGGTTGTCCCTGCGCATCGAGCGCGAAGCAGGCCGCTGCGCCGATGCCCTCCGGCCAGATGGTCGGCTCATTATATTGCCACTTCACGGCTTTTTTACGCCGGAACTTGATTGCCACATGCCCCCCGGCTTCGGAAAAGCGCTGCCGGGTGATTTTCTTCGCCTGGGAAAACAGGCCGGGCGGCGCGAACAGGGTTAAGTCCACCTGCCCTGCCGAAATGCCCAGCTTGCCAATGGCAACGGCGATGAGGAAGCGGTGAAATTCATCGCCATAGCGCCCGGCACCCTGATGCCGCTCCAGGCCGGTGCGGGCATAGGCAATGGCGTCATCGCCATACATATAGCGGTGCTCGCCCCAATCCACGAAGTCATAGCGCAGCTCGAATTCCTTGCCGATGCCCAGCGTGTCGCCGGTCGCGGCTGCCCGCACAGAGGGGAACGCCACGCGCTTGATGCCCCCGTTCGGTTTGGCCAGTACGGCATTGGTCATGCCGTTGCCTGCATCAATCGAGATGATATGCGGTAATCCCGTATCACCCATGTGAAATAGTCCTTCCCTACCCTTGCAGGGCCATCAGTGAGCTGAGGAAATTTTCCGTTGCCTTGTTGCCATCGGAGGTTGCCGGACGAATAATGAGATCCGGCTCATCCTCATCATCGATGGTTATGGATTGCAGTTTTTTCAATGGGTTCTCTGTTGTTCTTTCTGTCGTTCTTTCTTCCAAGAAGAACCCGTTCTGTTGTTTTGCCAGCATCTGCTCAATACGAGCAAGTTGCGCCTGCACCCGCCCGTCCGGCAAGGCTTTCAGCGCCGGAGCCGGAGCCAGTCTGGCCGCGATAAGCGGGAATAGCTCGGTGAGTACGTCCGTTCTCCCCTGCTTCAAGTCCCATATCAGGCGAATGCCGTCGCGCACCGTTTTAGCGAAGGAGCGGCTGCTTTTCAGCCGTTCGATAACGTCTGCAATCCGTTCTTCCTCCGGCTTGTGCATATCCAGCCAGAAGTTATACATCAGCCGGTAGCGGCGCTTACGCTGTGGGCGTGTGGTCGAGCGGTTCATGCGTCGCCTCCCTTGGTGGCCTGTTCAAGTTTATATTCCAGCACCGCGATCTCTCGTTGCAGCGCAATGACATCTTCATGCGTTAATTTCTCGCGCTTGGCATCCGCGTCTATCTGCCCTTGCAGGCGATTTGCCTTGTCTCGCCACTCGGTCAATTGCGATTGCAACTCGGTATTTTCTGTTTCCAGCGTATCCACACGCCCCGCCAGTTGTTGAATGAACATCATGGCTTGTTCCAGGCTCTGTGGACGCTGCTGGGAGGCTTCGATGGCGCTGTCTACATCGCCTCTCACGCCTGCCTTGAGTGAGGCATGGATGTCCTCGACTGTTTTGCCCTGTGCCTTCATTTCCGTTACCAAAGCTAATACGCGCACATCTCCCTGGTTGTAATAGCGGGTGCGTTTTTCACCCGGATTAGCATCCAGCGAGAGATAGTCAGCAAATTCATTGCTCCAGGCACGAACGGTAGGCTCCGCTATATTGAATAATTCGGCCACTTCCTTGGTTTTATGTCCGTTAGGCCCTGCCAAGATGGTTTGTCTTTCACTCATATGCGGCAAAAATGGTACGCGCCACTACCCCACGTAGCGTATTGTAGCGACAGTATACCATAGCTATAGCGTAAATGCCGATGTCATCACGTAATAATGAGGAAATACAGGTGTTTATTTACGCTATGTAGCGCTTTGATACCCTTTGAAGCGTAAGTTGGCATATAATGCCAATGGCATGATGCCAAGGGTGCTCCGGTCACGGGCTGGATGCCGCCATCCAGCCATCAGGCAGAAGGGAAGGGCAGAGAACGGCCATCCGGCCAGATGCTGCTATAGCGGTATATGGTACATCTATCCGGGCTGGCATGGTCGATAGCGACAAGCTGAGAACGGTACAGCCGTTCAGGAAAAGAACTGGTCATGGCATGCGCGGTTGCCAGGCCGGTGCGCACCATCTCCGCATTGATGAATAAATCATCGCGCCAGACATAGCGCATCAGACGGCCATATGCATCCCGGTTCGGGCCATCCGGGTCACGGGTGAGGCGCACGTTCTGGCCACGTACCAGGCGGGCATTGGCATCTGTGGCTTCCCGGTAACAGGGCCGCCCGTGTTCTGCCGTGTTGATGCCGATATAGCGAACAGGGGAGGGGCTGCCGTCCAGTTCCACCACAATCGTATCGCCATCTCGAATAGCGATAACCATGCCCATCTCAGGAGCGGCAGCAGAGACGGGCGGCTCCGAGTCACAGGCAGCGCAGACCAGCAGGGCAGCCAGCCATGTAAGCCCGTTCTTTTGCGTTCTCTTGTTACCGAAAGGGAATGTAAAGCGATGTTGCATCATGAACCGGAGCGTGTTTGCATGGCTAAGCCTACGCCTTACCTTTGTATCGCCATAGGGCAGGTGCGCGACAGCCTGCCCGGTATATCAGCACCCAGGGCATATTTGTCCAGAAATTCCTTTATCTTTATCCCCAAAAAGTGTATTATATATTGGTACTTTTAATCTGCTTGGGTTAGATTTCCCGCTCATTGGGGCGAAAAGAATATCTCAAGCAGATGGACGAGCGTAGCGAGGACTAGCGACCAAGTGGGAGCGCAGCCTGCGCGGCGCTTGAGCGCAAATACTCCGCCACTTGGGGCGGGGGTAGTATTTTCGGAGGTTGCTATGCCCAGAAATACCAGCGTCACGTTAGGCGATCATTTTCAGGATTTTATCCAGGGGCGTATTGCGCTGGGCCGTTTTGACAATACCAGCGAAGCGGTTCGGGCCGGGCTGCGGCTTTTGGAATTGGAAGAAGCCAAGCTGGACAGCCTGCGCAAAAAATTAGCCGATGGCGAAGCGCAGCTTGATGCCGGGCAGGGCGTTGATGGCCAGGCATTCATGAACGACCTTATGGGCTGACATGGCGCAGTATATTCTTTCACCCAATGCGCAGGCGAGCTTGCGTGCCATCAAATCCTACTCACTCAATCAATTTGGTGAACAGCAGACGAGAATCTACCTGCAGCTCATCGCCACGCGGTTGCAGGCCATTGCCGAGGAGCCGGAGATTGGCCGGAGCCGTGATGAGATCAAGCAAGGCTATCTCAGCTTCCTGGCCGGGTCACATGTCATTTTCTACCGCAAAGGGCAGGGCCATATCGATATTATCGACATCCTGCACCAGAGCATGGAACCGCACCTGCATCTCTATGATGAGGAGTAATGCCAGCGCCTAGGCCCGTTCCCTGGCGTTCTGTTTTTGCAGATAGTCGTTCAGGTCTTTGCAGCCTGTATAGAGGCCGGACTGGTCTCGCACCGTGATGCCGGGCAGGGCAGTCTGGAATTGCTCCGTCAGCCTGCGACCGGCCTCATCCTGGTCGAGATAGAGGTCAACCTCTTTCACGCCCAGCTCCCGAATGCGCTCGATAGCCCGCTGCCCCATGCCCACGCCATTGAGGATGATGGCAGGGCTGCCTGCTTTCGCCTTGTTCAGCGTCAGGTAGGACAGGAAATCCATGAACCCCTCGAACAGCAGAAGCCCGTTCTCCGGCCCGGCCATTTCTTTTTTCATCAGTGATAAATCCTTAGTTCCCTGCACTCCTTTGAAGTAGGGATTGCGCAGCTCATGGCCTTCGCTCTCATTGCCAAAGGCAAGGGCAAAATAGGCTTTGCCGTTATAGCGATAATGCATCTCCTGCACATGCTGCCGGGCGATCTCGGTGTTGATACCGCGCTTGCGCAAATAGTGCAGCAGGGCAGGGTTCTGCAACGGCTTGAGGGTCATATCCTCAAACAGGGGCGCAGGCGAAGGGGGGTTCGCTGGCGTTCTCGGAGCGGATTCAACAGAACGGTCTCGCTCTTTAAAGGGCAGGGGCAGCGTTTTGGCGTGGCCCTGGCCCATCACCTCATCCAGCCGCTGCAACACATCACTAACGCTTTGTGTATTGAACAAGGCAAAGCCCAGATCAATGACGTTTCCGCCACGTCCCAAGCCGAAATCAAAAAAGAGCCGATTTGACTTATCGACCTTAAAGGAGGCATCCTCTTCTTGCCGTAGCGGGCTGAGATACCACAGCTCGCCATGTGTTTCCTTCACTGGCTCATGGCCCAACTTGCTGAGCAGTTGGGAAAGGGGTATTTGTTTGGCATCCTGGGTACGCATAAGGCTCATTCATGCTTTGAAAGGGCAGCATGCTCCTATCTGTATACAGAAATGCGGGCATTGCCAAGCATCCCGCTCCCGAAAAAACGCGACGGGTGAAAAAACAAAGTGAGGCCTATCGCCAGCCCGTTTCTTTTTTCACCAGTAGGCCGCGCCCCCCGGAAATGGTTAACGGCTATTGCCGTTTGCTGGCTGAGCCAGCGTGAAATCCTTCAGCGAATGCTGCGTAATCGCATCAATCCGCATAGCTCCCGCTTCCAGCGGCAGATGTCGGCTGGGGTTGTAGCAATGCAGCGAGCGCAGCCGATCATCCTGCAGGTAGTTCAGCAGCGTCTCCACGCCTACACCGGTGATGGAATAGGCGAGGGGATTAAAGACGATCCATAGCTTTCCCGGTTGCGTCGAGAGCGCATTCATATAATGCTGATAAGAGGGCATGCCGATAATATTGCCCTGCCCATCCACCAGCATCAGCTTGCGCTGCGTCTTGTTCGCTGTCCTGAATGCGGCGTATTCCGCGCGTTCCTGGTTGTTTTCCTGTTGGCTGACTAACTGCAGATTGTTCATCAGTCCTCATCTCCTAACGCCAGTTCGGCGCTCTGGGCTGTCTCGGCAGCCTGAATTCGGGCGATTTCATGTGCCTGGAGCATGGCTTCTTCCCAGGCATGATGCTCAGCAGGGAGGAAGTCATCCTCATGCAGGGGGGTCATAGTGTCCACCATGCCGCGCATCAGGTTCTCATGGCGGATGCTGCGATTATGTTCTTCCACCCGCGTATCAACGCCTTTTTCTTCCAGCTTATCGACGCGCGGCCCGCGATGCCGCGTCGGCGTGCGGTTGATGCCCTGATCGGCATAGGATTCCATGCTGATACGCGCCTCAATCTCCGCCGCTTCCAGATGCGCATTCTGGGCAGTTTCCCAGGCCAGCCGCCAGCGCTCCATGATGCTGGGCATCCCGGCAGCCTGACGCGCTTCCCGATCCTCTCTGGTCTCATACCCATCCCAGCGGCGATTTTTGTTTTTCGCCCAGCTTCCATCCTCGCCAATTTCCCGGACGGTCAGCAGCACATGCGCATGCGGGTTGGTACCGCCATCGCTGGATTCCTTGTCGTGGATGGCAATATCGGCGATCATGCCCTCGGCCACATAAGTATCCTGCACATGCTCGCGCAGCAGGGCGATATTCTGCTCCAGCTCCAGCTCGCGGGGCAGGGCGATGATGATAGAGCGGGCCAGCCGGGAGTTCTTGCGGTTTTCGCGTATCTCCACCGCGTTCCATAAGGTCTCGCGGTCGAGCAATTCGTCCGGCACATGCTCCGGCGCGAGGATGGCGGTATAGCGCACATCTTCGCGGTCGGAATAGTCATAGACGACATTCTCTTTGTGGTCGCGCAGGGGCTGGCCGGAGCGATAGCTGGCGGCGGCCAGTATGGAAACCACTTTAAGCGTCTGGCCGCTCCCATAGGCGGCCATGCCCACCGATGACCGGCGGCCTCCGCCACGCGCGATGCTGGAGACGCGGTAAGTCGGGTTCGGCATGGCTAGGGCCGATATGCTGCATGGGGCAGGGGAGTCAGGTCACAGGAGGTATTTCCCCGTGCCTGGGGGATGCCTGCTGGCTGGTCAGGGTGAAGGCTGAAGGCAGGCTGCTGGATCAGCAGGGCAGGCAGTGAAGTCGTGCCTGCGGCAGACTCTCGCACGCCGCGCCGGGCAAACCCGTCGCAATCGGATAACATGGTCATAGTGTCTCTCCCCTCACTCGTTCTATACCAGCAAATCCCGTCGCCGCGTGCAAGCGCAATTTCACAAACTTTTCAAGTTTGGTCTCTTACGCGGCGACATGATGCCTGTTCGCTTCGCTCCAGGCGTTACTGGCAATACGTTGTTAGGGGCGTTTTCGGTGCAGAATTATTTGCGGCGGTACTTATCGGCTTCTTTTCGGATTTCACGTAAATCCTGTTTTTTGACGATCATCACATCATGTTCATGGGCTTTACTATTGTCTCTGGGGGGAGCTTCGTAGTTATCATCCAGCATGCGTGAAAAGTCGGCCAGGTAGTATTGGAATAGTGCTGCCTGAGTGGGCTTTTTCTTCTGAAGGTGAAAGGATAACCCGGCCTTGAAAACTTCTTTGTAATAGGCTTCGATGATTACCATTTGCCCATGATCGCTATATGGGTCAGCGATATAAGCAAGCACTCCAGGCATGTAGCGAGAATAATAGACCTCAAATTTTTTGAGAGTATCCGGATTTTCAAAATCAATAAACTCAGCTTTTTCAAATTGAGTGATTAAACTGGCAAGCGTTCTGTAAACATCTTCAACTGCCGTATTATAGTAGCTATGTTCAGGTTCTCTTCTAAACCTCACCTGATCCATAGTACCGGAATCTTGAGGATGACAAACCAAAAGGCGTAGTTTCTTAAATTTTTTACCCTTTACAGCCTTTGTCAAAAGAATCTTTTCGCTGTCATCCATCGTGAGCTGACCGGTACGGAAAATCAGCCACAGCTCTTCCTGCACATCAGCCAGTAACCTGGCTTTCATGGCATCATATTCATTGGCACTCATATGGGCTTCTATGAGATTGTTGGCTCTATGGCTGTTCTGAGGCGCATCGCTTAATCCCAATAGCCAGTCGGTAGATACGTCCAGAACGTTGGCAAGAACGATCAATGCCCCCATATCCGGTAGATTTGTGCCAGCAATCCAGTTGCCTATGCGGGTAGTAGAAAACCCGGACTGCGCCATAAATGCTGTCTTATTACCAGCAAAATTCTTGTTTATGGCTTCAGCAAATCGGATGGGAAAAAGCTCTCGTGCTCGCGTTTCAGGATAGTTCACCTTTTTCCGGTGTGCCATGATGTTCCTTTTGTGATGTCAGGCAGTCTGTATGAAATCCAAAGAGGCTGGATTATATCCAGACTAGCTGGAGCATGCCAATCTCCTCCAGATTCTCTGTAAGAAGCAATAGTTAGACTGGTAGAAATAGGAGGATCGTTTGGAAAGAATTATGTCACCATAATATAAAGCGAAGTGGCATAACATCATGAAAACCCAGGGCAAGCTCTTCACACCCAAACAACGACACACCATCGAAACCCATGCACAGCAGCACGAAGCACCGGAAGTATGCCGAAAGCTCGAACTACTGTTGCTGATTGATGATGGCCATTCTTACGTGACGGTAGCACAGCAGGAACGTATCAGCCGCCGTGCTGTGGAAAGGCTGGTGCGAAAGGTCATACGTAATGGAAGGCTAGTTCCTGGCAGTATTGAGTCATTACGTAATAAATCAGGCCGTCCAGTGAGCCGAAAGGGTAATCCTATCAATAAAAGAGTAGGGCAGTATTTGAAGAGGAAACGTCTTTCTCGTGGTATGACTCAGGAAGAGGTTGCTGAGTTAGGGTTCCCTGGCGGGCAGGGAAATCTGTCAGAAAAGGAAAATGGTCATACTGCACTAACCATTGACCAGCTTGCTTTCCTCACACGGGCCTATCAATTGACCCCTCAGAATTTATATGAGCTGGTTCTGTTTTGTCTGGATAAACCTGGCAATGTGTAGCATGCGTGATTTAAGAGATTCATTCCATGCCGGTTAAACCCAGACCTTGTTCTTCCATAAGTTGGATTGAGACCAACACTTCTGATACGTGGTCAAACAATTCCATCAATATGGACAGATAGTTATCTTCGGCATACATGGTTCGTGTTTCTTCCATAAACTGCTTTTGCTCTGTGCTCATATCTTCCATTACATCTGAATAAATATCAGGAAAGAGCTGAACAAAGCGTTGTTTAATCATATCCCTGTCAAACAAATCCATATCCAGCCCCATCTTGTAGACAGCTTCTAAGCGCACACGCACAGGATCGGCAATAAGGAGTGGGTCCTCAGCATCACCGCCCAGATACAAGCCAGTAATGGCAAGGGTTTCAGCCTTGCGGATTTCGCGCATGGCAAATCCGTCCGGGTGCTTGTAGTAGCCTGCATGCCGTCTGGCATCGTCTAATTCTTCACTGAGTTTGGCTATGGCTTGAACGATGGGGGTAGGGTGCTGCTGCAAATCAATACTATCGTCATCAGAGTTAGATTGTTTTTTTTTATGATTGGCATAAAAAAGTGCCAAGAGCAAGAAAGAATCGTTGTCATTCAACGTTATAACTCCCCGTTTTACGTATCTGAATAACAAAAACAGAGAATATTTGCTTCACTATCTCACATTCTACCACCCCAAATTCAGCCTTTATCAGATAACCGGATAATCAAGCATTTGGTTTCTCGATACTCTCTGAACATCGAAAACGTGATGTAGCTCACCATCACTAGGGAAAGGAGAGGGGATGGATAACCCCAAATCGTTCTCTGATCGGGAGTTTGGCCCAGAGGTTGAGGTAGCAGTACAAATCCTCAAACACTATGCCATGCTCCATATCTTCGGAAGCACGCCCATTGGCTGGGCATGGTTCCTGTTCAAATGCCATCGCTCAGTCAAACGAGCGTACCGCAATCGATAGAAGGGGCAGCCATTGTCCCATGAGTGCCAGAAAGAGCACAGGAAATGACGAAGTTTACGTTTTTCACGCCGGACATGGAACCGGACGACGAGCCAGGGCCAATACCACAGCTTATCAGGAAAGTCGCCAAGAACTACAGCGAGTTGACCCTGATGGGAAAGTCAAAAGTGTCCTGGACCATTTTTGCCACTAAATCCGCGCACGACATTTATACGACGCTGAAGAAGCGTAAATAGGGGGCGCATCATGGCAGAACAAACCCAGGCCATCATCACCATCAGCAATGATAGAACGGAGGTCAAGCCCACCATTCGGGGCGGCAACCAGAGGATCAAACGTGGTCTGCTCTCTGGCCGCATCACTGCTATCGGCGACATAGAGGTTTCATGGAATCTCTTTGGGCAGGTGGCGCGGATAGGGAAATGCACCATCAAAACGTCCTTCTGGACCGGCCAGCCGCGAGTGGTAGGCACTGATCCGCGCGTGGACATCTATATCGAGGCCTTCACCCGCGAAACCCGTCAGGATGACCAGTAAGGCCATCACCGCCCGCCGGAGGGCATGCCCTCCGGCCCTAATCGATCACGCAGAATCGCATAGCCAGGAGTATCACTCATGATTAAGCACCCGATGGCACAGGCCGCCGATCTATCCTCAGAGACGCAAGAGAAAATCATCGAGCCCGTTCTCTGGACGGTCGCAGGCCTGGCAGGCATGAGCGTTGGCTTCAACCCCCTATGGATATGGGGTTTTCGCTTTGGCATCACCGTTATACGCGCCCTTACCGACGATAAAGACTAGCAGGGAGCAATCCACATGTTAATCAATGAAAACTTCGTTCGCTGGCTGTCCAATGATGTGATGAAGCAGCATTTGTCAGCACAGGAAATCCAGGAGCTGGTCGTGATGTTACGCACGTTCAGCACCGGGATGGGCATTCTCGGCCTCATCGCTGCTGTAAAACGCTACCAGCAGGACCAGCGTGCGCGCACACGCCGCTCATAGGCAGGGCAGGGGGAAATCATGAACGTACATGATATACCCCTGCTTCGCTTCTCACTGCAGGACACATTCCACGTCAGCGCCGCATTCCAGCATCTACTGATTATAGGCTCAACCGGCTCCGGTAAATCGACGGGGCCGGTTGCCTTGTTTTTTCAGGCGATGCTGCGGCGAGGGTTCGGCGCACTGGCCCTCTGTGTCAAGCCAGACGAAGCGAAGCAGGTCATGGCCCATGCCGAAGCGGCAGGCCGCCTGCAGGATGTCATGCTGGTCTCTCCCAATCCTGATCCGCTGAATGAGGGCATGCTCTGGCGCATCAATGTGCTGGAATACCTGTTCAAGGCGGAAGCAGGCCTGGGTGGGATAGGGGAGATCGTGGCGCTGATTGCCACGCTCACCACATTCGTGGATGGCGCGGCCTCCTTGCGCGACCAGAAGGATTTCTGGGATAGAAATGGCGATAAGCTGGTGCGCCATGCCCTGACCCTGCTGATTCTCAGCAATGCGCCGCTCTCCTTCCTGACCATATACCAGCTTGTGCTGGCCGCGCCGCAGCAGAGCGAGGATACCGACGACCCTTACTTCCAGCCACCCGACCAGGAACAGTTCTTCTGGGAGGTGCTGGAGCAGGCGAGGGGCAATGCCAGCACGCGGCAGGAACAGCATGCGCTCACCATAGCCGAGCATTACTGGCTGGGTGAGATGCCGCGCCTGGCAGACCGCACCCGCTCCTCCATCATCGCCACGCTGACCAGCGTGCTGGATGTATTCCTGCATGGCCATCTCTATGAGCTGTTCGGCACCGAGACCACCTTCACCCCTGAACAGAGTTTCACCGAAGGCAACATCCTGGTGCTGGATATGCCGATTCAGGGGCTGTATGGCGAGACCGGGCGCATCGCCCAATTGCTGATAAAGCATCTCTGGCAGAAGGCCGTGCTCCGCCGCAATGTGCAGGAGCAGCCGCGACCGGTGGCCCTGCTGGCCGATGAAGCGCAGGAGATTGTCAGCAGCAGCGATTACAGCTTCCTCAGCACCGCCCGCAGCGCCCATGCCGCCGTGCTCTATGCCACGCAGAATATCAGCAACATCTACGCCAAAATCGGCCACATGGAAAAAGATGCCGC
>MDTD01169716.1_pt1 | contig 24535 bp, 22 predicted proteins | sample 811221 | NCBI WGS metagenome assembly MDTD01 (sample SAMN05326646, study PRJNA326480) | marine metagenome | isolation source: seawater | place: Pacific Ocean: South West | collected 2011 | reverse complement strand
GCTGATGGAATGCATCGGCGAGTATGACGGCCTCGCCATCCGCTCGGCGACCAAGGTCACCCCGCAGCTTCTGGAGCGGGCGAAGAACCTGAAGGTCGTCGGCCGTGCCGGCATCGGGGTCGACAATGTCGACCTGCCGGCCGCGACAGCCCATGGCGTCGTCGTCATGAACACGCCGTTCGGCAACACCATCACCACCGCCGAGCACACCATCTCGCTGATGATGTCGCTCGCCCGGCAGATCCCCCAGGCCGACGCTTCGACCCGCGCCGGCAAGTGGGAGAAGTCCAAGTTCATGGGCGTCGAGGTCACCGGCAAGACGCTCGGCATGATCGGCTGCGGCAATATCGGTTCGATCGTCGCCGACCGCGCACAGGGGCTGAAGATGCGGGTGATCGTCTACGACCCCTATCTCTCCAAGGAGCGCGCCGACGATCTGAACGTCGAGAAGGTGGAGCTCGACGACCTGCTCGGCCGCGCTGACTTCATCACCCTGCACACGCCGCTGAACGACCAGACGCGCGGCATCCTCGGGGCCGAGGCGCTGGCCAAGACCAGGGAAGGGGTGCGGATCATCAACTGCGCCCGCGGCGGCCTCGTCGTCGAAGCCGACCTCAAGGCGGCGATCGAATCGGGCCACGTCGCCGGCGCCGCGTTCGACGTGTTCGAGGTCGAGCCCGCCCGCGACAATCCGCTGTTCGACCTCGATCAGGTGATCGTCACCCCCCATCTCGGCGCTTCGACCACCGAGGCGCAGGAGAAGGTGGCGCTGCAGATCGCCGAGCAGATGTCAGACTACCTGGTGAGCGGCGCCGTCACCAACGCCCTCAACATGCCGTCGGTCAGCGCCGAGGAAGCGCCGCGCCTGCGGCCCTACATGCAGCTCGTCCGCCAGTTGGGCAGCCTTGCCGGCCAGATGGCCGAAGGCGGCCTGGAGGGCGTCACCATCGAGTATGCCGGCCATGCCGCCGGTCTCAGCACCCGTCCCCTGACGGCGATCGTGCTGGAAGGGCTGCTGTCGCGGCTTCTCGACTCGGTCAACATGGTGAACGCTCCGGTCGTCGCCCGTGAGCGCGACATCGACGTTCGCGAGCTTCGTCACGAGCGCTCGTCCGACTACCAGACGCTGATCCGTCTCAAGGTCACCACCGAAGGCCGGACCTGGGAGATCGCGGGCACGCTGTTCGCCGACAAACCCCGTATCGTGCAGATCGAGGGCATGACCATCGAGGCGAGCCTCGGCACCCACATGCTGCTGATCCGCAACAAGGACCGGCCGGGCTTCATCGGCCGGCTGGGCACGGCGCTCGGCGAAGCGCAGATCAATATCGCGACCTTCCATCTGGGCCGCTCCGGCCCCGGCGAGGATGCCATCGCCCTGGTCGAGGTCGACCAGCCGGTCGACAAGGCGGTGCTTCAGCAGGTCCAGTCGCTTCCCGACGTGGTGAGCGTCAAGTCGCTGGCGTTCTAAAGACCGCCGCAGGGTTCCGTTCGGCGAAGACCGCAGCGCGCGGCGGTCTTCGCCCGTTGCAAGTGCGGGACCGGAGGGGTAGACCACCCGCACGATGAATGATGCTGTGAACAAGGCCCTTCTGCCGGCTGGCCTGGGCGACCTGCTGCCGCCCGAAGCCGAGCAGGAGGCGGCGCTGTCTGCCGGCCTCCTGGCCGTCTTCGCACGCTATGGCTACCGGCGCGTCAAGCCGCCCCTCGTCGAGTTCGAGGAAGGGCTGCTGGATGGCGTCGGCGCCGGCATGAGCGACCAGACCTTCCGTGTCATGGACCCCGTCTCCCGCCGGATGATGGGGCTTCGCGCCGATATCACCCCGCAGGTCGCGCGAATCGCCGATACGCGCCTCAAAGGGGCGCCACGGCCGCTGCGTGTGAGTTACGGCGGCGAAGTGCTGCGCACCACCGGCAGCCAGTTGAGCCCGGAGCGACAGATCAGCCAGACCGGCGTCGAACTGATCGGCGCCGCCAAGGCGGCGGCCGGCGACGCCGAGGTGATCGTTCTCGCCGCCGAAGCCTTGACCGAAGCCGGCGTCGGAGGGCTTTCGATCGATCTCCACGTTCCGCCGATGGCGGGTGCCGTATGTCGCGCCTTCGGAGTCTCCGACGACAACTACCGGGCATTGCGGACCGCCCTCGACCGCAAGGATGCCGCCGCGATCGCCGACATCGGCGGAGACGCCGCCGACTTGCTCGGCGCCCTGCTGGATACCGTGGGCCCCGCCGCGCGCGGCATCGAGGTTCTTTCGCGGATCGCCTTACCGGAGGAAGCCGCTGCTCTCCGCGACCGTTTGACCGAAGTGGTCGAGCTGGTTCGTGAGGCGGCGCCCGAACTGACGCTGACCGTCGATCCGGTCGAGCAACGCGGATTCGAGTATCATACCGGCATCAGCTTCACGGTCTTCGCCGCCGGCGCACGTGGCGAACTGGGATCGGGCGGTCGCTATCTCACCGGTGCCGGCGAACCGGCCACCGGCTTCACGGTCTACATGGACTCGCTGATGCGGGTCGCCCCTGCCCTTCCGCCCTCGCTTACGCTGTTCGTGCCCATCGAGGTACCGGCGTCGACATCGCGGGCACTGCGCGCCGAAGGCTGGGTCACCGTTCATGGCCTGATTGCGGCCACGGACGACCGGGTCGAGGCCAAGCGGCTGGGTTGTACGCACTTCTATTCCGCGGGAACGGCGCAGCCGGTCGGCGGCTAGGGTTTCTTGGCGCACGCCGTGCGCCGCAAGATCGAACATCGACTCCACGAACGAGGTCGGCATGGCGAATGTGGCGGTGGTCGGCGCCCAATGGGGCGACGAGGGCAAAGGGAAGATTGTCGACTGGCTGTCCGAACGGGCGGACATCGTCGTGCGCTTCCAGGGCGGCCATAACGCCGGCCACACGCTGGTCATCGACGGCGTCACCTATAAGCTGAGCCTGCTGCCTTCGGGCGTGGTCCGCCGCGATACCTTGTCGATGATCGGCAACGGCGTCGTCATCGACCCCTGGGCCTTGATGAAGGAGATCGACGACATCCGCGGCAAGGGCGTCGACGTGACTCCGGACAGCCTGCTGGTCGCCGACAACGCCGCCCTGATCCTGCCGCTCCACGCCGAGCTCGACCGCGCCCGCGAGGAAGCCCGTGGCGCCGTCAAGATCGGAACGACCGGCCGTGGCATCGGCCCCGCCTATGAAGACAAGGTCGGCCGCCGCGCGATTCGCGTCTGCGATCTTGCCGACCTCGACTATCTGGATGAGCGCATCGACGGACTGCTGGTCCATCACAATGCCCTTCGCCGCGGCCTGGGAGCTCCCGAGATCGACAAGGCCGCCCTCTCGGCCAGTCTGCGCGAACTCGCGCCGCGCCTGCTGCCTTTCGCGGGCAACATATGGAAGCGGCTGGACGACGCCCGTCGAGGCGGCGACCGCATCCTGTTCGAGGGGGCGCAGGGCGCCATGCTGGACGTGGATCACGGCACCTATCCGTTCGTCACGTCCTCGAACACCGTCGCCGGCCAGGCGGCCGTGGGTTCGGGCATGGGCCCCGGCGCCGTCGGCTATGTTCTCGGCATCACCAAGGCCTATACGACGCGCGTCGGCAGCGGCCCCTTCCCGACCGAGCTCACCGACGAGATCGGCAATCTCCTGGGTGAGCGCGGGCGCGAATTTGGGGTCGTCACGGGGCGCAAGCGGCGCTGTGGCTGGTTCGACGCCGCGCTGGTGCGCCAGGCGGTCAAGGTAGGCGGCATCAACGGTATCGCCCTCACCAAGCTCGACGTACTGGACGGCTTCGAGGAAATCAAGGTCTGCACGGGCTATCGCTGCCAGGGCCGGGACTACGACTATCTGCCGCCGATGCCGCGCCTGCAGGCCGATATCCGGCCCGTCTACGAGACCTTCGAGGGCTGGCGCGAAAGCACCCAGGGCGCCCGCTCCTGGGCGGAGCTGCCGGCCACCGCCATCAAATACATCCGCCGGATCGAGGAACTGATCGAGGCCCCGGTCGCTCTGCTCTCGACCAGCCCTGAACGCGACGATACGATCCTGGTGCGCGATCCCTTCGCGGATTGAGGCCCCCAAGGTTGGACTTGCAGGGCGACGGCAAAGCCCCTAAGTCTCTTCTGGTTGCTTGGAGGAACGACAATGCTGATGCGTGCTCGCCCCTGGGGGGTTTGATCTCGTCACCGTGACCCGGTGGCCGTTCGTGGCCCCGGGCGACAGATTATCGTTCGTCACTTGCCGCAGATTCGGCCTTCAGTGTCCGAACCGACGCGGTCTCAAGCTCCCTTTAGATCACCCGAGCGACGGCGTAAGCGGCGGGGCCAAGGCTACTGCTTCCGCGCCCAGTCGGGGGCGCTTCCGGCCAGGGCCTTGAACGCCTGATCTTCGCGAAGGCTGGCGAGATCGTCATCGACCAGGGCGTAGGTCCAGTTGTCGTCGTTGACCTTCAGTGACCGTTCCAGTGTCTCCAGAGCCGCCTTGCGGTCGGCGTCATTGCCGGACTGAGCGAAGCGCAGGGCCAGAAAACACGCCTTGTTGTAGAGCGCCGAACCATACTTCTCATCGGTCTCGCCCACGGCCTCCTTGGCCCGCAGGAAGCGCTCGATGACATCGAGCGCTTCGGGGAGCCGGCCACGATTGCGCAGCAGAAACGACAGCGGAATGGCGAAGGCGCCGCGCAGCGGATCCTCGGCTGTGATCTCCCGCAGACGATGCAGTACATGCTCGGTGGTCGCCGGCCCCGCTTCGCCGCGAATGACGCTTTCGACCGAATTCACGAACTGGGCGTCGTAGACCGACTCCCGTGACGTCGTGGTCGCCAGGGCGGCGGCGCTTTCCGCCTTGCGGCCGGCGGCGACCGCCTTTTCCTCCGCGGCCCGGATCTGTTCTTCCAGCTTGTGCGACAGCTTGATGAGCAGTTGACGCGCGCCGAAGCCGGCCGCCGCGCTGATCGACAGCAGGAACAGCTTGTGCTCGGGCGTGTCCAGGATCTTGACGGCATCCAGCGTCACCAGGACGAACTGCACCCCCAGCGCCCCGGCGAACCCGATCGTCATGGCGAACAAAAGAAGCAGCGCGGCGCTTCCGAAGCCGACCCGCTTCTCGATCCGCTCGGCCTCGCTGCCGTCGACCGAGCCATACAGCAAGACGAGCCTGCCGTCCGCGAAGGAGAACCGCCGGAGGAATTCGGCCGCGCCACCGAGTGCGCCGCCGATCAGGATCAGGACAACGATCTCCAGAATGCCCATGGTCGACGCCGCCGCCTGCATGGCATTGCCCCTTCCTCAGCGCCCGCCGTTGAGCATATCCCCGAGCAGGTTCTTGAGCACGTCCTCAGGCTTCTGCGTCTGAGGCTGCGCCGGTTCCTGAGCCGGTGCGGTTTCGGCCGACTCCGGTTCCGTCGTCGGCACGGCCTGCTCCGCCGGTTGGCTTCCCCCGCCCGTCAGACCTTCCAGGAGCTTGCCCACGCCTTCTCCGAGGCTGGGCTGTCCCTGCGCGCCGTCACCGCCACCACCGCCACCGCCACCGATCACGCCTTTGATAAGCTTCCCGACCCCCTTCTGATCGTCGTCGAGGACGTTCTCCAGGACAGAGGAAACCCCTCGACCGACCAGATAGGTCTGCATCTGCTCGAGCTGAAGCTGCTTCTCCGGCGCGTTGACCGGCCCGGTCAAGCGGATGCCGATCGGCGGTGCCTTCGGATGGTCGGTCAGCGCGAACGAAGCGTCGAGAGCCAGGCGCCAGCGCGGGAGATCGACCCGGCCATCGACCTTGCCGACGCCACCATCGGCATCGAGCTGCATGTCGCTCGTCGCAATCACCCCCTGCTCGACCGAATAGGTGCCGTGCAGACCGGAATACGCCGTCTGGCCGCCGGACGTGGCGTCATCCGCGAGCGTGACGAAGTCGGCGATGTTGTTGAGCTCGTTCAGCCGGTCGCTGATCCGCCGGAGATCGAGACCGGCGATGGTGCCTTCGCCGCCGGTTATCGTCCCCTTGCCGTTGAGGCCCGACACCAGTTCGTACTGACTGCGGCCGGAGGTGGTGAGCGCGCCGTCGAGGCTCAGACGGCCGGTTATGTCGTCGATACCGGCGGTCTCGGACAACAGCCGGTGAACGTCGGCGCCGTCCAGCTTGTAGTTCACCTCGGCCGTCGGCGGATCGGATGCCGCGACCTTGGCCGTGAGGCCGATCGTCCCGTCGAAGCTCTTTCCGCTGAGCTGGTCGACCATGAGAACACCGTCCTGGATGGTAAGACCGAGCTTCGCCTCATCGAAGCGATAGCCCTGGTAAAGCAAAGCGTCCGACGCGAGCTTGATATCGGCGTCGACCAGCTTCAGCCCCGACAAATCGAGCGGGTCATGAGTCCAGGGGACCGCGCCGGGCGCGGTCTCGCCAGCCGTCGCCCCACCGGCCGCGGCGCCGGTCTTCGTACCACCACCACCGGCTCCGCCTCCCGAGGCTTCGGTGTTGGGCAGGTACCGGTCGACGACGATCTCGCCGGTCACCAGATCGGCGCTGATCTTCGGCCGCTCGCCCGCCATATCGACCGCCAGCGATCCCGTCACCTTGGATTCGCCGAGCTGTGCTTCAAGCTCAGGAATGGACACGGCAGTAGGCGAACCACTGATCGTCCCGTTGACCGCCAACGGACCATCGAGGCCGGCGAGCTTCTCGCCGACGTCGAACCCGGCGAGAAGTCCGGCGAGATTGGGGTTCGCGAGCTTGCTGGTGAGAGCGAAGTTCGGCGCCACCGGCAGGCCGTCGATCGTTCCGGCCACGCTGAGGCTGGTTTCGCCCAGCGAGCCCTGCCCGTCGACCTGGAGCTTCTCCAGCGGCCCGGTGAGCTTCGCCGCGACTTTCACCGGCGCCCGCATCCCTTTCGGCGCATCGGCCGCCGGCTTGCCGGTCACGGTCTCGATCAGCGCCGCGAGATCGGGATAGTCGATGCCGGCCGTGAGATCGAGGCTCGGTGTCGGCACGCCACCCACCACGTCGCCGTTCAGCGTGACCTTGCCGCCGGCCACCCCCACGGTTCCATCGACCTTGAACGCGTCGAGCGTTCCGTCGACCCCCGCCGTGAGCGTCAAGGGTCCGCCGACACCGGCAGGAAGCGAATCCGCCACCCCCGCGAGTCGTGCGAGATCCACCGCGTTCTTCGCGTCGATATCGACATTGGCGTTGAGCGACGGTGTCGCCGACAACGGCTGGACCTCGCCGGAAGCCGACATCTTGGCGCCGACGACGTCTTCGATCGACGCCTGCCGCACGGTCAGCTTGCCGTTCTGCAGCAACCCGTCGAGCACCACTCCGGTGATCGGCATGCCGCGGAAGGTGAGCTGGTCGGCCCGCGCCTTGACGTCGGCATTGAAGGCATCGAGGACAGCGAGCGGATTGCCTGCCGAGGCAGGAGCAGGCGCTGGCGCCGCCGCACCGTCCGCGTCCCCACCACCGGCACCGGTCCCGCCAGCCTCGTCCGAGGCCGCCAGGCCCGGCATGTAGGCGTCGAGATTCAACCGGTCGACCGAGAGGTTGATGCCGAAGGCCGGCCTTTCCTTGATCACGTAGGCAACGCCGCCGGCCAGCCGGGTCGCGTCGAGGCGCAGGTCGATGTTGGAAATCTGGCCCTGATCCGGCCAGCTCACGATATCGGCCGCCAGCGACATCTTGCGGAGCCGATCGGCGGGAATACCGTCGACCTGGATCCGCAGCCAGTCGAGCACGGCGCGCAGATTATCGGAAGCCGCATCGACCTGACCGGTGAAGCGCGGGCGACCTTCCACCATCTCGGCCAGGCCGAACAGGGTGAAATCCGATCCGCCCGGCAGAAGTGCTGAGACCCGCTGCAGGTTGATCGCCCCCTCGCCGACCTCGGCGACCGCGATCACCTGCCTGACGACGTTGCCGTTATAGGTCAGCGCGTCGACGTTGATCTCGGCATTCGCCTTGAGGTTTGCCGGAATGACGAAACCGGCCGTCCGGGCGGCCGCATCCGCATCGTCATCGACCGGACCCGACGGCGGATTCGCCGGTGCGGATGCACCGGCAGGCGCTGCGCCGTTGGCCGCCGCCAGCAGTTCGTCGAGATCGAGTCGGTTGACCCCCAGCTTCAGGTTGACCTCGGTCAACTCTCCCAGACTGGCGCTCACCTCGCCATTGGCGATCGACTTTCCGAGCCGGACTTCGAAAGGTTTGACCGCGACATCGGTGCCGTCGACGGCAACCGTCGCATCGACTGCGAACGCTTGTCCCATGCCGGACGGAATCGCCTGGGCGTCAGCCGGCGGCACGATATCGGCCAGCACCTGCTTCAGGTTCTCGCCATCCATGGTGAGCTTGCCCTTCACCGCGGGGGCTTCTCCCGCGATGGAGACGGTGCCGCTGAACTGGACCCGCCCGCCGGCGCGTTCGAGCGCGAGACGGGCCGGAATCGGGTCGGTTCCCAGGGAACCGAAGGCGACATCGAAGTCGACCGGGATGTCGCGAATCGTCACCGTACCCGCGGCGGTGAACGGGCCCTGCAGCGTTTCGGCGCTCAGATCGGCGGTCAGCCCTTCGATGGTTTGGACGGTGCCGGCTTCCTGGTCCTTGTAGACGATGGTCGCATCCTCGATGCGGACCGAATCCAGCGAGATGGCGAACGGCGGTGCCGAGCTGTCGCCCGCCGGAACCTCGGCACTCTCGCCGGCCGCCTCGGCGGCGGACTGATCGGTCGGAGCGAACGTCCAGTTCACGCGGCCGTCGGCCAAGCGCTCCAGATACAGCACCGGCTCGACCAGGGTCACGCTTTCGACCTGGATCTCGCCGGTGAACAGCGGCATCAGCGCCACCTGCACGTTGAGCGAGCCCAGCCGCACCATGTCCGGCTCTGACGCCCCCTCCAGATTGGCGAGTCTCGCGTCGCTGACCGATAGTTTCGGTGTCGGCAGGAGCGACAGGTCGATCGGGCCCTGGATACTGAGCTCGCGCCCGGTCGCCGATTTGACCGCTGCGACGATCTTCGGCTTGTAGCGATTCCAGTCGATGAAATTCGGCGCCAGAACGGCCGAAACGACAAGCAGGACGATCACGGCCAGAAGGCCGTATAGAAGCTTTTTCACGACGAAACCTGACCCGTGAGGCTGAAACGGAAAGCGGTTAATGCGAAAAACGTTCGGGCACGTTCCCGCAGAGTTGCGCCGCGCATCGGTTCGTTTAATCTACTAGCGGGGATTGGGCTGGGCAAACGGCGATTAGCTCTTGAGGCGTACGAACGGCGGTCGTTATGGGTGATCTGGTCAACCTGAATGAGTATCGCAAGCAGCGTGCCCGCCGGGACGCCGCCAGTCGTGCCGCTGAAAAGCGAATCAAGCACGGGCGGACTCGCGAAGAGCGGACCAAGGCTGCGATGGAGGCCGAGCGCGCCGATGCCGGTCTCGACGGCAAGCGACTCGACGACGACGTCGAACGGCACGACGGCAAGCCCGAACCGGACGAATCTCAGCGCTGAACCACGGTTAAGCGGCCGGGGGCGGAGCGCTTCACGACAGAGACAGAGGAGGTGCGGTCGGCAGGGGATCGGCCGGCGCCGCGAAAATTCATCCAGATGCGCAGGGGGACGTGATGAAGGCTTCGGATCTATTCGTTCGGTGTCTCGAAGCAGAAGGGGTAACCCATATTTTCGGCGTGCCGGGCGAAGAGAACGCCGACGTCATGATCTCCCTTTTGGACAGCAGCATCGAGTTCGTGCTGTGCCGGCATGAGCAGGCGGCCGCATTCATCGCCGACGCCTACGGCCGCTTGACCGGCAAGGCGGGCGTCTGCCTCGGCACGCTGGGCCCCGGTGCCACCAACCTCGTCACCGGCGTCGCCGACGCCAACATGGACCGCGCGCCGCTGGTCTGCATCACCGGCCAGGCCGACACCAAGCGGATGCACAAGGAAAGCCACCAGCACATGGACGTGGTGTCCATGTTCCGGCCGATCACCAAGTGGTCGCAGACCATCCACCATCCCGAAAACATCCCCGAAGTCGTCCGCAAGGCCTTCAAGGTCGCCGAGGCGGAGAAGCCGGGCGCGGTATTGATCGAACTGCCCGAGGACCTCGCCGAGGAGGAGGTCAAGGGCCAGCCCATGACGTCGATGAAGACCCGCCGCGCCGCCGCCGACCACAAGGCCGTGCGCCAGGCGGTCGAGATCATCGCCTCGGCCAAGAACCCGCTGATCCTCGCCGGCAACGGTGCGGTGCGGAAGCGCGCCGCGGCGCAGCTCAACCGGCTCGCCCGAAACACCGGCATCGGCGTCGTCAACACCTTCATGGGCAAGGGCGCGGTGCCACGGTCGGACGAGCACTGCCTGTTCACCATGGGCCTGCAGGGCCGCGACTACATCAACCTCGCCCTCGACGAGGTCGACGTGGTGGTCGCCGTGGGCTACGACCTCGTGGAATACGCGCCCGCGTTCTGGAACCGGACGGGCGACAAGAAGATCATCCATATCGACTTCACCGCCGCCGAGATCGACCAGGCCTATCCCGTCGCCGCCGAGATCGTCTCGGACGTCGCCGACGCGCTGTGGCAGATCAATGAGATGCTGGAGAAGGACTACGACGGCAAGCTGCCGCTGTTCGATATCGGCAAGCGCAAGAAGCTCCGCGAGCATCTCTTGGAAGACTTCGCGATGGAGAAGGACGACAAGTCCTTCCCGGTGAAGCCGCAGCGGGTGCTGTGGGACGTGCGCGAGGTCATGGGCCCGGCCGACATCCTGCTCTCCGACGTCGGCGCCCATAAGATGTGGATCGCCCGCTACTACCAGTGCGACGAGCCCAACACCTGCCTGATCTCCAACGGCTTCTGCACCATGGGCTTCGCCCTGCCGGGTGCCATCGGCGCCAAACTGGCGATGCCCGACAAGAACGTGCTGGCGATCTGCGGCGACGCGGGCTTCCTGATGAACGTCCAGGATCTGGAGACCGCGGCGCGGCTGAAGCTCAACATCGCCGTCATGGTGTGGGTCGACGGCGAATACGGCCTGATCAAGTGGAAGCAGCAGAACTCGTTCGACGGCCGCCACTCGAAGCTCGAATTCAACAACCCCGATTTCGAGTTGCTGGCCAAGTCCTTCGGCATCTGGGGCAAGGCCGTCACCGGCCCCGACCAGATCCAGGATGCCCTCACCGAGGCCTTCCGCCAGGACGGCCCGGCGCTGATCGCGGTCCCCGTCGACTACGCCGAGAACCGCAAGCTCACCCAGCGCCTCGGCAATCTGGCGGTGACGATCTAAGCCGATCCGCCACCCTCTCCGTCCATCGGGATGGAGAGGGTGGCGGCCTGAGTCGCCGTTCTCAGGCAAGACGGCACGTCCCGTATCGATCATCACCCGGCTTGGCCGGGTGATGATCGACTTCCTATAGCCGGAGCCGCCGGCAGGTGGAGAAGTCGTGGATGGCACGATCAAGTCGTGCCATGACGCATGAGAGTGGGTCGCGAATCCCGCGCAATACGCATGGCTGCCCTGTCCGCCCGGGCTGTTAGCCCGCCTTCTCCGCCGCTATCTCCCTCTTTTCCAAGAACTTCTGCCGCATCGCACCGTCTCGGTCGTTAGCGGAGCCGCACGTCATCCCTTACGGCCCCATCCGCCTCTCTTGAGAATACTCAGTGCCGAACATATAGTAAGTAGTACTTATTATATCTAACGGCACCTATACGGCCTCCATGCCAAACCTCGAACGAAGCATCGGCTTTCTGGTCAACGACGTCGCCCGGCTGTTCAGACGGAACTTCAACCGCCGGGCGGAGACGCTGGGGCTGTCGCAATCCCAGTGGCGAACGCTCGCCTACCTCTCCCGCCAGGAAGGGGTGAACCAGGCGACGCTCGCCGAAAGGCTGGAAATCCAGCCCATAACCCTGGTCCGCCTGATCGACCGGCTGCAGGAGGCGGGCCTCGTCGCACGCCATCCGGATCCCAAGGACCGGCGGGCGGTACGGCTGCATCTCACCCCCGAAGCCCAGCCGCTGCTCACCGAGATGTGGGCCCTCGCCGCGATCACGCGCGAGGACGCTCTCAACGGGCTTTCGGACGCGGAAAGGGAGACGCTGACCGATCTCCTCGCCCGCATACGCCAAAACCTCTTCGATACGGAACGCCGATCGGTGGCCGAGCCCACCCAAGAAGAAAGCAACGCCAATGCCGCAAGTCGTGTCTGAACGGCCGAGCCGCGCGCCCGGCATCGACGACAAACGCCCGGTTACGCCGGCCGTCGAGAGCACCCGAACCGAAGCGCCCGATCGCCGGCCGCGCCGGCGCTGGCTTCGGCCCCTTCTTCTGCTACTGGGCCCGATCGCGGTGATCGGCGCCGGCAGCTATCTCTACTTCACCGGCGGCCGCTACGTCGGGACCGAGAACGCCTATCTGAAGGCCGACACGGTGATGGTGGCGGCGGAGGTCTCGGGCCTCATCGTCGACGTGCCGGTGCACGAGAACCAGCATGTCGCCCAGGGCGATGTCCTGTTCCGTATCGATGACCGCCCTTACAAGATCGCCCTCGACCAGGCTGAAGCACGGCTCGCGGGCGTCCGCGACGAGATCGAGGGCCTGAAGGCGACCTACCGGCAGAAGCAGGAGGAGCTGGACCTCGCCAAGACCGACATCGCCTTCGCCAAGAAGGAGTTCGATCGCCAGTCCGAGTTGGTGGCCAAGAACACGGTTTCACGCGCCAAGTTCGACGAGACCAGCCACGACCTGGAAAGCGCCCGCCAGCACGAGAGCGTCGTCGCGGAGGAGATCGCCCAGGTCGAGGCCCAGCTCAACGGCGATCCGGGCGCGCCGGTCGAGCAGCATCCGCGCTATCGCGACGCCGTCGCGGCCCGCGACCGCGCCGCGCTCGACCTGGAGCGGACGATCATCAGCGCGCCCTTCCCCGGCATCGCCGGCAATACGCCGCAGATCGGCCAGCAGGTCGTCGGCACCGGTGCCTTCAGCAATCCGGTGATGAGCCTCGTCGCCGACACCGACCCGTGGATCGAAGCGAACTACAAGGAGACCGACCTCACCTATGTGAAGCCCGGCCAGCCGGTCTCGATCCAGGTCGATACCTACCCGGACCATGAGTGGCACGGGACGGTCGAGAGCATCGCCCAGGCGACGGGGGCGGAGTTCTCGGTCATTCCGCCGCAGAACGCCACCGGCAACTGGGTGAAGGTCGTCCAGCGCATCCCCGTCCGCATCGCCGTGAAGACCGATGCCGGCGACCCGCCGCTCCGCGTCGGCATGAGCACCTCGGTCGAGATCGATACCGGCCATCGCCGCGAACTGCCGGCCTTCGTCCAGGCGGCCGCCTCCTGGTTCGGCGCCAACACGACGCCTACCGCAGCAGCCGCGGAGGCCCGGCCATGACCGCGGCCGCGTCAGGGAGCACGCCTCTCCTGCGCGGCCTGATCACCGTTTCGATCATGCTGGCGACGATCATGCAGGCGCTGGACACCACCATCGCCAACGTCGCGCTGCCGCATATGCAGGGAAGCATGTCGGCGACCCAGGACCAGATATCCTGGGTCCTGACCTCCTATATCGTCGCCGCCGCGATCATGACCCCGCCGACCGGCGTGCTCGCCGCGCGAATCGGCCGCAAGCGCCTGTTCGCGATCATGGTGACGGGCTTCACCCTGGCGTCCATGCTGTGCGGCGCGGCGACGTCGCTGACCGAAATCCTGCTGTTCCGCCTGCTCCAGGGCGTGTTCGGCGCCGGCCTCGTGCCGCTGTCCCAATCGGTGCTGCTCGACACGTTCCCCAAGGAGAAGCACGGCTCGGCGATGGCGATGTGGGGCGTCGGCGTCATGGTCGGCCCCATCCTGGGGCCCACGCTCGGCGGCTATCTCACCGAGTTCTACAACTGGCGCTGGGTGTTCTACATCAACCTGCCGTTCGGCATCCTGGCGCTTCTCGGCATCCTCACCTTCGTGCCGGAGACGGTGCGCGACCGGACCCGCAGCTTCGACTTCTTCGGCTTCGCGCTTCTGAGCCTCGCCATCGGCTCGATGCAGCTCATGCTCGACCGCGGCCAGTCACAGGACTGGTTCAACTCGACCGAGATCGTGATCGAGGCCGTGTCCGCGGCCCTCTTCTTCTATCTGTTCCTGGTGCAGATGTTCACCGCCCGCCGGCCGTTCCTCGAGCCCGGCCTGTTCAAGGACCGGAATCTGGCGGTCGGGCTTCTCCTGATATTCGTCGTCGGAGTGATCCTGCTCGCGACCCTCGCCCTCCTGCCCCCCTTCCTTCAGAACCTCATGGAGTTTCCGGTCCTGACGACCGGATTCGTCCTGGCGCCCCGCGGTATCGGCACGATGATGGCGATGCTGATCGTCGGCCGGCTGATCGGCAAGGTGGATACCCGCCTTCTCATCCTGACCGGCCTCAGCCTGACCTCACTGTCGCTGTGGGAGATGTCGCTGTTCACCACCGACGTCCCGATCGCCACCATCGTCCGCACCGGAATCACCCAGGGTCTGGGGCTCGGCTTCATCTTCGTGCCGCTCAGCACGACGGCGTTCTCGACGCTCGCGCCCCACTACCGGAACGAGGGTACGGCGATGTTCAGCCTGATGCGGAACATCGGCAGTAGCGTCGGGATCTCGATCATGATCACCCTCTTGGCCCAGAACACTCAGGCGAACCACGCCGCCTTCGCCGATCTGCTGACGCCGTTCCGCGATACGCTCCAGTTCCCCTGGCTGCCCGCGGCGTGGAACTGGCACACGACGTCGGGCCTTGCGGCGCTGAACGGCGAGGTGACCCGGCAGGCGGCCACCATCGCCTATCTCGGCGACTTCAGGATCATGATGTGGGTGACGCTGCTCGCAGCGCCCCTCCTGCTGCTGCTCAGGAAGCCGCCGGGGGCCGTGACGGGCGGCGCAGCGGCCGTGGCTGACTGAACCGGATTTCTCCGGTCAGAAGTAACCGACCAACCGGCCGAGCAGGATCACGGTAAGCCAAGCGCCAAGCGATATCGCGGCCAGAACGAACCGCAACCGTGGCGGATCGGCGCGATCGCGGGTAAAGCCGAAGGCATGGACGGCGAAGAGGTTGGCGAGCGCAAATGCGAGCATCGCCATCTTCGCCCGGAAGAAGCCCGATGCCGCATAGTCGGTCGCCTGGGCCGAGAACAGCAGGGCGCCCGCGACGGCGGCGAGACCGAACCCCGTTGCCGCCACCGGCACCAGCAGACGGGCCAGCATCGCCACCGGCATCGTCCGCCACACCCCCATCAGCCGGAGGTCCAACGGTACGATCGCCCCGAACAGGAGGGCGATGCCGTAGATATGCGCGGTGTTGACCAGCGGGTAGAGCCAGGTCGACCCGCGCAGCGTCGCCGCCAGATGGGACGCTTCGATCCCCGCCAGGAGTTCCGCCGACAACTCCCCCGATCAGCCTCGCCGGTCGAGCCCGTTCCGACTCACGACATCCGCTCCGGATAGAGGACATGCTGCTTGCCGTCGATCACCAGCGCGACGGCCTTCAAGAGCCGCTGCGACGAGTCCTGGGAGCGGTTGCCAATGGCGGTCACCGTCGTCCCCGGCGCCACCTTGTCCTCGGTGAGGCCGGCGCGCTCGTTCCGCCAGGGCTGACCGATCTCGACCACCCAGTGCTCGCCGTCGACCTCCAGGGTCAGTTCGCCATGCGGATTGCCGAGCCGCACCTCGGTGACCTTGCCCGTGAGCTCCGAATGCTCGCCTTCCGCCCAACCCCAGCCATGATGCGCCAGCACCGTCATCGGAGAGGAAAGGGCCATCGCGGCTATCAGCGCCGCCCCGGCCCCGGTCAGAAACGTCCGTCTATGCATGCCTGCCTCCTTCGCACCTCTTGCGAAGAGATAGCGCAGTCGGACGCCGGGAAAAGTCGCCTGAACGACTTCCAGGTCAGGCGGTGACCTTCGGCACCGTAACGCCGATCATCGAATCACGGGTGGCGATGGCCGCAAGCTGGTCCTCGCTCCACCCCTCGGTGCCTTGTGGGCGGCGCGGCAGGACGAGGTAACGCATGTCGGCGGTGGAGTCGTGAACGCGCACGGTGACGTCGTCCGGAACGGCCGTACCGAATTCGGCCAGCACCGCCCGCGGCTCGCGCACTGCGCGGCTGCGGTAGCTGCGGCTCTTGTACCAGTCCGGCGGCAGGCCGAGCACCCAGCGCGGATAGCATGAACAGAGCGTGCAGACGATGAGGTTGTGGACGGAATCGGTATTCTCGACCACGACCAGATGGGTCGGGCCGACATCGATGCCGAGTTCCTTCGCCCCGGCGCTGCCGTCCGCCAGCAGGCGCGCCTTGTAGTTCGGGTCGGTCCAGGCGCGGGCGACGATACGGGCGCCCTGGGCAGGACTGCGGGCATCCATGGCCTCGACGGTGGCGCGTACATCGTCGGCCGAGAACACCCCCTTCTCGACCAGAAGGTCACGGACCGCCAGGGTCATCAGCGCGTAGTGGCCCAGGTCATCCTTGTTCTCGATCGGGGCGTGAGGGTCTTCGTCATGGTGGTGGTGCAGGTCGTCGCCGTGCATGGTCACCCTCCTTCCGCGGGCTCGAGCCAATGCTCGTAGATCTCGATATCGACAGTGTCGTTGCGTGCCCCGACATAGTCGGGCCACACCGCGTCCTGGCGGAACCGCACCCGGTAGAGCGGCCGGACGGGTTCGCCGGACAGGCCGTAGGCGAGCGATTCCGGATTGGCGAATTCGCCGCAGATCCGCTCGACCACGCCGGTCTTGCCGCGAATGTAACGGGGCGTCCTGACATGACCCGGCGGGTCGGCGCGCCGCACGCGGACCGGCTGACCGGGCGTAAAGCGCGCGCTCACGACGCGTCCGCCTCACGCTCGGCGAGCGCAGCCATCCGTTTGTCGATCTCGCCCTGATCGAGGACGCCTTTCTCGACCATGATGGCCGTGATCGAGGAGATCCAGCGCTCGTAATAGCTCAGCCGGTCGTAAGCGTCGGGCGGTAGCTGCTCGATCCCCCGGCGCAACTCGTCGACGGTGAGCAGCCCGCGCTTCGGATCCGACAGAAGCATCATCAGCGCATCGACCTGCTTCTCCCACAGCGCATAATCATGCTCGGTGGGCTTCACGGGACCTGCGGGCATTCCGCCCATATCGTGGTGACCGGCCATGTCCTCCCTTTCCCGGCTGTCAGCCGATTATTCGCGCTTGCCCTTTTCCCCCGTCAAGTCGCCGATCCAGTTTCCCACGACCTTGTGAAAGACCGCGCCGATCAGAAACAGGACCACGCCGAGCACCAGGATACCGATCTGCAAGGGTCCGAAGCCCGGACTGAGATCGCCGTCGAGCACCCTGAACGACGCCCGCAGCGAATCGCCGAACAGCGCCACGGCGGCCAGGATCAACCCCAACCAGATCAGAATTCCCCGCACAGTGGTGGACATCGTACCTCCGTTCGGTCGTCGCTCACCCAAACAACGACTCCCGGCCGGCATTGTATCGGGGCAGCCGGCGTCCTGCACGACCGGCCGCGCTCATTCGGACCTGGCGACCAGCACGGAATCGACCCGCTCCTCATAGAAGCAGAGCCGTTCCTTGATCCGCGCCACTTCGCGCGAAGGATCGGGATAGCTCCAGACCACGTCCTCGAACACCCGTCCTCCCGCAGACACCGACCAGTAGCGCGCAAAGCCCTTGTACGGGCATCCGGTGCGCTTGCTGCTGAGGTGAAGAAGATCGGTCCGGACGTCCTCGGTCGGGATGTAGTAACGCGGACGATGGCCGGTCTCGAACAGGAACAGGGCATGGGTGGTGTCAGCCACCGTCTCGCCGCCGAGGACGACTCTGACCCGGCGCCGGCTTTCCAGGACGTCGATCCGGACGAAGGGGTCCCGCGGGTGGACGAAGACCTGTTCGTCCTCCTCGTACCAGGCGTCCATACGGTCCCAGTAGAAGGCCAGATATCCCGACAGTCCGGCCACGTCGGAAAGCGGCTCAGGATAGCTCCAGACGGCGTTCTCCGCCTCGTGTCCTCCCGCCCTCACCGTCCAGTACGAGGCGTCGCCCTTGTAAGGGCAATGGGTGTGGTGGTCGGTCGGGCTCAGCAGGTCGCGCCGCACGTCCTCCGGCGGGAAGTAGTAGACCGGCATGTGGCGCGTCTCACGGATGATCAAGACGCCGGTGCTGTCGGCGACCGTTTCTCCGCCGAACATCACACGGACTCGCTTGGCCGTCGGCACGATCTCGACACGGTGCTCGGCCTCAGCCGCAGGGTTTGCCTTCGATTGCAGGGACATCAGGGCCCTCCGGAACATTCGCTCTACACGAGATTTTGAACGCGGGACGGTGTCCGGCCAGAAGAATCACGCTTGATCGGGCCAGGAAATTTATTGTATACAGTATTCCGAATTCGGGAGAGCGGAAGCCCCTTCCCATTCATGGAACCGTCAGCCAGCATGAGAGCGATCGTCCCAAGGAGGCCGCCGATGCATGAGATCACCCTTCAGCCGCCCCTGATCCAGCAGGTTTACGGCGCGATTCTCGACGCCATCAACGACGGCCGTCTGGCGCCCGGTGAACGGCTGACCCAGGAAAGCGTCGCCCAGCGCCTGAACGTCTCGCGCCAACCGGTCGGCCAGGCGCTGATTCTGCTGAAAAGCCAGGGCTTCGTCTGCGACGCAGGACGGCGAGGCGTGATGGTGGCTCCGCTCGACGCCGATCTGGTGCGATCGATCTACGAGCTTCGCGGCGCCGTCGACCGTCTCGCGGCCGGGCTTGCGGCCCGCCGCGCGGGTCCCGCCGCCAGGGAGGAAGCCGAGGAAATTCTCGCCGCCGGCATTCGGGCGGTAGAACGGGACGACGTGAACGAGCTTGTCGACGCGGAACTCGCCTTTCACGGCTTCATCTACCGCCTGGCGGGCAACGTCCTGATCGAGCGGACGATGGCGCTCCACTGGAACCACATGCGGCGCGTCATGGGCGCGGTGCTCACCGACCCGTCGCAGGGGCGGAAAGTCTGGCGCGAGCATCGGGCGATCGTCGACGCCATCGTCGCAGGGGACGTCGAAAAGGCGGAACGGCTGGCAGCCACCCATGTCGAGGACGCCTCAGGCCGGCTTCAGGAGGCACTGAAGGTGAAAGCACCTCCCGACGCGGCCGTCATCGCCTCCTGAGCACGGCGCGCGCCTGAACGGGCGCTCCCGACACTTCATCGACCATCAAGTTCTGACCGCCTTGAGGCCGGACACGGGCGCGGTGACGCTCGATCTGCGCTCGCATGCAGGGGAAACGCTGACCATGAAGGAATTGCAGACGCTGGGCCGGATGCTTGCGGTGCATGCGCGGCTCTATCCGGAAAAGACCGGCGCACGCGACCTCGAGCGGGCGATGACCTTCCAGGAATGGAACCGGCGGTCGTGCCGGCTCGCCAACGCCCTGCTGGGGTTGGGACTCAAGAAGGGCGACCGGGTCGCCGTCCTCGCCTACAACTGCGTGGAATGGCTGGAGATCTACGCCGCCACCGCCAAGGCCGGTCTGGTCGCGGTGCCGATCAACTTCCGGTTCATCGCGGCGGAAGCCGCCTTCGTCATCGAGGACGCCCAGGCCGGTGCCATCATCGTCCAGGACGGCCTGCACGAGATGATCGAGGAGGTCCGCGAGAAGCTCTCCCTGCCCAGCGGCGCTTATATCCACTTCGGTGCATCCGCGGCGCCGGCGGGCTGGGCCGGTTACGAAGACCTGGTCGCCAAGGGCCGGGACAGCGAACCCGACCAAGTCGTGACGCCCGAGGATCCGTGGACGCTGATGTATACCTCCGGCACCACGGGCAATCCCAAGGGCGTGATCCGCAGCCACAAGGCCAACGCGCTGCTGTCGCTGGTGACCGACATCGAGCTCGGCATCCATCGCGAGGACGACGGCCTGCTGGTGATGCCGCTCTGTCACGCCAACTCGGTCAACTTCTTCGGCGCCTTCAGCTATTGCGGCGGCACGACCAGCGTCTATTCGCGGAAGAGCTTCGATCCCGAGCATTGCCTGCGGGTATTGGGGGAAAGCGGAGCGACCTTCACCTCGCTGGTCCCCACCCACTACATCATGATGCTGGGTCTGCCCGAAGCGGTGCGGACCAGCCAAAACCTCGATCGCATCGCCAAGCTGATGATCTCGTCGGCCCCAGCGCGCGCGGATACGAAGCGCGCGGTCATGGAGATGTTCCCCAATTCGGGCCTGTTCGAGCTTTACGGGTCGAGCGAGGCCGGCTGGGTGACGATGCTCCGTCCGCACGAACAGTTCACGCATCTCGGCACCGTCGGCCGCGAATGCGTTGGCTCCGCCCCGATCAAGCTGCTCGATGAGAACGGCACGGAGGTCCCGGACGGCCAGCCGGGCGAGCTCTACTCGTCCAATCCTCACACCTTCGACGGCTACTGGAACCAGCCCGAGAAGACGGCCGAGGCTTTCCGCGGCGACTACTGCACGGTCGGCGACATGGCACTGCGTGACGACGAGGGTTATATCCGCCTGATCGACCGCAAGAAGAACATGATCATCTCCGGCGGCGAGAACATCTACCCGTCGGAAGTCGAGGCGGTGCTCGGCGCCTGCCCCAAGGTCAAGGACGTGGCCGTCATCGGCCTTCCCGACGAGAAATGGGGCGAGCGCGTCCATGGCGTCATCGTCCTCCACGACGGTGCCGAGGCGACGGAAGCCGAGATGCTCGAATGGTGCCGGACCCGCATCGCCGGGTTCAAACGGCCCCGCTCGATCTCGTTCCTCGCCGAGGCGGATATGCCGCGCACCGCCACCGGAAAGATCCTTCACCGCGACCTCCGGACCCTCTTCGCCAAGACCTGAGCCGAGCCCGGACGCACGCGCTTTCAGACGATAAGGAGACCAGCCATGGCCGCCCCGATGAACGACCTCAACAATGACGATCTCGCCTGCGCCGCATGGGTGGCGCGCTTCCTTCAGGCCCGCGGCGTCGACCGCGTGTTCGGCCTGCAGGGCGGCCATATCCAGCCGATCTGGGACCACATCGCCCGTCTGGGCATTCGCATCGTCGACGTCCGCGACGAAGGGGCTGCCGTCCACATGGCGCACGCCCATGCCGAGCTGACCGGGGCGCTGGGTGTCGCCATGGTCACCGCCGGCCCCGGCGTCACCAACACCGTGACCGGCATCGCCAACGCCTCCCTCGCGCGGGCTCCGGTGCTGCTGATCGGCGGCTGCACGTCGCGGCCGCAGGCGAACATGGGGCCCCTCCAGGACATCCCGCATGTGGACATCCTCCGCCCCGTCACGCGCCAGTCGCGCACCACGCGGGTGCCCGAGCAGGTGATCCGCGAACTCGACGAAGCGGTTTCGCGGGCGATGGGCGATCTCGGCGAGCCGGGACCGGTCTATATCGAGATCCCGACCGACGTGCTCCGCACCCATGTGCCGGCGCAGCTCGTCCTCGACGAGTGGATGCAGCCCAAAGCGCCGCGGGTCATCCCGCCGGTGCCCGAGACGGTCGCCGAGGCCGTCGACGCGCTGTGGAACGCCAAGCGGCCGCTGGTCGTCACCGGCCGCGGCGCCTGCGGGGCGGGAGAGGAACTCGTCCGCTTCCTCGATGCGAGCGGCGCCGTCTATCTGGACACCCAGGAAAGCCGCGGGCTCGTCCCGGCCGACCATCCGTCGTTCGTCGGCGCGATGCGCGGCGCGGCGATGGTCGAAGCCGACGTGGTGCTGGTGATCGGGCGCAAGCTCGACTACCAGCTCGGCTACGGCTCGCCTGCGGTGTTCCCCAATGCCCGCTTCCTGCGCCTCGCCGACAACGCCGGCGAGCTGGTGGACAACCGCCGCGGCCAGCCCGAGCTGCTGGCCACCCCGGCGCTCGCCCTCGACGCCATGGTCGAGGCCGCGGGCAACCGCCCGCCCGCCGTCGACAAGGCCTGGACCGAGGGCCTCCGCAAGCGCCATGTCGAACGGACGGCGCCGGAAACCCGCACCAGGGCGCCGAGCCGCGGCGACGACGGCAAGATTCACCCGGCGGCGATCTTCGAGGCGATCGCGGAGAAGGCCGATCCCGACTTCATCGCCATCGCCGACGGCGGCGACCTTCTGTCCTTCGCCCGGGTCGGGCTCAACGCTCGCACTTACATGGACGCCGGTGCCTTCGGCTGCCTCGGCGTCGGCGTGCCCTTCGCCGTCGCCGCGGCGCTGGCCTGCCCCGACCGGCAGGTGATCGCGATCAACGGCGACGGCGCCTTCGGCATCAACGCGATGGAGATCGACACCGCCGTCCGCCACGGCGCCAAGGCGGTGTTCATCGTCTCCAACAACGCCGCCTGGAACATCGAGCGCTACGACCAGGAATCGAACTATGGCGGCCGCGTCGTCGGCACCACCCTCGCCTATTCCGACTACGCCGCCATGGCCCGCGCCTTCGGCGCCCACGGCGAGCGGGTCGAGAACCCCGAGGACCTGCCGGCGGCCATGGAACGGGCGCTCGCCAATGCGCCGGCCCTGGTCGACGTCGTGACCTCGCGCACCGCCGTCTCGTCCGATGCCAAGAAAGGCCTGGGCTTCGTCCCCGACTACCAGCCCCTCACCGCCTGGGACGACGCCGAACGCAAGCGGAGGGGGAAGGCTAGCTGCAGATGAACTCCGTGGTCGGCTTGGATATCGGATCGAGAGCACGATATCGGGTAGACTGAAGCGATGTTGCCGCGGTCGAAGGAACCTCCGATGAAAGTCGCTCTCGACTCCCATGGCGATCAGATCGTCTCCGATCTCGTGGCGGAAGGGCGTTTCGCATCGGCAGATGAAGCTGTCCGAGCCGCCCTCCGCCTCCTTGAGCAGAACGAACATGCCCGCAGGGAGCGGATGCAGGAACTCGATCAGGAAATCCGGGCGGGGCTCGACAGTGGTCCGGTCGAAGAGCACGACATGGAAACCTTGATCGACCAATTGGAGCGCCGTTCGGCCGGCGAGGCTTAGCCTTGGGGCGGATCGTCCGCCGCCCTGCGGCACGGGCGGACTTGGAGGCGATCTGGAGCTACATTGCAGCCGACGATCCAGAACGCGCGACGGCGTTCTTGCGTGCCCTGGAACGGCGGACACTGGTGCTGGCCGAAAATCCTAGACTCGGCCCAGCCCGCTTTCCCAACTTTCCCGGGCTCCGCTGCTTCTCGGCTGAGGGCTACCTGATCATCTACCGGCCCCTTCCCGAAGAGACGGGCATCGAGTTGGTTCGTCTCATCCACGGAGCGCGCGACCTGGAAGCGCTTCTGTCCGAAATGGACTGACCGCGCTCGGCCTACGTACGCCAAGCTTGACCCTGGCGCGCAACTGACCGACGTAAAAGACACCCCGATCAGCACCAGTTTCCTGCGGAGAGAGAAAGCCATGTCAGAGCCCCTGATCCTTCCCTATCGCGGCGTCATCCCCGCTATCGGAGCCGATTTCGAGGCGGCGCCGGGGAGCGCGGTCATCGGGCGGGCGCGGCTGGGGCGGGACGTCCAGCTGGGGCCGCTCGCGACACTTCGCGCCGATGGCCACGACGTCTCCGTGGGCGACGGCTGCCGGTTCGCCGACCGGGCGACAGTGCATATCGCCGATGGCGTTCTCGGCGCGTCGGTCGCGAATCGCGTCGCCGCCGGCCGGTTTACCCTGATCCATGCCAGCACCGTTTCCGATGACTGCGTGATCGGCGATCTGGCGGTGATCATGGACGGCTCGGTCCTGGGTCCCGGCGGCGTCCTTGCCGCTGGCGCTCTGGTGCCGCCCGGCAAACAGCTCGAAGGCGGCTGGCTCTACGCCGGCAGCCCGGCCCGGCCCGTGCGCCAGATCGACGAGGCCGAGCGGGCGGCGATGTGGCGTGCGGTCGCCGAAGGCGGACACCACCCCGACGTTACCGCCGCGCCCGAAGACCTGCCCGCCCTCGACAACGCGCCCTATCTGCCAGCAGGGGGTGGAAACGGCCCCCTCTACACTCTGGACGGCCGCGATCCGGCGATCGACCGCGCAGCCTATGTCGCCCCCAATGCGGTGGTGGCCGGCCGCGCGTCGGTCGGCGCCGAGTCGAGCATCTGGTTCTCGACCGTCCTCTTTGGGGCCGGCGACGGCATCGACATCGGCCCGCGCACCAGCATCCAGGACAACTCGATCCTCGATTCCTCGCAGGGTCGCTGCACGGTTGGCAGCGACGTCACCGGCGGCCATAACATCCGCCTCGGCGCCTGCCGCGTCGGCAACGAGTGCCTGATCGGCATGGGCTCGATCGTCATGGACGGCGCGGTGGTGGAGGACGGGGCCTTCGTCGGCGCCCGCGCCGTCGTCACGCCGGGAACGGTGGTGAAGAGCGGCTGGATCTGGGCCGGCAACCCGGCCAAGGCCTTCCGCGAGGTGAAGCCCGAGGAACGCACCTACTTCCTGCGCGGCAAGGAGGTCTACGTCGCCTACTCCCACCGCTACCGGGAGGCGGCGTAGATCGTCCGCCACAAGTCTCCATCGTCATCACTCGGCTTGGCCGGGTGATCCACGACTGTGCGGTGCTCGACGCGGGACGAGTCGGAACCTTCGAAAGTCGTG
>MDTD01176136.1_pt1 | contig 24536 bp, 22 predicted proteins | sample 811221 | NCBI WGS metagenome assembly MDTD01 (sample SAMN05326646, study PRJNA326480) | marine metagenome | isolation source: seawater | place: Pacific Ocean: South West | collected 2011 | reverse complement strand
CGCCGCAGTTTGAGGGATCATAGCATACCAACCACTTGGAGGCTTCCTTGACGGACCGCACATTACACAAAGACGCCATTATCATTGACGGCTTAGTTATAGCCAAATGGAATCGGCCTATCTTTGAGGCCATGCAGGCAGGCGGGCTGACAGCCGTCAATTGTACCTGTGCCGTGTGGGAAGGCACAGCAGAAACAATCGCCAACATCGCCAATTGGAAACGTTGGTTCAACGAACACGCTGATCTCATCATGCCGGTTCACACGACAGCGGACATCCGCCGCGCTAAGACCGAGGGCAAGGTCGGCATCATACTGGGTTGGCAGAACACATTCGCAATCGAGAGAAACATCGACATGCTGCGAGTTTTCCACGAGCTTGGTATCCGGGTCATGCAACTGACTTACAATACACAGAACCTCGTTGGGTCAGGGTGTTGGGAGTCGGAAGACCGAGGCTTGTCGGACTTCGGCCGAGACGTGGTGGACCAAATGGGGGAGCTAGGCATTGTCATCGACCTCAGCCATGTAGGTGAAAAGACCGCCGCCGACGCCATCGACCACTCCGCCATTCCGGTCTGTTTCACACATGCCACTCCGCGCAGCGTCAAGGACATTCCTCGAAACAAATCCGACGCTTTGATCAAACGGGTCGTGGACCAAGGTGGGTTCTTTGGTTTCGCGACCTATGGACCGTTCCTTCCTTGGGGAGACCAAACAACAATCGAAAACTGCGTGGAAGCGCTGGAAAGAGGTATCGACCTAGTCGGAGAAGAGAGCATCGGCCTTGGTACAGATTTCACCGACGGCCATGACGCAGATTTTTTCTCATGGCTGCGTCGCGACAAAGGCTTGGGCCGTGCACTCAACACAGGCTTTCCCGGCCGACCAAAAAACCCGGAAGGTTTCGATGGCGTCTCAGCTTACCCAAATCTGACCGCCGCCATGCAAGCGCGTAAGTGGCCCGAGAGTCGTATTCGCCGGGTTATGGGTGAAAATTGGCTGGCCTATTTGGAGCGTATTTGGCACAGGTGAAAACCAGTCGGCTGATCCTGCCGCTAACCTTGCCGCCCGAGACAACCGGGAGTAGGATTCTCGCCTTAAATATAAGGAGTCTAAAGATTTTCCCGTGAAATATGTAAGCACCCGCGGCGAGGCACCAACCCTTGCCTTTGATGACGTGTTGCTGACGGGCCTAGCCAGGGACGGCGGTCTTTATGTGCCAGAAAGCTGGCCACATTTCTCGACCGGCGAGATCGCCAGCTTTGCGAGCCTTAGTTACAAAGATTTGGCCTTCCAGGTCGTACAGCCCTTTATTGGCGGCGCTATCGCCGACGCTGATTTAAAAAGTATAATCGACGCCGCATACAGCCATTTCGATACGGACGAAGTCGCACCGTTAACCGAATTGAGTGACGGCGAATGGATCATGGAGCTCTTTCACGGCCCGACCCTTGCGTTCAAAGATATAGCGATGCAATTCTTGGGTCCGCTTTTTGATCACGTACTGGCGGCTCGCGATGAACACATCTGCATTGTCGCCGCTACCTCCGGCGATACTGGCTCGGCCGCTATCGAGGCGTGTCGCGACCGCAACAATATCGACATATTCATCCTGTATCCGCATGGTCGCGTTTCTGATGTGCAACGCCGTCAGATGGCCACAGTGGTCGCACCAAACGTACACACCATCGCGCTTCAGGGGACCTTTGACGATTGTCAAGACACGGTCAAAGCGCTATTCAACGACCTCGCCTTCCGCGATCGCATGAACCTGAGCGCCGTCAATTCCATAAATTGGGTCCGGATTGTTGCACAGATCGTCTATTACTTCTGGGCGGCGTTGAAGGTCAGCGCGCCTGCAGGGTCCGTGAGTTTTGCCGTACCAACAGGCAACTTCGGCAATGTCTTCGCCGGTTACGCGGCGCATCGCATGGGCCTGCCCGTGGAACAGTTCATCGTCGGTACGAACGCCAACGATATCCTAGTTCGGTTTTTTGAGAGTGGTATCATGGAGATAGAAGCCGTGGTGCCAACCATTAGCCCCAGCATGGATATTCAAATCTCATCCAACTTCGAACGTCTGCTGTTCGAACTCTATGACCGAGATAGCTCCATGGTTGCGCGAACCTTGAAGGCCTTCCGGTTGGACGGACAGTTTGCTGTCGATGCCGATATTCTGGCGCGAACGCGGAAGATTTTCGACGGGGGGCGTTACACGGACAATCAAACCCGGGCCCTAATTGCTAACCACTACGCGAAGACCGGGGAATTACTGGATCCGCATACAGCGGTTGGCTTGGCAGTCAGTCGTTCACACCGGCGCAACAGCTCTACCCCAATGGTGGCGCTAGCGACGGCCCATCCCGCAAAATTCCCGGAGGCCGTCGAGGCCGCGAGTGGCGTTTATCCGGGTTTACCGGCCCATATGGCCGACCTGTTTGACCGCGATGAGCTGATCAACGTCATTCCTAACGACCTGGCGGCCGTCCGCGGTTTCATTGAAGACCGAGCAAAGAACGCCGACAGAATCGGAGGCGCCGCCCCTTGACCATTCAGGAAAATCATCTGGCGAATGGCCTAACTGTCGTCACGGACCGCATGGAAACCGTCGAAACTGTGTCAATGGGGGTATGGGTGGATGTCGGCACGCGTGATGAAGATCCTGGTGTAAACGGCGTTTCCCACCTGCTTGAGCACATGGCCTTTAAAGGTACAGAAAGGCGTGACGCCTTTACCATCGCCGCTGAAATCGAGGCCGTAGGGGGGCATCTCAACGCCTATACCTCACGCGAGAATACTGCCTATTACGCCAAAGTTTTAAAAGACGATCTTCCGTTGGCCGTCGACTTAATTGGCGATATTCTTCAGCATTCAATCATGGATGATGAAGAACTATCCCGCGAACAGGCTGTTATCCTTCAGGAAATTCACCAGGCCCGCGATACACCTGACGACATCGTCTTCGATCACTTCCAAGAGACGGCATTTCCGGACCAGGCTTTGGGTCGCCCCGTATTGGGCCAGCCAGAGGTCGTCAAAGGCATGAGTGCGAAGAGTATCCGCGCATACATGGACCGCCATTACAGCGCCGAGAAGATGGTCGTCGCGGCAGCCGGCAACCTAGACCATGATGTTTTCACACGCTTGGTTGAAGAGACTTTTACGACCCTACCCGCATTCGAAGAAAACGCCAGAGAACCGGGCCGTTACTGCGGCGGCAATTTTCGCGAGACACGAGATTTGGAACAGGTCCACGTGGTTTTCGGAGCCGAGGGAATCGCTTTCGACGACCAGGGCTTTTACGCGGCTTCCGTCCTCTCGACAATCTTAGGTGGCGGCATGTCGTCGCGGTTATTTCAGGAAATCCGAGAGAAACGGGGTTTGGCCTATACCATCTATTCCTTCCTATCGTGCTATAAGGATTGTGGAATTTTTGGTATTTACGCTGGCACTGGGGCTGAAGAAGCGCATGGTCTCCTCTCGCTCGTGCTGGACGAAATCGAGAAAGCCCAGGACCAAATAATTGAGGAGGAGTTGGAACGGGCGCGCGCTCAAATTAAGGCATCAATCCTTATGTCTCTCGAGAGCACTTCAGCTCGTTGCGAACAGCTGGCACGGCAAATGATCGTTTTCGGCCGACCGATCTCCACGGTTGAGGTCGTGCAACGCATCGACGCCGCCGATAATACAAGCGTCAAGGATGTTGCTCAACAGATCTTCGCCGGAAGACCAACCATTGCCGCCATTGGCCCCGTTGATGGGCTTTGTGACTACGACGTGCTATCTGCCCGGCTTTCCAAGTAGTCTTCAACAAGACGGTACAGGGCCTCGGCATCATCGGGATCACCGCTGAAAATTATGTTCGACGTCTCGCCATAAATGTTTAGGACATACCCACGCGCGCCACAGACATTTTCAAGCGCTGCGGCGAAGGGAATAAGTACATTGTCATTAAGGCTCTCCGCATCAGGACAAGCTTCCATGCGCTCTGCCAGTTGACGCATGAACGAATCAGCGTTGCCGGCGCCATCGGTGCCTTTGTGTAATTTTTTTTGTCCCATAATTAGTCCCTAGTCTAAGCGTGACCAGCGTCATCGGACAACATGCGCGGGTCAATGCCAATCTTGGCCATCGCTCGTTCCCATTTTTCATCGAGATCACAGCCAAACACAAGGTCCGCGTCAGCATCGACGCTGAGCCAACCGTTACTCTTGATTTCGGAATCCAGTTGTCCCGCTGCCCACCCAGCGTAACCGAGCGCAAGCAAGCAATTAGCCGGTCCCTTTCCCTCGGCGATGGCGCGGAGAATGTCGATAGTCGCAGTTAGAGCAATATTTTCGTCAACGACAAGGCTCGCATCCTGAAGATAGTCCGGTGAATGTAGGACAAATCCTCTTGCCTGCTCCACAGGCCCGCCAAATAAAACCCTGACCGGATCATTACCAGCCGCGGGGTCAATTTCTAACTGTTGCAGCAGCTCTGGAAACGTAAGCGAGTCAATTGCTCGGTTGACCACCAGCCCCATTGCTCCGTCCGAATTATGAGCGCACACATAAATTACTGATTTCTCGAACCGCGGGTCTGTCATGCCGGGCATAGCAATAAGCAATTGGCCAGATAGATAGACGTTTTCTATGTCAGTTTGATCCATTCGTCGCCTGAGACCTGATAGACTGTTTGAGGATTATAACTGGGGATGCCATTACCGAAAGGCAATCCTGAGAATTTAACATGACACACAAACGATCTCTTTCTTAATTCTGTTTTTTCTCGGACAGGCCTTATTGGACAGGCACGATGCTGAGAAAGTGGCGGAGAAATCATGAAATCTCCTGAGATGTGGATTATATAAAGATTATCGACGGATAACTTAGATAACTTCCATGAACTTCTATAACGGAATCGCCTTCATGTTCTGCCGCACAGTCAAATGGGCTGTTGTTGGCTTCTTGGCTTTGTATGCGCCAAATGCCGATTCGGCTTCATCGAATTGGGCAGAAACGGCCCAGACCAAGGTCCGCATCATCGCCGGAACCGAAGGTGTAGGAAACAGCCGAGAATTGCGCCTGGGCTTGCAGTTTCAGTTGCAGCCCGGATGGAAAATCTATTGGCGCTCGCCCGGCGATGCAGGTTTTCCACCGACTGTAAAGTGGGACGGTTCGCGGAATCTGGCTGGCGCCGGCATCCAATGGCCGGCGCCGGTGCGGTTCTCAGTGCTGGGCCTGGAAACCTTGGGCTACAAAGAAGAGGTGGTATTCCCGATTGCCGCGTCGGCGGCAACCACGTTGGAAGCGGTCAGCGTGAAAGCTCAGGTCCGTTACCTCACATGCAACGACATTTGCATCCCCTACGAAGCCAACCTGAGCATGCATTTGCCTGCCGGTGATGTCGGCCCCAGCAAGCACGGACATCTCATCGACCGGTTTCGCGCAAGCGTACCAGGCGACGGCTCGGCCCACGGCTTGAAGATCGATACGTTACGCAGCCTCAAGGACGGCCAGGGCATGCGCCTGCAACTCGTCGCCAGCGCACAGACGGCCTTTACCCAACCCGATGTGTTTTTTGAGGGTGCCCCAGGCCTAACCTTCGGCAAGCCGAACGTGAACATGATCAACGGCCGTAGCCGGGCACTGATCGATGTCAGCGTCGACGGCTTGGACGGTTTAAATGACGATAAGGGCCCGACCCTCGACAATCGCACCTTCGTGGTCACACTTGTCGACGGCAAGCGGGCGGCGGAACTATCCCTAGTGGCGCGACCTCGTGCTCCGCTGGCGACGCTGACTCCCGACCCGCCTTCCCGCGATGACGTCTCCATTTTTAGCATTCTTCTGCTCGCGATCATCGGCGGCTTAATCCTCAATCTCATGCCTTGCGTATTACCGGTTTTGTCCTTGAAACTGCTGGGCCTGGTCCAGCATGGTGGCGGCAATACGCGGGCGGCGCGCGCCGGGTTTCTTGCCTCGGCCGCCGGCATCATCGCCTCTTTTCTAGTTTTGGCCGGGGCATTAGCCAGTCTTAAAATCGGTGGCATGGTTGTCGGGTGGGGCATTCAGTTCCAGCAGCCTTGGTTTCTGACCAGCATGGCCGCCTTGATAACACTGTTTGCCTGCAATCTTTGGGGCTTTTTCGAGGTGCGCCTACCACAAACGATTTTCGACTTCAGCGTCCGTGCCGGCAATACCAACGGGCTGGGAGGGCATTTCCTTCAAGGGTCCTTCGCCGCCCTATTGGCCACGCCATGCTCGGCGCCATTTCTTGGCACGGCCGTCGGGTTCGCGTTGGCCGGAGGCACGGCGGATATACTCCTTGTATTCACTGCTTTAGGCCTGGGCATGGCACTTCCCTATCTCCTCATCGCCGTATTTCCAAAAACGGCAACATGGCTGCCGAAACCCGGCCCCTGGATGATCAAGTTGAAGATCGTGCTGGGCTTCGCCTTGGTAGCTGCGGGTGCGTGGATTTTAACCGTCCTGGCTGGCACCACCAGCGCGACAGGAGCCTGGATCATTGCCGGCCTGATGGCGGCATCTGGTGGCGTTCTGTACTGGGCGCATAAAATTGTTCATGCGGGTGTCAAACTGTCAGCGCCGGCCCTATTAGCCACCTTCCTTATCGCTACGACCACGCCGAACTGGTTGCCGCAATCGACGACCAGCGGCGGCAAAATTGATAACACAATTTGGGAACCCTTTGATGAAGCGGCCATCCCCAAATTGTTGGCGGGTGGTAAGACCGTCTACGTGGATGTGACCGCGGACTGGTGTATCACCTGTTTGGTCAACAAAGGTATGGTGTTGGGTGACCAGCAGGTCAACGATTTACTGTCCAGCCGCAAGATCATTGCCATGCAGGCGGACTGGACAAAACCAAGTGACGTCATTTCCCAATATCTAGCCAAGCATGGCCGCTACGGCATTCCATTTAACATCGTTTACGGTCCAAAAAAACCGGACGGCGTGGTGCTACCCGAATTGCTGAGCGCTAGAATAGTTCTGGATGCCTTTGACACTGCCAACGACCAAATTCTTACTACCAAAAACAATCGTTAATTGAGAGGTGAAATCTTATTTGGACGTGGTTAGAACTAAGGTATCCGTCAGCAATCGCGTTATGAGATTTCTTTTTAAACCAATCCTGTGAGGAGCGACATGACTATCAACGTAGGCGACAGTATTCCTTTTGTACGTTTAGCCACAATGGGTGCCGAAGGCAAAGAAGACCTTTCCACCGACGATCTTTTCAAAGGCAAGAAAGTAGTCATATTTGGTTTGCCTGGAGCCTTTACGCCGACTTGCTCTGCTAAACATTTGCCGGGCTTCGTGGAACACGCCGACGCAATCAAAGCGAAGGGAATTGACACCATAGCTTGCATAGCCGTCAATGATGCGTTCGTCATGGCTGCTTGGGGAAAGGACCAGAACGTTGGCGACAAAGTCATGATGGTGGCCGATGGCAGCGCGCATTTCGCTGAGGCGGTCGGACTTAAATTAGATCTAAGCGACCGCGGAATGGGCATGCGCTGCAAGCGCTTTTCCATGCTGGTCGAAGACTGCGTTATTAAGAGCCTGAACATCGACGGACCCACTTTCGAAAAGACCAGCGCAGAACAAATGCTGAGCGACCTCTAGGAGCAGGCAGGCATTCTTGTCAACTATGGCTCCGCAGAACTAGAACTCCCACGTCAGCGGAGACACTCCGTTCTTCGAGGAAGCGTGGGTGGCAGGAAATTCCCTCCGAGCGCAGAAGATTCGAAAACGGTGCAAAACTACGTGCGTTTGGGACTAGGTTTGATGTCATTCGCCGTTTCCAGTTTACTAACGGCGTCTTCTATGTAGGTAAACGGGCAAAATTATGACCATCGAAACCTCCCTTCCCATGTCTCATCTTACGCTAGCCCGGCTGGACATTTATGTCTTCCGGGCCAACGTGTCTGTGCCGGTCGTCACGTCCTTTAACACCATGAACAGTCGCGCAACCGCATTGCTACGCGTCGAAGATACGGATGGGGCTCACGGCTGGGGAGAAATCTGGGGTAATTTCCCAACCATCACTTCAGAATACCGTGCCCGACTAGCTGCGTGGGCGTTGCCTTCTATTGCCATCGGCGCAGAGGTCACCGATCCGGCAGCTTTCCAGACCTATGTGCGCGCCAAGCTCCGAGTGATCGAGGTGCAAAGCGACGAACCCGGCCCCATCGCCGGTATCGCAGCGGCCTTAGATCAAGCTATTTGGGACCTAGCTGCCCGGAAACACGGTATTTCCTTACGGCGGCTGCTACACGGGAACGCGCCCGATTCCGTGCCGGCCTATGCCAGCGGCCTGAACCCCAAGGGAGCGGCGAATCAGGTTACTGCCGCACGAGCACAGGGATTTCAGCGCTTTAAGTTGAAGATCGGGTTCGGTGATGACGTTGACCTACCCAACATAGACGACATCCGCGCGGGCATGACGGATGACGAAACCCTATTTGTCGACGCCAACATGCGCTGGTCGCCAGAAGAGGCGATCACCCAGGTGAGCAAGCTATCAGATTATGGACTTGGTTGGATCGAGGAGCCAATCCGCGCCGACGAACCAGCCGAGGCATGGCGAGCCCTTCGCGCAGCTACGACCACACCCCTTGCCGGCGGTGAAAATCTACGTGGTGATCAAGCCTTTACGGAGTCCCTGGAGTGGCTGAACTTTATGCAGCCCGACGTGGGCAAGCTGGGTGGGATTAGCGGATGTTACGCCATTGCCCGTCAAACCTTGAATGCGGGTGTCACCTATTGCCCCCATTGGCTGAGTGGCGGCGTGGGCTTGCTGCATTCAGCCAATCTTCTAGCCGGAGTGGGCGGTGACGGCTTTCTGGAAATGGACGTAAACGAAAATCCACTCCGCGACGCGGTTTCAGGAGGTGCGATAAAATTGCGCGACGGCAGTGCTCATATGCCGATCGGGCCCGGCATCGGGCTTGATGTAGACGATGCTGTCAGGGACTTGGAGCCTTGCCGGCTTTTTCACGAGACCATTACTCAAGCCGGCGGTTGATTCTTTTTCGTCGCCTTGTTTCGCGCAATGCTCACCGCTAGCCAATAGTTGGAGCGCATCAAGTAATCTGAGATTCCCATATTACGATTTGAGCCATGTTCGCGCCGACGAAGGAGTGTAGTGTTTTTTTAAACCACCCTACGTTGTAACGATGCGGCAGCATCTTCTAGCACTCTCTTGGGAAGAAATCGCACGCTGAAACCGCCGTCAACAAACGACTAAAAGGCGCTGCCTATGGTGAGGACGAATTCGTGCATGATCCGTTCAATCCCTCAGGGCGCCAAAGCTGGAAGTCAAAGCCCTCCGTTCTTAACGGCTACAGCACCTTAGTGCCACTGGCCGCAAATTCACTTTGGTCGGCGGCATTGGGCCCAGCCCACCTCCCATGGTTGTTTCAAAAGGATCAACCTTCCCCCTAGCCTCGCCAAACATTGCCTGAGATGGGGATTTGTTATCCAACCAATCCGGCGATTTCTTCATGGAGTACGCCGCATGTTGCCAAGCGCGTCGCCGAGTGAATATCAATCCGTAATTTCAGAAATCTTTCTAAATCGGTGCATTGATGATGGTGCCATCGGCTAAAATCCCTCCTGGACGGTCAATTTTACCAATCTCGCCATGGCGTTTATAGAAATCGGGGGGAAGGGGACGGCCATCTAAATTTTTCAACCACAGCCTCAGAAGGTGTCTCTTAAAGCCTGCTTCTGAGTGGTCTTCATATGCAAGGCGCGTGTGGAAGATCACATGATTATTACAAAATTGCATATCACCTTTTTTAAATCCTGTATCGAATCTTAATTCTTCAGATAAATTCTGCACAATCTCTAGGGCTTCTTTTTGCTGAGCAGTCATATCGGGCACCTCATCAAATCGATGGGCCGAACCAATATACGTCGGCTCGACGGAAGCACTGAAATAACCCTCATAAATATGAAAAACTGCCAGTTGATACCAAGGCTTCATGCCAGAGGGTATTTCATCCCGACGATCGCGAAAAAAAGGCTGAAACAATATCTCTGTCAATTCCGGCCAACAGCGTAGCATTTCATTGTGAACCGTAACCGAGCTCACTAAGCTACTCTCGCCCCCTCGTAACGGGGTCTGTAGGCATAACAACCCAACTATATCGCAACAATCGACGTGAAAAGGAATCTCTTCACGAGAATAAGGCCCGCGTTGAGAGTGATTTTGCCGGCTCTCTCCAAGGTCTGTAACATGACCTAAAACGTGTCCATGCTTGTTTTGTGATAGCACACCATCACCAAGGAATTGGCCAATGGCCCAAAAAGCAATTGCACTCCCAACTTTCCCGACCTCCTCTACAGGAAACCCACGAAAGACAGCGAAACCACGTCCAAACAATATCTCATCCCTGATCTCGGCCAAACGCTGCTCTAAGTTTGGCATATGAAAACTAGAACGGTTAAGAGATAGAAGATTTAATCCTGGTTTGTCATATGTGCGTATCGCGTTTTTTAATTCTCCAATATCGGATTGACTAAACTTATATATCCAATCATTCCGCTCAGAAATATGTTCGGCACTCCAACCTGCTGGATCGATTACTTCGCAACCAAATTTTGCGGGCTTCCAAAGCTTATTTAAGCCTAAATTGTGCATTATTTGATTCATCCCAACAAATTGATAGACAACGCTACCGCGGAAAACCTCCGGTTAAAAGGAGATCATTATGCGTGTGACGCCTGTTTAAGATCGTGACCATTTTAGGTATTACCTACGTTGTCACGGGAACCTTGTTTGCCACTGCCAACGCATAGCCCGGCGCGGATGTCTTGGCCGGACTGATGGTTATGGGCAGAGGCTTCTATTGGAGATTCATGCTCGTGACACTATCCTGTTATCAGCAGCATTTTGCCCCAGCAAAAGCCCGACAACCTGGCTCAAGCGCTCGCGCCGCGCCGGCGCGGCTAGGCCGCGACGCCACTTAGCCCCTGTCGCGGATCTTCTCCGCCGCAGCGCGAGCAAGATTGTCTACCCGCTCATTCTCAGCATGACCTGCATGCCCCTTGACCCAACGCCAATTGACATCATGCCCGACGACCGCTGCATCCAAGCGCTGCCAAAGGTCCATATTCTTGATCGGTTTCTTAACCGCGGACCGCCAACCGTTTTTTTTCCAGTTGAATATCCACTTGGTAATACCATCCTTCACGTAAGTACTATCTGTGGTCAAGGTTACTCGGCCCGGCCGCTTCAACGCCTCCAGTCCCTGGATGGCGGCCATCAATTCCATGCGATTGTTGGTGGTCTCCGCCTCACCGCCGGAGAGCTCCTTCTCAGCACCTCGCCAGCGGAGCAAAACACCCCAACCGCCCGGCCCTGGGTTGCCCAGGCAAGCGCCATCAGTATAAATCTCGATGCCTGTCCCGTCCATTATGCCAATCCGTATTCCTCTGGCCCGATCACCCCCTGATGGAACCGCAGCTTCTTCCAGTACTCGAGTGGATCTTTCTTGGTAACCAAAGCGTCGGCCGGGGTATAAAGCCAATCGTAGAGACGGGTAAGCAAGAACCTCATGGCAGCGCCCCTCGCCAGAACGGGTAGCGAAGCCAGCTCGTCGTCGGAGAAGTCCCTAACCACGCGATACGACATCAGGAGACGATTCGCCTTTGCCACATTGAAGCTGCCATCTACCTCAAAACACCACGCGTTCATACAGATGGCGATATCGTAAGCATACATATCTGTGCAGGCGAAATAGAAATCAATCAATCCCGTCAGTCTCGGGCCAACAAAAAAAACGTTGTCGGGAAACAAATCTGCGTGGATCACGCCGCTTGGAAGGCTATCCGGCCAGTTCAACTCCAGGTTAGTAAGCTCCTTTTCCAGATCCTCGGCCAGGCCTTGCTGAACCTCGTCGGCGCGGTCAGCGCTCCGACACAACAACGGCCGCCATGATTGAACAGACAGGTCATTAGAGCGCCTTAAAGTGAAGTCCTCTCCGGCTAGATGCATTCGCGCTAACGCCTTGCCCAACTCACCGCAGTGATAAGGTTGAATGCGACGGGGCCACATGCCCGCCAGGAACGTAAAAATGGCCGCCGGCCGATTGCTGAGTTCGCGCAAAACTTTGCCGTCCCGCGCCCGGACAGGCAACGGACAAGCGATGTCCTTGGCTGCCAAATGCTCTATCAAAGCGAGGAAAAAAGGCAAATCGGCCGGATCAACACGATTTTCATAAAGCGTCAGGATGAAGCGACCCTCCTTGGTGTTGAGCAGGTAGTTAGAATTTTCCACACCTTCGGCAATGCCAGTTGCCGAGAGGGCTTCGCCGATTTCATATTGGGCGATGAAGGTGGCCAAGTCCTCGTCGCCAATTTCTGTGTAGACAGCCATGGTGTGTGTTTAAGATGACAAAAGGGCATAGGCAAGGTCACCCGACGGAAGCATTAATACTTCTTATGGAAAAACTTTAAATGCGACGTGAACATATCGCTTCGCCTTGTCACCAAGGGAGTGGGGCCGCGCCATAGCGCGATTGACAAGAACCCTGATAGTGTTAGTGAACCCATAAGGCTGCTGATAGATCGAAGAATATTACCTTTGGGCTGGCTTGCCGGAATTTGTTGGCTCCATTACAGTTTTGCCACTCATATTGCAGACGCGAAAGAGCTCTATGTTTGCTGAACCTACAATCTTTTCCTGGCAAGCGTTTATCCGTAACAGTTACCAGCCGCTATTAGGCGGCATGCAGACAAGGTGAAAATGTTGCGGCTTTTACCTTACCTTTTTGGCTTCGCTGCTACCTCGATTATCCTGAGCGGGTGTGACTCAGTTAAAAACAGCGTTGGAAACACTTATGAGAGGGTGGCCAGCCTGTGGGATAAACCTGTTATTCTGCCATGCCCAAATTATCGTATTCTCGCGGATGCGTCGCGAATTGTGCAATTTCGACACGGACCCGGTCGCGATCTTGTAGACGTAAACATTGACGGAAGCCTCGAAGATCTAACTATGGAATGCCTGACGGATCTCAACAAAGATACCAATTCGGGAACCATGGAAGTTGCCATCACTGTGAATTTCGGCGCCAAACGCGGTCCTGCCAACGCCAATAAACAAGCGATCTTGCCCTATTTCATATCTGTAACCGATCTAAAGCGTAATGTTCTTTACCACGAGGAGTTCAAGGTTTCCGTAAGATTCCCGGGGAACCAATCGGCGATACAGTTTTTTGGCGAAACTGTGAATCTGGAGTTGCCATTGACGCCTAAAGTCTCGAGCCAGAGCTACTTGATCTACTCAGGTTTTCGGTTGAACCGTAAACAACTGCTGTACAATCAAAAAACCAAGGATCGCCGCCGCTAAACTGCAGCAAAGTGGAACCTATCCGAGACGTAGTATTTTTTATGTTCGCGGACTAGTTGACCCCATTTCCCGCACATGGGATAGTTTTTGTGATTTATTGTGAAGTCAATTCCGCGCTGCGGGAGAGTTCGGCGGACCCACGACACGCCGGCGCCGAAGGAGCAACCGCCCCGGAAACTCTCAGGCATCCGGACCGCAGTGGGATGGCACTCTGGAGAGCGGGTACGGATTCTTTGGCAACAAAGATCTAGATACTCCACCGAAGATGTAAGCTACGTTGCACAGTAACGGGTGCAGACCGGCGATTCTTTCAGGTACCGAGACAGAGGGGGCGCTGCGGTTTCTCGCCAGTGCATTCGTGTGGCGCGAACCTGCAAGCGGCTCTTACTCGCTGATGGGGAACGTCATGAAAGATCAAGATACCGGCTCTGCCCTCAAGACGACACCTTTAGACAGCTTACATCAATCTCTTGAAGCTCGTATGATACCGTTTGCAGGGTATTCCATGCCCGTCCAGTATGACGCGGGGATCATCGCTGAGCATAACCAGACGCGCGAAAAGGCATCTTTGTTCGATGTTTCGCATATGGGCCAAATTCGCCTACATGGCGCCGGTGCGGCAAAGGCGCTAGAAACCATCGTACCGGGCAGCATTGAAGGTTTGGAGACAGGAGGCATGCGTTACACCGTGCTGACCAACGATGCTGGTACTATTATTGACGACATAATGGTGACCCGCGAGCACGATGGGCTATTCGTCGTCGTGAATGCATCGCGCTTCGAAACTGACCTAACGCACATACAGGCGAAAATCGGAGTAGATGTAGAGATCGAGGTTTTGTCAGACCGGGCGCTTATCGCCCTTCAAGGCCCAAAAGCCCCGGCGGCTCTTGCTGATTTGTCCCCAAAGGTGACGGCCATGCCATTCATGTCTGCCGAAACTATCACCATTGACGGCGTAGAAACCCTCGTAAACCGATGCGGCTACACGGGTGAAGATGGTTTCGAAATCTCCGTTCTCGCTGAAAGCGCCGAGGGCCTGGCTCGCACTCTCTTGGCAGACGAGCGCGTTGAGATGTCCGGCCTGGGCGCACGGGATACATTACGCTTGGAAGCTGGGCTTTGTCTCTACGGCCAAGATATCGACGAAACGACGACACCCGTCGAAGCGGGCCTTAACTGGACCATCAGGAAACGCTTTCAAGAGGAGGGCGGATTTCCGGGCGCCGAAGTAATCATTCGCCAGATCGCTGAGGGACCAACTCGCAAGCTAGTCGGTATCCGACCTGATGGGCGCGCCCCAGCACGCACCGGAACGGCCATCAGCACAGTCGACGGTGAGCCGCTGGGCAAAGTCACCAGCGGCGCTTTTGGTCCGACGGTCGGTGGCCCCATCGCAATGGGCTATGTCGCCGCAGGACTCAGTAACGCCGGCACGCCCGTACAATTGGAAATTCGCGGCAAGGCCGTTCCAGCAACAGTTACCGCCTTGCCCTTCACACCACGCCGTTATTTCAAGCATTAGACATCCTGCTAGAGAGGCCAACACCATGACCACCAAGTATTCAGAAGACCATGAGTGGATCTCCGTCGATGGCGACATCGGCAAAGTCGGAATCACCAACCACGCCCAATTCCTGTTGGGAGATATTGTCTTCATTGAACTACCGGAAGTCGGCCGCACTATAGAGGCCGGCGGCGAGGCTGGGGTCATCGAATCTGTAAAAGCCGCGAGCGATCTGTTCTCACCCGTGACCGGCAAAATCGTTGAGATTAACGAAGCCCTTGACTCGGAACCAAGCCTCGCTAATTCCGACCCCTCAGGCAACGGCTGGTTCTTTAAAATCAAGTTATCCGATACCGACGAACTGGACAGCTTGATGGACGAAGCCTCCTATAAAGAACTGATCGCCGAATAGAATACCAACCGACAACCTCTTATCTGCGGAGCGTCCGCCATGAACAAGCCAACCCTGGACCACCTGGAAAACAGCGGCGAATTCATTCGCCGACATATTGGCCCTTCCGATGCGAATATCGCGGACATGCTGAAGACCATCGGCGCCTCCAACCTTGATGACATGATCAACAAGGTCGTACCAGCAGAAATCCGTAGTGATGATCATTACGACGCGCCTGCCATATCCGAGGCAAACGTTTTGGCGGAAATTCGGGGAATTGCTGATCGAAATTCGGTGATGAAGTCTTTCATCGGTATGGGCTATCACGGTTGCCACCTGCCACCGGTAATTCTCCGCAACCTTCTGGAAAATCCTGGTTGGTATACGGCCTACACGCCGTACCAGACGGAAATTTCACAAGGCCGGTTGGAGGCGTTGCTGAACTACCAGCAGTTGGTCATCGACTTGACGGGCATGGAAATGTCCAACGCGTCATTACTGGACGAAGGTACAGCAGCCGCGGAAGCAATGACACTGATGAAAAGAGTTGGCAAATCAAGAGCCATGACCATCTTTATCGCCGATGACTGCCATCCGCAGACCATCGCGGTGATCCAAACCCGGGCGGGGCCGCTAAGATACGAGGTCATCCGAGGCAATCCAAAGACTGATCTCAAGGCAGACAAGGTTTTTGGGGCCATACTTCAATATCCAACTACGGACGGAAGCGTCGAGGACTACAGCTTGATTGTTGAGAACCTTCACCGCGCCGGCGCATTGGTAACTGTCTGTGCCGATCCCCTCAGTCTCGTCCTACTTACCCCACCGGGCGAATGGGGCGCCGACGTGGTCGTCGGTTCAACTCAGCGTTTCGGCGTGCCCATGGGCTTTGGCGGCCCCCATGCGGGCTACCTGGCAACCCGTGACGCCTACAAACGCTCCATGCCGGGCCGGCTTGTCGGCGTTTCCATAGATTCCCAGGGCAACCGAGCGCTGCGAATGGCATTACAGACCCGCGAGCAACACATCCGTCGGGAAAAAGCGACGTCAAACATCTGCACGGCGCAGGTCCTTCTGGCAAATATTGCCAGCATGTATTCCGTTTACCATGGTCCCAAAGGCCTCAAACGTATCGCCGAACGGATCCATCGATTGACAGGGATCCTCGCAGCAGGTCTGGCACGCATGGATATTGCGGTGGAAACTAGTGCATTTTTCGATACATTGACGATATACATTGACGATGTCCAGGCGGTCCACGACCGTGCGGTCAAGGCGGGCATGAATCTGCGCCCCGTCGATGACCACCGGGTTGGAGTTTCCCTGGATGAGACAACCACCGCCGCCGATATCGAATCCTTATGGTCGGTTCTGTCTGGTGAAACCAACGTCGGTTACACCACCACTGCATTGGATTTGGATGCCATTGAGGGGATTCCCGCCAAACTGCGGCGAAAATCGGCCATCTTAGATCATCCAATCTTTAACACGCATCATTCAGAAACCGCCATGATGCGCTATATGCGTGAGCTGGAGAACAAGGATTTAGCCCTAAATCGGGCCATGATCCCCCTAGGCTCATGCACCATGAAGCTTAACGCAGCCGCAGAGATGATTCCAATCACCTGGCCGGAGTTTAGCAACCTCCACCCTTTTGCGCCGGCCGACCAAGTGGCGGGTTTACTTGACTTGATCCAGGAATTAGAGGAGATGCTCGTCAAGATCACCGGCTATGACGCCGTGTCCTTGCAGCCGAACGCCGGTTCACAAGGCGAATACGCCGGTCTCTTGTGCATTCGCAAATATCATCAAGCTAACGGACAAGACCATCGCCACATTTGCCTGATCCCTTCTAGCGCGCACGGCACTAATCCTGCCAGCGCCATAATGGCCGGCATGAAAGTTGTGGTGGTGGACTGTGATCATGCAGGCAACATCGACATGATCGACCTGCAGGCTAAAGCCGAGCGGCACAGCAACGACCTAGCCGCCATCATGATCACTTATCCCTCCACGCATGGGGTCTTCGAAACCATGGTCCGCGACATCTGCGATCTAATCCATAAGCACGGCGGACAGGTCTATATCGATGGGGCGAACCTTCAAGCCATGGTTGGTATATGCAAGCCGGGGGAATTCGGTGGCGACGTGTCGCATCTGAACTTACACAAGACCTTCTGCATCCCACATGGCGGAGGAGGGCCCGGCGTCGGGCCCATCGGCGTGAAGGCGCATTTAGCACCCTATCTGCCAAACCATCCTGTTATCACGCAAGCAGGGCCAGAGACCGGACTGGGCGTCATTTCAGCGGCGCCCTGGGGGTCCGCATCCATCCTGCCCATCTCCTGGAGCTATATCAAACTGATGGGCGGTGAGGGCCTGAAGCGGGCCACTCAGGTCGCGATTCTCGCAGCTAATTATATTGCCAAACGCCTGGAGGGACATTACGAGACCCTTTACAAAGGCGACAGCGGACTGGTCGCCCATGAGTGTATACTGGATACCCGACAAATCCAAGAGAACGCCGGATTGACAGTCGACGATTTGGCGAAGCGCATGATTGACTATGGCTTCCACGCACCGACAATGTCCTGGCCCGTAGTCGGCACCCTCATGGTGGAACCGACTGAGTCCGAACCGCGCGAAGAATTGGACCGTTTCTGCGCCGCTATGATCGCCATCGCTGGAGAAGCGAAGCGGGTCGCCGTCGGAGAATGGCCCGCCGACGACAACCCGCTGGTCAATGCGCCGCATACGCTGGATATGATAACCGATGACAATTGGTTCCATCCTTACAGTCGAGAGAGCGCCGCCTATCCGGTCAAAATTCTGCGTCGTTCCAAGTATTGGTCACCAGTGAGCCGGGTCGACAATGTCCACGGCGATCGAAATTTGGTCTGTACCTGCCCACCCCTAGAGGCCTATATCAACGCGGCAGAATAGAAACACAATATTAGGGGGGGGCATGTCCAAGGAAGGCAACACCGCTATTGTGACCGGTGCGGGGTCCGGCGTCGGACGCGCCACCTCCATCGCGCTCTTAAACGCTGGTTACAACGTTGTACTAGCCGGCCGGCGCACTAATGCGCTGTTGGAAACCATCTCAATGGCTGGCGAGGTTCCAGGCGAAGGCCTCGCCGTCACGACGGACATCACCGATGAAACTGATGTCGAGGCCCTGTTTGCAATAACCTGCAAATCTTTTGGGCGGCTTGATCTGCTATTCAACAACGCAGGCACCAACGCACCGGGTGTACCCTTCGAAGAACTCACGACCGATCAGTGGAAACTGGTCGTCGACGTGAACCTCACAGGCTCCTTCTTGTGCGCCCGAGAAGCTTTTCGGGCTATGAGAGATCAAGTCCCACAGGGCGGTCGCATAATTAACAACGGCTCAATTTCAGCGCACACGCCACGGCCCGATTCCGCCCCCTACACGGCTACCAAACACGCCATCACCGGCCTCACAAAGACGTTATCACTTGATGGAAGGAAGTATAACATCGCAGTTGGTCAGATCGACATCGGGAACGCAATGACTAAAATGGCGGCGCGTATGGCCGAAGGGGTTAAGCAAGCGAGAGGCGATATTGCCGTCGAGCCCATGATGGAAGCCGACGAAGTGGCCAATGCGGTTTTGCACATGGCAGGTCTGCCGTTGGAGACCAACGTTCAATTTATTACTATAATGGCGACCCAGATGCCCTTCGTGGGACGCGGATAGGCTGTTCAAACGCTCCGATTAGCGCACATCACTGTTTGTGCAGACTGGACGTTTAGCCTGCATACACCGCCCGTTGGATACAACCAGGTCTGCCTTATAAAACTCTCGGAATTTAGCATTTACACTACTCCGAGGCACGAGTCATGAGATAGCCCTCAAATTCCAGATCTGCGACGCCATCTTTGTAATAGACGTTACGACTCAGTAACGTTAGGTCAAACCACATCCGCATCATCAGACAAAATAAACCTTAATTTGTCGGATGACATTCTGGAATCGGGTAAAAAACTCTTGTCCGGGGAATTGGTAAGAAGAAAACTGGGCGGTCGCTACGAATATCGCGGTGAAAGTGGATTACGGTGTGACGATCACCTTCCCGATCACCTCCCGTTCCTCAATGACCCTAAGCGCCTCTTGCGACTCCGTTAACGAGTAAGTGTGATGAATAGGCACCTTTAATGCGCCCATACTGATCATATCAAGAAGCGCGGTCAAATCCTCTGGCTCCCAGCTGTTCGAGCCCCGCACATCAAACTCGTAGCTCCAAACATAGCGAAGGTCGGTCGCCGGATCGTAGCCTGCTGTCGCCCCACAGGTCAAAAGCCGACCGCCTCGGCGAAGACATTTCATCGACTTAACCCAGGTATCCCCCCCCGTGAAGTTCACCGCGACGGTAACACCACCAGCGTTCTTGCGCCGATGCGGCTTTTCATAAATTTTCCAAACCTCTTTTACGAAGTCGACTTCAGTGTAATCGATCACGTGGTCGGCGCCCATCTCGGTCAGGGCATCCAGTTTTACCTGCGAGGACCCGCAAGCCACCACTTCGGCACCAATGATTTTCGCTAACAAAAGCGCACCCGTTCCAACGCCGCCACTTGCCCCCAGGATCAGGACCTTGTCGTCAGCCGTCACTTCGCCACGGGTAACCATCATACGATGAGCCGTGCCATAGGCGACAGGAAGGCTCGCGGCCTCTGCAAAACTGACATTATCCGGTATTGAGACGAGCTGATGATTCGGAACCCGGGCGTATTCGGCCAGTCCGCCATCCACTGTTTCGCCAAACAAGCCTGCACCATGACGGTCGCGCGGATCAATGAGTACAGGGTCGCCAACCTTCCAATCGTTGACGTTCGCGCCGACCTCAACGATCTCACCAGCGGCATCCAATCCGCAGATTCGCGGCAGATCGAGAGTGATTCCTGGCATGCCGTTGCGGGTAAATAAGTCGTGGTAGTTAAGGGAGCAGGCCTTGACTGCAACAATAACGTCATCGGTCCCGCACTCTGGATCTCGGTAGTTTTCTTCATAGATGAAGTTGGCCATGCCACCGTGTTCGTATAGGACGACTGCTCTCATTCTTAGTTCTCCCCTTTGACCTTAATCAACCCCATGTCAACCCAGGGGCACGGACAGATAAACCCCTCGACCACTGGCCAGGAGCTTATCCTTCTCATCATAGACCTGCGCCTCTCCAGTACAGAAATTCCCACCAAGTTTCAACGCCTGCGCTTTGACTAGCAATTTCCCTTGAAAAGCAGGTCGATGATAGTCGACACGCATGTCGATGGTAGGCACCGGCCGACCCAACTTAGCCGCAATGGCATAGTCTGCAGCCACATCGATCAGTGTCGCCAGGATGCCGCCATGCGTATAACCCAATTCCACGTTAACGACGAATTCCTCTCGCCAAGGCACCGTTAATTCAATCCCATTTTCGTCAATCTTGGATAATTCCAATCCGAGCCATTGATGGAACGGTGCAACGACGATGCGTTGGGCCAACTCCTCACGGCTCATCTTATTCTTAGGCATACCGACAACGTCCCCGTCAAAATTTCTAAGTCTTAGAAATCGCATTGAACATGAACCAGGATCATTGTTCAAACGTGAGTCAGATCCACCGTTTCAGAATCAGGTGGGTGTACAATACCGGAAGATTTGCGTGGCAGGAGCGTTCGCCTCCCACCCCTGAACGTTCAGAAGGCCTCGTTTCGCATTAGCGACGACAGCCAAACGCGTGGTTGAATTCAAGATCGGAGACCGCACCCAGGAAAAATCGTCTAATACGCCCTCTCCCAGGGACTCCATCAGCGTGAACCGACCCAGACTGTCAATGCCGCGACACCGACCAGGTATTTGAGCGGCAACCCAATGATTGGCCACGCTGGCAGGTGCTTCGCGCACGTGCGTTGCATCCTCTTCGCGCTCGATGACGCACCCTTCCCTGGGTTCTATCCCCGACAGCGTGAAGAAGGCCGGCATGGCCAAGGGCGTCTCGCTCAGGACCTTCTTCGCTTCCCTGTATGTGCGGCATGTATCAAATACCTGGCGTAAAACGTGCACAGGCGGTAGAGCGCGCCGTCGCCATAAACGACAGCGGTTGATCCCCCAATCCAACCAAAACGAAGGACTCCACTTACGCATGGGCGGTTGGTTTATGGCTGCCGAGAATCGGCCTGGAGCCATGGCTGTCACAACACCCGCGAACCCCGGCCAAGTTACATTCTCATATACTCCCGCGGCCCCTTCCATGGTCGCAACGACGACATTCCTTCCCAAGCCCTGCAGCGGCCAATCCAACGTCCGAAGCAATCGATTCCCGCTCCCAGACGGATCGGTAGTGACACTGGTCGTGCACGCCCATTCATAGGAGAGGTTCATTAGAAAACTGCCCGGCATCCCCGCAACAGCCGCAATCTCTGCAATCTCGACAGCATAAGGATTAGCGCACGCGGCAAGCCAATGCCGAGAGATCGAGTCTCCCACAACCATCAAGCCCTCCCCATAGTGGTGCGTGCCGGCTGCCATAATTGCCTGAAACCGCTCCGTATCACCCTTAGCCAATGCCACTACCCCAAGTCCAACTAAGTTGTGGTGCGGAATTTCTGGCAGATCCACCATATGCGTAGTCACCTTCAAACTCATATTAGGCTCATCGGGGCCTAGATCTTCGTCCAATGGTTTACTTCACCTGTTCGCAGGAATATACCACTTAAAACCGCTTCGGCACCCCGTGACTTTACTTTGCTGAAATTGGGAGCCCGCCATGATCCCCCGTTATTCCCGCCCTGAGATGGCCGCCATCTGGGAACCTGCTAATAAGTTCCGTATTTGGTTCGAGATCGAGGCGCACGCTTGCGATGCACAGGCTAAGCTGAAGGTAATACCAGAGGAGGCCGCCAAAGCCGTGTGGAAACATGGCAACATTCCCTATTCAGATCAGCGCATTCAGCGCATCGACGAAATCGAACGCGAAACCCGTCACGATGTTATCGCGTTTTTGACCGAATTGGCCGAACAAGTGGGTGAGGAGGCACGTTTCGTCCACCAGGGCATGACCTCCTCGGATGTATTGGATACCTGCCTGGCCGTGCAGATGACCCAGGCGGCGGACCTCTTATTGGTTGACCTAGACAAAGTTCTTGAGGCATTGGAATCGCGGGCTCGGGAGTTCAAGTTCACCCCTTGCATTGGCCGCAGTCACGGTATCCACGCGGAACCGACAACGTTCGGGGTGAAGCTGTCCGGACACTATGCGGAATTTGCCCGCTGTCGTAAGCGTCTCGAAGCGGCCCGGGCGGAGATCGCTACCTGCGCCATCTCCGGCGCGGTCGGCACGTTCGCCAATATCGACCCCAGCGTCGAAGCCCATGTGGCCGAGAAAATGGGTTTGATCCCAGAACCCGTATCCACGCAAGTCATTCCACGTGACCGACACGCCGCGTTCTTCGCCGTCCTGGCCATCTCTGCTTCAGCCCTAGAACGTCTGGCTATGGAAATACGGCACCTGCAGCGGACCGAAGTTCGCGAGGCCCAAGAGTACTTTGCGCCCGGGCAAAAAGGCTCATCGGCAATGCCACACAAGCGCAACCCGATCCTAACCGAGAACTTGACCGGCCTCGCCCGGATCGTGCGTATGGGCGTGGTGCCGGCCTTAGAAAATGTTGCACTTTGGCACGAAAGGGACATCTCGCACTCATCGGTAGAGAGAATGATAGGCCCAGACGCTACGGTGACCCTCGATTTCGCACTGAATCGGATGGCTGAAATAATCGAAAAGTTAGTGGTCTATCCAAACAACATGCTGGAGCATTTGAACAAGTTCGGCGGCATCCATGACTCACAACGTGTTTTGCTAGCCCTTACGCAGCGAGGTGTCAGCCGCGAAGACGGCTACAAAATCGTACAACGCAATGCCATGAAAGTCTGGCGTAGTTTTGGTATCGACCCCGACAACCCGGATGCCGAAATTAAGCTGACCGACGAAGATCGGGAAGCGGCCGGACACGGCAATCGGCTTATGTTTTTCTTATCGCAGGATGATGACCTAAAAAGTGCCCTCAGCGAGACTGACTTGAATGTATTGTTCAAAGTCGATCCTGTCGCCTATCATACCAAACACGTAGATACGATCTTCCAGCGGGTTTTTGGCAAGGCCTAATAAACCCTCAATAACCTACTCGCTGGCAAATGTAGCTATTTAAAACTCTCGGGTCCTTGAACATCACAGGGCCTCTAAACGTTGTGTCTCATCCAGAAATAGAACGTCAATAAGCACCCGGTGCCTCCATGGATTGGATGATCGCTGTTTTATCCGGGCACAAGATCGAACGTCCCGGTGGAGGCGCTAGAGAGGGGAGAGTCAGCCGTCTCCGCGAAGCTGCTCAACCGCGACGCCGTCTAGTTCGGAAATCTTCGCCCGCACCTGGCCCTCGGTGATATCCGTGCCGCGCTCCACGACGTCAGCCATGACCTTGCGAATGACGTCTTCGATGCCCGGTTCATCCAAGTCGGCCATGACCACAGCCTTGGCATACTCTTCTGTCTCTGCCGGGCCCATGCCGAAAGCTTCGGCTAACCAATGCCCTAGAAGCTTGTTCCGACGCGCTTCCGCCTTAAACTGCGTCTCCTGGTCCATCTGGAACTTGCGCTCTTCACCGCGCTCGCGGTCATTAATGACGTCGGACATATCGTCTCCATTGACTACTTAAGCAGATGCTTCCCCTGTAGGAATGACATATTCATCTCATCCCCGCATGTGAGATATGTCATATAAGGCCCTTTCAGCGACCCCGCAAGTATCCGGTTTTGTTGCGTTCGGACATTGTCCTCTGATGCTGGTCAGCTCCGGCGAAACACATTATTAAGTTCGTATGTGTACCTTGGTAATACTGCGCCGCCCGGGCGGTGACTGGCCTGTCTTGATTGGTGCTAATCGGGACGAGATGAGTGACCGTACCGCTCGGCTTCCGGCACGGCACTGGGACGATCGGGACAACGTCGTGGCCGGGCAGGATGAGTTAGCTGGCGGCACATGGCTGGCGTTGAACGACGACCGGGTTGTCGCCGCCATCCTCAATCGGCGCGACTCTTTAGGCCCCGACCCGGATAAGCGCTCCCGCGGCGAGTTACCGTTGGAGGCCTGCGACCATGCCGAAGCCCGTGAGGCAACTCGCGCGCTAGCCCTTTTGGAACCATCCAGCTATCGATCCTTCAATATGGTTATCGCCGACACACACGAGGCCTTTTGGATCAAATCGG
>MDTD01095996.1_pt1 | contig 24543 bp, 18 predicted proteins | sample 811221 | NCBI WGS metagenome assembly MDTD01 (sample SAMN05326646, study PRJNA326480) | marine metagenome | isolation source: seawater | place: Pacific Ocean: South West | collected 2011 | reverse complement strand
CGACGGCAAGGTGATCCATGTCCCCCAGGCACTGCCCATGGACGTTGCCACAAGGGATGGGGTGGACATCGTGGAAAGCCAGAAAACCGGCGGCAAAAGCCGGGGATACTTTTTAAGGGCCGCCAGAACCGGTGTGGTGCTCTTGAGTCTGGCCAATGGAAAAGTCAGAAAAATAGAAATACGAGATGCACTGGATATCCGGCGGATAGATTATTCCACCGGCAACATCGGCACCAATTTCATCTGCCCCATCAGCATGAAGATTGATACCATCTGCTCCGGTTTCAGCATCAGGGCCAGGGGGACCGTTGAGGTGGGGGAACTGGAAGGCGGTACCGTGGAAACGGACAGCCATGCCAAGATCACCATGTCCCATCCGGATAGCCGGATTGTCGCACGAAAGGATGTCATTGCCCACCTGGCCAGACAATCCCGCATCACGTCCCAGAAAGGCAGAATCACCCTGGCGGATGAAATGGTGGACACCCGGGCCGATGGGGTGGAGTTTATCTTCGAAAAGTCCAGGGGGATCCTTTCGGGCAGTGTCATCGATGCCGAGCGCATCTCTATCAAGGGGATTTACTTTTGCGGTGATAATACCATCCGGTTCGGCAGCCGGCTGTTTAATGAGAGAAAAGCCTTATCCGAGGACAGGAAAAAACTGGCCGAGGAAAAGCTGGAACGAAAAGCCAAAGAAAAAGAGATGACCGAAGCCCTTCACAACAATATCCGGCAGCTGTCAAAAATCCTGAAAACCAATCCCCTGCTCCGGGATGATATGAAAAGCTTCATCATGGCAGCCCAAACCATGGATTACGATGTCATGTACAAGGATCTGGACACCATTTCCCAGACCATGAACACCAAAGAGGTCATGTCCATAAAAAAACTTCTGGACACCTTGAAAAAAATGCCGGAACTGGAAAAAGCAGCCGAAGCTAAGGACAGAAACATCGGGGTCAGAATCAAAGAAATCGAAAAGCAAATGACCCTGATGACCCTGGAAGTCGAAGGGTGGCTCAGGCGGGCCGGCACCCTCAGAATTTTTACACCGGCCAGCGAAAAAGAGGATTCAGAAACCCCTGCTGTTTTTATGGAATCCAAAAAAGAATCCGATACCCCGGTCAAATACCAGGGACGGTTCACCCCCAACCAAGGGTTTCAGATTGTCGAGCTGTAACCCCTTATCCCCCAAAGCCGCCCAGGGAAAATAAAGCCAGGCCCCCTGGCACATCTCATTCTTCCAGGTCATTGAATATGTCCCTGATCACAGTGGCTGCGGCAGGGTAGTCAAACCGGGAAACGGCCGATTCCAGTTCTTTTACTTTTTGACGGAGCATTGGCGCTTTTGTGTGTTCAATCAGGGCAGGCACCAGGGTTTCATCGATAATCGTATTTTCCGCCACCGCAGCTTCTATGCGGGTTAATATGTTTTTGATTCGGGCCACATCCTGTCCGGCCGTTTTGCCTCGTTTTTCAACAGCGACGTCATCTGCAGGCTTGACGGCTTTGATGGCGTTAAACACGATCTGGCATTCACGTTCAAATTCCTGTATCAGTCCCTTGAAATTTTCCGAATCCGTGTGCCGGAATCCTTTCTCAATGCCTTTGGCAATCCGGCACAGGTTGAGGGCCCCCAGGGTGCCGCAGACACCGATGAAATTGACAATGTACTTCTTTCCCCGTGTGAGATGCCCCTTATTGATGATATCCACCACCTTTTCGGCGGCATCTCCGTATTCATGGCAGAACCTGAGGATAAAATCAAAATACTGGCGCTCATCCATTCCGGCATTTTCAAGGCCCACGGAAAGATCAAATCCGTATAGCCTGTCAAGGAGGGAGGCTGTGTCACCTAAATCGTCACCGCCGGGAAAAATGAGCCGGATGTCCTCGCTTCCCGCCACCACGCCGAACAGGGCGGTAAAAGAAAACCGGCTGCCCTTTCCCGGCTCACTGGCCACCTGGATTTGTCCGCCCATCTGTTCCACCAGTTTCCGGCACAGCGGCAGGCTCAACCCGATACCTTCATATTTTCTGGCCGCGGACCCATCTGCCTGGTGAAACGGAGTAAAGAGCGCTTCCAGATGCTCTTCAGACATACCGATACCGGTATCTTGCACACGAAATTCAAGGCGGACTTTCCCTGAAGACGGGTGGGGAAGCCGCACCACAGAAATTGTCACCTCTCCCTCATCGGTGAATTTCAATGCGTTATCCGTCAGATGGAATACTGTTTTTCTCAGATGTTCCGGAATACCGATCAGTTTCCCGGGTATCGTCCCCTCACTTTCAATGGTGAAGCCAATACCCTTTTTACGGGCGCGGGGAAAAAGCGCCTGAAATAACTCATCCATTACACCGGCGGGATTAAATACCTTTTTACGGGCGTCCCGGTATGCGCCCCCTTTTTGAGAGAACTCAAGAATATCCCTGATCATATTCTTTAAATGGCTTGTCAGGGCGTTGATTTTCTTTATGGAATCCTTCTGGAAGCCGTTAAGCTCGCTCTTCCCGAGAAGCTGGGCAAGCCCCGCAATTCCGTTCATCGGGGTCAACAGCTCATGGCTGATATTGGCCAGGAACTCGGTCTTGGCCGTATTGGCCACATTTGCTTTTGTCAGGGCCTTTTCAAGCTCGATGGTACGCTGTTCAACCGTTTTTTCCAGATTCCGGTTATGGGATTTAATCTCCTCATAAAGGGATATATTTTCTATGGTGTTGGCGCAGATAGACAGAATGATGGAAACAATTTTAAGGTGAATGTCGGCGATATCCTCGGCCTCAACAACGGCGATGAACACCCCTAGGGTTTTTGTCCGTGTGGACAGGGTACTGATCATCACCTTGCCCGTGCCGGCGCCCGAAGGGACACAGGTCCATCTATTGTTTTGCAGGACCCAGGCAAAAACACCCTTTTCTATGAGATGCTCCATCTCCATGGCCAGGCGTTCTTTTTGATCTTTTGGCGAATAAAACGAGAGATCACAGTTGAGCAGGACATCGTCGAACAGCGCCACTGCCCCGGCCTTGAATCCGATGAGCCGGTCCAGAGCGGACAGGGTCGCCTCGTAAACCTTGGGGATATCCCCCTCCCGGACGATGTCTTCTGACTTGAGGGACGAACCGAAATTAACAATTACATCAAGGTATTCCTGGAAATTTAATCCGGACGGATTCTCGTCAAGGTGGCTCTTTTTCATTTTTTACGTATCCCCGGGGTGATCAGTCATTGAAGACCCCTATCAGGTCTTTGGTCCCCTGTTCGGACGTTTTCATTATCTGCGGCAGAAAACCGGGTTCGATATCCAGAAGATCCCATGCAGGCGGGTCGAAACCGGATATGCACGTACTGCCGCTGCCCCCCATCCCCATGGCCAGGGACAGCATGTCCGCCGTATGAACAATGGCGGTTTCCAGTTTGAACCGCCGGGCTGCTGACGGTGAATGATGGTGGTATACGGCTTCCTGATACGCCTCCGGGAGTCGCCACTCCCGTAACAGGGCATGCCCCAGATCCGCATGGGAAAAGCCCAGGCACTCTTTTTCCACCTGGTACAGGGGTTTTTCCTGCTCAGAAGCCGACGTAAGTGCCCATGCCATTTCTTTGGGGGCCTGTGAAAACAGAACCAGCCGCCCGATATCATGGAGGATTCCCATAACAAAAAACCGTTCCACACCGGTTTCATTCCGACACACGGCAAGTTCCTTGGCGATCACCCCGCATCCCACACTGTGATACCAGAAACGCTTCATGTTAACGACACCCTTGAGCGCATCGTCAAAGACACGGATGACGGAAGTGGCCAGGGCAAGATCGCAAAGCTCCTTTGTCCCCAGGATGGAAACCCCCTGGGCCACGCTTTCGATTTTCGAAGGGAATCCGTAGAACGCGCTGTTGACAATCCTAAGAAGCCGGGCCGTCAATCCGGGGTCATTTCCCACCACCCCGGCGATATCGGCAGCCGAACTATAGGGGTTGTTGATTTCCGCCATCAACTGATTGTGGATATCAGGGAGGGAAAAAAGATCTTTGGTATTGCGGATGATCTCTTCTACCGTTAACCTGCCAGCCGCCTGCTCATCCAAGGGAAACGAAGGTGACTCGGAATCAAAAACCCGACCGGACTGCGTTAGCTCCTGTTTTTGGGAAATTGCCTTTGCACACACCGGGATGATGGTTTTGATCACCGGATGCAGCGGTTTTTTATACACCGGCCGGAACAACCGGTTGATCTCCTCCAGGACCTCTTTTTTTAACTGTGATCCTGAAGTTTTTTCCCGTGGGTGTCCCTTGCCGCCGTTTTCAACAATGGGAACAGAGGCGATGCCCCAAATTTTGAGCGCCCTGAGATGGGGCGCCTCAATGACCGTGCCCTGGGGGATCAGCACCTGGTTCCGGTTGTTTAAGACATCCGCTGCCGCCGTCATTCCAAGCCTGAGCTGATCTAATTTCATCATCGGCATGGCCGTCTCCTTATTGTTTCCCGGTATCCATGGCTTTTACCCGGTTCCGCCCTTCGTTTTTGGCTTTATAAAGCAGGGTATCCGCCATATCGATAAGCATCCTGCTGTTGCTATCCTTTTTTGGGATGAGCGTGGCAACCCCCATGCTGAGCGTGGCATGGTCGGACACCGGTGAATAGGCATGGACAATATTCAAGGCTTCCACATCGGCCCGTATCTTCTCCGCCAATGCGGCGGCCTCGTCGTTATTCAGGCCCGGCAGGATAAAAACAAATTCCTCCCCCCCGTACCTGGCCACAAAATCCGATGACCGTTTCAAGGTGGCATCCAATTGCGCGGCCACGGCCCTGAGGCAATCGTCTCCCACGGCATGGCCGTAGTTGTCGTTGTACATCTTAAAATGATCAATATCAGACATAATCAAAGACAGGGGGGTCTGGTTCCGGATGGCCCGGCCCCATTCTTTTTCCAGGGTATCATCAAACCAGCGGCGATTGGGGATCAGGGTGAGACCGTCTATAAACACCATTCTTTCAAGCAGCTCGGTTCTCTGCTTCAGGATGAGCTGGGTTTTTATCCGGGCCAGGACCACCGGCAGTTGAAAGGGTTTCGTGATATAGTCCACCGCCCCCATATTCAGCCCGTTGGTTTCATCTTCCACCTCTCCTTTTGCCGTGACAAAAATCACCGGGATATCCATTGTCCTGACGTTGTCCTTCATCTGCCGCAGCACCTCATATCCGTCCATGCCGGGCATCATGATGTCCAGCAGGACAAGGTCCGGACGGACATCCGCACAGATCTCCAGGGCTTTCTCACCGTTTGTGGCAATTTTTATGTGGTATAATTCCTTGAGCCCGCCGGCCAGGACCTGGATGTTTATCGGCATATCATCGACGATGAGGATCGTTGCCTTCTTAGATTCGGATGCCATTTTACTCCCCTAAATGGATATTTGATTCATCTGCCAGCGCCGCCAATGTGAGAACGGCGTTATCATACTCAAAACCTGTGATTTCACCCTCCAATTGACGGAACAACTCCCGGCATTTTTCATTCATAAGCCCGGATTTCATCCGGCTCAACTCCGTGTCATCAATCAGGTCATTGCTCTCAAGCTTCTCCTTGATTTGCCGGAACACCGTTGCCTGGACTTCCGGATCCTGATCTGCAGGTACCGGGGCAGGTTCGGCCGTGTCCGGCGCCGACGGCATCCGGGATATGGCGGAGAGCAGCCGTCGGTTCGCCCTTGCAAGCTTGTCCATCAATGCCGGAAACGAGTCGGTGACCTGGTTTGAAAGAGCGGTTTCAAACAGCTTTGCCGCCGTGTGCAGCTCATTTGCAGCGATGTTGCCGGAGACCCCTTTCAATGTGTGCACCAGGTGCCTGGCCTGGTCAAACGCCTCATTCTCAATGTGGGCGGCCAGGACATCCATACTGTCACCGAACTCAGCCTGGTACTGGAACAAGAGCTTTTTGAACAACGCCGTGTTGCCGGCAACTTTTCTCAGGGCACTTTTCATATCAATGCCGTCCATGGCCTCAGGCAAATCGGAATCGGGTATTTCCTCCGGCAATTGGGACACCGGATCCGGCGATCCGGGTGCGTGGCCTTGGGTTCGGCCCGGAGGTAGCCACCGGATCAATGCCGCGTACAGGGCCTCCGGGTCCACCGGTTTTGTCACATGATCGTCCATCCCGGCATCCAGGCATTTTTCCCGGTCGCCCGCCATGGCATGGGCGGTCATGGCAATAATGGGAGTGCTGATTTGCTTTTCCCTCAGTTTGCCGGCAGCCTGGTATCCGTCAAGTTCCGGCATCTGGATATCCATCAATACCACATCGAAAGGCGGCGTTGCTGAGATGACTTTATCAACCGCTTCCCGGCCGTTTTCCACAACGGCGACCTGAAGCCCGACACTTTCCAGCAATTCGCAGGCCACCTGCTGGTTGATCCGGTTGTCTTCGGCCAGGAGAACCCGGGCGCCCTTAATCTTATCCAGGGCATCCATCAGTGCGGCCTGTTTCTGAGTCTCCTCTGTCTTTTTAACAACCGCCATACCAAATGTTTCCATGATGGCATCAAAGAGAATCGACTGGTTTACCGGCTTAAGGATACAAAGACTGATGGGATCATCCGCTTTTGAACCGGACTCAACCTCGGTGTCAATGGAACGGGTCATGAGGATGACCGGTGTATTTTGCATACCGGCCATCTCTTTGAGCTTTACCGCCGCTTCCACCCCCGTCATCCCGGGCATCTCATTATCCATAAAAATCAAATCAATCCCGTCCGGCAGGGTACCGTTGCTCAGCCCCTCCAGAAGCGCGGTCCCGGATTCAATGGGCGTCACATCGACAAAAAAGGTGGTCAGCATCTCACTGATCATCCTCCGGGCGGAAGCATTGTCATCCACCACGAGCACCTTTATGTGGCTGATATCCTTTGGCAGGCTTAGATCGGCCTTGACAGCATCTTCAGGCCCCCGTTCAAAGAGAACCGTAAATGATATCGATGTCCCTTTTCCGGGTTCACTGGTAATGGAAATCTCTCCGCCCATCATCTCCACCAGCCGTTTACAAATCGTCAGTCCCAGGCCGGAGCCGCCGTATTTACGGGTTGTGCTGGTATCGGCCTGGCTGAACGCCTTGAACAGTTTATCCACCTGGGGTTTGGTCAGTCCAATACCGGTGTCCTTTACTGAAAACTCCAGCATAATCTGATTCTCATCAAGACCGTGAACCGGTGTTGAAGGCATCCGCGCGGAGACAACCACCTCTCCGGTCTCGGTGAATTTCACGGCATTATCAGACAAGTTGGTTAAAATCTGTCCCAGTCTGAGGGGATCTCCCTGCAAGGCCATGGGGATATCGCGGGCGATGCTGAAAAGGATTTCAATATCTTTATCCTGGGCTTTCATGTTGACAAACCCTGCCACGTTGGCAAGCACTTCATCTAGATTGAAATCAATGGTCTCTATGGCCAGCTTGCCGGCTTCAATTTTCGAAAAATCCAGTATGTCATTAATAATGCCCAGCAACAGGTGGGCGGACATCTTTATTTTTGACAGATAATCATGCTGTTTATTGGTCAGGCGTGTTTTAAGCGCCAGGTGGGACAGGCCGATAATGGCGTTCATGGGCGTGCGTATCTCATGGCTCATATTTGCCAGAAATTCACTCTTGTATTGGTTGGCCTTTTTGGCTTTCTCCGCCATCTGATTGGACAGATCCACCGCCTTTTTTAACTCGGCATTCATACGGTCTGTTTCGTCACTGGCCTGGCGCAGACGGGATTCGGTTTCCCGCAATTGCTTGATATGCTCGATCATTTCGACGTTCTGCCGGATCCTGCAGTAAAAGGCTTCCGGGGAAAACGGCTTGGTAATAAAATCATTGGCCCCTATTTTGATAAACCGGGTGGCCAGATCCGGATCTTCCTGCGCGGAAATACCGATAACCGCAATCTGCTTCCTGTCGTATGCTTCCCGAATGGCTTTGGTCAGTTCAAACCCGTCCATTTCAGGCATCTGGTAATCGGTAATCACCATCTCAATATCCGGTACGGAATGAATGATTTCCAGGGCCTCTTTTCCGTTCTCGGCCGTCAAGACATCGTATTTATGGGTTTCCAGAAGGACCGTGAGGTGGTTGCGGATCATTTTGCTGTCATCCACAACCAACACCTTGACCATCTGATTGCGCTTGATGCGGTCAATCAGGGAAAGGACGTGGCGAATCTCTTCTTTGCTCTGTTTTTGAAAATAATCAATAATTCGCCGGGACCACATGTTTTCCCGGACATTTTTACTCTCATCCCCGGTGAATATGATGGCAGGAATCTTCTGGCCCAGCACCAGATCGACAACTTCACCCGAGGGCGCATCCGGCAGATTGAGGTCCAGCAGCGCTAAAAAAAAACGCCCCGCATTTTCCGCCAGAAGATCCTCGGCCTGGGAAAAAGAACGGGCCCACGCAACCTTGCAATCAAACCGGTCAACAATCTCTTTGGACAGTATCTGTCCGAAAAAGCTGCTGTCCTCCACCAACAATATATTTTCCATCCGCCCTCCCGAGGCGTTGCCAGGCAAAAAAAGTGCCCCCATTATACCAGCAGGAGCACTTTTTAGGAACGGCAAGGTTTAATGAACCTGATTCATGGGGCCACGGTTATGCAGCACCGCCTTGTTTTGCCAGCGAAACCAGTATAATTTCGGCAAGTTCCCGGGTAATTCCCGGCAGTTCAGCCAGTTCATCCACGGACTGCCGCTTGATATTCTCCACCCCTTTGAACCGGGTCAGCAACAGACGCCGTTTTTTGGGGCCGATACCCGGAATGGTATCCAGTGCAGACTGGCCGGCCCGTTTTTCCCGCCGCTTACGCTGGAAGGTGATGGCAAACCTGTGGGCCTCGTCCCGGACCTGTTCCAGCAGGAAGAGCGCCTTCTGGGACTGGGCGGTGTTCAGGGGATTGGAGCGCCCGGGCAGGTAGATCTTGTCCGCGGTTTCCCCTTTGTCCTTATCCTTTTTCGCCAGTCCGGCCACGGGAAATTCATCCTCAAGCCCCAGGTCTTTGAGCACGGCCACGGCCATTCCAAGCTGCCCCTTGCCGCCGTCCACCACCAGAAGATCCGGCCGGGGCGTTTCCTCTTCCGTGTGGCGGAACCGCCGGGACAAGACATGGGTCATATAGGCGTAGTCATCCTGAACTTCAATATCCCGGATGATAAACTTCCTGTATTGGGCCTTATCCGGCTTTCCGTTGGTAAAGACCACCATGGAGGCCACGGGATCACCGCCCTGAAGGTTGGAGTTGTCAAAGCACTCGATCCGTTCGGGCAGTTTTTCCATTTTCAAAAGGTTGCGCAGCATGACCAGGGTGGCCTGTTCCTCCTCCTCTTTGAGCAGGATTTTTTCCAGTTCCTTTTCACCGTTGACCACGGCCATTTCCGTCAGCCGCCGTTTCTCCCCCCGGACCGGGTGGTGAAGATACACCCTCCGCCCTGCGGCGTAGGTGAGATCGGCCTCGATCCCTTCCTGGTTTTCAATGGGGCGGCTTAAAAGGACTTGTCCCGGAATCTCCCGGGTCTTTTTGTAGTATTGCTCCAGAAAGGCCCGCAATACTTCATCCGGCTCCTTAAACCCCAGGTCCGTGGGGTAATGGGCCGTATCAATGAGCAGGCCTGCGCGCACCATCATCACCGTCACCACCGCCTTTTCCCGTTTCCAGGCCAGGCCCATCACATCCCTGTCCTTCTGGTCCGGGCAGACCACCACCTGCCGTTCCATCACCCGCTGGATGGCAAATATGGTGTCCCTGACCTGGGCGGCCTTCTCAAAAGCCTGTTCCGCCGCATGGGCCGTCATCTCCTGTTTGAGCTTTCGAATGACCTCCCCGGACCGCCCCCGTAAAAAAAGAATGGCGTCCTTCACCTGCCGTTTGTACGCTTCCGGATCCACATCAATGCAGCACAGCCCCAGGCAGGCCTTGATCTGATAGTTGAGGCAGGGCCGGGACCGGTTTTTGAACTGGGAGTTCCTGCACTTTCGCAGTTTGAAAATCTTCTGGATCTGCTTGACGGTCTGGTTCACGCTTCTTGACGAGGAATAGGGGCCGAAATACAGGGCCTTGTCATTCTGAATCCGCCGCACCCGCTGAATGGAGGGGTAGGTTTCGTTCATGTCGATGCGCAGCAGGGGATAGTTTTTCCCGTCCTTCAGGATGACGTTATACTTGGGGGCGTTCTCCTTGATCAGGTTGGATTCCAGGATAAAGGCTTCCTGGTCGGACTGGGTGATCACCAGGTCGAAATCCGCCACCAATGCCAGCAGGGCAGCGGTTTTTATCTCGGTCTGTTCCTTCTTGACAAAATAAGAGGAGAGCCTTTTTTTAAGATCCTTTGCCTTGCCCACGTAGAGGATCTTGCCCTTCTTGTCCTTCATCAGGTAAACCCCGGGCAGGTGGGGGGCCTGGTCGTATTTTTCCCGGATCTTCTCGTTGATCATGGCTGGCCCGTCTTCATCCCGGAAAGCTCCTGAATCTTGTCCCGGTACAGGGCGGCCTGTTCGAATTCCAGGTTCTCCGCCGCCAGCGTCATCTTGTACTCCAGGTCCCTTATTACTTCATCCAGATCCAGCACCTCACCTTCGTAGGCTGCCAATTCCTCGTTCACGGCAGCGGCCGCCGTATCCGGTGCCGCATCTTCGGACATGGTGTAGTCAAAGGCGTTGATTTTTTTGGTGATGGTGGCCGGGGTGATGCCGTGGGCGGCGTTATAGGCCTTCTGGATCTTCCGGCGGCGGTCGGTTTCGGCCAGGGCTTTCTTCATGGACCCGGTCTCTTTTTCCGCATACATGATGACACGGCCGAAGGCATTCCGGGCCGCCCGGCCGAAGATCTGGATGAAGGACCGGAAGGATCTTAAGAACCCCTCCTTGTCCGCATCAAGAATGGCCACCAGGGAAACTTCCGGAATGTCCAGGCCCTCCCTGAGCAGATTGATGCCGATGAGAATATCGAACACCCCACGTCTGAGATCCTGGATGATGTCGATGCGCTCCACCGTGCCGATGTCCGAGTGGAGGTACTTCACCTTCAAACCAAGGTCCGCATAGTAATCGGTGAGGTCTTCAGCCATCCGCTTGGTCAGGGTGGTCACCAGGACCCGCTCGCCGGCCTCCACCCGTTTGACAATCTCCTCATAAAGGTCGTCCACCTGGGTTTTGGCATCCCGGATCTCCACCGGGGGGTCCAGAAGCCCTGTGGGCCGGACAATCTGCTCCGCCACCCGATGTTGCGCTTTTTCCATTTCGTAATCCGCCGGGGTGGCGGACACGTAGATCGTCTGGGGCGCCCTGGCCTTGAACTCCTCGAATTTCAGGGGGCGGTTGTCGATGGCCGACGGCAGGCGGAACCCGAACCGCACCAAAGTTTCCTTCCGGGAGCGGTCCGCCTTGTACATGGCCCCCAGTTGCCCCACGGAAATATGGCTCTCGTCAAAGAAAAGAAGAAAATCATCATCGATGTAGTCCAGCAGGGTAGGTGGCGGTTCTCCGGGGGCCCGGCCCGTCAGGTGGCGGGAATAGTTTTCTATGCCGTTACAATAGCCGATCTCGTTGAGCATCTCAATGTCGTACTGGGTCCGTTCCTCCAGGCGCTGGGCCTCCAGCAGGCGGTTTTCCTTCTGCAGATATGCCAGCCGTTCCTTGAGTTCGGCAATGATGCTCTCCACCGCTTTTTTACGGGTCTGCTTCTTGGTGACGTAATGGGAGGCCGGATAGATGGTCATCTGGTCGAACTGCTGGAGCACCTCCCCCTTCAGGGGATTGATCTCTGAAATCTCCTCAATGGTGTCCCCGAAGAAATCAATGCGCACGGCCTTGTCTTCCTCGTAGGCCGGAAAAACCTCCAGCCGGTCCCCCCGGACCCGGAAAGTGCCGCGGTGAAAGTCCATATCATTGCGGGTGTACTGGATATTGACAAACCGGGCGATCACCTCATCCCTCGATATATCCATATCCCGTTCCAGTACCACCCTGAGATCCAGGTAGTCTTCCGGGGCACCCAGGCCGTAAATACAGGACACCGACGCCACCACGATCACGTCCCGCCGGGCCAGCACCGACCGGGTGGCCGAATGCCGCATCTTGTCGATGAGTTCGTTGATGGAAGAATCCTTCTGGATATAGGTATCGCTGGACGGGATGTACGCTTCCGGCTGGTAGTAGTCGTAGTAAGAGACAAAATACTCCACGCAATTGTCCGGAAACAGGACCTTGAACTCATTATAGAGCTGGGCGGCCAGGGTTTTATTGGGGGCGATAATGAGGCTGGGCCGCTCCACCTGGTTGATGATGTTGGCCATGGTGAAGGTTTTACCGGATCCGGTCACCCCCAGCAGGACCTGGTGTTTTTCGTTTTCCATCACGCCCTGGGCCAGGTATTCGATGGCCTTGGGCTGATCCCCGGTGGGTGAAAATTCAGATACCAGATTAAAGAGTCCCATACGCGCCCCTGTACATTATTTTGTTTCTGCTTTAGGTTAGATTAATACGTTTCCCCCGCGATTCAAGGCGGGAGGACTAATATACCAGAGGCAAACCTTGCATAAAAGCACGGATGATAAGGAGATGCAGATGGAAACCGTTGCAGTTGTCGGCGCCAGCCCCCTGAAAGACCGGTACTCCAATAAAGCCATGGCCCTGCTGGAATCCTACGGCCACACACCGGTACCCGTAGCCCCCAAACACGAGACCATCGAAGGGAAAAAGGTCCATGCCGGCCTTCTGGACATCCCGGAGAAAATCGATACCGTCACCATGTACGTGGGCGTCCCCCGGCAGGAAAAAATCATTGAAGATATTCTTGAACTCAAGCCGAAACGGGTGATTTTCAACCCGGAAACGGAAAATCCGCAGGTATATGACCGGTTGAAGGGTGCCGGTATCCGGGTTCAGGAAGCCTGCACCCTGGTGCTGCTCAGAACCAACCAGTACGAGGCAAACGGGTAACTGCCCGTATAAACGATGTCCCTTGGCAGACCTTAAACGGATTCTTGGGAAGAAATCTCAGTCAGATCCCTGGGCAGATCCAGGGTAAACCGTGCACCGCCGAAGGGCGAAGTCGTCACGGCCACGCTTCCCCGGTGCCAGGTGATGATCCGTTTGGCAATGGCCAGTCCCAGACCATAGCCCCCCGACGCCCGTGAACGGCTCTGATCCAGGCGGAAAAAAGGTTCGAAAATTTTATTCCTTGCCTCTTCCGGAATGCCTGGGCCGTCGTCATCCACATGAATGCAGACACGGGCCTGCCCGGGTTCGAAAACAAGCGCCACCTTTTCATTGCCGTGCTTCAGCCCGTTCCGGAGGAGATTGCGCACCGCCCAGCCCAGGTAAACCGGTTCAAACCGGGCAATGAAATGATCGGTGGCAGGTTCAAAGGCCAAGGTTTTTCCCACGGCAGTCTTTTTTTCCTGGCCCACAAGGGCGGACAGCCAGGATACCATTTCGTGGTTGGACAGGCGGCCGGAGCTTTCCGGTTCCCGCTCAAACCGGGCGTAAGTCAGCATCTCATCCACCAGCGCCTCAATTTCCTCCACGTCTTTTCCGATCTCCTGGATATAGTCGGTTCCCCCCGTATCCAGGGTATCTGACGCCATTTCCAGGCTGAACTTGATCCTGGCCAGGGGGGTGCGGATCTCGTGGGAGACCGAATTGGCAAGATCCTTCTGAGATGCGATCAGTTTCTGGGTCTTTTCCGCCATGGTGTTAAAGGTGTCCGCGATTCCGCCCATGGACGAAATTCTGGAAACCGCCACCCGGGCATCGTGATCCCCGGAGGCAAACTGGGTGGTGGTTCTCTCGACCTTCCGGATATCCCTGTATATAAAAAAAGACCAGGCCAGTGCCGGAATGGTCAGCAACAGGACAAACATGAACAAAAACAGCACCGTGGCCTTGAAGTCCAGGTCCTCCCCGGGAAAAGGGCCGCCCATGGCGAGAACATCGTCAGTTTCCCCCAGCCTAAGCAGCAGGATATCGTCTTCCTGTGTGGGGACGATAAGGCCGGCCATCAAATCTCGGCGCAGCCGTTCCGCCACATCCACATCATCGAGGGAAAGCAGTCCCAGCGGATATCCGAATCTGGGCTGAAGTGCGGACAACTCCTCTTGCCTGGCCTCGGTATCCAGGTGGGCCAGCCGCTCTGCGATCAATGAAAAGGTGCCCCTGGAAATATCCCGCTCCGCCTTGACCACCTCGTCCCTGAAAAACTCATCAATGACGGGACCGAGGCCGAAGGGAATGATGAACATGGTCCCGAGCATCAGGATATATATGGTAATGAAGATCCGTTTCATGGCCGGTTAGTTCCAGGCGTCTGCCACAAAGAGGTAGCCGCTGCCCCACACGGTTTTAATCCGGGTGGGATGATCCGGGTTATCGCTGAGTTTTTTTCTCAGCCGGGAGACGGCCACATCGATGGAGCGGTCTATCCCGTCATACTCCACCCCCTTCACGGTCTGGCAGAGCAGATCCCGGTCCAGGACATCCCCGGCCCGGGATGCCAGCAGCCAGAGCAGATCAAATTCAGTGGTGGACAGATCCACCGCCTGCCCTTCAAGGGAGACATTTCTGGAGGATGCGCAGAGGGACAGGGCGCCGAAATTCAGTTCCGTCACTTTGTCTTCTAAGGTTTCCGGCACGGCCCGTCTGAACAGCGCCCGGATTCGGGCCAAAAGCACCCGGGGTTCCACCGGTTTTTTCACGTAATCGTCCGCCCCCAGCTCCAGTCCCACCACCTGATCCATATCATCCTCCCGGGCGGTGAGAATCAGGATGGGTCCTTTGTAGCTGTGCCGGACATCCCTGCAGATGGCGAACCCGTCCTTCCCCGGCAGCATCAGGTCCAGAATCACCAGGTCCGGTTTGCCCTGGATGATCTTTTGTACCGCCTTGTCCCCGTTGTGCTCCACCTCCATCTCGTATTCCTGTTTGGCAAGGTATTCACTCACCAGGGCCGCCAGGCGGAGATCGTCCTCCACCAGTAAAATACGCTTGGTTTGCTGATTTTCCATAGTTGCTTTCCTAAATAAATTGCAGGGGATAGGGTTTTGTTTTTTAAGTGAACTTAAGGTAGCACAAACAGAAGATCCCCACCAATGGTAAAAATGTTTCAAATTGTAATCTTGTTTATCTGTATTATACCCGGAATATTGCGCATTTTTTTAACCGTTCCGCCCGCTGTCCCCCTTTTATACTGTCAGTGAATATGATATTTATCTCGTTAAATATAATATGATAACAATCAAACCAGAGGGACAAATGGAAGAAGAGACTAAAAAAGGGCATTTTATCGAAAGCATCATTCAGGAAGATATCAGCAACAATAAGAACGACGGCCGCGTGGCCACCCGGTTTCCGCCGGAGCCCAACGGCTATCTCCACATCGGCCACGCCAAATCCATTTGCCTGAACTTCAACATGGCCGGCCAGTTCAACGGAAAATGCAACCTCAGGTTTGACGATTCCAACCCGGCCAAGGAAAAACAGATTTACATCGACTCCATCCAGAATACCGTGAAGTGGCTGGGGTTTGAATACGGCACCCCCTTCTTTGCCTCGGACTACTTTGACAAGCTCTACGAATTCGCCCTGGAACTCATCCGAAAGGGGAAAGCCTACGTCTGCAGCCTGACAGCCGATGAGATCCGGGAATACCGCGGCACCCTCACAGAACCTGGCAAGAACTCACCCTACCGGGACCGGAGCGTCGAAGAAAACCTGGACCTGTTCGAACGGATGAAAAACGGCGAATTCGGCGAAGGGGAACATACCCTCAGGGCCAAAATCGACATGGCCTCCCCCAATATCAACCTGAGGGATCCCATCATCTACCGGGTGAAAAACGCCCCCCACCCCCGGACGGGGGACAAGTGGTGCATCTACCCCATGTACGACTTCACCCACGGCATTTCCGATGCACTGGAAGGCATCACCCACTCCCTGTGCAGCCTGGAATTTGAAGACCACCGCCCCCTTTACGACTGGTTCCTGGACAACGTTTCCGTTCCCTGCCATCCCCAGCAGATCGAATTTGCCCGGATGAACATCAACTTTACGGTATTAAGCAAACGCAAACTCCAGCGCCTCATCGACGAAGGCAAGGTCGCAGGTTGGGACGATCCCCGCCTGCCCACCCTGGAAGGCATGCGCCGCAGGGGCTATACACCGGCCGCCATCCGGAATTTCTGCAACATTATCGGGGTATCCAAAAAAGAAAGCCGCATCGATATGGGACTCCTGGAATCCTGCCTCAGGGACGACCTGAACGAAAATGCCATGCGGGTGATGGGGGTTATCCGCCCCCTGAAGGTAACCATTGAGAACTATCCCGAAGGGCAGACCGAAACCCTTGAGGCCATGAATCATCCCCAGAAACCGGAACTGGGCAAACGGGACGTTTCGTTTTCCCGGGAGATCTATGTGGAGCAGGACGATTTCATGGAAGATCCCCCAAAAAAATTCTTCCGCTTAGGACCCGGCCGGGAAGTCAGACTCAGGGCCGCCTACCTGGTCACCTGCAAGGAGGTGATCAAAAACGAGGCCGGCGAGGTGGTGGAACTGATATGCACCTATGACCCTGCCACCCGCGGCGGCAACGCCCCGGACGGCCGGAAGGTTAAGGGCACCATCCACTGGGTCAACGCCAATGACTGCCTGGATGCGGAAGTCCGCCTTTACGACCGCCTTTTCAAAGACGAAAACCCGGAACAGGACGGCCAGGATTTCGTGGAAAACCTGAACCCGGCCTCCCTGGAAGTGCTCACCGGATGCAAGCTGGAAAAACGCCTCGCCTCAGCCGAGCCTGAAGTCCCCTTCCAGTTCGAACGCCTGGGCTACTTCTGCCTGGACCGCAAAGACAGCACGGACGACATGCCGGTATTCAACCGCACCGTCACACTAAGGGATGCCTGGGCCAAGCTGGCCAAGCAGCACCCCCCCCGCAAAAACAAGGGTAACAAACCACCCAGACAGAAGAAAAAGGGGTAGTCACCCTTGAGGATTATTTATCAAAGGCCGGTTGCCCGCTCATAGGGTAACCGGCCTTTTTATTTTCCAAAAACAAAATGAGAAGGATGCGGATCTTGCCTCTGAGCAGGGTATCTGTTTATTTTTATTGACAATAATTTTCTTTGTACTATATATTCAAAATAAGCTAGTAATTTTTGGGTTCTTATAAACCGGCGCCGAACACCGCATCAGTTCTCATGCTGCCCGCATGAAAAATGGTGGCTGTGCCCAAAGGGCAAAGCATTCCGGTTTTCAAATTCAGATGGAAAGGAAAAGCGATGAAAAAAAACCTATCATGGACGACGGGTCTATTGCTATCTATTCTTTTTTTTGGCATTACCTCAGCCTATGGCGATGGTCATCTAAAACGCCAGAAAGAAGCCATTATAAAATACTGTGAAGGACGGCTGGGGCAAAGCTACGAAAACGGAGGGGTCGGAAGGAAAGAAAAGCTGGTTTCCTTACCGGATGCCGTGGGCAGGAAATACCCAAGCATAGAAATTACTGAAGTTCATTCCAGATACTGCGCCACATATGATACCGGGCTCTATTTCAGTAAAGAGGAATTCTGGGAAACAGGACTGGATCACGCCGAAAACTTTGTGTTTCAGATCCAGGAATCCGTGGGCTACAAGGCGGCAGGGGGTGCCGAATACATCGCGGAAGCCTACTTTGCAACCCCCAGAATGCGAACCAAGGAATGGATTGAAGAAGAAGTCAGAAAGGTGCATAAAAAACAAGACTACGTTGACATATGGAAAGCAGAGGAAAAAGACAGGAGCAAAACGACCACCACCACAATCACAACAACCAAATGGCAGCGGACCGGAAGCGCCCCGATCAGATCCTATGCGAAATAAGGCCTTGGTCCACGAAATAAAACAGGCAGATTTAACCGCTTACGGGTCAGATATCCATGCCGCAGCCGGCATATCATAGGAAAGACAGACAATGACATCAGTCAGGTTCACCCTGCTCCTCCTTCTTCTCACAACTCTTGCAGGAGTTGGCACAGGTATCGCCGACGACGCCAGTGCACTTAAGGAAATTGAGATCAAAAGCGTCCAGAACACCACCCCTGCCCCTCCGCACAACCCTTTCAATACGGCCCATGGGCCGCAAGTTCCGCCGACACTGCCTGACGGTTGGCATACTGCCGATCAAGATGATTTTCCCGGTTGGACCCCGGGATATCTCCAGGGATGGAAAAAAATTTTTGCTCCCGGAGAAGCCGGGGGGATATTTCTGGGGGTCAGGCGCTACACGGCCTGGGTGAGTGAAACCACGCACTTTCTTCGTATGATCGCAGGCGTTCTGGCCGAAAACGGGGCTGAGCAACAGCCCTTTCTCACCAGCTACTCCAACCGCCTGGATCTGGGCATCCGGTCCGGGAAACTCATTCACAGGGACTGGTCCCTGGGAGAGATATCCGCATCCGGCCCCGGTACCGGTTTGGTGATCGGCGAAGGGAAGCATCATCCGGTGCATACGACCACCCAGGTTTTCATTCAGCCCAGATATACCAACGTCTATGTCATCTATATCTCTGCCCCCACGGACCATTTTGAGCAATTGATGAATGAATGCACCCCATTTTTCACATCCCTGAAAATAGATCCGTCACAAATCCCGGATGATCCGGTGGTGGGCAGATGGATACCGGACGACAGTCAGGGGATTGCCCTTGCCGATTTGCTGAGCGACAACGCTGTCAGTCGTGAGACCGGGGCATACGCCCCCGGGCAATTGCCCCTTTCGCAATCCCAGTCGGATACCCCGTTGTTTTACGATGTTTTCCCTGTAGTGGAATCCCTGCCGCAAAACGGTGATGATCCAGCGGATTGCCCATGGGACCTGCAAGGGCAAAAAGGAGGTCAGCACCATGAAAATTAAGATCAATATGACGCCCTTTCTTATGGTGATCATCCTCAGCTTTCTGGTATTCGGATGTGCGGCAACCACGGTCAATACCACGAAACCCGCAGGCCCGCCATCGGATATGAACCAGGCAACCTGCCAGGAAAAACTCAACACCTACAACAACATCCTGGAAAGCAATCCCGTTGATAAAATCACCTTTCTGAACAAAGGCGTGATCCTCCAGAAATCCGGCCATCCGGATCAGGCCATAGCCAACTACCTCAATGCCCTGGATTCGGATTCTCCCGAGATTATGAAACTGGCCCACAACAATATCGGCACCGCCTATTTTCAGAAAGGCGAATACATCAAAGCGATGGCGCATCTGAATGCCGCCATTGAGAAGTCCGGGAACCGATATGCAAGCGCCTATGTAAACCGCGGCCTTGTGAAAGAAGGCCTGGGGGATTACAAAGGGGCATATCAGGATTTTAAAACAGCCCTGATCCTGAAAGGGGACTTGACCGCCACGCCGTCGGAGTTTCGCCGGGTGGCAATGACGGCACCGGCATCGGGAAAAGCGCTTCCGGCTGCAGATGTACGGCAAAGCCCGCCCGAAAAACAGTTGCCCAAACCAGATCAGACAACAGCCATCATTACCATGGTGAAAGCCCCGCCCGCACCCGATGAAACCCAGGAAAGCAAACGGCCAATTAAAAAAAAAGGGGCGTTTCTTATTCCTTAAGGAAACGCCCCTTTCAGTTTTCTGTAATCAGATCCTAAGTTTATTCAAACCGCCAGACCGTTCCTTCAGGCCCGTCTTCCAGTACGATATTCATCTCCTGGAGTTGATCCCTGATCTCATCGGCCCGGGCAAAGTTCTTCTCCGTTCTGGCTGTGGCCCGCTCCTGGATGAGGGCGTCGATCTGTGCCGGATCGATATCCTGGTCTGCCATGCCCTTTTCTTTCTTGGCGGAAAAATAGTCTTTGGGCGACATCATGAAGATACCCAGTATCCCGGAGATGGTGCGGATATCCGCATGAATCCCCGCCAAAAGGGACTGCCCGGCGGCATCCGGCTTCCCGTTGGTGTCGTCCAGGAGCTTGTTCCCCTTTTTCACAGCCTCGAAAACCGCGGCCTGGGCCTTTGCGGAGTTAAAATCGTCATTCATGGCCTGGGTAAAGGCATCCCACAGCTCTCCTTTGCTGTCCGTCCCCGTGGCCAGGCCTGCGTCCTCCACCCGTTCCAGGAAGGCGTAGATCCGGTCAAGACTTTGGGAAACCTCGCGCATGCTGTCTTCACTGTAGTCGATGGGGGAGCGGTACTGCTTTGACAGCAGGAACAGGCGGATCACTTCCGGGGAATACTTGTCCAGCACCTCTTTGATCATGGTGAAGTTCCCCAGGGATTTGGACATCTTCTCGTTGTTGATGTCCACAAAGCCGTTGTGCACCCAGTACTTGACGAATTCGGTGCCGAAGCAGGCCTCACTCTGGGCAATCTCATTTTCATGGTGGGGAAAGATCAGATCCTTGCCACCGCCGTGGATGTCAAAGCCTTCCCCCAGATATTCATAACTCATGGCCGAGCATTCGATGTGCCATCCCGGGCGGCCGTTGCCCCAGGGGCTTTCCCAGTAGGGTTCCCCGGGCTTGGCCGGTTTCCACAGGGTAAAATCCAGGGGGCTTTTCTTTTTCTCGTCCACCGCGATCCTGGCACCGGCCTGCATGTCGTCAGGATTCCTGTGGGACAGCTTGCCGTAATCCTTAAAGGATTTGATGGAAAAGTATACGTCCCCGCCTTCCACATGATAGGCCTTGCCTTTGTCAATCAGCATCTCGATGAACCGGATGATGTGGTCGATATGCTCGGTGGCCTTGGGGGCAACCGTGGGGCGAAGCACGTTCAGGGCATCCATTTCCTTGTGGAATTCATCAATGTATTTTTCAGTGATGGCGGTGCAGGACTCCCCGGTCTGGTTGGACTTTTTGATGATCTTATCGTCCACATCGGTAAAATTCCGGACATAGGTCACCTCGTAGTCCAGGTGCTGCAGCCAGCGGTACACCACGTCAAATACCACCACGGACCTGGCATGGCCGATATGACTGGTATCGTAAACCGTGGGGCCGCAGACGTACATATTGACCTTGCCCGGATTAATGGGAACGAATTCCTCCTTTTTGCCACTCAACGTATTGTAAATTTTTAAACTCATAGATCTCTTCCCGTATATTTAAGCTCTTTTATGTGTATAGCAAAACCGTCGCCTGGGCAGCGATGCCTTCTTTGCGCCCCACAAAGCCCAGGGTCTCCGTGGTGGTGGCCTTGACGTTCACCCGGTCCCGGTCCAGCCCGAGGATCGCGGCAATATTGCCCGTCATCTCTTCCTTATGGGGGGACATTTTCGGGGCCTGGGCAAAGATGGTACAGTCCATATTGGCAATGCTGAATCCCCTGCCCCGGATCTTCTCCAGGCACTCGGCCAGCAGGCGGCTGCTGGATATCCCCTTGTAGGCCGGGTCCGTATCCGGGAAATGCTCCCCGATATCCCCCAGGCCCGCAGCCCCAAGCAGGGCGTCACAGACGGCATGCAGCAGGACATCTGCATCGGAATGCCCTTTCAGCCCTTTGGGATGATCAATCTTCACCCCGCCGATGATCAGGTCCCGGCCTTCCACCAGTTCATGGACATCGGTCCCGGTCCCGACTCTGAATCCCATATCTGCCATTCGCCCTGCTGCCTTTCCTCTCCTGCGCGATCAAAGCCCGCCATTTCCTTATGAATGCCCGTTACTATATGCACCTTTCCCCTAAAAGTCAAAATGCCTTTATGCCTGATTCATCTGAATTTAAATCCTTTTAAAGTTCTGGTGAAAGATCTGAGCTATTCGGTGTCATCGGACGGCCTCATCCCATGCATACTCACCAGTCGGGCGATCAGGACGGCCAGATAAAACTGTCCGAAAATCGCTTCTACGCTGGCCATGGTCTGCGCCTGGGGGGAAACCGGGGAAATATCCCCGTACCCCAGGGTGGACAGGGTTACCATGGAGAAATACCGCATGACTTCGGGGTGTTTAAGAATGGCATCATGGGCAAGGGTAAACGACCCGGGATATGTGAATTCCAGTATCAAATACAGATTGGCAAAAAACAGGGAGACAAACAAGTACACCACAATGGCTGCTGAAATTACATCCCGGGTTATTTCAGGGGCCTTCAGGATGTAGATTCCCATCAGAATGGTAATATACAGGACAAACAGGGCCTGAAGTATAAATGAGACAAGTCGGATTTCCTCCAGAGGCCCGGCAATATAAATCCACCAGACAAGAAAGAGGCAGGGCAGCATCAGCAGCACCGACGCCACCAAAGGTACCCTGCTCCCCCTGGAAACGGAAAACACGGCTGATAGCATTACCAGGGAAAAGGTCAGGTCCAGGAAAAGCCCCAGGCTGACGGTCTCCGCCATGAAGGGTGACACAATGACATGGACGAGCAGTGCCGCCAAAAGTATGGTGTACTTTTCCCGGAAGAAAAATTTTATCATGTGAAGTGCACCTGGTTTGAGGGTTAGCGATAAATCAACTATCCTCTACCCAATGAACGGAAGCAAGTCAAAATTTACAATCTATTTCAAATTGACCATCACCGTTCCTCATCCAGTATTGTACGAACGATTTTGAAAGGCTGGCGTCTGATTACTTCGAAACGACATTGCCGATAAACAATGCAATGTCTGCGATGATCTCATTTGCCTGGGATAGAACCCCATCCATTTTAAGAAAGCCATGGATAACGCCTTTGACCTCGACCATGTTTACCATTATCCCATTTTTTTTTAATCGGTGTGCATAATCATTTCCTTCATCCCGTAACACATCAAATTGAGCCGTTACGATGAAGGCTGGGGGCAGGTTTTTTAGATCCGGCGCCAGCAAAGGGGAAACCATTGGTGATAGACGATCCACCGGGTTGGGAACATAGCACGCCCTGAATTTTTCCATATAGCGCCGGGTCAGGTAATACCCATCGGAAAACATGCTATAGGACCCCGTATTAAATTCATTCAGGTTCAAAGCCGGATAAATCAGAATCTGGCCTGCCAGGGGCGGGCCCTGTGAGTCCCGCGCCCTGATAGCTGTCGCAGCAGCAAGGTTTCCGCCGGCACTATCACCCGCTATAAATATTTTTTGGGGGTCCCCGCCCAGTTCAGTTGCGTTTTTCCAGCCCCAGACCAGTGTGGCATATACATCATCCAAACCTTTTGGATAGGGCTTTTCAGGAGCCAACCCGTAATCCGGCGCAATGACAATGACGCCCGCTTTTTTGGCGATGCTTCGGCACGTGTTGTCATGGGTATCGACACTGCCCATCATCCACCCGCCACCGTGGCAATAAATGACAATGGGCAATCCACGTTCTTCCTTATCTGCATACACCCGTATGGGAACAGGGCCGGATGGTCCAGGCAAGGTTCTATCATTTATCTGCTTGACTGGAACGGCAGCGGAATGAAGTATGCAACTGCTTTCGTCTGAAAATGCCCTTACCTGCTGGACTGACCGCCCCTCTTCAAAAAGGTCGATTTTCATGACTGACATATATTTCAGGAGGATGGCAATCTTAATATCCAATCTGCCGTTTGGTGTGTACGTCCAACTGACCACCAACAGGCAAAGGCTGACCATGGATAAGATAAAAAAACTATATTTGGCTGTCTTCATGAATCTCCTTTTTCTAAAAGAGCAGGATGGCATCAAATCCAGCTTATCAGGATATAAGGCCCTGTAATTAACCCAAGTTAATTTAGCAATATTTTTTCAGGTTCCTTGAGATGGTGTGACCCCCGACAGGGGGATTAAATCTATTGAAAGGCACAATTTTAATTGTTAGATTGCTTTTATTGTATCCAAACCTCAGGGTCTGTTTTTTATCTGGTTAAGTGAGGGATCTGTGATTCGCAGGGAGCAGCTTTACTTTTCAGACGCATTGGAAGCCTGGGCGCAGGTTCCTGATTCCCAGTGGGAAAAACTGCTTGGCCTGGCCACAGTCAATCGTCTTGATGAAAACGAGTTTTTTCTTATGCAGGGGGACAGCCCGTCCCAAATTGCCCTCATCTCCTCAGGGATTTTCAGGATTTTCTGTACCACGGAGGCAGGGGATGAAAAAATCCTCGCATTCAGAACCAGGGGACAATTTATTGCCGCTTACACGCCATTTATTGAAAATAGACCGGCATGGTATGCAATCCAGGCCCTGAAACCTGCCAAAGTTTTTTCTCTTCCCCTCAAAGAATTTAACCGTCTTTCTTCCGGCCATCCGTGCTGGGAGCGGGCAGCCAAAGAATACATTATCCAGTTGCTAATTGAGAAAGAGAACCGTGAAAGGGCCTTCTTAACCGAAGATGCCACCACCCGATATTTGAACTTCAAAAAAAATTACCCCGATCTGGACAATCAAATTCATAATTTTCATGTGGCTTCATACCTTGGTATTTCCCCGGTATCATTAAGCCGTATCCGCCGCGAAATAAAAAAATCATCCTGATTAACATAGGTTAATCCCAAAACAAGCGTATAGCAATCGATAAAAAAGGCAGAAAAAGTTCGAAACGCCTGCCAATAGAGTGTATATTGAGT
>MDTD01014787.1_pt1 | contig 24545 bp, 22 predicted proteins | sample 811221 | NCBI WGS metagenome assembly MDTD01 (sample SAMN05326646, study PRJNA326480) | marine metagenome | isolation source: seawater | place: Pacific Ocean: South West | collected 2011 | reverse complement strand
CGACACGTCGAAGACGCAGAACACACGAGGTTCCTACCCGATTGAATTCATTGACAACCGAACGGCTGACTCCAAAGGCGGCCACCCGCAAAACGTCATCTTCCTGACCTGCGACGCCTTCGGTGTTCTTCCACCCATTTCCCGTCTGACACCTTCACAAGCGGCTTACCACTTCATCTCCGGCTACACCGCCAAGGTCGCCGGTACCGAAGTCGGCGTGAAAGAACCCCAAGCGACCTTCTCGGCCTGCTTTGGTGAGCCGTTCATGCCCATGCATCCTGGCGTCTACGCCGACCTGCTTTCAGATAAGATGGACCAGCACGGCTCAACGGCCTGGCTCATCAACACCGGTTGGTCTGGTGGTGCCTACGGTGAAGGCAGTCGAATGAAGATCAAGTACACCCGAGCCATGCTCAACGCTGCGCTTGACGGCGATTTGGACGGCGTGGAATTCGTGACCGACCAGCGCTTTGGCTTTGAGATCCCCACCTCCTGTCCGGGCGTGCCCGCCGATGTTCTCCAGCCCAAGACCACCTGGTCCAACGGCGAGGCCTACGACGCCACCGCTGACAAGTTGGCTTCGATGTTCAACGAGAATTTCAAGCGCTACGAAGACGGGGTTTCCGCTGAAGTCAACGCTGCGGCGCCTGCTCCGTTGGCGTGAGACCGTCCAAGAGACGACGAAGCACCGGGATGTTCTCTCGCTCGCTATCATCGAGGGCCAGTTCTGCTTGAACCATACAGGTGCTGAGCGCTTCGTACCGGTCATCTTCTCCCGCCATCATCGCACATTCCATCGCCTCATCAAAGAGTTCAATCGCCAATTCAGGCCGGTCGATGGCCAACAAGGCCTTGCCGACCCGTTCGAGCATGCTGGAGCCCTCAGCCGGGTCTGCCATGAGGTGCGAGGAGGCTTTGCTCACCCACGCCGTGGCTGCTGAAGCGTCCCCGGTCAGGGATGAGGCAATGGCGGCCAACACCATGGAAGGGACGGCGTCAGCCTCGTTGGTCGTCGGCTGATTGGCTGCGGTGGTGAAGAGTTTCAGCGCACGCGAGTCGTCCTCGCTCTGAAGGGCCAACATCCCCAACCTGCGCATTGCTTTGCATTCCGACCCAACGTCATCCACCAGCGTCGCCAAGTGAAGGGCGCGGGCGAGGTGGCGTCGGGCTTTTTCCTGATGACCGGCCATACGCGCCATCAAACCAAGAGCGGATTCGGTGCGAAGAAGGCTGCCGGCCATGGCGCGATGGGCGATTTCTGCTTGTTCTTCACCCAACGGAGCCAAGCCCATGCCGACCTCTTCCATCACGTTGGTGAGCAGCGAAGAGGTCGTTTCCATCGCCTCTTGAAGACGCTCGTCCGCCTCCATTCGAAGCGTTGAGAGGTGCTGGTCCAACATTGAGACCGGCGCAACAATCTCCTTGAGTTCGCCCAGGGCTTCCAGCCGTTTGGGTTTGACCTTGTAGCCCCGAATGACTCGGGTCAAGTCGGCGATTTGACGACGTTCCACTCGGTCAGCATCCTGCTCATCGTCGTGGCCCAGGTCGTGGCTGGAGGAGAGCAATGAATCCACCATCCAGGTCAATTTACGCTGAACATCGTATTCACTTCGCCTGCTGATGGCGTACTTCATCTCGGCCGCACGCACCTGCCGCGAGAGGCTTCGGAACCTGGCGTCTCGGCTCGCATCGGGTGCATCGGCCACCAATCGTTGCAGGAAGGTTGACGGGGGGCACGTATCGAAACGAAGATCGGTTCGCTCCGCCGTCGTGGTCATCTTGAAATCGTCCGAAACGAGCACGACGTCGCTGCTTTCTGCGCCCAAGCTGTCGGCGAGCACCATCAAGGACAAATCCACGTCTTGCGGCGCAGCAGATTCACCAATCCGTTGGGCCAAGGCCCGCACATCGTCTTCGTCAACAGGAACAGAATGAAGCATCGCATCAAGGGCTTTGAGGAGGTTTGGCCGGCCTTCACAGCGGCGCAACGCCACGGTCGCCACCTCTTTTTCCACGCCCGGCGTGATGAGCAGTTGGCGTCCGCGAAGGACCGCTTTCAAATCCTCAACAAAACCGTCCTCGGCCTTTTGGCCGAGGTGTATAAAACAGTTTGAATCAACGACCCAAACAGCACCCATGCCCGTTGTGGAGGGCGGTCAAATCATCATGTTTGCGCCGCTTCCTCATGAGCGGTCATCGCGCCGAGGTTGGCGTCGATTGGAGCGATGAGAACGGTTTGAAGAACGACGATTCGAGGCGTTTGAACGGCCCTGTTGCTTACCACGGCGTTGGTTCGGTTGGGGCGGCCTGCCCCCTGAAGGGCGGTTGGGTTGGTCGCTGCGCTGCCCTCGTTGTGAGCGATTGTTGGGCTTTCGGCCCTGTCCAGAGGATTTGTTCGAGCGTTGTTGTTGCTCCCTGCGCTTCTGCCCACCACGGTTGTAGCGACGCATGTCGCGCCCTCTGCCCGTCCCTCGTCGTGATGGCCCCCCCACGGGTGAGCCTTTGACGCGGCCCGGTTTTTGCCCGGGTTTGGGGCGGGCTTTCTCAAAGTGGTAGGGCTGGTCTTCCAGCACCTCGATGTCGTGGCCGAGCAGGCGTTGAATGCCGACCAAGTAGCCCGATTCGGACTCGTCACAAAACGCGTAGGCAAGGCCCTCACGGCCAGCGCGCGCCGTTCTTCCAATGCGATGGATGTAGACTTCTGGCTCGTTGGGCAAGTCGAAATTGAACACGTGGGTGATGTCTTCGACATCAATGCCGCGACTGGCGATGTCGGTTGCGACCAGAACGAAGACTTCGCCGTTCCTGAAGCGTTCAAGAGCCCGTGTTCGTGCCGTTTGGCTCTTGTCGCCGTGGATGGAGTCGGCGGGAATGCCCACCTTTTCCAACTGCTTTGCCAGCCGGTTAGCGCCGTGCTTGGTGCGCGTAAACACAATGCCGCACGAGACCATTTGGCCTTCCAGCAAGTCGATGAGCAGTTCGCGTTTGTCCTGTTTGCGGACGAAGGAAACGTACTGCTCAATGCGGTCGGTCGTGGGCGCTTCAGGACTGATGTCAACGCTGACCGGTTGGTACAACATGTCGTTGGCAAGGCTCCCAATGGCCTTGGGCATGGTCGCACTGAACATCAAGTTTTGACGTCGTTCGGGCATGAGACGAAGAATGCGGTCGACGTCTTTGCTGAACCCCATGTCGAGCATGCGGTCGGCTTCATCAAGCACGAAATGTTGCACTTCACTCAAATCAACATGCCCTTGTTGGTGCAGGTCGAGTAAACGGCCCGGTGTTGCCACGAGCACGTCCACCCCTCGGCGAAGGGCTTTGACTTGGGGCGATTGCCCAACACCGCCGAAGATGACGGTGGAATACAATGGGAGGTGGCGCCCATACACACGAAGACGGTCGCCGATTTGGGCTGCCAGCTCCCGGGTTGGCGTGAGCATCAAGGCACGGATGGGGCGGCCGTTGGCGGGTTTCTCTGCGGCCAGGTGATGGAGAATTGGGAGGGCAAAGGCTGCGGTTTTCCCCGTTCCTGTTTGGGCGATGCCAAGCACATCCCGGCCGTCCATCAAGGCGGGAATAGTTTCCGCTTGCACCGGGGTTGGTGTGCGGTAGCCTTCGGCGTGAAGGGCCTCGAGTATTCGCTCGTCAAGGTGGAGTTCGGTGAAGGTTGACATCTCGTTGCCTCAAGGACGAACACCCCGGGACCAATGCCTTCGGACCAACCGTTCCGGTTCGTCGTCCAACCCATTCCCTATGAAGACCGAGGGTGGAAACGGTGACCGCGACACTGTTCATGTGCGATGAAGCAATCCTTCGCCCTCGGGTTTGATGGGCTGGTTGACGATGCATCACCATGGAGCGACCCTTGCATGTGGTGACCGGGGCGTTTGGGTACTCGGGCCGGTGGATTGCGCATCATTTGCTGGACCAGGACGTTCGTGTTCGTACCTTGACCAACGCATTGGGGCGGGACAATCCGTTTGGCGACCGAGTCGAGGTTCACGGGTTGGATTTCGACGATAAGGAGCGGTTGGTGGATTCTCTTCGGGGGGCCGAGGTTCTCTACAACACCTATTGGGTTCGCTACAATAAGCGACAGCAACAATTTGCCCACAACACGGCCGTGGAAAACACTCGCCGATTGTACGAAGCGGCCAAAGAAGCGGGCGTGAAGCGCATCGTACAATTTTCGGTGGCCAACCCGACCAAAGCGCCGAATTGGACGTATTTCGAAGGAAAAGTGCAGGTTGAAAACATGCTGAAAGCCTCTGGATTGTCCTATTCCATTTTGAGGCCGACCGTGTTGTTTGGAGGGGAGCGGAACGTGCTCATCAACAACATCGCGTGGATGCTGAGGCGGTTTCCAGTCTTCGGCGTGTTTGGATTTGGAAACTATCCGATTCAACCCGTTCACGTGGAAGATGTCGCTGAAATCGCCATTCAGCAGGGCCGGATTGCAGAGAATACGGTGGTGGATGTAACGGGGCCTGAGACCTTTCGCTACAAGGATTACATCGGCATGATGGCGAAATCGATGGGACTCAAACGGCTGATTTTGCCGATGCCGCCGCTCGGTGCGTGGCTCTTTGGCCGGGTTCTGGGCGTTTTCTTGCGAGATGATGTCATCACTCGCGCTGAGATCAAGGGGTTGCGTCAAGGGCTGATGGCGTCGGATGCGCCTCCCAACGGTACGCGCTTGTTCTCAACATGGATTGCAAAGCACGGTGCTTCCTTCGGAAAGCGTTATCAGAACGACCTCAAAGAACGGCGCTACAAAAAACCGTAATCAAAGACCCAAGGCATCGGGTTGAGCCCGGGTTGAGAAGCGTTCGACGTTGCCGTCGCCATCGATGAGGAACTTCTCAAAATTCCAGCGCACATCACCTGCTTCGCCCCCGGACACGGCGCTTTGACACAGTCGCTCAAACAAAGGAAGGCGGTCCGAGCCGTTGACGTCAATTTTCGCCATCAACGGGAAGGAGACGTTGTATTTGGATGAGGTGAACTCGCATATTTCGTCGTGTGTTCCGGGCTCCTGGGCCCCGAATTGGTTGCAGGGGAAGCCGACCACGGTCAGGTCATCGTGCTTCTCGTGGAGTTCTTGCAGACCTGCATATTGGGGTGTGGCGCCGCAGGCGCTGGCGACGTTGACCACCAACCAACGCTCGCCACCAAGGTTGCGCAGGGTCGTTGTTTCGCCGTTCATGGTCTGGAAAGGTTCGTCGAGCAAGTGGGTCATATCTGTTCGTTTTCACGGCCCATTATGAACATGTGCTTCGCCGCAAGACAGGCAAATCCTCTTCAAGTGCCGCTCTGTGGTTGAACCATGCAAGTCCTCATGGAAACGACCTCTGGCAACATAACCATCGAATTGTTCACCGACACCATGCCCATCACGGCCGGTAATTTCCTTGATTTGGTGCAACAAGGCTACTACGACGGTTTGCATTTCCACCGGGTGATCAAGGGCTTCATGCTCCAAGGAGGATGCCCCTACTCAGCCGACCCAAATTCTCCACGAGCAGGCACTGGTGGCCCAAAGAGCGGTGGAAAATACACCACCAGCGACGGTCAAACCATTGTGCGAAACCGCGGTGGAAACATCCCCGATGAACACCCTGAGAACGCTCAATTCACCAACAAGGTCGGCACCTTGTCCATGGCCAACACCGGCCGACCGGACAGCGGTGGTTCACAATTTTTCATCAACACCAAGCACAACGATTTCCTTGACTGGTGGGACACAAGGTCGCCATCCGCGCATCCCGTTTTCGGTCAAGTCATCGAGGGCATGGACGTCGTGAGGACCATCGAAAACATTCGAACAAACCACAGCGACCGTCCCAAAACGCCACAGCAAATCATCCGCTGCACCGTTCTTGAGTGAGGTGAGCGCGTGGTCGTCCTCGCCGTGCACGGTGGTGCAGGTGGCGACGGCCCATGGCGCGGCATGACCGATGCTGACCCCCAACGCGTGGCCTGCATGGAAGCGCTGCTCAACGACCTCGGTGAGCGCCTGCAAGCCGGCACCTTGGACGCTCTGGAAGCGGTCACCCTCGCTGTTGAAGCGATGGAAAACGAACCGCTGTTTAACGCAGGCCTCGGCTCGGTGTTGGACGAAAACGGCCACGTTGGCATGGATGCAAGCATCATGCGGGGCGAAGACCAAGCCGCAGGCTCAGTCATCGGCCTGACCACCACGCGCCACCCCGTACGAGCTGCACAGCAATTGCTCAAACAGGGCTGGCCGGTCATGTTGGCTGGTCGACCGGGCGATGAATTCGCCAAGAAGCACGAGGTTGAACAAATGGATTCGTCGTGGTTTGAAACCGATTTGCGCAGAGCCCAATGGCAGAAATGGAAATCGCAGCGATTGCGACCCGGCGCCACCGACGAGGAGGATGCGCTGCTCGACCACGACGGGGAAGAAGATGGATGGGGCACGGTTGGCGCCGTCGCTCTGGACGTGCACGGCCGTGTCGCTGCAGCAACGTCCACGGGTGGCATGACGGGCAAGCCCGTCGGACGCGTCGGCGACACGCCCGTCATCGGTGCTGGGACATGGGCGGACCCAAACATCGCCGTTTCATGCACCGGCGTGGGTGAGGCATTCATCCGAACCGTGGCGGCTCACTCGGTCGCCGTTCACCACCGCAATGTCGGGTTGGAAGAAGCAGCACGCATGGTGCTTGAGGAAGTTGAACCGTTGGGTGGGCGCGGAGGGCTCATTGCTGTCAACGTGGACGGTGAGGTGGTCATGCCGTTTCAGACCATGCTGATGTACCGCGGCCTGTACGCCGATGGCGTCTGCAAGGTAGGGATTGGACCGGACTTTGTTCAATCATAAACGCCCCTAAGTTCATGACCTGTTGAGCATGGCAAGCGGTCATGCCTGTTGATGCGGAAGAAGCGTTGCGCCGAGCAACACTCATCCGCAGCGACCCTTCCCTGCGCGGCGTTACACGGCGCAACATTGCTACCGAAGAAGGTGAAGTGGAGTGGGAATACCTCGCTCCCGACGGCGACCCCATCGAAGAGGAAGACCGCATTCAACGCTGGAACAGCATGGGCTTACCTCCCGCGTGGGAGGACGTCTGGATTTGCCCGAATCCACGCGGCCACATTCAAGCGACGGGTCGAGACGTGAAAGGGCGGCTGCAGTACCGTTACCACCCCGACTGGACGGAGATCACGACGGAGATGAAGTACGACGACGTGGCGTATTTTGCTTCGCAATTGCCGCGCCTGCGTCGACAGGTGGCTCGAGATATTGACGGGGGCGACATGAGCCTTGACACCGTGGCAGCCCTCGTGGTCCGGTTGATGGATTTGTACAACATTCGGGTCGGTTCCGATGAATACGCCCGCGCCAACGAATCCTACGGGTTGACGACCCTCAAATCCATGCACGTCAAGCACATCAAAGGTGAAGAAGCCGAAGGCCGCCACGATGTGGTGTTCTCCTTCACCGGGAAATCTGGCAAGGATTGGGACATCACCATTGAGGACGACCACCTGGTGGATTTGATTTTGAAAACGAACCGATTGGGCGCCAAAGACGCTGACCTCTTCATGTACATCTCCGAGGCCGGAAACGAAGTGGACCTCAAAGCCGAACACATCAACCAGTACATTCGCGCCTCAAGCGGCATGGGCTTCACCGCCAAAAATTTCCGAACCTGGGCTGCTACTTCACGCTGCGCAGAACGGTTGGCCTTCCTCGCTGTACCGCAAGATGAGTCGGCGATGAAGGCGTGGAAGCGACGAGTGCCCTCGGTGGAATCCATTGACAAAATGTGGACCGGGGGCGATTGGGAGCCGCCCGCAACGGAAACAGCGCGAAACAAGGTCATGCTCGCCGTCATCGATACCGTGGCCTCGGATTTGGGCAACACCCGAGCCGTCTGCCGTTCATCCTACATCCATCCGTGGTTCCTCGATGCATGGACCGAAGGGCGGCTGGCCGAGGCGTGGGCTGAGTACGCTGAGATGCGCGCGATGGGGAACATGACGCCCGGGGAAAGCACGACCTTGCGGATTTTGAAGGCCGTTGTCAGAGGCTGAACATCGCTGGTTTCACTGTCGGGCTCATATTTATTAAATGCCGACTGTGGCTTTTCTTCATGGCTAAACATCGTGCCGGCGACCGCCGCATCATCAGCATCAGCATCCCTGAACAACTCGCCAAAAAACTCGACCGAAAAGTGGGCAAAGGCCGCAAAGGCGGACGTTCGGCAACCATTGCAAAATTGATTGAGCAAGGGCTGAATCAACCCAGTTCTGCCCCCGCACCAGCACCTGCAAACGCCACGCAACCTCAGGCACCGAAGGGTGATGTGCGTGTTGAATCTGACACCATGGGTGAATTGGAAGTGCCGGGCGACCGGTATTTTGGCTGCCAAACGGCTCGTTCACTGCTCAATTTTGACATCGGTCACGACACCATGCCAACGGGCGTGATTCGAGCCTTTGGTGTGCTCAAGCAAGCGGCGGCGAAAACCAACGTTGCGCTCAAGCAATTGGACCCGGAGGTTGGAGATTTGATCATCGCCGCTTCTCAAGAAGTCCTCGAAGGCCGCCTCAACGACCACTTTCCCTTACGCGTGTGGCAGACTGGAAGCGGCACACAATCCAACATGAACACAAACGAAGTCATCGCTAACCGCGCCATTGAACTCGCCGGTGGCGTCCTCGGGTCAAAATCCCCCGTCCACCCCAACGACCACGTTAACCGGGCTCAATCCTCCAACGACACCTTTCCCACCGCCATGCACATCGCTGCCGCCGAGGCGTTTACCCACCGGTTACTGCCCAGCGTCCGAGCCCTTCGGAGTGCACTCCACGCCAAAGCGGTTGAGTGGGAATCCATCGTGAAAATCGGCCGAACCCACCTCATGGACGCGGTTCCACTGACCCTTGGGCAGGAAGCGTCCGGTTGGGTAGCCCAACTGGACGCCGACCTGCGTCGCCTCGACTTTGCCCTTGACGACCTGTTTGAACTGGCCTTGGGCGGCACCGCCGTGGGAACGGGACTCAACGCTCACCCCCTCTTCGCGCAAATGGTCGCCGACGAAATTGCCAACATCACGGGCTTGACCTTCTGTTCAGCTGAGAATAAATTCGCTCAACTGGCCGCCCACGACGCCATCGTCGCCGCCTCAGGTGCACTGAACACCCTCGCAGCGTCCTTGATGAAAATCGCCAACGACATCCGGTGGCTGGGCTCTGGCCCACGTTGTGGCCTTGGGGAATTGGCGCTTCCAGCCAATGAGCCCGGCTCGTCCATCATGCCCGGCAAGGTGAATCCAACCCAATCAGAAGCCATGACGATGGTGTGTTGTCAGGTGATGGGGAACCACACCGCCATCACCATCGGTGGCAGCCAAGGAAACTTTGAGTTGAACGTCTTCAAGCCGATGATGATTCACAATTTCCTCCACTCGGTTGACTTGCTGACCGATGCATGCCGCACCTTCCGCACCCGTTGTGTTGAGGGTTTGGTGGCGGTGGAAGACAACATTCAGTCCCACCTGGAAAATTCCTTGATGCTGGTGACGGCGCTCAACAACCACATCGGGTACGACAAGGCGGCGAAGATCGCCAAGAATGCTCACGAAAAGGGCACGACGCTTCGAGCCTCAGCGCTGGAACTCGGCTACCTGACCAATGAGGAATTCGATGCGTGGGTTCGCCCTGAAAACATGACGGGGCCGAAACAGCGTTGACCTCACGAGCGTCGAAGCGCACGAAGTTTCGCCTGGAGCGCCGATGTTCGTTCATCGGCTTCCTGTGAAGGTCCAGACGAGTTCAAGCGGCGATGGAACATCTCGCGGTCCCACACCACCACGCTCCCGTCTTCACAGCCGAGCACCATGCGTTCGCTCGTGCCGTGCATGGCGTGAACTTTGGCAAACGAACCGGATGCGAGTTTTCCGCCTTTGTTGGTCGCCCAGACATTCACGGTACTCGCCATACCGTCATCACGAGCCAACCAGAGAAGGGAAGCCCCGTCGTGGACCATGGCTTCGGTTTGAGCCGAAACGGGTGCGCCCTTGGAGGACCAGCAGCGTTCGCCGTTTTCTGTGCGACCCACCGCCAACCCGTCGTCCGTGGTCGCCACGTAGCCTTTGACCATGCACGTCAAATGTTCAACAGCGCCCTCTTCGGTGGAAAGCACCGCCCCGAGATGGTTTGCGACCGTTCCGTCGGTTTGACCAAACAGGCCTTGTATCCTTCCTGAGGTTCCGCAGGTGGTGGGTGAAGAAGTGGGGGGTTTTGTGTGTTCAAACGGTGGTTCGGAGGAAACGTCCAGGTGGCCGCAGCGAGGTCGTCCAAGCCCGGCAAGAAGTTGCTCGTCTGCGACGATGAGGGTCCACGGGCGTTCATCCATCCGTTCGACCCACTGGAGTTCGCCCGATGAAGAAAATCGCCATATGGCGGATTCGATGAAATCGTTGTGCTCGATATCGTACACGGAAGAAACGGCCACGAGGTTGCCTTGCCACCACTGCACCTCATCCGCGCTTCCTTCGAGCGCAGCAGACCACTGGATTTCTCCCGAGGAACGAGACAGGACCACGACATGCAAACCGCTGGCGACAGCCACCGAAGTTTCGTTGAGAGCGATGGCGCTGATTCTGTCGTTGGTTGGCGTGGTCCAGCAGTGGTTGCCTTCACTGTCCCAGTGGGTTAATTGTCCGTCCCAACCGCCGGCGAAGACCTCGTTTTCACTGCTGAGTTGAACCATGGAAACGGGCTGGTCCAAATTCCGGACCATCCACGTCGCCGTCTTCAGGTCCATGCGCTGAGGAGATGATTCACCACCATAAGGAGGTCGCCTCAATGCGCCACCTTTGTTTCCATTGTGAACCGTTTGCAAAAACCGAGCAAAGAAGAAAGGCTACCGAGACCAACACAAAACAGGGATGAGGCACCATGATGACGCGCCATGATATCGACAACGCACAACAGGCTTGGGGAGACGGAATTGTCGCCATCGCAAAGGCGCACAGCGACGGGGGAGACTATGAAGCCGTCGCGCGAAATCATGTCGAAACATTGTACGCCTACGGGATGGGAGACGTCCTGTTCAAGCCAACGCTCGCCGCTGTTGAACAATTTCGCCCAACGTTTGACGAAGCACTGTCCTATTTTGTCGCCTCCAACAACGCCTGTCCCGAGGACAAAGGCTTCGCCATCAAGGGATGGACAAATGTCCGATTTGAAAACGCGGGCGTGATCCTTCGCGAGACGACAGCACTCGCAATGGGGAACTACTTCTTCACAACACCTGAAGGAGATGAAGTCAAGGTGGAATACACCTTTGGATACATGCTTGATGAAATGGGAGCACTGCGAATCAATGTCCACCACTCGTCAATGCCGGCGACCGTTTGAGACGGTCGCCTACACGAGCGGGATTCGCCGCCTTGGAATAGCGAAGGTTAAGATGAACGCCAACAGGCCGAAAATACAGGCCGAATAGTAGTGGCCTACGGTGAAAAAGACCAGTACCGAAGAGGTGCGAAGCAGCACGACGGAACCGGATTTCAAGGCCCAGAGGGTGAAACCAGCTGCGATGAGTGCTACGCCCATGAAGCCGAACCCAATCAACACGTAGCCTGTAGCAGCACCTCCGTCCATGAGAGGATTTTCGACTTGTGTAGGCGTCATGTCGATGGTTCGAATCTCGCATTCAGCGGCGCCCACCTCACAAGGCTGGTCTGCAAATTCAGCGCTTGAGGGGAATTCAAAGTCGATGGTGGTGAAACCGATCGGCTCAATGAGAGCAGGTGGTGAAAGCACCACACTATTGGAAAACACATCCCTGTGATCGTCGCGAGAAACGATAATGTCAACCCGAATCAACCCTGGGTCCAACCGTTCAAACGAAAATCCACCTGCTTCATCGGTCAAATTTTCCTCAGACACCCACATCGATGTGGCTTCATCGCGCCATGAGAGGTAGACCGTCGCGTTCTCAATGGGCTGCCCTGCCTCGTCCGCCACCGTCCCACGGAACGTAGCGGTGTCGTCGGGAGCCATGAGAGCCAACCGGTTGACAAATTCGGCTGGACGAACAAGACCGTCGTTGGGGGAGGCAAAATCCAAACCGTTGAGGAACCCCATCATGCAGGTGAACAGGAGGAAAATAGCCGTGGCCTTGCCCATCGGGTGGAGATTGGGGTCCTCGATGGTAAGCACCGTTTCCGAGGAGGCAAAGAGCATCGGCGTTTCCTCAACCACCTCATCAAGGTAGGTTGGGTCGTCCTCAACGTCCTCCGCCATGCATCTACGGAGACGTGCGCCCTACTTGATGTCAATGCGCCCTTTCCACCGAGCAACCAATTGCGCTTGCTTTGACGTCGTCATCCAGACCTTCAGCGTCATGACACCGTCTTCGGAACGCTGGTCTTCTTCCACCATTCCACCCTCATAGAGGGCCGAGACAATGCGTTCGCTGGCATCAGGAGAAGCATGTGTGGGAGGAAGAACATGGACGGTGATGGGTTGGCCAAACAAACGCTCTCGAATGAATTGTTGAAGCGCATCAATGCCCTCTCCAGTGATGGATGAAACGGCGACGGGGCCTTCGAAACCAAGTTCCTCGATAAGGTTGACAACGGCTTGATGTTGTTGGTCGCTGATCTTGTCAATTTTGGTCAAAACCACATGAGGAGAACGTTGTTCTTCAAGCAGATCGGGTTCAGTTTCCTGGCGTTCGAGCACTTCGCGACGAGTCGTTTCCAATTTTCGTTGAATTTCTGGCAGGGAGTCGGAGGTGTCAAGCAAAATGAGCGTCAAATCGGCATCTATCGCCTCAGCAATAGTTGATTTAAATGCCGCTAGTGTGGCGTTTGGTATATTATCAATAAATCCAATCGTATCGGCCAAAAGAATTCGTGGACTTTTCTCCATGCGCCCAACCGTGGTTTCCAACGTGGAGAACAATTGGTCCTCCACAAGCACCGTTTTTCCCGATAAATGCTGGAAAAGCGATGATTTTCCGGCGTTGGTGTAGCCAACAAAGCCGACCGTCACGGCGCCGCTTCGACGGCGTTGGCGTCGATGTTCTCGCTGCGCGTTGGCATGCTTCTTCTGGCGGCGTCGCAGGTTGGTCAATTCCCTGTTCAAATTCGCCAACACGCCCTGTAAGGCCGTGATACCGCCGCCACCATAACCCGCACGTTCACCGGTGGTCTGCTGATTGGCCAATTCTCTGAGAATGGTCCGGTCGGATTGAAGCTGAGCGATTCGCACCTGGGTGCGGGCTTCAACCGATGATGCGTGAGCGGTGAACAAGGCGAGCAACAAACGTACCCTGTCCCATACCTCCACGCCAAGCGCTTGGCTGACGCCGACGAGTTGGCGGGGGGTGGCGTTGGTGTGGATGATGACCAAGTCCACCCCACTCCATGGATGGCCGGCCAAGGTGCTGTTTCGCTCGTCGGCGATGTCTTCCAAGCGTCCTTTGCCAAAGTAGGTTCGAGGATCGTCTTTGCCACTTTGCACGACCGTCTCGACGATGGTGATGCCCATCGTTTCAGCGAGAGAGCGCAATTCCGTCGTGTTTCCCACACCCCGGACCAACAACAACGCACGGCGGCCTTCATGGTTTGTTCGAGCCTCGCCCAGAACCACACCGCCGCTTCCGGCGACGACAAACGGGTCTTCGGGCGGCTGAGCCATGCCTTGGGGGGATGGTTAGTCTCATATCAGCCCACCCCAAGGCGTTACCATGAGCGAAGCCCACACCATGACGGTTCGTTGGACCGGTGATGGCGTTCTCGCAGAAGCGATGGCTGCTGCGGCAAGCGAGCAAGGTCATGCTCCCTTCCTATTTCCGGAAGAAGGGGGTACCAAATTGTTTGTTGAAGTGATGGACAGCGACTTACAATCCCTTCGGGACCGAGTTGATGCATTGCTGGTTGCTTTTAGCGCCCTTGAAGAGCAACACAACGGGTGAAGGCATGGCGAAAACCACGCTGTTGATCGACGCCCATTGCGTCATGTGTAACGGGCTGGCTCGTTTTCTCCGAAAGCGCACCTCTGCAAAGGCCGAGTTGAACATCGAAGGGATTCAATCCGAAGAGGGGCAAGCCCTCATCGCCACTTTCCCGGCACGAATACAATCCATGGACACCCTCTACGTCGTTCGAAACGACAAGGTGCATGTTCGCTCGGCGGGCGCCATTCGCCTGCTGCTGTGCATGAAGTGGTACTACGCCATGTGGTTCCCGTTGGCCTGGTTGGTTCCGCTCCCACTCCGAGATTTGGCGTATTGGTGCGTCTCCAAAGTGAGGCACCGGTTTGGTCGAACCGATGGTTAGAGGTCCAAATCCAACACCACCGGTGCGTGGTCAGAGACATCAATGCCGCCTTGGCGAACGATGCTGCAATCCACCAAGGCGGCCGCAGCAACCGGGTTCAGCAGGAAGTAATCAATGCGCCAACCTCGGTCTTTCGCTCGGGCTTGTCCACGATTTGACCACCACGAGTAGATTTTCTCGCCCTCACCAACGCACGCCCTGAACGCATCGGTCCAACCGTCGCCCAAGAGGTCGGTGAACCACGAACGTTCGTGGGGCAAAAACCCAGAATTTTTGGCGTTCCCTTTGGGGTTCCAGATATCGTCCTCGGTGTGGGCGATGTTCAAATCGCCGCAGACAACGACGGGGCGCTTGTCGTCCAGATAGGGGCGAATGAATTGTCGCCATTCTTCCATCCAGCCCTCTTTGAACAGTTGACGCTCGTCTTTGTTTGAGCCGCTTGGCAGGTAGGTGTTGATGCAAACCACGCCGTTGATTTCGCAAACCAAAACGCGCCCCTCATGGTCGTTGGCGTCAAGGGTTCCACCCTTTCCTTTTCCAAGCACGGTGTGAGGCCCAACCGTACCGGTTGCGACTCCGGAGTAGCCTTTCTTTTCAGCGGGATGAAGGGTTACCTCCCACGCCGCCGGCCACGACCATCCTTTGGGGAGTTGTTCCTCAAGCGTGCGGGTCTCTTGAAGCATCATGACATCGGCGTTCAGCGTCTCGAAGTAACCGTCGATGCCTTTGCGGATGGCTGCTCGGAGGCCGTTCACGTTCCATGACACAAAACGCATAATGAGCGGTGAACGGCGGCGGTGAATAAGCGTTCAAGGAATGTTTTGCCCGCACAGCTTTCCAGTCGCTGCCGCAGCATCGGCCAGTTCATGCTCGCAATCAACCCACTCCCCCGCCAGCAAGATACCGTGCTCAATGTAGCGGTCATACGCAGGTTTTGTTCCGGTGGTCTGGACGGTGATGCTTGCCTGTTTTCGCTGATGAACGACGTGGTGCTGCCACCCTTTGGCGGTGCGGTCGAGAAATTTGTCAAAGCGAACCCCTCGTTCCTCGGCGGATTCATCTGGGCGCTCGACCATCACGGCCGAGAGAAGAGCGCCATCGAGATTCAACTTGGGCTGAATGTTCGCAACATCGGCGATGTAAGCGCCCTCGCGCACATCGATGATGCCGTGTTTCTGCGAAAGCGGACGTGAAGTGAGCAGGGCATCCAGCGTGCTGGCGCGCACAGGCGTCAAGCTCTGAAGGGCATGGGCGTCAATCGGCTTGAGCAGGCGAGCCGCTTGGGAGGCGCCGGTGGCCAACACCACGATATCGCTCTCAAACGTCCGCCCGTCCTCAAGCACAACTCGTCCCTGTTCGACGCCGCTCACTTGACAATTGGCCTCAATGAGGACACCGACTTCGTCCAAAGCAGCCGCCATGCGGCCAACCAAGCCAGCCCAGCCTTCGCCCACAACGGAAAGGCGCTGTTTTTGCAAGGCAGCATAGCGGCCATCAAAACGAAGCACGCCCGAGCCGGCCAGTAGAGCAGCGGCTTGAGCCACTTCAGAAGTTGCTTCTGCCTGACGCAGTTCCCTGCGAAGTTGAGCCGCGAGACGAACGTTGTTTCGGGGGCGCAGCGGCCCGATATTGACGGCGTGAAGGCGGTCCAAACGAGGTGAGGCAAGGACAAGAGGGAGGCGACTGATCTTCTTGATGACCTTCATCAGTGGGCCACGACGATGAAGCAGGTGCAATCCGTATCCAATAGGCGCGCCTTCAACCGTTTGTGAGGTGCCGCGCCCACCGAGGCGGTCCGTTCGGTCCAGCACGACGACATGATGGCCAGCGGTCACGGCGTAAAGGGCGGTGGTCAGGCCGGCAATGCCTGCGCCCACCACCGTTACACGTACCATGGCCTCCGTAGAAGGTGGATATCAAAAGGTCTTGGAGGGGTGCTTTCAAGAGGTCGTCCGCATTCCATCCATCATGCCCGATGCTCCGCTCCTGCCCCACGACCGTGGGCATGAATTGTGGACCATGGAAGATGGGCCGAGTCGAAAATTGATGGCCAGCATCGACCGATGGGTCGGTGCGATGGTCGGTGATGACGGCATTGACATGCCGCTTTCGGGCGGGGGACCCTCCATCGAAGCCACCGTGTTCGCCCGCCAAGACGGGTTGGTGGTTGGGTGCGCCGTCGTGGATTACCTGCTCCAAATCTGGGCGCCTTCGGTTCGCGTTTCGTGGTTCGCAGGCGACGGTAAGCGGGTCTCCTCGGGTGATGAAATCGCCGTCTTTTCCGGTGCCCGTGATGACGTCCTTGCGATTGAGCGAATCGCGTTAAATGCCCTTGGACAGCTCTCTGGAATCGCCACCGAAACCAAGCGCTGGTCGGCCATTGCGCCCAAGCAAATTGCTTGCACGCGAAAAACGGTGTGGGGCCTGCTTGACAAGTGGGCGGTTCACATGGGTGGGGGCCTGACGCATCGGCTGTCCAAGGACGATGCGATGATGATCAAAGAAAACGACCTTGCAAGCATGCATGAAGAGCTTGAAACGCACGTTGAGCGTTTGGTGACCTATTTACAAGGAGTAGATATGTATCCTGAACAAGTTGGTGCCTTCCTCGAAGTGGAAACGAGAACCGACAAAGAAGCCCTGATGGCGGCTATGGTGTGGTCGCAACGGCGGGCGAGCGAAGGGCTTGACCGTCTGGTCATCATGCTCGACAATTTCACGCCCGAACAATGCAAGACCGTCAGTGAACAAATGGAAGACCAAGGCGTGCGTGAGCACGTGGTGCTGGAAGCCAGTGGCGGTATCGTGTTCAAGGACCTCAAATCATGGCACGAGTGCGGCCTGGACGTCGTGTCCACCAGCGTGGTCAACCGAGGGGTGCCACCCCTTGATGTGAGCATGCTCGTCAAAGGCTTGTGAGGCGATAGCATGGACGATTTTGCGGCCGACCCGAGTCATCCTCGTTATGCCTCGCTTCTGATGCGCCACCGCCTCGAAGTGGCTGAAAAGCGCGGCATGTTGGCGGGCAGTGCAATGATCGCCCACGGACGAGGTGAAGCGTTTGATTACCTCTTAGGCGAACGAACGACCCCGAGCGCCGCGGCTGCATCACGGCAAGCCTTGGCCGTCCTCCAAGCTGCGAAGCGTCCCGTGCTCAGCGTGAACGGAAACGTCGCAGCGCTGGCGTGTGATGACATGCTTCGGTTGGCCGATGCCCTGCAGTGCCCGCTCGAAGTGAACATCTTCTATCGTACGCCCGAGCGAATGGAGGCCATCTTGTCCTACATCAACGAACGAAAGGAAGCGCTTGGGCTTGATGTCACCGTTTTGGGCGACGCCCCCGACGCCACCATCCCTGGCCTCAAAGGCCCGAGAGCGGCGTGTCATCGTGAAGGAATTTTGGAAAGTGACGCGATTCTCGTTCCCCTTGAAGACGGCGACCGATGCCAAGCCTTAGTGGCGATGGGAAAGACGGTGGTGGTCATCGACCTTAACCCGCTTTCTCGCTCTGCGCAACAAGCCAGCATCACGATCGTCGATGAGTTGTCAAGAGCCCTCAAGACCATGCTTGAGTTAGCGGAGAAGGAAGACCGCCTACATATTGACGAAACCTATGATCACCATGCTATTTTGCAGGCTGGGCTCGCTGAAATGCTTAGGGCCATGAACGGCCGGTGAACACCATGGCTGCTGTTTGATCTGGTCGTTGAGATTTTCTATTGATGTAATTTTGATATTATATTTTTTTACAAAATACTCCTCAGCTCTATCCCTTCATGGCCCTGCACACTGGTTTTCATTTTTCCACACAATCTGTTTGAAGTGTTAAAGAAAAACAGCCTATTATAACCAATACGTAAATTTCCGAAGGTCATGAACAAGACGCTCGCATTTTTGATTGTAACTCTCCTCGCCGCCTCTGCAGTACCACTTAACGCATCTGCTGATGCGACACAAGACATCCCTGCCAATGCAGTAGCGACCGGCATCCACGATTCGCTTGTCGCTGCCTTAGGGCACGTTGACTTGGTGACCACCCTCCAAGGTCCTGGGCCGTTCACCGTATTTGCACCGACCGACCAAGCCTTTGCTGATGCAGGCATCGATCTCAGCAACTTCAACACCGATGAAGAAAAGGCCACACTCACCGATATCCTCCTTCATCACGTGTTTGCCGGAGAGGTCGCTTCCGCCGATGTCAGCGACGGCATGATGGCTACGATGGTCAACGGGGACGATGTCAAGTTCAGCGTGAGTAGTAGCGGAACGGTCAGCATCGGCGCTGCTGCGGTCACACTGGCCGATGTTCAGGCCTCAAACGGCGTTATCCACGTCATCGACGCCGTGTTGATGCCACCCACAGACATTCCAACCACAGCACAATCCACCGGGATTCACGATTCCTTGGTTTCTGCCGTTATCCAAGCAGACTTGCTTGCCACCCTTTCGGGCGACGGTCCGTTCACGGTCTTTGCACCGACCGACCAAGCTTTCGCAGATGCAGGTATTGACCTCGCTTCGCTGGACACGCCCGAAGGCAAAGCCACACTCTCCGACATCCTTCTCTACCACGTTGTGAGCGCAGAGGTTCCTGCCGCCGACGTCTCGGATTGTATGAAGGCCAACGCTGCAAATGGACAACCTCTGTCCTTCACGGTTGGCGACGGCGTGATGGTGAACGATGCGAACGTCATTTTGGCGGACGTCATTTCCAGCAACGGCCTCATCCATGTCATTGACAAGGTGCTCATGCCATCGAACACACCCAACAACATTCCACGGACTGCTCAATGCACGGGTGACCACGCCTCCCTCGTAGCCGCCGTCGTTCAGGCTGAACTCTTGGAAACCCTCCAAGGCCCGGGTCCTTTCACGGTGTTTGCCCCAACCGACCAAGCCTTTGCTGATGCAGGCATTGACCTCGCGGCACTGGACACACCCGAAGGCAAAGCCACGCTCTCCGACATCCTTCTCTACCACGTCGTCGGTGCTGATGTGCCATCTGCAAACGTTTCAGAGTGCATGACCGCAACTGCTGCCAACGGCCAAACACTCGCATTCACTGTGGGTGACGGCGTCATGGTCAACGACGCCACCGTCACACTTGCTGATGTCGCCACCAGCAACGGTGTCATCCACGTCATCGACAAGGTCCTCTCACCTACGAATGCACCCAACAACATCCCACGAACTGCTCAATGCACGGGCGACCACAACTCGCTTGTCGCTGCCGTTGTCCAGGCTGAACTCTTGGAAACCCTTCAGGGCCCGGGTCCTTTCACCGTCTTTGCACCAACCGACCAAGCTTTTGCTGACGCAGGTATCGACCTCGCGACCTTCAACACGCCTGAAGGCAAGACGGCGCTGTCGACCATTTTGCTCTACCACGTCGTCGCAGGCAATGTTCCATCCACCGCTCTCTCCGACTGCATGTCTGCTGAGACTGTAAACGGACAATCCCTTTCCTTTACCGTCGGGGACAGCGTGAAGGTCAACGGGGCAAGCGTGACCCTTCCCAACGTGAACACCAGCAACGGCATCATTCACGTGATCGACAAGGTGCTGATGCCCACCGATACCCCCAATGATATTCCGCGAACGGCTGAATGTGCGGGCAACCACAACTCACTGGTTGCGAGCGTTGTTCAAGCAGAGCTTTTGGATACACTGCAGGGTGACGGACCGTTCACAGTCTTCGCTCCAACCGACCAGGCCTTTGCGGACGCAGGTATCGACCTTGCCGCCCTTGACACGCCCGAAGGCAAAGCTACCCTTTCGGATATCCTGCTGTACCACGTGCTCGATAGTGAGGTTCCAGCCGCCAACGTCGCGGACTGCATGACGGCGACTGCCGTCAATGGACACCCGTTGTCGTTCACCGTTGGAACCACGGTCATGGTCAATGGTGCCACGGTCACGGCGACTGATGTCCCAACAAGCAACGGCATCATCCATGTGATTGACAAAGTGTTGATGCCCACTGACACACCCAACGACATACCGCGAACGGCTCAATGCACAGGTAGCCACAACTCATTGGTTGCCGCCGTCATCCAAGCGAATCTTCTCGAGACCTTGCAAGGCGACGGCCCATTCACGGTCTTTGCCCCAACCGACCAGGCTTTCACAGACGCAGGTATTGACTTGGCTGCTCTGGACACACCGGACGGTGTGGCCACGCTTTCAGAGATTCTCCTGTCCCATGTCGTCGCCTCCTCCGTTCCTGCGAGTGACGTCACCGACTGCATGACCGCAGAAACGGTCAGCGGCCACGCGTTGGCGTTTACGGTGGGTGAATCCGTCACGGTAAACGGAGCAACAGTGACATCTGTTGATGTCATGACCAGTAACGGTATCATCCACGTCATTGACAAAGTGTTGATGCCTAACGACACACCCAACGACATACCGCGAACGGCTCAATGCACAGGTAGCCACAACTCATTGGTTGCCGCCGTCATCCAAGCCGAACTCCTTGAAACACTGCAAGGCGAAGGACCGTTCACTGTCTTTGCACCAACGGACCAAGCCTTCACCGATGCTGGCATTGACCTCGCCGCCCTTGACACGGTTGAAGGAAAGGAAACGTTGACGGAGATTTTGCTTTCTCATGTCGTGGCTGGCGCAGTTGATGCTGCAAATGTATCAAACTGCATGACAGCCGAAACTTTGAGCGGCCATGCACTTTCCTTCACCGTTGGAGAATCGGTGATGGTGAACGGTGCTACGGTGACCACGGCGGACGTGATGAGCAGTAACGGTGTCATTCATGTTATCGACACCGTTCTCTCGCCGACCAATGCTTACAACGACATCACACAAACAGCGACCTGCACGGGCGTTCACACGTCCTTGGTGGCAGCTCTCATACAAGCAGAACTGGCCGAAACACTCCAAGGCGAGGGGCCTTTCACGGTCTTCGCTCCAACCGACCAAGCCTTCGCTGATGCAGGAATTGACCTCGCTGCTCTCAACACCGATGAAGGAAAAGAAACCCTGACAGATATCCTTCTGTTCCACGTTTATTCGGGCACGCTTGCTTCCACTGACATCACCGAAGGCATGAAACTTCGAATGCTCAACGGGGACGACGCCATGCTCTCTCCAACGCAGGGCATTGAAGGGGCGAACATCACATCGGTTGACGTTCAAACCTCGAACGGTATCATCCACATCGTCGACAAGGTCCTGATGCCACCCGTCGACTCAGAGGCCGATGGAGACTCCACATCGGCCGGCACGAGCGATGAGGACGGCAATCTCCTGCTCATCGTTGGTATTGTGTTGATCGTCGCAATCATCGGTGGCTTGTTGGTGGTTCGTTTCGCCAGCCGTGGTCATGACGGATTGGAAGCCATCCAAGCCATAGGGAAAACCGACGTCGGCCTTCCCCAAACCACGTCCGCGGTGCAGAGCTCAGCCACCACATACACTTCCGAAACCGCCAATACGGCCTATCAGCAACAAGCCTACGAGCAACAATCGTATCAACAACAGACCTACCAGCCCGTTGCTCAGCAAGCCACCGTTCAAACAGTGGACGACAGTGCTCTCTCCGCTTTCATTGAAGCAGAAGTCGGCGAACTCCTGGATGCATCTGAGCCTGTTCAGGTCGCCACGCCAGTTGCTGTCGAGCCCGTGCATGTCGCTGCCGAACCAGCCCAAACGGTTGTGGAGACTCCTCAGCCAGTGACTCAAGTCGTTGAGCCTCAAGTCGTGCAACAGTGGACGGATGAGAACGGACACACCTGGCGCGTTATGAGTGACGCCACTCACCGCTGGTGGAACGGAACTGATTGGCAGAAAGTTTGAGCCGCTCGGCGGGCATCAAAGGGTACCGTTGCGACATACATCTCACGCGTAGGTATCAAGTGGGTCAGGTCTTTGCAAGTTTCAGATTTACAGAACTTGTAGCAACTTCTGCAAGGGCTGGATTGATTTTACCCCAGCCAATGACGTGAATCTCCCAGCCAAGTTCAGAGATCAGTTCAATTAGATTACAATAATCCGAATCGCCCGTGACCACAAGATAGATGCTTCCATTAACTCGATTCGCCTTTTTGTCTTGAATTACTTGCGAAATAATCCTGTCTTTCAAGAAGAAATCTGCGGCATCTGGATCTGAGCCAGCTTTTACAATTTGGAAATTACTATCTTGCCATTTCGATGAAAGGTGTTGAGGTGTGTTTTTGGAAATGAATGCGATACGTTGAGAAAATTTCGCATTAGAATTCTTCATGAAATTTTCTAAGCAAACAACCTCTAGACCTGCCGAGTTTTCAACATCGACAAAGATATGATTTAGAGGCTTTAATTTCATTTCTAATCACTTCAGCATCTTGTTAACTGTTGCATTACCATCTAGTACCTTTTTACTCATTTTCAACCACCAATTAAAATCAGCAGATGACATACCAAGAATATCCATGTTTGCGTTAGCTGGGTTTTGAATAAATGGAGGATTTTTGATTCGGGATTTAGATTTTGGAGGCTTTGACGCATTCTTGAATGACAAACCAGATTTAACCTCATTGAGAGACTTAATCACATTGTTAAACCGTTTGACCAATGAAACCTGATTTTGCTTTGGCCTTTTGTTGTATTCATGCCAGACAAGAACTTCAAGCACATATGATGATAATTTTGCAGGTGGATTTTTCTGCAAATCTCTCCACCTTTTCAAACATATTAGCAATGCAGTAGGATCGTCAGGTTCAGTCCTTCTGTGTAATTTTTTCATGATATCATCTTGAATGGCAGGGTTGAATTTTACCCAATTTCCATAGCCTCTTGGGTCGATCTGGTAGTACCATTTTCCTAATGGCGACTTACCGTGTTTGCTTGGGTGACAAAGGGCCGGAACAAGATCCATCGTTAATTTCGCTTTACTACCGATTTTTTGGATTCCTTTTCGGGAGATGGTTAGAGCGGTAACACCTCGTTTTGATACGAAACCATCAGGAGTAATCGATTGTAATAATTTCAGAACTGATGTAACAGTTGGGAGTTTACCATCTTCAGAATCAAACTCAAACAAGGCCACTACATCTATGTCTGGATTGAATCTCATTGCAGTACCCTTTTTGATAGACCCTCCAATGTATTCCATTTTGAGTCGTATTCGATATTCATTATCAGATTTTGCAAGTGCACTTTTTAGTTTACTCATGAATTCTGACCGCATAACATTCAACGCTTTTTTCTGCTCTTTTGATATCCTGAGGTCTGCAGCAACACGAATTAACTCTTTATCTTGGCCATTCATACCAATCCCAGGATAGATATTTATATGAAACATATGGTAGGATAAATAATGATTATTGCATCCTGCGGTTCAACTATTAAGCCAATTGACAAAATTCTGCGAAATTCTGAACCAGACAAGATATTACTATTCACCTATGTTTCAACAAAGCCAGAAAATCTAGAACAGGAAATCACGAAGATTCTGCCGAATTCTATTGTTATCATAGAGCGTATCTCAATACCCAGTAACCCCGATTCTGAGTGGTGGTATTCCTTACACAATAAAATTCAAGAGATCATTTCAAAGCATAATCCGAGCCTTGACGCTGATGTGTGGGTTAACGGCGGCACACCTTGGTTAAGCCACACCTTGCACCATGTTTCAACTCTGCTTGGACTGGATGTGAGTGTTTCAACTATTTCTAAAATCGAAGGTCATGAAACCCTTTTTTTCAATTTTACAAATCCACTAAAAACACAAAAACTAGCTACGCAACTATCTAATTTATCCGGACCGAGAACTAAGATTCTTCGGTTATTGAAACTCCATGGTGCACTTACAATTTCAGAGCTTTCGGGTTTTCTTGAGTCAAAAAATGAAGCGATACGTTTTCTGCTAGAAGGAAGAAAAAATCGAAGTAAATCTGGTGAAGAATTGGCATACACGGGTCTTAGGTTTGTAGGTTTGATTGAACATGCAGATGACATTCAAACTGGGAAAAAGGGAAGACCAACACATAGATACAAAATCACTCAACTAGGCATTCAGACTCTTTCGAATTTAGATCTTAGAATGAAGTAATCCATCTAACGATATATCATCTCCATGAAATCGACTGGGTTCTTACATATCCCTCAAAACATTATGGAGAAGTACAATGGGTGTTCAGTCCCCCAGTACACTCGCTACCCTTGTAATCAACTGATGTGTAAGTGATGAACCATGAATCATAGAACGACGAACGG
>MDTD01042080.1_pt1 | contig 24555 bp, 27 predicted proteins | sample 811221 | NCBI WGS metagenome assembly MDTD01 (sample SAMN05326646, study PRJNA326480) | marine metagenome | isolation source: seawater | place: Pacific Ocean: South West | collected 2011 | reverse complement strand
GGCGGGCCGCCTCGACCTGGCCGGGCAGATCGGCGAGCTCGCGCACCACCCGCATGCCGCGACCGCCACCACCGGCCGAGGCCTTGATCAGCACGGGCAACATGTCGGCGGTCACGGCGTCGGGGTCGAGTTCGTCGAGCACCGGCACCCCTGCGGCGGCCATGATCTTCTTGGCCTCGATCTTCGAGCCCATCGCCGCCACTGCGGGCACGGGCGGGCCGATCCAGGTGAGCCGGGCATTCTGCACCGCGGCGGCGAAATCGGCGTTCTCGGAGAGGAATCCGTAACCGGGGTGCACCGCGTCGGCGCCGGCGGCGTGCGCGGCGGCGATGAGCTGCGCGGGGTCCAGATAGCCACGGGTGCCCTCGAGGCGAACCCGGGCGTCGGCCTCACCGACGTGGGGTGCCTCGGCGTCCGGGTCGGTGTACACCGCGACCGTCCGCAGACCGAGGCGCCGGCAGGTGGCGAACACCCGGCGTGCGATCTCGCCGCGGTTGGCGACCAGAACCGTGGTGATCATCGTTCTCCTCCGGCGAATTCGGCGCGTTTCTGCACCCTCGGTGTCGCATTGCGCGCCCGATTCACGGTCATCACATCCGGAAGACGCCGAAGTTCGACGTCCCCTCGATCGGCGCGTTGGCGATGGCCGACAGGCACATGCCGAGCACGGTGCGCGTGTCGCGGGGGTCGATGACCCCGTCGTCGTAGAGCCGGCCTGACAAGAACATCGGCAACGACTCGGCTTCGATCTGGGCCTCGACCGCGGCCTTCAGCGCCGCGTCGGCGTCCTCGTCGACCTGCTGGCCGCGGGCCTCGGCCGCCGCGCGGCTGACGATGGACAGCACGCCGGCCAGCTGGGTGCCGCCCATCACCGCCGACTTCGCGCTCGGCCAGGCGAACAGGAACCGGGGATCGTAGGCGCGCCCGCACATGCCGTAGTGCCCGGCCCCGTAGGAGGCCCCGATCAACAGCGAGAGGTGCGGCACCGTCGAGTTGGACACGGCGTTGATCATCATCGAGCCGTGCTTGATCATCCCGCCCTCCTCGTACGCCCTGCCGACCATGTAGCCGGTGGTGTTGTGCAGGAACAACAGTGGGGTGTCGGAACGGTTGGCCAGCTGGATGAACTGGGTGGCCTTCTGGGACTCCTCACTGAACAGCACGCCGCGCGCATTGGCCAGGATGCCCAGCGGGTAGCCGTGCAGCGTCGCCCACCCGGTCACCAGGGAGCCGCCGTAGAGAGGCTTGAATTCGTCGAACTCCGAGCCGTCGACGATGCGCGCGATCACGTCGCGCGGGTCGAACGGGATCCGCAGGTCCGGGGGCACGACACCGATCAGCTCCTCCGTATCGAACAGCGGCTCGGTGAACGGTCGTGGCGCCGGGCCCGCCTTGCGCCAGTTCAGTCGGGCGACGATACGCCGGCCGATGCGCAGCGCGTCGAGTTCGTCGACGGCGAAGTAGTCGCCCAGTCCGGACGTCCTGGCGTGCATCTCGGCGCCGCCGAGGGACTCGTCGTCGGACTCCTCACCCGTGGCCATCTTGACCAGTGGCGGTCCGGCCAGGAAGACTTTCGAGCGTTCCTTGATCATCACCACGTGGTCGGACATTCCGGGGATGTAGGCGCCGCCGGCTGTCGAGTTCCCGAAGACGATGGCCACGGTCGGGATCCCGGCAGCCGAGAGCCGGGTGAGATCCCGGAACATCTGACCGCCCGGAATGAAGATCTCCTTCTGGGTGGGCAGGTCGGCGCCGCCGGATTCCACCAGTGAGATCACCGGCAGCCGGTTCTGGAGCGCGATCTGGTTGGCCCGCAGGATTTTCCGCAGTGTCCACGGATTGGAGGTGCCGCCCTTGACGGTGGGGTCGTTGGCGACCAGCAGACATTCGACGCCGCTGACGGCCCCGATGCCCACCACGACGCTGGCGCCGACGGTGAAGTCGGTGCCCCACGCCGCCAATGGGCTCAGTTCCAGAAACGGCGAGTCCGGATCCACCAGCGCTTCGATGCGTTCGCGGGCGGTCATCTTGCCGCGCGCGTGGTGTCGGGCGACGTACTTCTCGCCGCCGCCGTCGAGCGCCCTGGCGTGCTCGGCCTCCAACTCGGCGATCTTGGCCGTCATCGCCGCGGCGGCCTCGGCGAACGCCGGCGAGCGTGGGTCGATCGTCGACCGCAGGGCTGCTGTGCTGGTCGGGGTGGTCATGCCTGGTATCCCAGCGTCTTGGCGGCCAGGCCGGTGAGGATCTCCGTCGTGCCCCCGCCGATGCCCAGTATTCGCATGTCGCGGTACTGCCGCTCGATCTCCGACTCGGCCATGTACCCCATCCCGCCGAACAGCTGGACCGCCTGGTTGGCCACCCACTCGCCGGCCTCGACGGCGGTGTTCTTGGCGAAGCACACCTCGGTGATCAGGTCGACTTCCCCCGCGAGCTGCCGCTCGACCACGTTGCGGGTGTACACCCGGGCCACGTCGATGCGCCTCGCCATCTCGGCCAGCGTGTTCTGTACCGATTGGCGCGCGATCAGCGGCTTGCCGAACGTCTCGCGGTTGCGGCACCAGTCGACGGTCAGGTCGAGGCAGCGCTGCGCACTCGAATACGCCTGTGCGGCAAGGCCGACACGCTCGGAGACGAAGGCAGCGGCGATCTGGAGGAAACCGGTGTTCTCGGCGCCGACGAGGTTGGCGGACGGCACGCGCACATCGGTGTAGGACAGTTCGGCGGTGTCGGAGGACCGCCAGCCCATCTTGTCGAGCTTGCGGCTGACCTCGAATCCGGGGGTGCCCTTGTCGACGACGATCAGTGACACCCCGGCGGCGCCCGGCCCGCCGGTGCGCGCAGCGGTGACGACGTAATCGGCGCGCACCCCGGAGGTGATGTAGGTCTTCGCGCCGTTGAGGATGTACTCGTCACCCTCTCTGGCGGCTCGGGTGGTCAGGTGCCCGACGTCGGATCCGCCGCCCGGCTCGGTGATCGCGAGCGAGCCGATCTTCTCCCCGCGCAGGGTCGGTCGCACATAGGTGTCGATCAAGTGCTCGTCGCCGGAGGCGATTATGTGGGGCACCGCGATACCGCAGGTGAAGAGCGACGCGAACACTCCACCGGGGGCCCCTGCCTGGTGCATCTCCTCGCAGATCACCACGGCGTCGGCACCGTCCCCGCCCTCGCCGCCCACCGATTCCGGGAACCCGGCGCCGAGCAGCCCGGCCGCCGCGGCCTTGAGGTGCAACTCGCGCGGCAGTTCGCCGGTGTGTTCCCACTCGTTGACGTGGGGGAGTACCTCGCGTTCAGCGAAGGCGCGCACCGTCTTTCGGAGGTCGTCGCGCTCGGGTGTGGTCCAGATGCTCACGGCAGCAACTCCTCTGGTGTGTCACATAGGTCGACAGGGATGTCGACGTATCGGCTGCGCAGCCATTCACCCAAGCCTTTGGCCTGGGGGTCGAAACGGGCCTGGTACGCCACGCCCTGGCCGAGGATGTCGTCGATGACGAAGTTCACCGCGCGCAGGTTGGGCAGCAGGTGGCGGGTGATCGGCAGGTCGGCTGCCTCGGGTAGTAGCCCGCGCAGCGCATCCTCGGTGAGCGTGTTCGCCAGCCATGCCCACTGCTCGTCGGTGCGGACCCACAGCCCGACGTTGGCGCTGCCCCCTTTGTCGCCGCTGCGCGCTCCGGCGATGAGGCCCAGCGGCATCCGCCGGGTCGGCCCGTCGGGCCGGGCGGGCGGTGCGGCCGGCGCCGGCACCGGTGCCAGCTCCTGGGTGTCGGCGGCGGCCGGGATGTCGACGCGGGTGCCATCGGCGTGCACGGCGACGTGGGTGAGCTTGTCGGCCGGCACGTAGGCCGCGGTGAACACCCCGTAGACCTGACCGTCGCCGGGCGGGGCTGTGCTGGTGAATCCCGGATAGCTGGCCAGGGCCAGCTCGACAGCCGCGGACGAGAAACGGCGGCCGACCGTCGCGGCGTCGGGATCCCTTGCCACACAGCGCAACAGCGCGCTGGCGGTCTGCTCGGTGTCTGCGTCGGGATGGTCGGTGCGCGCCAGCGTCCATTCCAGCTCCGCCGGCTTGACGGTCAGGCCGGCCTCGAGCTGCCGGCGCACCAGGTCAGCTTTGGCGTCGATGTCCAGACCGGTGAGCACGAACGTCACCTCGTTGCGGAAGCCGCCCAGGCTGTTGAGCGACACCTTCACGGTCGGTGGCGGCGGCTCGCCGCGGACCCCGCTGAGCCGCACGCGGTCCTCACCGTCGTCGGTCAGCGTGATGCTGTCCACCCGCAGCGTCGCGTCGGGATTGGCGTAGCGGGCCCCGCCGATCTCGTAGAGCAGCTGTGCGGTCACGGTGCCGACGGTCACGGCGCCGCCCGTGCCGGGGTGTTTGGTGATCACCGACGAGCCGTCGGAGTGGATCTCGGCGATCGGGAAACCGGGATGGGTGAGGTCACCGAGTTCGGTGAAGAACGCGTAATTGCCGCCGGTGGCCTGGGTGCCGCACTCGATGACGTGTCCGGCTGCGATGGCGCCGGCGATCCGGTCATGGTCGGTGGGTCGCCAACCGAAGTGTGCGGCGGCCGGACCGACGATGACCGAGGCATCGGTGACCCGCCCGGTCACCACGACGTCGGCGCCGCCGGCGAGGCACTCGACGATGCCCCACGCGCCGAGGTAGGCGTTGGCGGTGAGCGGGGCGCCCAGATCGAGTTCGGCGGCGCGGGGCAGCAGATCGTCACCCTCGACGTGCGCGACGGTGACAGGAACACCCAGGGTGTCGGCCAGCGTCCGGATCGCGTCAGCTAATCCGGCCGGATTGAGGCCGCCCGCGTTGGCGACGATGCGCACCCGACGGTCCCGCGCGAGTCCGAGGCATTCTTCGAGCTGGCGCAGGAACGTCTTGGCGTAGCCGCGCTCCGGGTTCTTCATGCGGTCGCGGCCCAGGATGAGCATCGTGAGCTCGGCCAGGTAATCACCTGTCAGGTAGTCGAGTTCGCCGCCGGTCAGCATCTCGTGCATGGCCGACAGGCGGTCGCCGTAGAAGCCCGAACAGTTTCCGATGCGGACCGCTGACGCCACGCGCACTCCCTTGTGAACCCACAGGCCGGATGCTCGCCCAACCAACCGGTAGGTTACTTCGTACCGACGGTACCGAGTCAACCCCTTGGCAAATCCCGTCCCGACGGCTATCCGGACAGCGAAGAGCAATGGCCTCTGACCTGCGCGGCAAGGCTGCATCGTCTCGGCACGCCGAGGCGTCGACTCGGGTAGGCTTCAGCTCGCGCGCCCGGTCAGTTCAATGCACAGCGAGATTTCGCCGTGGTGGTGGAGTCGCAGTTGTGCGCACAGGCCGGCGCGCTGCCGGATCGTTGCAATTTCGGGAAGCCATGTCGGGAAGCCTGTGGCCTCCTGGGGATCGACATCCGGAACAACGATGATGTCGACCGGTCAGGAGGGAGAACGATGCGGAAGGCTCTGCACCGCGCAGTACCGATTGTGGTGGGGGCGTGTGCCGCCGCACTGTTGTCCGCGACGTCGGCCAACGCTGATGTTCCCGGCGGTTTCAGCGCCGCTCCGATGGTTCCCTTTCCCCAGGACGATGTGTCCTGTGAGTTGTTGAATTACTGCGACAGCGGTCTGGACCTCGTCGTGACGGGACGCAGCGAGCGGATGGAACCGGAGTTTGGTGGCGGATTTCTTACGCCTAATCCGGCGCTCGCCGACAACTGAATTTTCTGGAAATCTTGATCACAGATGACTCGATCACCTAGAGGAGTGACCATGTCCTTCATCGTCCGTTCTGCCGGCGTCGTGGCGATCGCCGGGGCCGCGCTGCTGGGCAGCACCGCGACCGCGGCCGCCGAACCGCCCAACTGCACGCTGGCCGATATGTCAGGGGTCCTGTCCGGGGTGTCCGCCGGGATGTCCGCCTACCTGTTCACCCACCCGGAGGTCAACGCCGAGCTGTCGACGATGACCGACATGTCCGGTGAGGAGCGCTCGGCCTACATGCAGGACTACATGTCGGCCAATCCGCAGGTCCAGGCTGAACTGCAGGCCATCCGCCAGCCGATGACCGACTTCCGGGCCCGCTGCGGCATGCCTCCGGGCGGCCTCGGCATGGACGGCTGATCCGTTCGATCACCGAGAGGGGCCGTCGTCGTCTGCGCCGGTGACGGCCCCTGTACGGTCCCCGCCTTGCCGCAGTTTGGAGCCCGACCAGCCCAGCGGCTATCCTGGTCACCAATTGCCGGCGCCGGGTAGGTCCAGGCTTGCCTGCAGTGCCACCCCATATCTGAGGAGAGCTTGATCATGGCTGTGCCCAAGCGCAGGATGTCGCGCGCGAACACCCGTAGCCGGCGCGCGCAGTGGAAGGCCACGCCGACCGGACTGGTCACGGTGACCGTCGCCGGCCAGCAGCACAAGGTGCCGCGCCGTCTGCTCAAGGCCGCCCGCCTGGGACTGATTGATCTCGACCGCCGCTAGTCCCTCGGCGCGCCTCTCAGGTCACTCTCAGACGCGGGGTTGACACTGTGGCGGTGCGCATTCTTGTCGTTGATGACGATCGCGCGGTGCGCGAGTCCCTCCGAAGGTCCCTGTCGTTCAACGGTTACTCCGTGGAGTTGGCGCAAGACGGCCGTGAGGCGCTCGATCTGATCGCCAGTGATCGGCCGGACGCTGTGGTGCTCGATGTGATGATGCCCCGGCTTGACGGCCTCGAGGTGTGCCGTCAGCTCCGCAGCACCGGCGACGATCTGCCGATCCTCGTGTTGACCGCCCGTGACTCGGTGTCCGAACGGGTCGCCGGCCTCGACGCGGGCGCCGACGACTACCTCCCCAAGCCTTTCGCGCTGGAGGAACTGCTCGCGCGGATGCGCGCCCTGCTCCGCCGGACCGGCCCGGACGAGGGTGTCGAATCGGCGGCGCTGACGTTCTCCGATCTGACGCTGGACCCGGTGACCCGCGAGGTGACGCGCGGCGACCGGCCGATCAGTCTGACCCGCACCGAGTTCGCGCTGCTGGAGATGCTGATCGCCAACCCGCGCCGGGTGCTGACGCGCAGCCGCATCCTCGAGGAGGTGTGGGGATTCGACTTCCCGACCTCGGGCAACGCCCTGGAGGTGTACGTCGGCTACCTGCGTCGCAAGACCGAGGCCGAGGGCGAACCGCGCCTGATCCACACCGTGCGCGGGGTGGGTTACGTGCTCCGGGAGACACCCCCGTGACGAACGGCCAGCCGATGACCCCCTGGCCGGGCACCCCAGCGCCGGTGCCCGTCACCCGCTCGGTGTCGTTGCGCTGGCGCGTGATGCTGCTCGCCATGTCGATGGTGGTCATGGCGGTGGTGCTGATGGCCTTCGCCGTGTATGCGGTGGTGGCGCGCGCTCTCTACGACGACCTCGACAACCAGTTGCAGAGCCGGGTGAAGCTGCTGATCGAGAGCGGATCGCTGGAGGTGGACCCGGGCAAGGCCATCGAAGGCACCGCCTACTCCGACGTCAACGCCATGCTGGTGATCCCCGGTCAGATGAGATACACCGCGACCCAGACGGGTCAGACCCTGCCGGTGGGGCCTCCGGAGCAGGGTGTGATCGACGGCAAGCTGCGGATGTCGCTGCGCACCGTGGACCAGCAGCGGGTGCTGGCGATCCGGTTGAGCAACGACAGGGCGTTGGTCATCTCCAAGAGTCTGGAGCCGACCAACCAGGTCCTGCGACGGCTGACCACGGTGCTGCTGATCGTCGGCGGGATCGGGGTGGCGGTGGCGGCCATCGCCGGCGGCATGGTCGCCAGTGCCGGGCTGCGGCCCGTCGCCCGGCTGACGCAGGCCGCCGAACGAGTGGCCAGAACCGACGACCTGCGCCCGATCCCGGTGTTCGGCAGCGACGAACTCGCCCGTCTGACCGAGGCTTTCAACATGATGCTGCGCGCGCTCGCCGAGTCGCGCGAGCGGCAGGCCCGGCTGGTCACCGACGCCGGGCACGAATTGCGCACGCCGTTGACCTCCTTGCGCACCAACGTCGAGTTGCTCATGGTGTCCATGGAGCCGGGCAGGCCCCGGCTGCCCGAGGACGAGATGGCCGATCTGCGCGCCGACGTACTGGGCCAGATCGAGGAACTGTCCACCCTGGTGGGCGATCTGGTGGACCTCACCCGCGAGGACGCCGGAGGCGTGATCCACGAGATCGTCGAGATGTCGGAGGTGATCGACCGTTCGCTCGAGCGGGTTCGTCGGCGCCGCAACGACATCGAGTTCGACGTCGCGACCAGCCCGTGGCGGGTCTACGGGGACGCCCCGGGGTTGGCGCGCGCGGTGCTCAACCTTCTCGACAACGCAGCGAAGTGGAGCCCACCGGGTGGGCGGGTCACCGTCAGCCTCCGGCAGATCGACTCGCAGCACGCCGAACTGGTGGTCGCCGATCAGGGGCCGGGGATCCCGCCGATGGAGCGGGGCCTGATCTTCGAGCGGTTCTACCGGTCGGCCTCCGCGCGCGCGATGCCGGGATCCGGTCTGGGACTGGCGATCGTGCAGCAGGTGGTGCTCAAGCACGGCGGCTCGCTACGGGTCGAGGACGCGGTGCCGGGTGGGCAGCCGCCGGGCACCGCGATGCACGTGGTGCTGCCCGGTCGGCCCGCGGTCACCGATACCGAACTGTCATCTGACGAAGTGACGACACGCCGCCACTGACCCTTCCGTGACGCGTGTCACCAGCGAGGATGGTGGGGCAGAAGTCTAGGGGTGCGCCGAGTGTTCTCTAAGTGGATTCTCAGCCCGGGTGGGCACTGTAGGTGTCATCCCTTCGTTGATCCAGGCGAAGACACCTACTTCAGGAAGAGCATCGCAGCGACATGACCGAATACCCGAGGTACCCGCAGAACCCGAACCAGGGACCGCGACCCGGTATGCACGGATCAGTGCCGCCCGGACAGGTGGGGCCCCAGCAGCCCTACGACTGGCGTTATGCGACCGAACAGCAGCGCCAGGCGTTGCGGTCGCAGTATGAGTCCTACCGCAGTGACACCTACCGCAACGACACCTACCGCCATGACCCCTACCGTGGCGCCCCGATGCCGCAGGGCCCCGGGCAGTATCCGCGCCCGGACGGGACGACAACGCCGCACACACCTCGCAAGCGCTCCCGCGGGACGGGTCTGGCCGTCGGAGCCGTCGCTCTGGCGCTGCTGTCCGGCGGGATCGGCGGCGGTGTCGCGATGCTCGTGCACCCCGATCACAGCACCGGCATCAGCGCCACGGGCGCAGCGCCCAGCGTGCCCGCGGCCAGTGTGCCCGCCGGGTCGGTCGAACAGGTTGCGCTGAAGGTCGTGCCGAGCGTGGTCAAGCTCGAGGTGGACCGTGGCCGGGCGTCCGAGGAGGGATCCGGTGTCATCCTGTCGACCGACGGTCTGATCCTGACCAACAACCACGTGGTGGCTGCCGCGCAGGCCGCGTCGTCCGGCGCGGAGACCAAAGTGACCTTCGCCGACGGCAGCAGTGCTCCGTTCACCGTCGTCGGGACGGATCCCGGCAGCGACATCGCGGTGGTGCGCGCCGAGAACGTGTCCGGCCTGACCCCCATCACCGTGGGCTCCTCGGCCGAGCTCAAGGTGGGCCAGGACGTCGTGGCCATTGGATCGCCTCTCGGCTTGGAGGGCACCGTGACCACCGGCATCATCAGCGCCCTGAACCGTCCGGTGGCCGCCGGCGGTGACGCGCAGAACCAGAACACCGTGCTCGACGCCATCCAGACCGACGCCGCGATCAACCCGGGCAACTCCGGCGGCGCGCTGGTCAACATGAACGGCGAACTGGTCGGCATCAACTCGGCGATCGCGACTCTGGGCGCGGACGCCGGCGGTGCGCAGGGCGGCTCGATCGGGCTGGGCTTCGCCATCCCGGTCGATCAGGCCAAGCGCATCGCCGACGAACTGATCCAGACCGGCACCGCCTCGCGCGCCTCACTGGGTGTGCAGGTGGGCAATGACGCCGGCATCGACGGCGCCAAGATCGTCGAGGTCACCTCCGGCGGCGCCGCCTCGGCGGCAGGTCTGCCCAATGGCGTCGTGGTCACCAAGCTCGACGACCGGGTCATCGGAAGCGCCGACGCGTTGGTCGCGGCGGTGCGGTCGAAAGCCCCCGGCGACACCGTCACGCTGACCTACGTCGACCCGTCCGGCCGCTCCCAGACCGTGCAGGTCACCCTCGGCAGGGCAGCCCAGTGACGCTGTCCGCCGATCCGGCCGACCGCCTGCTCCGTGTGGCTGCGCCGCTGTCCGGGCCGAGATATACGGTTGTGCCCATGGAACAGGCTCATACGTTGGTCGGCCGGGCCCTGGTCATCGTCGTCGATGACCGCACCGCCCACGGTGATGAAGAGGACCACAGTGGTCCGTTGGTCACGGAGTTGCTCGGCGAGGCCGGGTTCATGGTCGACGGAGTCGTCGTGGTCTCCTCGGATGAGGTCGAGATCCGCAATGCCTTGAACACCGCGGTCATCGGCGGCGTCGACCTGGTGGTGTCGGTCGGAGGGACGGGCGTGACACCGCGTGACGTCACCCCCGAGGCCACCCGCGACCTTCTCGACCGCGAGTTGCTGGGCATCTCCGAAGCGCTGCGCGCGTCCGGGTTGTCGGCGGGCATCGTCGACGCCGGCGTGTCTCGCGGACTGGCCGGTATCTCCGGCAGCACCCTGGTCGTGAACCTCGCGGGTTCACGTGCGGCGGTGCGCGACGGGATGGCCACCCTCGGACCGCTGGCCGCGCAGGTCATCGCGCAGCTATCCAGTTTGGAGATCTAATCGAGTACCACTCGCTGAAGGTATGGTGGGAGGAAGCCGCGTCGGCTTCCTCCCATCCGTTTGTCTAGGACCTGTGAAGTCGACTCCCTCACCTGCGAAGTTACGAGCAGGTGAACTCCAATCCGGATCTTGTTGTGATGTTCGTCACAGGAATGTGGAGTCGTGTCGGAACCTTCGAAGCACTCGCGAATTGCAGTTAACAACATCTTCGGGGATTCGCTGCCGGAGACGACGAGCGACGAGCGCGACCCCGCGGCGCCGGACGGCGAGGACGGTCACGAGCGGTGGCTGCGGGACAACGTCCCGCCGCACCATGACTGACCTGTGAGTTCGCAAAAAACCTCGTCAGTATCTCCAGTAACACTCGAGACTTCGTTTCCGAATACTCAGATGCGGGGTCAAGATCAGCGACGGTTTCTTCGGCCACTCCCCGTCGTCGCGTGGAGGGGGTTCGGCCAGCTGCCGGGGAGACGTCAGCAAACGACATGCAATTCGTGGAGTCGTCCGACACCACCGCCTCTACGCGTTGCCGGTCCGAAGCCTCCCCGTTATGTTCCTCGTGTCAACGATGAGTGATTCGTAAGAACGGCATGTGGGTCTTCTAATTCCGCTCACATGTTCGCCTTGCGAAGTGTGTGGTGTAGCGGTAGAGCCAGGCACGGACAATCGGTGCCCCGCCCGGGGGTTCCGACCTAGACAACAAGGGAGATCATGAAGGCAATCAGTCGGGTGCTGATCGCGATGGTCGCATCCATCGCGGCTTTGTTCGTGAGCACTGGCACCTCTCACGCCGGGCTGGACAATGAGCTGAGCTTGGTCGACGGCCAGGGTCGGACGTTGACGATCCAGCAGTGGGACACGTTCCTCAATGGCGTCTTTCCCCTCGACCGCAACCGCCTGACCCGCGAGTGGTTCCACTCCGGCAAGGCGACCTACATCGTGGCCGGTGAAGGTGCGGACGACTTCGAGGGCACCATGGAGCTCGGCTACCAGGTCGGCTTCCCGTGGTCGCTGGGCGTCGGCATCAACTTCAGCTACACCACCCCCAACATCGCGTTCGACGGTTACGGCCTGGACTTCGCGGACCCGCTGCTGGGCTTCGGCGACAGCATCGTGACCCCGCCGCTGTTCCCGGGTGTCTCGATCTCGGCTGACCTGGGCAACGGCCCCGGCATCCAGGAGGTCGCGACCTTCTCCGTGGACGTCGAGGGCCCCGGTGGCTCGGTCGCCGTCTCCAACGCGCATGGCACCGTCACCGGTGCTGCCGGCGGTGTGCTGCTGCGTCCGTTCGCGCGGCTGATCTCGTCGACCGGTGACAGCGTCACCACCTACGGCGAACCGTGGAACATGAACTGATCACGTGATCGCTTTCGCGTTAGCCCTCGGCATCTGCCGGGGGCTAACGCCTTTTCGGGGACAAACTGTGAGGTCACTTCCAAGGTGATGAAGACATCCTGGAGTACTCGCCGCGGCTCTCCGTTGGCCGCGACCTGCGGCTGATCTCCCCGTTCCGGTGGCAGTGGCGCCGCCCTGATTCCCGCTCGACCCGAACCAGCCCTCGGCATCTGCCGAGGGCTGGCGGCATTTTCCGGACAAGCTGTGTGACCACTTGGAGAGAAATGACGACATTCTGTAGGGCATTGACGACGCTGCTGCTGGCCATCTCGGCGGTGTTCGTGAGCGCAGGCACGTCCCACGCCGGACTCGACAACGAGCTGAGCCTGGTCGACGGACGGGGACGCACGCTGACGATCCAGCAGTGGGACACCTACCTCAACGGTGTCTTTCCGCTCGACCGCAACCGGCTGACCCGGGAGTGGTTCCACTCCGGAAAAGCGACCTACACCGTCAGCGGTGAGGGCGCCGAGGATTTCGAGGGCGCCCTGGAGCTGGGCTACCAGGTGGGCTTCCCTTGGTCGCTCGGGGTGGGCATCAATTTCAGCTACACCACCCCGAACATCGCCTACGACGGTTTCGGCTTCGGGCCCCAAGATGACGACCCGTTCCTCGGCCTTGGAGACAGCCTCGTGACCCCGCCGCTGCTGCCGGGGGTGTCCATCGCGGCCGACCTGGGAAACGGCCCCGGCATCCAAGAGGTCGCGACGTTCTCCGTGGACGTCACCGGACCCGGGGGATCGGTCGCGGTGTCCAACGCGCACGGCACGGTCACCGGCGCTGCCGGCGGTGTGCTGCTGCGTCCCTACGCCCGGCTCATCTCGGCGGCCGGTGACAGCGTCACCACCTACGGCGAACCGTGGAACATGAACTGACACTTGACCATGGGCCACGGTGGCCGGTCGACATGAACAAGATCGGCAAGTGTGTCTACCGGAAGCCGGAGATCTGAGAAGCTCTTTGTTCCATGAGCGCGATCACCCGGATCCTCACGGCGGTCGCCGGCGCCTGCGCAGCGCTGTTCGCCGGTTCGGGTACCTCGCACGCCGAGTTCGACGACGCCGTCAGCCTGGTCGACGGTCTCGGCCGGACCCTGACGGTGCAACAGTGGGACACGTTCCTCGACGGGGTGTCGCCGCTGGATCGCAACCGGCTGACCCGCGAATGGTTCCACTCCGGTCGCGCCGCGTACCTGGTGATCGGCGACGGCGCCCACGAGTTCACCGGCACCCTCGAGCTCGGGTACCAAGTGGGCTTCCCGTGGGCGCTGGGCACCGCGGTCGACTTCGCGTACTCCTCGCCCAACATCACTTTCGGCGGCTGGGGGATCGATGACAACCTCGCCGACCGCATCTACACGCCACCGCTGATCCCGGCCGTGTCGATTTCGGTGGACCTGGGCAACGGGCCCGGAGTCCTCGAAGCGGCGACGATCTCGGTCGAGGTCGGCGGGCCGGGTGGCACCGTGGCGATCTCCAACGCGCACGGCGCCATCACCGGCGCGGCCGGCGGGGTGGTGCTGCGCCCCTTCGCGCGGCTGGTCTCCTCCGCCGGCGACAGCCTCACGACCTACGGCAAGGCGTGGACGATGAGCTGACCGGTCAGGTGGGCCGGTCACTCGGGTGTGGCGTGGCGGCCCTCCCGGCCTTCTCCTGGCTCTCCACCCCGCAGTGCCGCAGCGGCGTCACCGTTGGCGCCGGTGCGCAGCAGATCGCGGATCTCGGTCAGGAGGGTCAGTTCGGTCTCGGTCGACTCGACCTTCACATCGCGCTCCCTGAGCTTCTTGAACGGCACCACGATCACGAAGTAGATGACCGCCGCCACGATGAGGAAGTTGATGGCCGCCGACAGCACCGCGTTCAGGTCGACGAACTGTTCGCCGCCCAACGGGATCCGCAAGATGCCGTACTCCGCTTCCGGGCCGGCTCCGATCCGGTCGACCAGCGGTTGGATCACGTTCTCGGTGAAGGCGGTGACCAAGCCGGTGAATGCCGCGCCGATGACCACCGCGACGGCCAGGTCGATCACATTTCCGCGGGAGATGAACTCCTTGAAGCCCTTCAGCATGGCGCGAGCCTTTCTCGTCCGTGTCACTTCTCGTCCGTGTGAATGCCAGGCCGGGATGCCGGGACATCTCGAACGTTAGCGCCTGGATATCCGGTTACCGATGAAGTCGGTCAAGCCGAGCGGCCCTTGTCGCCGACGCTTGGTGACGCGGGCGAAAACACGTCGGAACCGGGTTCGGGAGACGTCCGTTTCGCCACCGCCGACCCGGCCGGGCGCCGGGATCGCTTAACACTGTCTTAACACCGGTTGAACTGGGGTCTTGGTGATGTGAGGGAACGCGAACTAATCGCGCGGCGCTGTGAATTCACTGCTAGTCTGTTGAAGCCTGAATATGCCACGAGGACGCGCGCGTCCTCACTGATAAAAGGGGAACGCTGATGGCCGGATACGCCAGAGCCCTCACTCGCAGTTCGAAGAAGCTGGGTCTGGTGGGCTTGGGCTCATTCGCCGCCGCCGCCGCCATGGTCGGCCTGGGCAGCGGTACGGCCAACGCCGAGGTCGACGAGGTCGGCCCGAGCCCGGTCGTGACGAGCCGTCAGGCCTCGGAGAACTCGGTCATCCGGATCAATGACTACGGCGTGGCCCGCGGCATCTCGGAGGCACGGCTCGGGGACGCCGGTATCGTCAGCGCCTTCGGCGAGGTTCGCGACAGCGTGAAGGCCGTGGTTGGCGGCACCGCCTCGGCGTTCGAGGGTGAGTACCCGGTCGGCCCCGCCATCGGCGACTGGTGATCTGACCTCAAACTTCTGCTGCCGCCCCCGGAATGCCGGGGGCGGCAGTGTTTTTCGTCAATGCAGTGGTTTCGGCAGCCCAAGGTTTTCTTCAGCCCAAGGTTTTCGTTCAGCCCAGGGTTTTCGTCAGTGCGGTGTTTTCCTCAGTGCAAGGTGACCCCGATGGCGTCGACCAGGGCTGCCGCCGCCACGGTCCTGGCGGCCGTGGCGGGCAACGCCACCAGCACGACCCGGTTGCCGCTGCCGCCGACCAGGCCGCTCGTCTCGGCCGACACCAGCACGACGATCGCGCCGGTGGCGATCAGTCTGGGCTCGGTGTCGGCCTCCGCTGCAGCGGCAACCACATCGATGACGTCTCCCGGCCGGAGAAGATCCAGCACCGCTGCATCGGCCAACGTCAACGGCACGATCCTCGCGTCGGGCCCCGCTGCGGCGTCGGCCAGGTGTGGACCCAGCAATCGCACATCGGTGAGCACCTCGCCGCGACGCACCGGCCCCGCCAGCGTGGCCCCGGCGGTCGCGTCGAGATCGGCGACCGATCCGTCGGGAACCACGTCCGCGTTGCGCTTCTCGACCACGACATCGGCCGCAGTCAGCTGGGTGCCCGGAGTCAGATCCCGGCCGGCGACGAGGACATCGGTTTGCCGGCCGCCCGGATCGTCACGCAGTGCTGCGACCGATGCCAGAACGACGAGGGCGGCCGCGAGGACTCGCCGAGCGGCTGTCGTACGAGCCCAGTCGGGCCGCAGCGCTCGACTCAGTCGGTGCAGCGGCGACGGGTTCAGTGAGTCCCCCACGCAGTCACGCTAGAGCGCGATGTCTCGTCGCGTCTGCCCCCGAGGGGGCGGCTGTGGATAACTCGGGTCAGCTGGATGCGGCTGCGGCGGGGGCCGAGGAGCTGCTCGACGACGTGCTGGACGATGAGCTGCCCGCCGACGTGGTGGACGAGCTGCTCGACGACGAGTCCGACGAACTCGACGAGGAGCTCGACGACTCGGAGCTGCCGCCCGAGCTGCTGGAGCTCTTCTTCTTGGAGTCTTCGCGGCTGTCGGTGCGGTAGAAGCCGCTGCCCTTGAAGACGACGCCGACCTTGCCGAACAGCTTGCGCAGCCGTCCGCTGCACTGCGGGCATTCGGTCAGCGCATCATCGGTGAAGGCCTGCACCTGATCGAACTTGTTGTCGCATTCGGTACATGCATAGGAATAGGTAGGCACGAAAACCTCCGAGACAGTCAAACTTGTTAGCACTCTACCTGCTTAAGTGCTAGAACCGCCAGGCGGGCCGGGTGATTCCCTGAGTTCCACCAGCCCCCGGCGCGGTGTCAGCGCATGGGTCATCGGCACGTCGTGCGGTTCGGCGGGCAACCGCTCCAGGATCTCGTCGTCGCGGACCACTGCGACCAACGCGGCCGCCGGGTCGGCCAGCGCCAGCGTGCGGTCGTAGAAGCCGGCGCCCCGGCCCAGCCGTGCGCCGTGCCGGTCCACCGCCAGCGCAGGCACCAGGATCAGGGTCGCCGCGCGGACCGCGGCGTCGGTCAGCCATGGCGGCGGCGGTTCCTGTAGGCCGAAGGGTGCCTCGACCAGCTCGCCGCGGCGGTAGCGGCCCCACTCCAACGGCTGCGGCACGTCCCCGGCGTCGCGTCGGGCCACCGGCAGCAACACCACGGCGCCGCGGTCGACCAGCACGTCGATCAGCTCCAGCGATCCCGGCTCGGACCCCACCGGAACATAGCCACACACCGTCTCGCCGGGCCGCGCCAACGCCGCGGCGTGCCGGGCCAGATCACGCGCCTCCCGCTCGCGCTCAGCGGCATCGAGCCGCCGCCTGGCAGCCAGGATTCTGCTGCGTAGCTGTGATTTTGTCGCTTGCACTGCGTAGTCCTCGACAGGTCGGGTAAGGAGAGAACAACAGACGCAGAGAGGTTAGTGTGTGAACGATGAATCGGCCTGAAGTTCCTATTCCGCACACCGCGGTCGTGCCCGCTGCCGGGCTGGGAACCCGTTTCCTGCCCGCCACCAAGACGGTGCCCAAAGAGTTGCTGCCGGTGGTGGACACGCCCGGTATCGAACTGGTGGCCGCCGAAGCCGCCGAAGCCGGCGCTGAGCGGCTGATCGTCATCACCTCCGAGGGCAAGGACGGTGTGGTTGCGCACTTCGTCGAAGACCTCGTGCTGGAGGGCACGCTGGAATCACGCGGCAAGCATTCGATGCTGGAGAAGGTGCGCCGCGCGCCCGCGCTGATCAAGGTCGAGTCCGTTGTGCAGGCCGAGCCGCTGGGCCTGGGCCATGCGGTCAGCTGTGTCGAAGCGAGCCTCGCGCCCGACGAGGACGCGATCGCGGTGCTGTTGCCCGACGATCTCGTGCTCCCCACCGGGGTGCTCGAGACCATGTCCAAGGTGCGCGCCAAGCGCGGCGGTTCGGTGCTGTGCGCGATCGAGGTTCCGCCCGAGGACATCAGCGCCTACGGCGTCTTCGACGTCGAGACGGTGCCCGACGCGGTCAACCCCAACGTCCTCAAGGTCAAGGGCATGGTGGAAAAGCCCAAGGCCGAGGACGCGCCCTCGCCCTATGCGGCGGCCGGGCGTTATGTGCTCGACCGGGCGATCTTCGACGCGTTGCGCAGGATTCCGCGCGGCGCGGGGAACGAATTGCAGCTCACCGATGCCATCGCGCTGCTGATCGAGGAGGGCCATCCGGTGCATGTGGTGGTGCACCGCGGATCTCGACACGATTTGGGAAATCCCGGTGGGTACCTGAAGGCTGCGGTTGACTTTGCGTTGGAACGAGACGACTACGGGCCGGAGTTGCGCCGGTGGTTGATCGAACGGCTGGGGCTCGCGTCCGGGTCGGCTGAGCAGTAGCGGCTGCTGCGCCGAGCGCATCCGCCCCTGGCCGGTCGTCGCCGGCCAGGGGCTCTTCAGGTGAGAAAGGCATGTTGTGCGTTCGGTTGAGGAGCAGCAGGCTCGAGTGGCCGCGGCTGCGGTGGCACCGCGCCCGGTTCGGGTGGCGATCGCCGAAGCCCAGGGCCTGATGTGCGCCGAAGAGGTGGTCACCGAGCGTCCGTTGCCGGGTTTCGATCAGGCTGCGATCGATGGCTACGCGGTGCGGAGCGTCGATGTGCTCGGTTTCCGCGGGTCGCCGGAGGACGAGGGCGACGAGGACGATGAGGCGTCGGCCGACGGCGAGATCAGCCTGCCGGTGATGGGTCTGATCGAGGCGGGTGAGCGGACGCCGAGCAGGCTGCAGCCCCGGCAGGCGGCGCGGATCCAGACCGGCGCGCCGATGCCGACGCTCGCCGATGCGGTACTGCCGCTGCGCTGGACCGACGGCGGTGGTTCCCGGGTCCGGGTGCTGCGCGGCGTGCGGTCGGGGGCGTATGTGCGGCGCACGGGCGACGACGTGCAACCCGGTGACGTCGCGGTCCGGGCCGGCACCATCATCGGCGCCGCCCAGGTCGGGTTGCTCGCCGCGGTGGGCCGGGAGCGCGTGCTGGTGCACCCGCGGCCCCGCCTGTCGGTGATGTCGGTCGGCGGTGAGCTCGTCGACATCAGCCGTACCCCGGGCAACGGTCAGGTCTACGACGTGAACTCCTACGCGCTCGCCGCCGCCGGTCGTGATGCCGGCGCCGAGGTGAACCGGGTCGGCATCGTCTCGACCGACCCCAAGCAACTGCGCGAAACCGTCGAGGGCCAGCTCAACCGCGCCGAGGTCGTCGTGATCGCCGGCGCGGTCGGCGGTGCCGCGGCCGAGGGGGTGCGCGCTGTGCTCGGCGAGCTCGGCGACATGGAGGTCGCCCGGATCGCGATGCACCCAGGGTCGGTGCAGGGGTTCGGTCAACTCGGTCCCGACGGTGTGCCGGTCTTTCTGCTGCCGGCCAATCCGGTCAGCGCGCTGGTGGTGTTCGAGATGATGGTGCGGCCGTTGATCAGGTTGTCCCTGGGCAAACGGCAGCCGATGCGTCGCATCGTGCAGGCCCGGGCGCTGTCGCCGATCACGTCGGTGGCGGGCCGCAAGGGTTTCCTGCGCGGGCAGCTGATGCGGGATCAGGACACCGGCGAATATCTGGTTCAGGCGCTCGGTGGCGCACCGGGTGCGTCGTCGCATCTGCTGGCGACGCTGGCTGAGGCTAACTGTCTGGTGGTGGTGCCCAGCGACGCCGACGAGATCCGCACCGGTGAGGTCGTCGACGTGGCCTTCCTGGCTCAGCGCGGCTGACGCACGGCCGGGCGCGTGGTGATGAGCCTGTGGAGTTCGCGGTCGCAGCACCCGGGATGGCCGTTGCCCGCCGGCCCGCTGCGGGTGGCCGCAGGGGTGGTGAAGTTGCGTCCGATACGGCTTCGGGACGCCGCGCAGTGGAGCCGCGCACGGCTTGCCGATCGGGCCCACCTCGAGCCGTGGGAACCGGTCACCGAGCTCGATTGGGAAGTACGGCATTCGGTTTCGGCGTGGCCGTCGGTGTGTTCGGGACTGCGCGGTGAGGCGCGGCGGGGACGGATGTTGCCGTATGCGATCGAGTTGGACGGTCAGTTCGCCGGGCAGTTGACGATCGGCAACGTCACGCACGGCGCGCTGCGCTCGGCATGGATCGGCTACTGGGTGGCCAGCGGCGTCACCGGCGGGGGAGTTGCGACGGCGGCATTGGCGCTGGGCCTCGACCACTGCTTCGGGCCGGTCATGTTGCACCGGGTCGAGGCCACCGTGCGACCCGAGAACGCGGCCAGCCGCGCGGTGCTGGCAAAGGCGGGATTTCGGGAGGAAGGACTGCTCAAGCGCTACCTCGAAGTCGACGGCGCCTGGCGCGACCATCTTCTGGTGGCGCTGACGGTCGAGGAGTTGAACGGCTCGGTGGCGGCGACGCTGGTGCGTGCCGGTCGCGCCGCATGGACCTGATCCGCGTCGATTCTGTTGCTGATGTGACACATGTGACTGTTGGTGCTTGTACTCGGTGAATTACAGGTGTGTAATTGTCTCGGCGCGCCGCCCACGGATGCGCTGGTCACAGACCTAGCCTGATGGGGAAAGGAGCAGGCGCCATGCCAAGCATCCCCCAATCTCTTCTCTGGATTTCTCTCGTCGTGCTCTGGCTGTTCGTGCTGGTGCCGATGCTGATCAGCAAGCGCGACGCGGTGCGACGCACCAGCGACGTCGCGCTGGCGACCCGGGTGCTCAACAGCGGCACCGCGGTGCGGCTGCGTCGGCGCGGACCGGCGGCCGGGCACCGCAGCGATCCGGACTGGCGGCCGTCCGAGGACGACCTCGACGACGACATCGATGATGACGTCGATGCCGACCTCGAGGACGCCCGTGGCGACATTCGTGCCGACGACGGCGCCCGGGCGCCGCAGCGCTCCGTGGTGAAGGTGGCCGCCGCAGCCACTCAGGACGAGCCCGACTATCTCGACGTCGACGTCGTCGAAGACTCTGAAGCGTTGCCCGCCGGTCGGGCGACGCCGGTCGAGCAACCCGCGATGGCGGCCGAGTCCGACCAGTTGGCCTTCGATGACTCCCGGGACACCGACGAGGTTTCCGAGGACGCCGAGGTTCAAGCGGCGCGTGCCGAGGACGCCGCAGATGGCGAGGACGACGAGTACGAGTACGTCGACGACTCGTCCGGCCTCGAGGCGCCCTCGGACAGCGATCTGCACATCGCCGACTCGATCAGCGCGGCCCGTCGGCGCCGGCACGAGTCCAGCACTGCCGAAGCCGTGACGGCCCGCAAGTACCGCTTCCGGGCGCGGACCCTGTCGGTGATGGGGGTGCTGCTGCTGGCCAGCGCCGTCGCCGCGTTCACCTGGTCGTCGACCATGTGGTGGACCTTCGGCGCGGTGGCCACCGTGACGCTGCTCTACCTGGCTTATCTGCGGCGCCAGACACGCATCGAGGAGCAGCTGCGACGCCGCCGCGCACAGCGCATTGCCCGGTCGCGGTTGGGTGTGGAGAACACCGCCGACCCGGAGTTCGACGTCACCCCCGCGCGGTTACGCCGGCCCGGTGCCGCCGTCCTGGAGATCGACGACGAGGACCCCGAGTTCGAACACCTCGAGCACGTCGCGTTCGCGCGGCACTACGACCTGCCCCGCGCGGCCGGTCAGTAGTGCGCGATTTCGGCAGCCGCGCGGGGGACTGGTAACCTCCTTAGCGATATCAGGGGCTATGGCGCAGTTGGTAGCGCGACTCGTTCGCATCGAGTAGGTCAGGGGTTCGATTCCCCTTAGCTCCACCACAAAACAGCAGTTCAGGGCACGTGCCCGCCGTTATCCGACCGGGATCGCCCGCAGGCCGCCCGCAGTAGATCGGATAGCCGCGTCGAGTCGGTCCGCTACGCCGTCGAGATCCTCGTCGAACAGGTCCGCATAGACGTCCAACGTCATCGACGCCTTGGCGTGCCCGAGCATCCGCTGAACCGCTTTCACGTTCGCGCCTGCGGACACCGCTAGCGACGCGGCGGTGTGCCGCAGATCGTGCGGCGTGATGGTCGGGAACTCCGGTGTGGTCGCCGTCCCGGCGGCGGTCGCCGTCGCTGTGGCCGCGACCTCCTTCGCGCGCTGCGCGAGCGCCGCGGCGCGCATCGCGGTTACCGCCTTATCGAACACCCGCGCCCGCCAATTGGAGTTGCGGAGGACGCCGCCGCGAAGGTCTGTGAACACCAACTCGTCGCGGCCGCGGCCGACCATCAACGTCGATAGTTCGTCAGCCAGCGCCGCGGGGAACGGTACCGACCGGCGTTCGTGGGTCTTGGGCGTCGACCACACCAGGCCGCCCGACTCGGTGACCGACCGTGACACGTTCACCCTTCGCCGCAGCATGTCAAAATCCTGCACGCGCAACGCCGCCATCTCACCCCACCGCAGGCCGGTGTAGGCCAGGAACCGGACCACCTCCGGGTTCCTCTCGACGGCACCGGCGAGAGCGGCGACCTGGGCGTGGCTGAGGTATCCGCGGTCGGCATGCTTGCGTTTGGGCAGCTTCACGCCGTCGCACGGGTTGCGCGGCACGCGGGCATCCTCGACGGCCGCTCCCATGATCTGCCGCAGCAGCCCGAATGCATTCTCGATCGTCGGCACGCCTACCTCGTCGGCCACGAGGGCCGCGACCCACGCCCGGACGGCGGGTGTCTTAACGTCACCCACGGCGACGTCACCCCACCGCTCCTCAACGCGCGATCCCCACGTGCTGCGGCGCGACTGCGCTGTCTTGGGCGCGATGTGCGCCTGGGATGCCGACCAGGGCGTGTAGACGTCGCGGACGGTGGCGCGGCCCGCCGCGGGTGCGACGTAGGTGCCGGTTGCGAACTTGGTGGTGACGTCGGTGTCGAGCCAGCGTTGCGCGTCGGCCTTCTTGCCAAACAGCTTCTCGCGTTCGTTGCCGTCGTCGTCGACATAGCGGGCTCGCCATCGGCTGCCTTTGCCGTGGTTGGCCGACGGGACCGACTCGGTGCGGCCGTCGGGATGCCGCACCGTCTTCGTCCACCGATCCTCAATTCCAGCACGCCGGTTGCGTTTCGTCGTCGCCATGTCTGTTGCTCCCTAGTCCATCGCGGTCCCGTAAGCATGCACCGGCGCTAACGTCCTTGGCTACCAGTCCCATTCGGCTGTCTGAGATGACTGATGAATCTTGAAAAACTCTGCGCCGAAACCGTGGCGGCACTTCTACCGTGTCGTGGATGGTTGCGAACCGGTCCTCGCGCCTGTTTGCGCAGTTGAGGGTCGCGGGTGCTGAAAGTGCCCCCGTACCGTCGTTGGGTGTGGTGGTGGCGTTGCGACCAAATAGTGGTTGATTTGCAAACCGCTGCAACTGATTTCGGTCGTGACACCCTGCCAAACAGTGTGCATCATGGTTCTCCAACCGCCCCCCAACCCGAACGGCGGAACACGGAGGAAAGCACACCATGGCGCGAACTGCATCACCCCAACGCCAACCCGTCCTCGGGGGCGACTTCATGACGACCGAACAGGTCGCCGAGTTGACCGGTGTCGCCACCGGAACCCTCAAGTATTGGCGGCACGCGAACAAGGGACCGGCGTCGTTCAAGTTGGGAACACGGGTGCTCTACCGGCGTAGCGCGGTCATGGCGTGGATCGCTGTCTGCGAGATGCACACGAAGCGCGGAGGGCTCGAATAGCAGTGCAGCACAACCATTCCGACCGCATCGCCCGTCAGGAGATCTTCGATGATTGCGACACGAGAAGGCCGCCCCGGCGGGGAGTCCGGGGCGGCCCAACTAGCGCAACGACGCCTGCGGAGTAGCGCTGAGGCCCGATACCGGCCGGACGCGTCATGAGCGGCCCGACCTATGACAGCGCCGCGTGGCGGCGGTGCGTGATCGGGATGCCCGACCTGACACCCGTTCGGAAGCTTGTCCTGCTTGCGTTGGAGACCTTCGCCGACTACCGCGACGGCAGCAATGCCCATCCCGGCATCGAGGCGCTCGCCGCTATGTGCAACCTCACCGCGCGTGCGGTGCGGGACGCACTCAATTCCGGCCGCGATTTGGGATTGATCGAGCGGACGGAGTTAGCAAACCGGAGACGCGGCAAATCGGACGTCTATCGACTGCTTTCTACCGGAACGGTGATTCCCCCAGAAGTTCGATCTACCGGAACCGCCGTTCCCCCAGAAAGCAGCGTCTGGGGGAACCGCCACGTCGATTCTGGGGGAACGGCCACGTCGATTCTGGGGGAACCACCGTTCCCCCCACCAACACAAGCACCAACACAAGCACCAAGGGGGGAGTCACCTGAGCCGGGTACGGCACCAGCCGCCGCTGCACCCGACTCGAACGCCCCCTCCCCGAACCCATCTGCAAACGGCGAACCGGCAACACCGGACCCGGACCCGTTCGACTACCCGGATAACGACCCGGACGGCGCACCGGCCGACGATGACCCACCGACGGCCGACGAGCTCACCGCCGCCGCCGAACTGCCGCCGCCACCGATGCACGGACCGCAGGCGTTCCCGGAACCCGAGCCGTCGCGGTACTGCCCGCAGCATCCCCGCGGAACGAGCGACAAGTGCCGGGATTGCGGCGACGCCCGGAAGCGTCACGCGGGGTGGGACCACCGACGGCGCGCGTTCAACGCCGCGTTGCGTACGGCGCGTGATGCGTGGATCGCCGCCTGCCGCGAATGCGAGGACCACGACGCCGACGGCCGCTGCGGCGGATGGGTGCGCGACCCGTGGGACGAACTGCCCGCACCGGTCCGGTGCAGCCACCCGCGTCTGGTGCGGGCGTACGCGGCGCGGCACCCCGAGTCCATATTTACGATCCCGACAAGGGCGGCGTCATGAGCGCCGACGACGATCAGTTGCCGATGATCGACGTGTGCGCGATCTGTGGCGGCCTCGGGGTCATCGCATCGTCGGTGCCGACGGTCGAGACCCCCACGCCGCACACCGCGTGTTTCACGGCGGCCGCCCGCTGGTTGGATCGCGCGCCATGGTCGCCGCCGCCGACGCCGGATGCCCGATTGCGCAGGCGTGCCCGCCGCCGGTGGCGTGCGTTCGGTGAGGATTCGCCCGACCTGAGGGTGGTGTCGTGACCCGGCGCAGCGCGGCCGAGCAGGCGGCACGCGCGGCGC
>MDTD01166579.1_pt1 | contig 24560 bp, 14 predicted proteins | sample 811221 | NCBI WGS metagenome assembly MDTD01 (sample SAMN05326646, study PRJNA326480) | marine metagenome | isolation source: seawater | place: Pacific Ocean: South West | collected 2011 | reverse complement strand
CCGGAGTGGTATCAACAGGTCGTTCGTGCCGCTGATATGGCGGAGAATTCCGAGACTCGCGGATGCATGGTGATCAAGCCATGGGGTTTTGCTCTCTGGGAGAATATTCAGTCGCAGCTGGATACAAGGTTCAAGGAGACAGGGCATGAGAATGCCTACTTCCCGCTTCTGATTCCCCTGTCCTACCTTGAGAAAGAGGCTGAGCATGCTGAGGGGTTTGCGACCGAGTGTGCAGTAGTCACTCATCACCGACTGGAGGCCGAGAAGGATCCGGAGAGCGGCAAAACAAGAATGGTGCCGACAGGTAAGCTTACAGAGCCCTACGTCATTCGTCCGACCTCGGAGACAATCATCGGAGCCGCCTTTTCACGCTGGGTGGAAAGCTACAGGGATCTACCACTGCTGATCAACCAGTGGGCCAACGTGATGCGCTGGGAAATGCGCACCCGTCTTTTTCTCCGAACTGCAGAATTTCTCTGGCAGGAGGGACACACAGCTCACGAGACACAGGGAGAGGCAGAGGAGGAAACGCGCTTGATTCACAAGCTGTATGAGGACTTTCTTCGTGATCATCTTGCGATTCCGGTGGTCCCTGGTGAAAAGACGGAGGCAGAGCGTTTCCCCGGCGCACTAAACACCTACACGGTTGAGGCAATGGTGCAGGATCGTAAGGCTATCCAGGCAGGAACCTCCCACTACCTGGGTCAGAATTTCGCGAAGGCTCAGGAAATTACCTTCGTCGGCCGTGAGGGAAGTAAGGAGTATGTGCATACTACTTCGTGGGGAGTGAGCACCCGCCTGATTGGAACTCTTATCATGGCTCATGCAGACGACGATGGACTGGTCCTTCCTCCCAGGGTTGCGCCCCAGCAGGTAGTGATTGTTCCGGTGACGCCAAAGGAGGAAACTCGGGAGGCTATCATTGAGTCCTGCAAAGTATTGGCAGAAACACTGCAGCGAGAGCAGAGCTATGCGGGAGCTCCGGTCCGGGTGCATGTCGACGCCCGTGACCTTGGCGGGGGAGTCAAAAAATGGGATTGGGTCAAGAAGGGTGTCCCGATCCGGATCGAGATCGGCCCGAGGGATCTCGAGTCAGGAAAGGTTTGCCTGCAGCGTCGCGACCGTCCTCCAAACGAAAAAGAGTTTATTGATCGGGAAGAATTCATCCAGAGTGCGCCGCAGGTTCTTTCAGAAATCCAGCAAAACCTTCTTGATCGCCTCTCCGTGTTTCGAGACGAGAATATTAAAGAATGCACTAGCCTAGAGGACTTTGAGTCTCACTGGGACGGCGAGGGCAACCCGGGATGGCTTCTCACGCCCTGGGCTGGTTCGACTGAGGAGGAGGAAAGACTCTCAAAGACGCATAAGATCACTATTCGCTGCCTTCCTAATGGTCAGCAGGACGGTCCTGAGGCGCCCTGTTTTCTGACGGGTCAGGGGACCAGTGCGCGGGCTCTCTGGGGCAGAGCCTACTAGGAAAATCTGCCGACTCGATGTTTACCTATTAGCCCCTTCAGGGTCGCGATTTCGATCCAAAGTGTGCGTAACGCTAACCTTTGAAGAAGGGGCGAGAATATCCTGTCACAGGACCCGAAAACAAGTTGGTTCCGTCCTGAAACGACCAGCGCGATGAGTTTATATCCGGTGGAGAGGCATTGGCTCATGAAGAGGGCAGGGATGAGTCGCCTCTCGGGGAAGGCGGCCGCGAAAGATAAATACGCGATCGCGCATTTAGGGTTGTCGGCGAGGGCGCATCTTCTGGCTTTAAGCCTTTGGCCTTTCGCTCCGCTTTCTGGTTGCCATTCTTCTAGCTTTCCCGGGTGTGGGTTTTGGTGCCACAAGGCCTACCTTTATTTCTCGAGTCTGCTTCGGACCATGAGCGCCTGATCTTTTTCGAGGACCTGCCAGCAGGCGAGGCCGTTTCCTACAAGGTCCCACTCATTGAACTGCCAGACGACTTTCTTGTCCTTGGTAATCTCAAAGATCTGAGGGTTTTTTTCGCCGGCGTGACAATTACCGATCATGTAGTTTCCATTAGAGAGTTCCTGCAGGCAGGTCATCCATCCGAGACTGATTTCGGTCCCTGGGACCCTGCCCTTGATTTCCCACACAATTTCCTTAGCTGGATTTACCTCCAGAACACTCTTGCCATTTCCTGAGGCGATCAGAGTGTTCCCGTTTTTAAGGCGGATGGCACCGTAGACCCGGGAGCCTACCTTGTATTCCCAGACCACCTTGCCGGTCTTATCGTATTCAGTCACCACCCCCGGGCTCTCCGCGCAGGATAGATAGTGACCGTTTTTGAGAACGCGGACAAGGCGGGTGTTCCTGCGTCCGCCCTCACCCATTGGAATCTCCTTGATCTTCTTCCCGTCCTTGGCGACGTGGAGAAATCGTCCCACGCCGCTTTCCGCGATCATGGTAGAGCCATCCGCATAACGCTTGAATGCGTGGACATCCACTCTCCTGCCCTCGTTCCCATTCTCCCGCGCAGACTCGTATTCCCAGACAACTTTTCTATCCAGAGTGATCTCCTGAGTCTTGGTCCACGTGTCGTGAAAGAGGATGTTTCCATTGTCGAGGAGATGGATGTCGTGATGGCCCGTGTGGCCCCGCTGGGGGCCTGCAGTGTCGTGTTTCCACAGGACTGAGCCATCCATCTCGCAGATGGCCACGATATTTTTTCCGTATGAGACGCCGAGAAGAATCAATCGCTGATCCTCGGCCTTAGCTGGTATGAGGAGAAAAAGACAAAGCGTAAGAGAAGCAAGTAATGCAGGCATTTGCATGAGTGAGACCCTAGGCTGGGGAGCAGCAAAGGGCAAATACTCGATGGGACATCCGATCAGGGTATGATCAGACTGCTGCAATAGGTCAGAACGTTGTGAAATGGATGGTCCTGCAACAGAGCGAAGGCATCGTGGGTTGTAAGCCGGATGCGTTTTCCCGTGGTCGACATGGCTACCCAAGTATTGGATGTGGCCGGGCTACTCAGGCCACAGAGAAAACGGGCCAGTTGGCGGGCGGTCCGCAGAGGGCCATGTCTCTCGTCGAGAAGGCTCTGGATGATTTCTGCGTGCTCCAGTGTGATCTCAGGGGCGCAGGCCCCGGGCACCTCGCCGCCTGAAGACCCAAGACACGTCCCGCAGTGACCACAAGGATCCGGTTGATTTTCTCCGAAATGGTTCAGAAGATGCCGGTTCAGACAGGTGCTTTCCTCTGCGTAGGAGAGTACCTGTTCGAGGCGATAGAGATCCTGCTCTTCACTTTTAAGAAAGAGCTGTTGGACGCGAGAGCTAAGTTCCTGCATTCGCTCTGGAGATCTAAGCCGACGATAGGAGTGGCGAATTCCTGCAGGCTTAAGTGAGATGTCGCCATGGGTCTCCAGAGAGGAAAGCTCACGAATTATCTGATCACGATCGCACTGCATTTGTTCCGCTGCAACAGTGGGTTCAATTGTGACCCACTTGCGCCCTTGCTTGCCGTTGGAGAGAATTCGGGCGATGAATTCCCGTTTGCTTTCCTCAAGGCCAAGGTTGATCTGCTTGATGTCACGTAAAAGACGAACGCGGTAGGAGCTGTAAAATGACGAGGTCGTAACGATGTATCCCTCAAGCTCAAGGTAGGTTAGAAGAGTGTTAATCACGAGGGGGCGGACGTCATTTGAGACCGCGAGATCGTAACGGGAGAGATCAAAGGTCGTGCCGCGCATGAGAATTTGCTCAAGCACTCGGCCCACTGCTTCCTGCGACGGAGTATCGCCGTAGACGAAGTTTTCAAGGACCAGAAGATCATCCTTGCAGGCGAGGAGTTCACAGCAGGCACGTCGTCCATCACGGCCGGCTCTTCCGGTTTCCTGGGTGTAGTTCTCGAGGGATTTGGGCAGGTTGTAATGGATGATCCGGCGGATATCTGCTTTGTCGATCCCCATTCCGAAGGCGATCGTAGCTGTAATGATGGGAGCGTCTCCTGACATGAAGGCTTCCTGACAGGCGGATCGAGTTTCGTCGCGTAGACCGGCATGATAGGGGCGGGCGGGCAAACCTTCTCTCTTGAGAAAAGCCGCCAGGCCTTCGGCGGTTTCCTGTCTGGTCACATAGATAATGGTGGGGGCTTCCGGGTTTGCTCGCAGACGCTCCAGGACAATGGGGCGCTTCTCTTCCTCGAGGCATGGTGTGACGTGCAGCTCGAGGTTTGGTCTATGAAACGAGAGCTGAATATGATCTTGTTCCGCGATTCCGAAATTTTTGCGGATATCCCCGGCGACTGCTGGAGTGGCTGTCGCAGTGAGAGCAAGAATACGGGAAATCTTCAGCTCCCGCGCGAAGTGTGACAGTTTGAGGTAGTCAGGTCGGAAGTTGTGACCCCATTCAGAGATACAGTGAGCCTCATCGACTGCAAGCAGTGAGATGTCTACGCGCTTAAGATGATTCCTGAAATTCTCATTGGCGAGACGCTCGGGCGCGACGTAGAGAAGCTTGAGGCGCCCGCTCAGTATTTCAGCCTGAACAGTTTGGGCTTGTTCGACGGAAAGAGAAGAATCCAGCCTTGCGGCGGCGACGCCATGGCTCACCAGAGCGTCAACCTGATCTTTCATCAGCGCTATGAGCGGTGAGACGACCACCGTCAGTCCCTCCAGCAGGACTGCGGGCAATTGATAACAGAGCGATTTTCCACCGCCTGTAGGAAAGACTGCAAGGGTGGGGTGGTTTGCCAGTATTGACTCGATTACAGGCCGCTGACCGTCGCGGAAGGACGAGAAGCCAAAGTGCTTCTCCAAGGCTTGAGCCAGGTCTTTGGACGCATCACCGTTCAGGATGCCTGATTGAGACTGGAGACGCCATCGTGAACAAGCTTGAAACCTGCCTTACGTGCGCCACGGACCTCTGATTGCAAAGGTATGGTCAAGGTTCTGTATGTTCACAAAAAGGATGTCTCCATCAGGCGAGAAGATAGAACCGCAGAATTCGTTTTTGTTCTTAGCGTCTGGATTGCGGCCGAACGTGAAAATCTGGCCTTCGGGAGTAACTCCCCGCAAGTGCGGAAGTTGCTCTTTTGAGAACGGACTAACAAGGTCCTCGCAGATGATAAGATCTCCATTTGGAGCTACGCAGAGGTTGTCCCCACTTGTCAGCAGGTCACTCTTTCCAGGCTCGAGAAAGAGCTCTACCGAGGCCGTTGGGTGCTGCGCGCTACTGGGAAGGATTCGAAAGATCTGGCCGCGCTTTTGGGGGCCGCCATTAGTACAGCAGAGATAGATCGCCCCTTTGTCGTAAAAGATTCCTTCTCCGCGGGCGAACTTAGCGGCTCCTTTTTTGAAGCCCTGAACTCTGAGGTCGTCTTTTGGCGCAGTGGGATCCTCTAGGTCTACCCAAGAAATCGGTTGCTCGTGTCCCTCTGTGATCATGCGCTTTGATTTGGGCTGGTAATTCCGCAAGTCGGCAGCCGCATGATTCTTCAGGCACATGGCCTGGAGCTTTCCGCTGGAAAGATCGTTTTCACGATCGGGCACAAACCGATACAGCAGGCCGTCATCGCGATCCTCGGTGAGGTAGACCGCTCCACCTCCTGGGTCGTAAGCGACCGCCTCATGGCGAAAGCGACCCATCGCCTTGAGAGCCACAGCTTTTTGCAGGCCAATTTGGGGATCCGCCCTCACTTCAAAACAGTAGCCATGTTGCCGGTTGCGGTGACCTTTATGAAGGTCTTCAGGTTCTTCGCATGTAACCCATGAGCCCCACGGCATGGTTCCACCGGAACAGTTTCGGTCAGTTCCGGAAAGAGATAGAAATTCTTTCTCGGTCTTTCCTGAGACTGGATTGTAAACGATAGTGGTGGTGCCTCCGAGGTGGGGTGTTTCGTTTTTGCTTCCGGCATCGTAGAGAAGATTTTTGTCGAGGTGTGAAGGGATCTGTTTTTTGGGAAATGGGCCGAGGCTGTCTTGACCGAGAGCGATTTCATGGTTCCGGATCAGAATAATTCTGCCGTCCTTTCCAGCAAAGGTGGCCATGTCGTCAAACTTGCCCGGGACCTTCATGCCATCCGCCATTAGAGTGCCGCTGCGGGAGATCACATCGTAGCTGAAGTTTTTGGGGAGATCTAGAAGGCCAGCTTTATCGCGGACGAGCGGGCCGTAGGGTTGGATTACCCGGGTGGAAGAAGTGGAAGTTTCGTTGGCCCTTAGATAGCGCCCGAGGCCGAGAAAGCCTGCGGTCCATCCGGACTGGCGCAGAAATGCTCTGCGGTCAGATGAGGCAGAGTGTTTATGATGGGTTAACTGACTCATAACCGTTCCTGTATGGATCGGGATTTTATCCTTACGACATAAAAGTGCCGTGTTTCGAAAATGTGGCAGTTTTGCAAGGGGCGGTTCGCCCCAAAAGGAGTAGATTTGGTCCAAATCCTTGCCAAATGTGTCATAATCCCTAAATAGAGCCTTATTTTTCCTCCTGAGGGTTTGACACCCTATGGCGGGCTTCCCTTAAATCCCCGCAACCCGAGACCGCTGGCAACCACCGACCAGCTGATTTCAAAATCTCAAGAACACGAGCCATGAGTGAAGACGACAAGAAAGCTTCCGACTCTTCTGAAAAGAAGGCCGATAACGCCCCTGCAGCTCCGGCGCCGACGATCCCGTTGAAACCTGCGGCAAGCGCCCCTTCGACTTCTGCCCCGGCACCTACGATTCCTCTCAAGCCCGCCTCCGGCGCGGCTGCCCCCTCTGCACCAGCCGCCCCTGCGCCCACAGTGCAGTTGACTACTCCTGGAGCAAGCAATGCTCCCAAGACGACTCCCCTCAAAACCCAGCCGTTGGCCGGAGACTCGGATGCGACTCAGGAACTTCCCAAGGCGACTGTGCAGCTTGGCAGCGCTACTCAGGCGCTAGGTGCTCCCTCAGCCCTCGCGGCTGGGCCACCCTCGCTCCAAACATCGGGTGCAGATGAGGAGGAGGAAACAGACACGATATCTACTATCCTTTCCGGGGTGGCTTTTGCCATCGCGCTCGTCGTTCTGGTTCTCCAGCTAATGACCACAGCGGAGTGGGTAAAGGAGGAAGAGCCGGTCGGTAATCAGTCCGGGTGGAATGCACTTTTTGAATAATAACTCTCATGGCTTTTCCTATCATCACTACCATTGTCGCAATAGTCGTTCTTGTCATTTTGATCGGCACTGGCAACTCACCTATCTGAATCTGGCAGTCAGCGACCATGATCAGGAAGCACCTTGCTTGGAGGTGCGACCTGTTACGAATCACTTTTGATCCTACCTCTTATGGCTCTTCAATTTACGAGTGAGAATTTTGACGCAGAAGTATTACAGTCCGAACTGCCTGTTCTTGTTGATTTCTGGGCGGAATGGTGCGGTCCCTGTAAAATGATTGGACCTCTCGTTGATGCTGTAGCCTCGGACACCGAGGGTAGCGCCAAGGTAGGAAAGGTCGATGTCGACAGTCAGCAGGAGCTGGCTCGCAACTTCAATATCCAGTCTCTTCCTACAATTGCCTTTTTCAAAGGTGGGGAGATTGTGGAAACGATGATCGGCACCCAAGGAGTGTCGGTTGACGTGTTGAAGGAGAAACTTTCGGCGCTCGCCTAGGGGCAGGAGCAGGCCGGCGGGTATTCAGGTAAGGCACTCGGCAAAGACCTCTAAGGTCTCATCGATGTCGCTCTCCGTATGTGCGAGGGAGAGAAATCCCGTCTCGTAGGGGCTGGGAGCGAGGTAGATCCCGCGTTCCAGACAGGCCCAGAAGAATTTTCGGAAGGCCCCAAAGTCTCCCTGCTTCACGGAGTCAACATTGACGATCTCGCTATCACCAAAGTAGAGGCACCACATGGACCCTGCCCTGTTGAAGCGGTATGGTAATCCCTTTTCGCGAATGAGACTCTGAACCCCGTCCTCGAAGCGCTGCCCGATCTCTTCCAGCCTCTGGTATCCATTCTGTTTTTCCAGTTCCCGTAGCTGCGCCAGTCCGGCAGCCATGGCTACCGGGTTGCCCGAGAGAGTACCGGCCTGATAGACCGGACCATCCGGGGCAAGATGGTCCATGATGTCTCCCCGACCGCCGAAGGCCCCTACAGGCAGGCCGCCTCCAATCACCTTTCCGAGAGCGCAAAGATCTGGAGTGATTCCTGAAAGTTCCTGCACGCCTCCTCGTGCAAGGCGGAATCCTGTCATGACCTCATCAAAAATCAGGAGAGCCCCGTATTTGCTGGTAAGCTTACGCAGAAGCTCGAGGTAGCCCGGTTGGGGAAGGACAAAGCCTGCGTTGGCAGCGTAGGGTTCGAGGATGACCGCAGCGATCTCCTCCCCGCACTGGGCGAAGACTTCCTCCACATGCTCAGGAAGATTGAATGGGAGGGTGATTGTTTCCGCGGCTAGGGACCTGGGAACCCCCGCGGAATCCGGTTCGCCATGCGTGAGAGCACCTGATCCGGCCGCCACGAGCAGCGAATCGACGTGCCCATGGTAGTGGCCCTCAAACTTGATGATCTTGTCCCGGCCGGTGAATCCGCGGGCCAGCCGGATCGCGGACATGGTGGCCTCGGTTCCTGAATTGACCATGCGAACCTTCTCGACCGAGGGGACCCACTCGCAGACGACCTTTGCCATTTCCACCTCGAAGGGGTTGGGAATTCCAAAGGAGAGGCCATTCTTGGCGACCTCGTGGACGGTATTGGTTATGAGGGTCGGGGCATGGCCGAGGATGGCGGGCCCCCACGTTCCGATATAGTCAATCAGGCTACGGCCATCGACATCCTCAATCCTACATCCCTTGGCTCTACGAACAAAGAAGGGATCTCCATCGACGTTGCGGAATGCCCTGACTGGGGAGTTTACCCCGCCGGGGATTACTTCCTTAGCGGCTTTGAATAGTTTCTTAGAGAGTTCACCCTGCATGCTTCCGCCGGAACTATAGGGCCAAGGAGGAAATTGCCGACTAAAAGTCCTACGGTCCTGCCAGGTAACCTTGTCTCGGGGATCGATGCGAAAATCATGACCCGTGGCTCTTCAGGGCGGGGTTGCGGTCCTGATTCGCCGGCGGGAGGAGTCGATTTGGGAAAGGATGTAAGAAATCCGAACTAATTTCACCGTCCTTTCGCTTTTGCGAAAGTCTTCTGCGAGGTGCGCGATAATGGCAGCCTTCTGGGCAGTGCGGGGGGTGCTTAAAGCCTTTTGCGGAAATGAGTTGTCTGTCTTCGCCCTCTACGCGGTGGAGTCGCCTTCGGGTTCCGGTGAGTTTCACACGCGCTCGTAAGTCGCAGAAAACAACGCGGGAAAAGTGAATTTCTGGAGAAAATCTACTGGGAGGGAACGGAGATTGCTGCAGGGCTGTCGTGAAAGCACCAGTTTCTTGCCTTGCCGCCCTTGCTGCCCTTGCCGCCATCGGTTTGGGCGCAGCGCCTCTTCACGGAGCGATTATAGCCCCCACCGACTTAGGTGTAACTGATCTCACTGTTACCTGTCCAGACGCTGGGGCCTCTCCCGAAACCGCAGTTTCGTTTGGCCCCATAGGTGTGGTGGGCGACGTGATCGACATCAATACATTTAACTCAATCGGTGACACCGAGTTGGGACTTTTCAGCGGTAGCGGCGATTTGCTTGCGTTGAATGATGATACCGCAGGGTTCGGTCTCTTGAGCCAGATCATCTTCGAACCAACCAGCGAGGGCACCTACTATATTGCCTCAGGAAACTATAATTCATTCTTTGGCTCCGAGTTCAGTGCTTCAGGACCCACCGGGGGTTCAGTGATCACCACCGTAAATGGAGCCGACGCTAGCTTTGTGGTCGAAGGAGACGGAGCATTCTGGACTTCCTTTGATGTCGTGCCTGAGCCCTCGAGCCTCAGCCTGGTAGCGTTCGCTGGTGTTGCTCTTCTCCGTCGGCGCCGCAGCTAGGTGATGAGGAGGTCTTAGCCACAGCTTCAGAGTTTTTTTACATCCCGCCTTGTTCAAAAAAGGCGGGATTTTTCGTGGATGTCACACGCGGTGACATATCCAGAGCTGGGACCATCTGGAGAGCGGATTAAGGACATGGAGTGAAGCCAATAAGAAGAAGGGCCCCCCAAGTATTCGTCCCGCTTCGGTGTTCCGCTGTGGGACTCAACGAACATACAAAAAGTTGAATTTTCAGCGCGGACCCCGCATCACACCGAAAAGGACTTTTCTTTGGCGGTCCTGAGTTTAGCCTGATACCAGCATGAAAACGATGTTATCCGTCTCCGCCTTTGGTTTTCTGCTTTCTCTCAGTGTTCTTGGTGCGGCCGAGCCGCGGGCGAAGTCCTCTCTTCTCAATAGTGATCCCGATGTTGTTTACTCGGAGGAGTTCACGGAAAAGGAGATTGAATTCCTGGTGGCAAAGCCTGCAACAATCTTCGCGACCAAGAAGGGTGGGAGGAAACTTGGAGTTCTCAAGGCTGACAGCAAGGTGACCTTTATCGGCATGACTGAGAAGGCCTACAAGGTGAGAGGATCTGCCACCCATGGGAAGGTTTTGGGATGGGTTTCTCCGAGGTTCCTCGCTTCGAAGGACAAGGATTTCGTCGAAAATCTAAAGAAGGTTTACGCGCGCCAGAAGATCATCCGTGAACTCGTAGCAAACCATGAGGTCGCTATCGGAATGTCGGTTGAGGAAGTGGGTGCGTCATTGGGCAAGCCGACTAGGACAAAGGTGCGACAGACGGTGAAGGGACGCACAGGAGTCTGGGAATTCATCGAATACGAAGACCAGGATCATTATCAGGCCGTGCGTGATCCGGTGACTGGAAGGATCTTCCGGCAGTATTCCCATACGACCAAGGAGGAAATCGGTAAGATTGTGGTCGAGTTTGAAAATGAGGTGGTAGCTGCTATCGAAGAGAGCGAAAACAACGAGGGAGGAAAAGTGAGAATCGTTACTCCACCACTCGTTTTCGCGTGGTAGAGTCGTGTGAAGTGACAGCGGCTTTTTCTGCTTCCATCGGCACTATTAAGAAATGCTCCACCTTTAACGCGCGCGGAGGGGGCGGAGGGAAGCCCGCCCGCTGGTCAAGGTGCCGATAAGTCGACCCGTTGCCGCTTTTCTTCGCAGAAGAGGAGCCCTGGTGGGGCCCGAAGAGAGCTTCCGGAGTCCACGGTGTGGTTCACAGCTTGTCCGGGGGACGGTTGTCAGATCTGCGGAACGCCTGCGGTGGAGAAGGAGCACACAGCTGATACACGCTCCCAGCAGGGAATACCCCGGTTCGGGAACCTTATCGGAAACAGCGATCGATCCATCCGGGGGCGGAGGCGCCTCAGGAGTAACGGGTTGAGATACGGCAGTTGCCGAGCTCAAGAAGAGGGCTCCTAAGAGAGCTCCCAACAGGGTCTTCGACAATACGAACGAACGGATAGGGGAAGTCAGGGTGGACAACATGGGTGAACGTTGCTCTATGCTTAACTATCCCAGAATATCAATAGAATGGAAAGAACTTTACGAAAAGAAGTAGTGGAGCGTGGCACGCACTAGGCGCTTCCGACTGCCTAACGCACGATTCCCCTCTCGGAAGCTCCCAGAAAGTCTAGAAGCTGCCGGACCTTCTCGTTGTTCGCAGATTCTAGCTCTTCGAGGGTTTCGATCTGAGAGGTCAGATTCAGTCCTTTCTTCAGAAAGAGCGTTTTATAGGCAGTTTTGAGTGCACGGATATCTTCCTGAGCAAACCCGCGGCGCTGCAGGCCGATCAGGTTGAGGCCGCGAATCTGGGCGGGGTTTCCATCAGCAATGGTGAAAGGGGGAACATCCTGCACAATCTTCGTGCAACCTCCGATCATAGAGTGGGCCCCCACCCGGCAGAACTGATGGACACCGGCCATTCCGGAGAGAATGACGTAATCCTCGACGATCACGTGGCCTGCCAGTGTGGCGGCGTTGGAAAGAATGCAGTAATCTCCTACAATCGCATCGTGTGCAACATGTGTGTAGGCCAGGAAGTTATTGTCGGAGCCGATACGGGTGGGCGACTCCGGGGAGGTGCCACGGTGGACCGTGACGAACTCTCGGAAGGTATTACGGTTGCCTATCTGCGCGTAAGTGGGCTCCCCGCTATACTTTAGATCCTGGCTCCGCGCTCCGATGGAGGAGAAGGGATAGAATTCGTTGTCTTCGCCGATGGTGACAGGGCCCTCGAGAACAAGGTGAGAATGCAGGCGGCTTCGGGCACCAATTTGGACCTCGTCGCCAATGACGCAATAGGGTCCAATTTCTACGTCATTTCCTATTTCGGCCTTGGGGGAGACGACTGCGGTGGGATGAATCACGGTTAGGAGGTGTGAAATTCAGAAAATCTGCTGAAAGCCCAGTGGGTATTCCCAAAGGAAAGGCCAGTATTTCCAAAGTTGCGACTCCGAAATTAATGCAAATTACTTGCGCTTTGTGCGGGGCTGGGTCATTTCGTGGATATGTTGAGCTTACGACTGTCACTCCTTCTACTTCTGGTCATGAGTTCCCTTGGTGGGGCTCAAATCAAAGTCGCAGTACTTCATCCCCTTCTTGGGGACCTCGTCGAGAAGGTTGGCGGCGACAGGGTCGAGGTAGTGGATTTGATGGGAGAGGGGGGTGATCCTCATCAATTTCAGCCGGGTGCGAAGGAGCTTCGACGGGCACAGGGAGCCAAAGTATATTTTGCTTGTGGTAAAGGGTTGGAGCCTTATTTGCCGAAATTGCGAGATGCAGCTGGCGTTGAGAAAGTTGTAGAGGTTGGTAAGACCCTGCCCACTCTTAAGGCCGAAGTTCTCTGTGATCATGATGGCCACGCTCACGTTCATGAAGAGATTGATCCTCATTGGTGGCATTCGATCGATTGCTGGCGACGGGCTGTCACCCGGGTGCGCAAGGAGCTATCCGCAGTTGATGGGAAAAATACTGCATTCTACCAGAAGAGGGCCGCTGAGGTGAGAAGAGAGTTGGCAAACCTCCAGCGTTGGGCCACCACGGAATTGGCAAAGGTGCCTGTGAAGTCCCGCACTCTGGCTACCGCTCATGCGGCGTTTGGCTATTTCTGTAACGAGCACGGGTGGAAGATGCTGGCCGTCCAAGGTCTTAACCGGGAACGGGTCGACTCCCCCAAGTTTCTGGCGGAGGTGGTATCTGCCATCCGGAAAGAAAATGTCCGTGCTCTTTTTCCAGAGCAGCGCTCAAATCCTAAAATTCTCAGGACGGTAGCTGAAGGAGCGGGTGTCGCAGTGGGAGAGCCTCTCATTGCAGATGGGGGAAGCTCCATTGAGGAGATGTTCCGTCATAACGTGAGCGTCATCGTAGGGGCCTTGGGAGAGAAGTAAGAGCCCGCGCAGGCAGATTCGTCAGTCCACCCGGTGGGCAGCCACTCCCCTGGCTCCGAGGGGGACTTCCTCCGCGCTTTGGGATTGAGGGGATCCCGCAGTCAGTCCATTGTGAGTTGTGCTCAATTGCCGAGCCATACCGGTGGCCAGTGCGGGCGAAATATCGCCTCTGTTTGGATTGCTGACGCTCGTTCTGGTGGGGGTGGTCCTCGTATCGCTAATACTTCAGCGTTTTCGCCAGTCCCTTCTTGTCGGCTATTTCCTGTGCGGCGTCCTTCTTGCCAACAGCAGGCTGCTTGACTGGGTGGGAGCGGACTCTGGTGACCTCGACCGATTAGCTGACCTGGGCGTGATTTTGCTCCTGTTCACTCTGGGTCTTGAGTTTTCTTTCAAGGAAATCAAGCACCTGCGTCGTGTTGCGCTTTTGGGTGGAGGCCTTCAGGTAGGCCTGGTGGGGATAGCGGCAGGAGGGGCGTGCGTGCTATTCGGATTTCCGTTTCCGGTAGCAATTGCCCTGGCTGTAGCGATCGCGCTCTCCAGTACTGCTGTTAGCATAAAGGCTTTTCACGATCTAGGCATGGCGGACAGCCCTGCCGCCCGGGTGGCCCTCGGAGTGGCGATTTTTCAGGATATTCTCGTGATCTTCTTCATGATCATATTGCCCCCCCTTCTTGGGCGGGGCGACGGTGAGATGGCCGCTGGAATAGTGGTGGCAGTCTTGAAAGGCGTTCTGTTCCTGTGTGCCTGCTGGTTTCTAAGTCGGCGTGGGATTCCACAGATTCTGCATGCTGTGGCACGGACGCGGAGCCGCGAGCTTTTTACGGTCACCGTGGTAGGGCTCTGCGCAGCCGTTGCCTTCGGAGCCGTTCAACTCAACCTGAGTGCCGCACTGGGTGCTTTTGCTGCGGGGTTGGTGGTGAGCGAGTCGATATACAGTCACCGGGTGCTCGCGGATATCCTGCCATTCAGAGACCTCTTCCTTACCATCTTCTTCGTGTCCATTGGCCTTTTGATCGACCTCGGAGAGGTCGCTTCCAGTTGGGCTCTGATCTCCAGTGCGACCTTGATGATCCTGATCATTAAATTCGGAGCGGGATTTCTTGCCGCCAAAAGGCTAGGACTAGGATTGCGACCAAGCCTTCTCGCCGCTGGCGCGCTGGCCAGCACAGGAGAGTTTTCTCTGGTTCTTTTTGAGAGAGTCGCAGATTTCGGGGTGTTCAATGCCTGGCCTGAGGTGGAGCAGGTTCTTCTAGTTTCGACCGCAATCGGAATGGGGCTGATTCCCGGGATCATGCGTTTTTTAGAGAGAATGGCTCCGGTCCTTGAGCGGCGTGGGTGGCTTGAAGGGAAGGCAGACCTGCCCTTGGAGCTCACACCGGAGGGGGAGCGGGAAGCCCTGAGTGGACATGTCATTGTGTGTGGCTACGGACCGGTGGGCAGGGTTCTGCAGCAGACACTGGCGAAGTGTAATATAGGGGCACTCATCCTCGAACTTAATGCCGATACCGTTCATGAAATGGCGGGAAAGGGGGTGCTGGGCCTCTTTGCGGATGCGCGGCACATGGAATCTCTCGAGATGGCTGGCGTGGAAAGGGCTCGAGGTATTGCGTTTACGTTTCCCGATGTAGATGCCGCGATTGCAGGAATGCGACTCGCGCGACAGCGGAATCCCGAGATTCTCGTGTATGCGCGTGCGAAGTTCACAGAGGAAGCAGATCGTTTGCGTGAAGAGGGTGCGGACCATGTCTTTCATGATGAACAGGAGAGTGGTCAGGCTCTGATTAAATCGGTCTTAAACAGTTACGTTGAGGAGCATGTTCTCGATGATTTTTCATGATCATGGTTCCTTGGAGGAGGAAGTGGAGTAGACTCATAAGAGACCCATTGAACAATTTCGGTCATTCCCGGGCTTGACGCGGTGGAGAAGGCGAGCGACCCAGAAGCGTGCCGGAATGGGATTATCCAGACCTACCAGTTTCCCGAAAGAGGGATCAAATTCTCGAGGCGATGCGCTCGAGCCGGGTTGTAGTTGTTGTCGGAGAGACAGGCAGCGGAAAGACGACGCAACTTCCTAAAATGGCTCTCGAGCTGCTTCGGGAGTCCGCTAAGGGTCATCCAGGAAAACGGGCGGGCCGGATCGGTTGCACGCAGCCTCGTCGACTTGCAGCCACTAGTGTTGCCCGCAGGGTTGCGGAGGAGATGGGAGAAACAGAAGGGGAGCTTGTGGGATATCAGGTTCGTTTTGCGGAGAAGGCCAGTGAGAAGACTGAGATCAAGTTCATGACGGATGGAATCCTTCTTGCTGAAACACAGAGGGATCGCCTGCTTCGACAATATGACACTCTGATTATTGATGAGGCTCATGAGCGTTCTCTCAACATCGATTTCCTGCTGGGATACTTCCATGGGGTGCTGGAAAAAAGGAAGGACCTCCGGGTGGTAATCAGTTCGGCGACTCTGGACGCAGGGCGATTCTCGGAGTTTTACCGAAACGCACCGGTGGTTGAGGTTGAGGGACGAACGTATCCCGTGGAAGATCATTTTTTCCCGGGAGAGCAAGAGGAGGAACTTCGTCATCATGTTGCTCGTGCAGTGGAATGGATTTCCGAGGTTGATGACCGGGGAGACATTCTGGTCTTTCTTCCCGGAGAGCGGGAAATTCGTGAATGTGCCAAGTTGCTGGAGGGGCGATTCCTGCCAGATACGGAGATACTGCCCGTCTATGCCCGTTTAAGTCTCGCTCAGCAGCAGCAGGTTTTTCAGAAAAGTGAGAGAAGGCGGGTCGTTCTAGCAACTAATGTGGCGGAAACCTCCCTTACCATCCCCGGAATCGTTTATGTCATCGATAGCGGCCTTGCGCGAATCAGTCGCTTCAATCCAGGCCGGCAGGTGCAGAGATTACAGGTTGAGCAGATCTCGCAGGCGAGTGCGCGCCAGAGGCGGGGTAGGTGTGGAAGGGTCAGGGAGGGAGTATGTCTGCGGTTGTATGACGAATTTGACCTTGAGCAGGCTCCCGAGTTTACTGATCCCGAAATCCGGCGGTCGTCTCTTGCCGGGGTGGTGCTGCGGATGAAGGCGTTGAGACTGGGGGACGTCAGGGAGTTTCCCTTTCTTGATCCCCCTTCTCCGCGTGCTATCAGTGAGGGTTTCCGGACTCTTGAGGAGGTGGGTGCACTGGAATCCCGGCAGGGAGATCTTACCGAGATTGGAACACGATTGGCACGTTTACCTTTGGATCCCAGGCTGGGACGGATGTTGCTGGAGGCATTTGAGCGAAAGGTTCTGGGAGAGGTTCTTATTATTGTTGCGGGGCTCAGTGTCATGGATGTGCGCGAACGACCTCCAGAGAAGGAGAGTAAGGCAGATGAAATGCATGCTGCCTTTGAGGACCCTGAATCAGATTTTGTGAGTCTGCTCAATATATGGCACGCCCTGCGGGAGTTTCGAAAAGATCACCGGCGCTGGCACCGCAACCAGTTGCGTCGTTTCTGCGAAAGAAAATTCTTCAGTATGCGCCGGATCATGGAATGGGATCAGGTAGTCAGAGAGCTCGGTCGACTGGTACGAGAGCAATACGGAAAAGGTCCGAAGCCTCTTCCGGAGGAACGGCGAGAGTGGGGGGATTCTACTGAAATCCATAAGTCCATTCTTGCAGGAATGCCCCGTCAAGTCGGATTCTGGGATAAGGAGAAGCGGGCATACCGTGGCACGGGTAACCGTGATTTCGCAGTTTTCCCGGGTTCTGGTCTCTTTGGCAAGAAACGGCCAGAATGGGTGTTGGGATTCGATCTGGTGGAAACCTCAAGACTCTGGGCGCGGAAGGTGGCTGCAATTCTTCCCGAATGGGTAGAGGAGATCGCGCCGCAATTATGCAGGAGCCGGTATCACTCTCCAGCGTGGGACGAGCAGCAAGGGGCTGTCTACGGGATAGAAACTGTCCAATGCGGTGGGCTCACTCTTATTCCTGAGCGGAGGGTGCACTTTGGACGGGTTGATCCGAAATCGGCTCATGAGGTCTTTGTGCGGGATGCCATCCTCGGGGGAGGGATCCACGCTCAATGCAGATATAAAGACCAGCTCGCGTTGGTCCGTGCCGAGGTGGAACGAGCAGAACACAAGTTGCGTCGAGTCGGGGGACTGTGGTCAGACGAAGGGGCCTTCGATTTTTTCTTTGAGCGTATACCGGTCAAAATTTCAACCGCCAAAGGTTTTCATCAGTGGCGTCTGGTTGATCGGAACGAAGAGCATTTGATGATTCGGCTCTCCGACGTGGTTTGGGAAGAGGTTGCAGAAGAGCTATGCCTTTTTCCGGACGCTGTGGAGTGTGGAGGGAAATCCTACCGGGTAACTTATCGCAGTGCGCTTGAAGCTCCTGACGATGGGGTTACTTTTGAGATTGGACTCGATGAGTTATCGACCTTTCCCAGTTACCTCGTCAGCTGGGGTGTTCCCGGGATATTTGAAGAGCGCGTGGACTTATTGATGCGGTCGCTGCCGAAGTGGCAAAGACAGGCATGCTTCCCTATTGCCGATGCGCTGGCAGAGTTTCTTGTCCTTTGGCAGGGCTGGGAGCCCCAATGCCATCTGTGTGCCGCGCTGGCGGAGTTTCTCTCAGAGCGTTCTGGCCAAGAAATCAGAGAGGAGGATTTCAACCCGGATCGTTTGCCGGCGCAATTACGACCAAAGATCAGAGTTTATGGAGATGACGGAAAAGAATTGGGACTTGGTGAAAACGTGGATCACATCAGGGATCGTTTGGCTGACATACTGCGAGGTAGGAAAGAAGAAGCGGCCAACCTGCGATGGGAGATGACAGGAGGGGAAGTCTGGAGCTTTGGAGAAGTTCCTTTTGAGGATATCTCTCACCAGTCTGAAATTACAGGAAGTCCAGATCCTGTGTATCCAGCGCTGGTTGACGAGGGAGCCTCGGTCGGGATGAGGGCTTTCCTAGAAAAAGAGGAGGCAGAGGAAAGTCATAGAGCCGGGTGTGTACGACTATTTCTTTTGGAGCAATACGATCATGTCGACTTTGTTAGGCGTAAGCTTCCAGTCGGTCCCGCATCCCGACTCCATGCAGATTCATTGTCTCTGGAAGATCGTCTGGGGGAAGCGCTGATCCGTTGTGCCGCAGAAGGGGCTCTTGGAAAGATGCCCCGCTCTGGTGCTGCTTTTGCAAGATCTTCCCTCGTGGCTAAGGAGCGTCTTTTTGATTCAGCCCAACTGCTTTGTAACGGGTTGGAACAGGCTGTTGAAAGCTACCACAGGGTTTCGGAGTGGATGGAAACGCATCGTCAGGATCGGCATCTTGGAGAGGTGGTGCGGGACCTTGATGAAGAGCTGTCGTGGCTATGGAGGGAGGGTTTCGTCTGGAAGGCTGGTTTTACCAGATTATCTCGCTACCACCGCTACTTTTATGGAATCGAAGAGCGCTTGTCTCGTCTTCAAAGTCAGCCGCTAGTTCGAGACGAGGAAAAGCGGAATCGGTTCCTCCCTCTCTGGCGGCGATGGATTTCCCGTTGGATGGAATGCCCTGATGCGGTTCGGCTGTGGGAGGTTGGATGGATGCTGGAGGAGCTTCGCCTTGCGCAGTTTGCACCAAGTCAACCGAGGGAGATGCGAGTGAGCGAAAAACGGATCACAAAGGTCCTCGATGAAATGGCATAGTGGGTTTTCAGTGTCCGATGCGCCAGAAGGAGGAATGGCAGCATTTCTGGAAGAAGGCCTGCCTGCTTTAACAAGTATATTTAGATCGGCATGCAGGTCTCCTTGCCCCCCGAGGAGTCTCCCCTTATTATGAAGCTCATGAAGCTGGGAAAGGTCCTCCGAACTGCGCTCTTGCTGCAGGTTCTCGTCCTCGCCCTAGGTGATTTGAATGCTGATACCGGAGAGGTAGATCCGGAGCTGGATTGTCAGGAAGCTCTGGTCGAGGCTCTCTCCCTGCATTTTGAGTCCCTTGCTCCGGTTGATGGGGCGGAGGTTCGCTTGGCAGAGTTACGGGTGGACCTTAAGCAGCTTGAGGATGCTACTCTTGCGCGAAAGAAAAGTCGGGAGCAACTGGCCCAGCTCGAACGGGAGATCCGGATTTTATCGCAGGGAGTATCTGCCTACCGGGCGCAATATCTACAATGGGTTCGTCTGATTGCCGAAGGGGAGAAGCACCCAGAGATTCGCCTTCGAAAAGGTAAAATCTATCGGGAAGTTGTGATTCGCCGGGTAACTGATATCGGCATGGAAATCAGGCACCTTTCGGGGAGTGCGCGGTTACGCCATGATGATCTTGGGGAGGAATGGCAGGACAGATTCCTGTGGACGGGAGAAGAAGCCCTTCGTTCCCTCGTGGCGGAAGCTAATGCTGATAGGAAAGCTGCAGCGCTACAACGGTATGCGGTCGAACAGGGCAGGGACCCGGTCATCGCTCGTGAGGAAGCTAAAGCCCGGCTTTATCTTGCGGAACTAGAGTCTTCGACGCCTATAGTGCCTGCCAAGCTGGAGCCCTCGGAGCCCTTGGAGCTAGCCGAACTTGAGTCTGCAGAATTGGAGCCGGCCCGGAAGGTTGGTTCTCCCAGCCCGGGCAAGAGTCGCTGAGGAAGGCTCTTGAGGGAATTGGAGGCGGCAGCGAGAAAAAGATTTTGCGCATTGCGATTGCTTAAGATCTTGATGCAGGCGGTGGATGAGTATGGACCGCGATGGACTAAGGTGGGGCAAGAACCGGGGTTGGGAGTCGCATCCGCACGCCTTTTTTTGCGGGGTCTTGGAATGAAAGTAGATGGCCTCTGACCTTCTGACCTTCTGGTTTTGCTAGGCTGCAGCGACATTCCGGTCAATTTCAACAAAAGCACAATTAGTGACCTAAAATCAAATTACGCCTAGCCAAGAGGCATTCTCCGTTAAAAATATAGGTAAGGTTTAATGAGTGTCAGAACAAGCATCTCCGTTCTTGGAGCCGTGGCAGGTCTCTTTCAGCTAGCAAGTGGGCAGCCGGAAGTTGAATTCAACCGGGATATACGGCCGATCCTTGCTGAAAACTGCTTCGCTTGCCACGGACCAGACCCCGGAACCCGGGAAGCCGACATGCGGCTTGATACAGAGGCCGGCTTTTTTATCGGGGTAAAGGATGCTCCCCCGGTAGTGGTCCGTGGAAATCCCGACGAGAGCGAACTTTACTTGCGTCTTATCACAGGCGATGCGGATGAAATTATGCCTCCACCGGATAGTCACAAGAAGCTCGACTCCGAACAGATTTCTCTCATCAAAAAATGGATCGCTGAAGGCGCACCCTGGCAGGCGCACTGGTCACTCCGGGCTCCGACTAAGCCCGAAGTCCCAGAAATAAAATTAGGGACATGGCCCCGGAACCCTATCGACAATTTCATTCTCTCCGAGCTCGAAGAACAAGGCCTCACCCCGGCCTCCGATGCTGACCCTTATACTCTCGCGAGGAGACTCTCCCTTGATCTGACTGGTCTACCCCCTGACCCTGCGCTCACTGCGGATTTCATCAACGCCCCCAGTGAGGAATCCTACGGCAAGCTCATCGACACGCTTCTCTCCTCACCGCACTATGGAGAACATCGTGCTCGCTATTGGCTGGATGCGGCTCGCTACGGAGACACTCATGGCCTCCACTTTGACAACTACCGGGAGATGCATCCTTATCGCGACTGGGTGATACGTGCGTTCAACCAGAATATCCCCTTCGACGATTTTACGGTCTGGCAGCTTGCGGGAGACCTTCTCCCTGATCCCACCTTGGACCAGCTCATAGCCACGGGATTCCAGCGATGCAATATCACCACCAATGAAGGCGGGACGATCGCGGAGGAAAATCTGGCCAACTACGCTGCTGACCGTGTCCAGACCTTCGGATGGGTCTATCTTGGCCTGACTACCAATTGCGCCCAGTGCCATGATCATAAGTTTGATCCCTTTACCACCAAGGACTACTACTCCATGGCAGCCTTTTTCCGTAATACCACGCAGGGTGCTATGGATGGCAATTCCTCGGATGGCCGTGGACCGGTCATCAAAGTTCCTTTCAACCAGGATCGTGAGAAACGAGACCTGCTCGACAAGCAGGTGGCCGAGACTCAGGTCCTGATCGAGGCTCGGCGGACAGAGGCAAAGTCTGCTTTTGAAAAATGGGCTTTAACAGCGGATTCAGATCAGCTTGCCGAAGCTCAGCCTCAGGAAAGCCTCATTCTTCATGTCCCGCTCAATGAGGGCCTTGGAGATAAGGTGAAGTCCTCCGTCAATGGAGAAGATCAAACCTTTAAATCGAAGGGTTTCCTTACCTGGGATCCGAAAGGGAAGATTGGTCCGGCACCTCGCATCAAACGTGGACGCACCTTCGATCTCGGTGATCTCGCTGACTTCAAGGCGGATCAGGCATTCAGCTATGGCGCATGGGTCCGATCTCCACAACGCCTGAATGGTTCGGTATTTGCTCGTATGGATGGTGCAAAAAAGTTCCGTGGCTGGGACCTCTGGCAGCAAGGCGGCCAATTTGGAACTCATCTCGTAGAGAGCTGGCCTGACAATGCCATCAAGGTGGTAACTGAGAAAAACGTGCTCAAATCGGCGCAGTGGAATCATATTTTCGTTACCTATGACGGAAGTGGAAAAGCCGAAGGAATTCGCCTGTATTACAATGGTGCCGAGCAAGCCAAAAAAATTGAGACTAATAATCTCAAATCCAATGCCGATATCTCCGCCGAGACTTCTCTGCAGATTGGACAGCGAAGTAAGGGTGCCTACTTCGAGGACGGCTTCCTTCAGGACATGCGAATCTATTCCAGAGCCCTCTCAGGTGGAGAAATCATGGCTCTCGCTGATTCCGGTCCACTACGTGCCATTCTCGCTACCTCTCATCAGGAGCGTAGTCTCGAGCAGAACAAGGTTCTCTTCGAAAATTTTCTACACACACGGGACAAGCAGTTCGCGACCCTCAACGAAACCCTTGCAAAACTGAAATCCCAACGTGAGGCGCTGAACGGCAAGGCCGCAATCACTCATGTCCAGAAGGAGAAACCCGGAATGGCTATGGCCCACATTCTGATGCGGGGCCAATACGAGAAAAAAGGAGAGCAGGTAACGGCCAACACGCCTTCGGCTCTTCCTCCCCTCCCAAAGGACGCGCCCCGCAACAGGCTGGGCCTGGCTCGCTGGGTCGTGGACCCGGCAAACCCACTTACAGCCCGCGTTACCGTCAACCGTTTCTGGCAGGAAATATTCGGGAAGGGTATCGTGGTAACTTCAGAAGATTTTGGAATCATGGGGATGCCTCCGACACACCCTGAGCTCCTTGACTGGCTGGCTGTCGAGTTCCAAGATTCCGGCTGGGATCTAAAAAAGCTCATCAAGCTCCTCGTCTCTTCCCGTGCCTACAGACAAGCCGCAGTCGCTACTGCAGAAAAGCTCATAAAGGATGAGGACAACCGCTTTTTAAGCCGGGGGCCCCGTTTCAGGATGGATGCCGAAATGGTGCGCGACTATGCCCTCGCTGCCAGTGGGCTGCTTTCCTCATCCGGTGGGGGTCCCGGAGTTCGGCCCTATCAACCAAACGACATATGGAATGTCGTCGGCCTACCCGGAGGAAATACCCGTAACTACAAGCAGGACACCGGCGAGAAGCTTTACAGGCGCACGCTCTACAGCTTCTGGAAACGAATGGCCCACCCCCCGAATATGGAGGCCTTCAATGCGCCAAGCCGGGAAGTTTGCACTGTTCGACGCGAACGCACCAACACGCCACTGCAGGCGCTGGTCACGATGAATGATCCTCAATTTGTGGAAGCTGCCCGAGCGCTCGCCCAAGGTGCGTTACAGAGAGCGGAAGGAGTCGACTCTGCTGCTCTCGAATATGTTGCGGCTCGCGCGCTCTGCCGGCCCTTGAAACCTCAGGAAATTGCCATTCTCAACGCAAGTCTGGCAGACCACCTGACCTACTATAAAGCCAACTTAGGTGACGCCAATGCACTTTTAAAGGTTGGAGAAAGCAAAGCAGATCCGACCCTCGACCCACGACAGCTTGCGGCGTGGACGATGCTTTGTAATCAGGTCCTCAATCTCGACGAAGTTCTGAATAAATAAGGACAAATGTGCCATCTGGCGCGAACCCAGAACGCCTTAAAACCACACAGGAATCCAACATGAATCTTTTTCAGGAATATCTTCAGGCTCAATCTCGCCGTTACTTTCTGTCGCAGGGAAAAAACGTTCTCGGTGGTGCTGCACTTGCAAGCCTGCTTGGCCGCTCAATGGGCGCAGAATCAGACGGCCCTGGGGCGGTAAAAACTCATTTTGCTCCCAAGGCGAAAAGGGTGATCTACCTTCACATGGTGGGTGGACCGGCCCAGATGGATCTGTTCGACTACAAGCCAGTACTCGGGAAGTGGTATGACAAGGATCTTCCCGACAGCGTGCGGATGGGTCAACGACTGACCACCATGACCAGTGGGCAGAAGCGATTTCCAATTGCTCCTTCCAAGTACCGATTTGCTCAGAAAGGCCAATGTGGGATGTGGATGAATGACGAACTCCTGCCCAATCTTCACCAATGTGCCGATGACATCTGCTGGATGCGAAGTCTTCACACCGAGGCGATCAACCACGAACCGGCCATTGCTGCGATGCAGACGGGAAACCAGATTACGGGACGGCCCTGTCTTGGCGCGTGGGCATCATATGGCCTCGGATCAACAAATGAAAATCTGCCTGCCTTCGTTGTGATGGTCGCTACCCCGAGCAATCGCGAGCAGGAACAGGCAATCTCGTCCCGCCTCTGGTCAAGTGGCTATCTCTCCGGAGAGCACGCAGGGGTCTCCTTCCGGAGCAAGGGTGACCCAATTCTTTATATCAACAATCCTGCAGGAGTGCCGGACGCGATTCGCCAGCGTACTATAAAGGGAATCAACCAGATGAACGAGTTGACCTATAAAGAGCTTGGAGACCCGGAAACCTTCACCCGCATCAAGCAGTATGAGATGGCCGCGCGCATGCAGGCCAGCATGCCTGAGCTCACCGATTTAAGTAAGGAGCCTGAACACACGTTTGACTTGTATGGAGAAGAGGCTCGGAAGCCGGGAAGCTTCGCGAACGTGGCCCTGATGGCCAGAAGACTGGCCGAGAGAGATGTTCGTTTTATTCAGGTCTACCATAACAACTGGGATCACCATGGAAATGTCAACGGGCGCATGCCGTCCCAATGCCGGGATATTGATCGCCCATGCTACGCCCTGATCAATGACCTGAAAGAGAGGGGTATGT